>ERZ778025.2172-NODE-2172-length-11597-cov-3.117224_pt1 | contig 11597 bp, 10 predicted proteins | sample MGYA00375755_ERZ778025 | MGnify/ENA primary metagenome ERZ778025 (study PRJEB29350, sample SAMN05389825) | bioreactor metagenome | isolation source: Thiocyanate bioreactor | place: South Africa: University of Cape Town | collected 2014-03-17 ... | reverse complement strand
CCATCTTTATTTTTCAATTCGATAAAAGATTCCAATGTTAGCGTATTGTCTTTTAATCTGAATTTACCGATCTGCGGTGTAAATGTTGGCGAAGCAAATACTTTACTATCATTTTCCGTCCCATCAATATTTGGTCCCCTATCCGTTAAAAGATAAAATATAGATTTATCAGTAGGATCTTGAGCCATCGATGATCCATAACCCCCATTATACACTTTTACCCCATTAACATCAATCAATACTTTGGGATCTGTTGCTATGGCCTTTTCGGGATAGGTCAGTTCAATCGGATCAGTAATCTGCGATACGTCATCTTTACTACATGAAGCACATAATAGGGCCAACGCCAATACACTGTATATTTTTTTCATCTGTCTAAATTTTTCAAATAATGCTTACTGTTATCCATATTTCGGACACGTTCAACTAGTTAAATTTCATTCTTATCGTCTTGCTTAGGCTATAACACAGCAGGTTTTGTCTACACAATCCATGCGCAGTGGGCAACCCAACGGTATTGCAAACATAAAAGCCAAATATTAGCCAATGATTAACATAAGTTTAAATAAACTGCATCAACCGTAAAAAACACGGTATAAAAATTAATTATCCTCGATTATGGAATTTTGAATTTCCCGGCATCACTACAAGAATAAATAGCTAATTGTGCAGCGAATTAACAGTATATTCTCTGCCCTCACCTACTAAAAATAGAAAGATGAAAAAGATCATAGTTGCCCTTTGCATAATTTTGGTATTTTCCAATGTGGACACGAAATCTCAGATCAGAACTACACGCGAAATACCAAGCTTAAAAATTAAAGATGGCGATGGCCAGCAAAACAAGGTGATATTGGCAGACCTAAAAATAGCTGTCGTCATATTCGGAGATATAGCCAAAACGACGATGACAATGGTCTTTGATAACAAGACCAACCGCGATCTCGAGGGCGAACTGACATTCCCTATGCCCGAAGGTGTCTCCGTGAGCGGCTACGCCTTAGATATCAACGGCAAATTACGACAAGCAGTTCCAGTCGATAAGAATAAAGGAACCGAAGTATTTGAAAGTATAGAAACACGCCGCATTGATCCGGGTTTATTGGAAAAAGTCGAAGGAAATAATTTCCGAACTCGAATTTACCCTTTACCAGCGAATGGGAAGCGTACCGTTCAGATTAGCTATTCAGAAAATCTGACCACAACATCGGATCAGGCTCGGTACTACCATCTACCCTTAAACTATAGTTCCCCCATTGAAAACTTCGCATTGGATATTCATGTCTTTCAAAATACCGATAAGCCAGATTTCACCGAGAAACCAGACGGTTCTTTGGCTTTCTCACAGCATAACAGCAATTACACAGCTTCTTTACATAAACAACAGTTTAAATCCCAGCGAAATTTAGTTCTTCAACTGCCGACAGGCAACAAGGAAGCATCTGGCCTATTTCAGGAAAATGGGGATAAAAGCTTCTACTTTCTTGCCAATGTAACGGCAAACGCGACAAAATCTACTCAAAAAAAATGGGGGCACAGTATTGGAATTATATGGGACCGCTCGCTCAGCAGTAAAAATAGAGATATAGAAAAGGAACTCGCCCTATTAGATCTCTTTTTTAAAGAAAACCCCAATATGACTGTCGATCTCGGCTTATTGGATATCCGCTTTGTAAAAGGTCATACGTTTCAGGTACGACAAGGTAATTGGAATGATCTCAAAAACTACATCAAAGGAATTGACTACGATGGCGGCACAGACTATAGTCAAATAAAAACCGGTGTAATACAGGCCAACAATTACCTGCTGTTTAGCGATGGCCTTTCTACATTTGGTCAAAGTAAAATCAACCTTGACAATCCAGTTTATTGCATTACTTCGTCCAATGGATCGGACTACGGTGTCCTAAAACAAATTTCCCAGAAACATCTTGGAAAGATGATCAATTTAGCCAATACCTCAACAACTGAAGCGTACCATAAGCTAAATACGATAGACCTTATTTACCTGGGGATAAAAGAAAAAAATGATTTTGAGGAAGTTTATCCTCAAAAAGGCACGCCAGTACAAGCCAATTTTTCTCTCGCAGGCGTAGGGAAACGCCCGGGATTAAAGCAGATCACCGTACTTGTAGGAGATGGGCAACAAGCACCGAAAGAGATTAGTATAGCGCTACAGCCTGACCATGGTGAAATTGACCTACAGCAGATCTGGGCACAAAAGAAAATTGAAGCGTTGGATCTTCAATACGAAGACAATCGTGAAGAAATTGAAACTCTTGGCAAACAGTTCGGTATTGTTACCCGAAATACCAGCCTGATTGTACTGGAAACCACAGAAGATTACGTACGTTATGCAATAACTCCGCCCGCCGAATTGCTTTCCGAATTCAAGCGGCTCATCAAAGAAGAACATATAGAAAAGGAAGAACGTGTAGCAGACTTGTTGGATCAGGCTCAAGACATTACCAAACAGCTTCAGTCCTGGTGGAATACCGATTTTCAGCAAAAAAAGAAATACCCAACGCGTAAAAGATTGATCTCCATCCCTGACCTTGCTGTTGCCGAAGAGACGGCTACCGGAGTTGTTCCTGCTACACCTATACCGTCGCGTCCTTCAGCTAGCCCTGCCGCGACAGCACGAGCCGAAGAACTCAGGTCATCAGCTGCCGCTAGTGAAAAAAGAGTGGTCGCCGAAGGCAATTCAAATACCGCCAAAGCTGTTACCAGTGAATTGGCGATGGCGGCATCTGATGATGTTCTTCAGGATTTCGCTGTTGTTCAATCCTTAGAAGAACGCCTAGCTGGCATACAAACGACAAGCAGCATCAACAGCATACATGGAAAAATAAGCATCCCTGAAATTAAAGAAGACCAAGCCTATTTACAGGACCTTAATCAATCCAAAGATCCTTACAAAAGCTATCTCCAACTTCGGAATCAGTATATGGGAACGCCAACTTTTTATTTCGATGTCGCAAACTTCTTTTTCAAAAGAGGAGATCACAACAAAGCCTTACTCATCTTAAGCGCACTTGCAGACTTACAAATTGAAAATGCAGATCTCTACAAAACCATTTCCTATAAGTTACGGGAATGGGGAGATTACGACAATGCACTGTTCATTACTGCAAAGGTATTAAAATGGCGTCCCATGGATCCACAAAGCCACCGCGATTATGCCCTCGTTTTACAAGACAAAGGTATGTTTAAGGAGGCGCTAGAACAATTATATGGGATTTTGACCCAGAGCTACTCCCCAGAAGCAGCCGATCGCGATGATGGTATTGAAGAAACATTGGTCATGGAAATCAATAATCTCATTAAAGTAAACAAAGCTGCTAGCTCCAAAGTTGCCGTGAACAAAAAATTGATTGCTGACCTACCCGTCGACATGCGTGTTGTCATCAATTGGAATTCACGAAACACAGATATCGACCTTTGGGTAACTGATCCAAATCAAGAAAAATGCTTCTATAGTAATCCAGCCACAGCCATTGGGGGCCGACTCAGCAATGACTTTACTGGTGGTTATGGCCCTGAGCAATTTTTATTAAAAAAAGCTTTAAAAGGAAAATACAAAATTGAAGTTGACTTCTATAACGATGATTCCCTTACTTTAGCAGGACCTGCAGCGGTAATGGCCGAAATTTACACCTACTATAGCAGTGGCAAGCAAGAACGAAAAATCGTTACGATCTATCTTGACCGCAATAAAGAGCGCAATATTGGGATTGGCGAATTTTCATTCCAGTAGATGAGCAGAGACAGAAGGTGTCCAAAAAGACAAATCAAACCCTTTAAAAATTGCATCTATGAAATGATGCTTTAGGGGAAAGGTATATAACCACATGAAATCGGGGCTATCCAAAAAGATTGGATAGCCCCGATTTCAATTAATGCAATTTACGAATAACAAGATCTTTTTGTCTATTCTCTAATTTCGTTTTGACATAAGGGTAAGTGAATACTGCTCCCAAAACGATACAAGCACCAAGATAAAACCCACCGCTCATGGTCTCCTTTTGTCCAAATATCAACATCGCCAACAGAATACCATAAACAGGTTCCAGATTTGTTGTCAGCGCAACAGTAAAAGCAGATAATTCCTTCATGACAGCAACCCCCATAACATAGGCCACCGCCGTACAAACCACACCTAACAACAGCAGATAAATTAAATCTTGCTGTCCCAATTTCATTTCAGCATTGAAATCTCCTGTAAACAACATCAATATGCTGATCCAGAAGCATGCCCCCATCATCTCATAGAACGTAATCAAGGTCGCGCTCGATTTTTTAACCATGCGCGCATTGGCGATAGAAAATATACTCGCGCAAAACGCACAGCCGAGCCCCGCCAATAGACCAACGAGGTAATGTGTTTCAAAAGAAAAGATTGTATAAATACCGATGATAATGACCAAACCAACAACAATATCCAACAGCGCAATACGCTTTTTATTCACAATAGGCTCCAATATTGCTGTAAATAAGGTCACAGAGGATAGCGTAACCAATGTCACCGATACGGTAGATACTTTGATCGAATAAAAAAATAATACCCAATGCAGCCCAACAACGGCCCCCACCATAAAAAACTGGAGAAATTGTTTCCTCGAAACTACAATAGACTGTTTGGTTACCAAGAAATAGATCAACAGCGCGATAGACGCTATTGCAACACGATACCACACTAAATGAAGGGCAGATACGGAAATCAGACTACCCAAAATTCCGGTAAATCCCCAAATGAGTATTGTTAAATGCAGAATTAGAATATTCCGATTTAATTGAATTTTAGTCATATTCTCTAGAATACATTTGTATAGAAATGATGAGCAATACCTATTATTTCCCTTTATAAGGCAGGCTCACTGAAGTTATTGAAAACTAACAAAAAATTACTTTGGCGCTTTTATCGCCAGGTATAGTGCTACCAAAAAGAAGGTAACATTCGGAATTAATACGGCTATCAACGGTGGCAGTCCCCCTTTCAAAGAAAACATAGTTGCAAACTGTATAAATACGATATACGTAAAACTTAGCGCGATACCAATACCAAGACTCAATCCTATCCCCCCACGCACTTTCTTGGATGACAGTGCCACACCCATCAAGGTCAATACAAAAGCTGAAAATGGATATACGTAACGCTTGTATTTCTCCAGTAATAAATCGTTCATGACTCCGGTTCCCCTGATCTCCTCCTTATGGATACGAATATTTAATTCGCGTGTATCCATGGCGGTAAACATATTATCACGTACCTCAAAATCAGAAGGTTTCATATCCAAGGTTGTGTCTTTAACAGCTCCTTTGTCCATGCGTTCATGTAGTCCATTGATAATACGATTGGTATACCCTTCGATCTTCCATTTTGTCGCCACCGAGTCCCACGTAATACGATCAGCCATCATTTTCTCCTTAAGGGTATCCCCTTTGAAAATTTCAAGTACAAATCCGTAGCCTGTTTTGGTAGAATTATCAAAGTTGTCTATATAAACATAGCTGTTTTTGTCCAGTTGCATATGGGTAGAAACCCTCGAGTTATCCTTAGGTGGCTTTACATAGATATTTTCAAAATCAACCTTCATCTTATTGGTCTTCGGAATAATAAAGATGTTAAATACCAAAGAAATGGCAAAGATTAGGGTTGCAGCGATCATGTAGGGACGAAGCAAACGGTTAAAGCTATATCCGGCACTGAGAATCGGGACAATTTCGGTTTGGTCTGCCATCTTTGAGGTAAAGAAAATAACCGCAATAAAGTTGATCAGCGGACAAAGAAAATTTAGGTAAAAGGGAATAAACCCTGCATAATACTCAAAAATAATCTTATCGAGGGGAGCATGATATTTTAAAAAATCATCCAATCGTTCGGACACGTCAAAAACCACCATGACAACAGTAAATATTGCCATAGTGAATAAAAAAGTACTTAGATACTTTTTGATGATGTAACGATCGATTAACGACAGCATTTTTTTAACTTGAGCTATTTAGTTTTACAAACGTTGATCCAATATTTTCACCATTTTGTTTTTCCAATCGTAGAAAGTTCCATCAATGATTCGCTCCCTAGCCTGATTCACCAACCAAAGGTAAAAATGTAAATTATGTAAAGAAGCAATTTGTGCTCCAAGAATTTCCTGCGATTTAATCAAATGTCTTAGATAAGCTTTCGAATAAAATTGATCTGCCTGCAGATCACTCTCCGCTTCTATTGGTGAAAAATCATCTTTCCACTTTTCATTTTTGATATTGATAATACCATTTTGCGTGAAAAGCATACCATTTCTAGCATTACGGGTTGGCATAACGCAATCGAACATATCCACCCCTAAAGCAATATTTTCAAGGATATTTACCGGTGTACCTACCCCCATGAGATAACGTGGCTTGTCATGTGGTAAGATATCACAGACAACTTCGGTCATCGCATACATTTCTTCCGCCGGTTCGCCTACCGACAATCCACCAATCGCATTTCCTTCGCGGTTAAACGAAGCGATAGTCTCCGCAGATTTTATCCTTAAATCTTTGTAAACAGATCCTTGAACGATTGGAAACAAAGTCTGGTCATATCCATAAAGCGGATCTGTACTATCAAAACGATCCACACAGCGTTTCAGCCAACGATGGGTCATATCCAAAGAACGACGTGCATACCCATAATCACATGGATAAGGCGTACACTCGTCAAATGCCATAATGATATCCGCACCGATAATACGTTGTGTATCCATGACATTCTCTGGTGTAAATAGATGTTTTGATCCATCAATATGGGAACGAAAGGTAACCCCCTCTTCTTTGATTTTACGTACTTCGGTCAACGAATACACCTGATAACCACCGGAATCCGTTAAAATAGGTCGATCCCAACCATTAAATTTATGCAGCCCGCCCGCCTTATTCAACACATTCAATCCGGGACGTAAATAGAGATGGTACGTATTACCCAGAATAATCTGTGCTTCAATATCGTTCTTCAATTCATGTTGATGAATTGCTTTCACTGTACCTGCCGTACCAACAGGCATAAAAATAGGTGTTTGAATGGGACCGTGTGCAGTTTCGACAACACCTGCACGTGCTTTTGACAATTTATCTTGTGCTTGTAGCGTAAATTTCATTAATATTTTTCCTCTGAGACTATTTCTATTTTAAAGGATGATTTGCCATGGACATGGCGATATCGGCATTTGGTGTAAAAAATTAAAAACTCATTTTCAGTCAGTTGTAACTTAAAAAGTCGTTATAGCTTTTCTAATTTTCACCCAAGCTCGGATTCATCCCTAGAATACGTTGCAAAAATACTATAAAAAGATTTGCAAACAGGATGTTTCAAAAATAAATTATCATTTTTCCCCTATAAAAAAGTTGCGGAAAGCACTTATCTTTGTGAGCTATGCTTGACCTTCACGTATTTTTGGCCAATCTTCCATATATTGCTTTCGGAGTATTGGGTCTTTTCCTCTTGATACAATTGTACTACATCTTATTTGTATATAGCAAATTGAGTGGTTATCAAATTGAAACTGTACAAGAAGGAACTGAATTCCCACCGCTGTCCGTTATTATTTGTGCACACAATGAACAGGATAATATTCGGGAATTCCTCCCGAGTATACTGAATCAAGACTATCCCAATTTTGAAGTCATTGTGGTCAATGACTTTTCGACTGACAATACGCCCTGGATATTGCATGAGTTCGAAGCAAAATACCCCCATTTAAAGATTGTGGATATCAAAGAGCATATTCGCTTGAAACATGGTAAAAAGTTTGCCGTTAGTATGGGTATCAAAGCGTCAAAGCACCAGACACTGGTGTTTACTGACGCAGATTGTGCACCACAATCCGATCAATGGCTCAAAGAAATTGCAGCAGCCTTCAGACCAGAAACAGAAATTGTACTTGGCTATTCTCCTTATTTTAAGCAAAAAAGCTTGCTAAATCTATTGATTCGATTTGAAACCAGCCATACGGCCATGAGTTACTTTGCCTATGCACTAAAGGGAGATGCCTATATGGGAGTAGGACGCAATATGGCTTACAAAAAAGACCTTTTCTTTCGTAACAAAGGTTTTGCAGCCCATATGCATATTAAGTCTGGCGATGATGATCTTTTTGTCAACCAAAATGCAAATCCTACCAACGTTAACATTGCACTGGCAGCCGAATCCATTGTCTATTCGGAACCCAAAGCGACCTGGAGGAGCTATTACAAGCAAAAAGCAAGACACTCAGGAGCCTCTACCATTTACAAAAAGCGACATCAGCGCATGCTGGGCACGCAGCTGGTATCAGCCGTCCTTTTTTATGTCGCCCTTATCGCAACAGCAATTGCCTTTCCAATGTACTGGTATGTTCCTGTTACAGCCTACCTCCTAAGGCTGATTGCACAATGGATAATATTTGCCAACATCTATAAAAAACTAGAAGTAAAGGAACTCATTTGGTGGCTACCTTTGGTAGACTTCATCTACTATTTCTATATTTGCATCAATGGCATGTTCAGCAGAAAAAAGAAAAAAATAAGCTGGAAATAATTCACTTTTAAAACATTAAGCTTTGAATCCAACAGTTGATATCATCTATAAGTATTTTCCAAAATTAACGGATATTCAAAAAGAACAGTTTGCAAAACTTGCCGACCTCTATACATTTTGGAATAGCCAAATCAATGTCATTTCACGTAAGGACATAGATAGCCTCTACCTGCACCATGTGTTACACTCGCTAGGTATCGCTAAATTTGTTCAAGAGCTCACGCCAGGAACACAAATTTTGGACGTAGGAACCGGCGGGGGCTTTCCAGGTATCCCAATGGCCATTATGTTTCCTGAAGTCAAATTCCATTTGGTCGATTCTATCGGCAAAAAAATAAAAGTCGTACGCGAAGTTGCTGCTGGACTGGGTCTCCAAAATGTTGAAGCAGATCATATCCGCGCAGAACAACTCGACGACAAGTACGATTTTGTGATATCACGAGCTGTGACAAGACTTGGAGAATTTACGCCTTGGATACAGAATAAATTCGCAAAAAAAGATAAAAACGGTATTCCTAATGGAATTCTTTACTTGAAAGGCGGAGATCTCACCGAAGAGATCAAAGAATCTAAGCTCAAAGCAGAATTACACCCGCTTTCCGGTTACTTTAAAGAAGATTTCTTTGATACAAAATACCTGGTATATGTACCTATGTAGTTAAAGTTTGGCATTACCCATAGGAAATTGAAGTCGCCTATGGATAATGTCTACAGAATCCAGGTAGTTCGTTAAACACAGATGGATATAAGCAATCTTCTCATACCGATCATTTTCACGAAGCCACTTTAAGGAAGGCTCATAGTATATTCTAAATTTACGCAGAGAATCTCCCGACAACTTACTGTATTCCTGAGTCAGCGGATACCATTCCTCGCGAATCAGATCCTGTTGGTATTCTTTTTCAAACTGACGTTGAAGCTTCCGCGAATTTCGTCCCTTTCGACTGAATTTATTGTAAAGCTTGTTCAGATTGACCGCAATTCCTCCCTGGTGAGGCAAGGTCACCATATTTTTCGTATCACCCCAGAAAAAGATCGACTTATACTCCTCCTTTTTTTCTTCCCATTTATCCGCTGCTGATTTACGCTTGATCGAAACAGTATCCAAACGTAAAGTATCTTTTTGACTGCCTTTTTTCGCAATGGTATCCTGATGATAAAATTCCGTTGGATAGGCAAAAAGCCCCTGCCTATTCAATGAGAAATAGACACAGAAAAATAATAAAGATAGAAACCCAATACGAACCATATTTATAATTGACAAACTAAAATAACCAACTATAAATAAAATTAAAAGTATTTAACTATCTTTAACTTAGAGAACTAAAGACCTAATTCTTTTTTAATTTCTAGGCCAATCAGATTGATCTCTTCATCCATACCGAACATAGGAAGCTCCGTTTCTGGGTTCAGTTTCAGCCAGTTTGTATCATTGTCTTTAATAATTTTTACGTATTCTACACCATCTTTAAAAATAACATACGTATCTTCTTCCTCAGGGAAAACAGAATAAACTATATCCCCCAATTCAATATCAAAAGGTTCTTTCATTTCCATAGTTAAAATATCATTAATCGCTCAAAGGTACCAATTCCTCATCTTCTTTCCATAATCGACCAATATTTCATTCCTTGAGATTTCAAATAAGCTTAGGAAAAGCGCAATCATGTCATAGCAATCCAGAGATTTTATAGTAGGCACGCGATCGCCTCCGACTAAGAACTTTGTCATTGCTTTAAAAACATAATATGCCTAAGCAATTCTAACAAAAAGTATGACAGCTACTTATAATTTTCCTATATTTAAATTATGAAACTAATTTATCACATAGCTATGACGAAAATCAAGGGCATTGGCCCTAGGACAGCGCGTAACATCATTGACCAAGGTCACGAGTTGGCAGACTTATTTGCTTACTCAAAAAAAGATTTGATGCAAATTCTTGGGATACGGGAATCGATCGCAGAAGCCATACACAATAAAAGCTATATGTCTGCCTGTGAAAAAGAACTTGCTTTTATCGAAAAACATCAGATACAAGCGTTATGGCTGGAAGACCAAAATTATCCAAATAGGCTACGACAATGTGAAGACGCTCCGCTTGTTGTCTATTATAAAGGGAATCAGCCACTCAACAGCACAAAAATTATAAGTATCGTCGGTACTAGACATGCAACCTACTATGGACAGAAAATATGCGAAGATCTGCTAGAGGCTATGAACGGTACCAAAGACACCTTAATCGTTAGTGGTCTTGCTTATGGTATTGATGCTTTAGCACATCGCAACGCACTAAAAAATAATATTCCCACCGTTGCTGTATTAGGGCATGGTCTCGATCGCATTTACCCGGCATCCCATCGTGAACTTGCCACAAAAATGCTAGACCAAGGAGGTTTATTGACAGAATTTACATCCAACACATTACCTGAACGCAGTAACTTCCCTATGCGCAATCGCATCATAGCCGGTATGGCGGATGTCACCATTGTTGTAGAAGCTGCAATTAAAGGAGGTGCTTTGATTACCGCCGAAATAGCCAACAGCTACAATCGCGATGTATGTGCCTTTCCAGGAGCCGTTTACGAAAAAAGTTCTGAAGGCACCAATTACCTCATCAAAACCAACCGTGCGCATATGATTAGAGGTCTTCAGGATCTGGAATACCTCATGAATTGGGAAATCAGTACAAAAGCTGTTGGTCAACAGCTTAGCCTTCCTTTGACATTGACAAAAGATCAACAACTCCTTTTTACGCTCATTCAGCAAAAGGGACAATTAGAAATAGACCATATGATTGACCTCACAAAATGGCCACAAAGTAAATTGGCCTTAATCCTATTGGAACTTGAAATGCAGTCACTCATTCACAGCCTACCCGGAAAACGCTATAAAATAGTCGGACAGACCGAAATTCAAAAGAATTAGCTCTTTTCCGATCATGCAACAGCGCCGAAATGCCGTTTGGAGCGCAATTAAAATGTACATTTATATCCAACCAAAAACCAAAAATTAATGAACGAAAACAATACAAAAAGCA
>ERZ778025.2165-NODE-2165-length-11621-cov-4.866159_pt1 | contig 11621 bp, 7 predicted proteins | sample MGYA00375755_ERZ778025 | MGnify/ENA primary metagenome ERZ778025 (study PRJEB29350, sample SAMN05389825) | bioreactor metagenome | isolation source: Thiocyanate bioreactor | place: South Africa: University of Cape Town | collected 2014-03-17 ... | reverse complement strand
GGACCTCACCGAAACCCTGGAAGTCACGGCGCTGATCAGCCCCGACAAGCCCGGCAGTTCGGATCGCCTCGTGGTCTGGCTCGGCATCCCATCCAGCAAGACAATCGACGAAACACCGGGCAACCACCTGCAATTCGCCGACAACGCGGGCGGTGAGGAAGAAAGCACGTTCAACGACGACGACGGGATGATCAAGGCGATCGCAACCGGCCTGAAGGGGCAGCGCTGGGACACCGATAAGGCCACATGGAGATAGTCATCCTCGTGTCCACATCCGGCGGACCGGAGCGCGCATGACGCGTTACGACGCCGTCATCATCGGAGCAGGTCTCGGCGGCCTCACCGCGGGCGCGATCCTCGCCCGCGCAGGCCGCAAGGTTCTGGTGATCGAACGCAGCAATTCCGTCGGTGGCGCGGCATCGAGCTATAAAGTCGGCGACCTGTTCGTCGAGGGCTCGCTGCATGAGACCAGCAATCCGAACGATCCCCGCGATCCCAAGCACGATATTCTGACGCGCGCGGGCGTGCGCGATGCGGTGACCTGGATTCCATCGGGCACGTTCTATGAGGTACGCGGCGGACTGCTCGATGCGCCGCTGAAGGTGCCGGACAACTTCGGGGCCGCGCGAGATGCATTGACGCAGCGATTCCCGGATGCGCGCGACGACATTGCACGAATTCTCGGCGAGATGGAGCAGATCGCCGCCGCGACGGACATCGCTCAGGACCTGAACCTCACCCTGTCGCAGAGACTCGACAGCGTGTTCGGCACCAACGAGGCCGTGAAAGCCGCGCTGGCCGCGAACCTGTCCTACTATCACGACGATCCGGCAACCCTGTCGTGGGTGCTGTTCGCCCGCGCGCAGGGCCAATACCTGCAGAGCGGCGGCTGTTATGTGCAGGGCGGCTCGCAACGTCTCTCCAGCGCATTGGCGCGCGCGATCCGCTCCGCAGGAGGCGAAGTGATCTTGCGCCGCGCCGCGAGCCGAATCGATGCCGATGCGCAAGGTCGCATCACGCATCTCACCCACACCGCCAAGGACGGCAGCGATCCGCAGACCGTGGAGACCGCGCGCATTATCGGCAACGCCGCGCCGGACACGCTGGCCGCGATGCTTCCGAAGGCTGGCGGTGCGGCGCTCACCGCTGCCTATGCCGATCTTCCGCGCTCGATCTCGCTGTTCGCGCTGACGCTTGGCCTGTCCAAACCGCCACGCGATTGCGGCGTCACAAGCTATTCGACGCAGCTGCTGCCCGATTGGACGACGCGTTTCGATGATTACGCCAAAGGCACCACACTGATGGCGAGCGAGCCCGGCGCGCGAATGCCGCCACTGGCGATTGTCGACTATGCCGCAATCGAGTCCGGCGTGCCCGCGCCGCCTTACGTACTATCCGCGATCGGGCCCGACGCGCTCTCGAACTGGAACGACACCGATCAGGACGCCTACCGCGCCAAGCGCGCACGCTGGCAGGATGCCATCGTCGCCTATCTCGACACGCACTATCCGGGATTGGCCCAATCCGTCGTTGCCGCGTCGTTCAACACCGCGTTTTCAATGCGCGCCTATCTCGGCGCGCCGCTGGGAGCGGCCTATGGCTTCGCGCCGACACCGGGACGCGCGCTGAACCTCAAGCACGACAACACCTGCGCAACACCGATCCCGGGACTTTATCTTGCGTCAGCCTATGCCGGCTTCGGCGGCTATACCGGCGTGATCGAGGCGGCGGGAGCCTGCGCGGATATGATCCTGCGGGGAGGCTGAAGTTTCGGCCTCATGGTGAGGAGCCGTGCACCGCACGGCGTCTCGAACCATGGGCCAATCACGCCTCGGCTTCATCCTTCGAGACGCGCGCAAGAGCGCGCTCCTCAGGATGAGGCTTCATTCACTCAATTCGTGTTCAGCCGGAACCGCAGCGTCGTCCGCCCGACGAACGAGACGAGATCGCCCTGCCGTGTCCATGTCTCTGCTTCCGCGAGCGCGCTCACCAGAGCATCGTCGGCCTGCGCGCGATCCGGCGTGCAGCCGTTGTCGGTCAGCGCGCCGGGCACGAAGATCACGGTGTTGTTGGCCACCGAGAACTGGCCCTTGCCCGCCTTGCACCACAGATCGAGCTGCGCTTCGCCGTTGTCGCCGATCTCGAGTCGCGGAATCCTCTTCGATCCGGGCTGCGGACGCGCTTCGAGAGTCATTTCCAGACCGAACGGAAATTCTGCCGCGTGCGCCGGAGTGTAATTGGCCGCACTCATCGCGAGCGCAAAACCCAATGCAGCATGTCGCAGAATCGTCATGATTGAAGACCTTCGCAACTGTTCGATTGCGCGCGGTTCTAAACGCTCGGGACCACATTGGCCAGTGCGCAGATGCCGCGCGGAAAGCCAAAGAAAAACCCCGCGGCTCGCGCCGCGGGGTTGACCGACACTCGTTTGGATGGCGTTACTTGATCACCATCGCCGTGAACGGATAGACGTAAGCCTGCAACGTCACGAACAGGCCGACCAAGCAGGCCAGCACGATCGAGTGCACGAAGACATAACGCAGGATCGAGCCTTCATGGCCGTACCAGTTGGTCGCGGTGGAGGCCACCACGATCGACTGCGCGTCGATCATCTTGCCCATGACGCCGCCGGACGAGTTCGCCGCCGCCATCAGGATCGGCGACAGGCCGAGCTGTTCGGAGGTGATCTTCTGCAGGTTGCCGAACAGCACGTTGGATGCGGTGTCCGAACCCGTCAGCGCCACGCCCAGCCAGCCGAGCAACGTGCCGAAGAACGGATACAGCACGCCGGTCGCGGCGAAGGCGAGACCGAGCGTCGCATCGACGCCCGACAGACGGGTCAGCGTGCCGATCGCCAGCATCGCCGAGATCGTGATCAGCGAGATGGCGCAGACCTTGATGGTGCGGCCATATTCACCGATCAGCTTGGCTGGCGAGAAGCCCATCAGCACACCCGAGATGATCGCCGCGATCAGCATGCCCGTTCCGGTGAAGGACAGGTACGTGAACGAGAACACCGCGCCTTCCGGCGTCGGCTTCGCGGCCACCGGCGGCACCTTGTTGATCATGTTGTGCAGATCGGGAACGGCATAGTTCCAGGTGAAGATCGAGTTCGCCCAGGTCTTGAACGCACCGTTGCCCCAGATCAGCATCACGATACAGACGATGATCCACGGCAGCAGCGAGCTCCAGAGCTGGCTCTGGGTCAGCGGCGTCTTGTCGAGCGGCTTACGCGCCGCCATCGTCGCCGCGGACTCGTCCTTGCCGCGAAGCACCGGCGACAGCCACAGCTCTTTCGGCTGCCAGACCTTGAGGAACAGGATCAGCGCGCCCATCGAAATCAGCGAGGCGCCGATATCGACAATCCATGGATTGATGTAGTTCGAGATCACGAATTGTGGGATCGCGAACGACAGCGCGGTCACCAGGATCGCAGGCCACACGGCCATCATGCCGCGCCAGCCCGCGAAGGCCCACACCACCCAGAACGGCACGATCAGCGAGAACAGCGGCAGCTGCCGTCCGACCATCGCGCCAAGGATGTAGGGATCGAGGCCGGTTACCGAGGCAAGACCCTGGATCGGGGTGCCGAGCGCGCCGAAAGCGACAGGCGCCGTGTTGGCGATCAGCGAGAGGCCCGACGCCGCGAGCGGCGAGAAGCCGAGGCCGATCAGCACCGCACCGGTGATCGCGACCGGCGTACCGAAGCCGGACGCGCCCTCGAAGAACGCGCCGAACGAGAACGCGATCAGCAAAATCTGAAGACGGCGATCTTCCGTGACGCCGCCGATCGCCCGCTGCAGCAGTTCGAAGCGGCCGGTCTCCACCGTGATGCGGTAGAGGAAAATGACGTTGAGCACGATCCAGCCGATCGGAAAGAAGCCCGTCACGACACCGAGCAGCGACGCCCGGATCGACATGCCGGCCGGCATAGTGAACACGAAGATGGTGATGATGTTGGCCACGATCAGGGCGATGATCGCCGCAATATGCGCCTTGACCTTGCCGCTTGCGATCAGGATCAACAGCGTTACGACGGGAATGGCAGCGGCGACCGTCGACAGCGCCGCATTCCCCAGCGGGTTATAAATTTGATTCCACATGAGCAGTTTTCCTCCCCCACGTTATTGTTGGAACGGACGGCCAGCGCGTGGTTGGCCAACGCGTATTTTTACCGGGGAGCAAATCCACGTGATGAAACAGATGAGCGTCGGCCCAAGCCCCGAAAAGCTCACAATGCCGCTCGATGAACGGCCTCCCCAGCCCTCGCCGTCGGCGGCATGCTAGAGTGAACACCGCACCATGGACAAGATGCCGCAGGGCTGCAAATTTGCGACTTTAGTCTAAAATTCGAAAATTTCTAATGTCTTTCAGGGCGTTACCGCCCTTTTCCGGGAGAAAAGTTCTGTGAATGGTATCGGCGCGACGCTCAAGACCGTGTGGCGGATTGCTGCACCCTATTTCCGCTCCGAGGATAAGGTGGCGGGCTGGGTCCTACTCGCCTCGGTCATCGGCATCGAGCTTGCGACCGTTGCGATCGACGTCCTGCTGAACCAGTGGCGCAACCGATTCTACAACGCGCTGCAGGAGCACAACTGGGACAACTTCGTCTACGAACTCGGGTACTTCACTGTCATCGTCACGATCTTCATCGCGATCGCGGTCTATCAGCTCTACCTCAATCAATGGCTGCAGATCCGCTGGCGCAAATGGATGACCGGGCGCTATCTCGGCGAGTGGCTCAGCAACGCGAACCACTATCGGATGCAGCTTCAGGGCGACGCCGCCGACAACCCCGACCAGCGCATCACCGACGACGTGAAGCTGTTCGTCGACCGCACCCTCACCCTCGGCCTCGGCCTTTTGAATTCCGTCGTCACCCTCGTGTCCTTTGTCGTGATCCTGTGGGGTCTGTCCGACAGCGCGCCGTTCCATCTGTTCGGCCGGGAGATCGCCATTCCCGGCTATCTGGTCTGGAGCGCGCTGATCTACGCCATTCTCGGCACATGGTTGACCCATGCCATCGGCTGGCCGCTGGTCGGCCTCGACTATCGCCAGCAGCAATACGAGGCGGACTTCCGATTCAACCTGGTCCGCGTTCGCGAAAACTCCGAACAGATCGCGCTGCTCCATGGCGAAGGCGCGGAGCGGCAGCGGCTGATGAGCAAGTTCGGACAGGTCGTCGAGAACTGGATGGGTATCATGAGCCGCACCAAGAAGATCACGGCCTTCACTGCAAGCTATGCGCAGGCGTCGCAGATCATTCCCTACGTGCTGGTGGCGCCCGCTTATTTCGCCAACCGCACCCAGCTCGGCGGCATGATGCAGGCGGCATCCGCCTTCCTCAGCGTGCAGGGTGCGCTGTCGTTTTTCGTCTCCGCCTACCGGCAGCTCGCGGAGTGGCAGGCCATTGTCGATCGTCTCGACGGCTTCGAAACCGCCATCGGCAGGGCACAATCGCTGAAGGCCGCAGCAAATTCCATCCAGGTGGTGGCCGCGGGAGATGGCGGCGTCACCATCAACGATCTGCGTCTGCAACTGCCCAACGGCACGTCGCTGATCCACGCGCCCGGCCTGACGCTGCGGAATGGCGAGCGCACGCTGTTCACCGGCCCGTCCGGCTCCGGCAAGTCCACGCTGTTCCGGGCCATTGCGGGCATCTGGCCGTTCGGCAAGGGGACGGTTTCGATTCCGAAAGGCGCATCGCTGATGATGCTGCCGCAGCGGCCTTACTTTCCGGTCGGAGCGCTGGCCAGCGCCATCACCTACCCGGCGAAGGACGGCAGCTACACCGACGCGCAACTGGCCGATGTGCTGAAGCTGGTCGGGTTACCCGCGCTCGCATCAAGGCTGGCGGAAGAAGGCCACTGGAACAGGACGCTGTCGCTGGGCGAGCAGCAGCGGCTCGGCATCGCGCGAGCGCTGCTGAGCGCGCCGCAATACCTGTTTCTCGATGAAGCCACCGCTTCGCTTGACGAGCCGTCGGAGGACCAGCTCTACAGGCTGATGGTGGACAAGCTGCCCGGCACGACGATCATCTCGATCGGGCATCGCAGCACGCTTGATGCTTTCCATCAGCGCAAGGTGGCGCTGGCGCGCAGCGGTGAACAGTTCGCACTGGGCGATACGGAGCCGGCTCCGGCCAGGCTGCCGTAACGCTTGAACGCGCTATGTTACGATCCTGATGCGGCCGCGTGCGCGGCCTTGTCCGGAACATGCGTTTTCAGGAACGACCGCGCGAGCGCATGATAGAGCCCTTCGCTGACGAACAGCTTTGACGTGGCGTTCGCGATCAGCGCCGCTGTCATCAGCGGAATCATCATGGCATGGTCATTGGTCATTTCCGACGTGATGACAAAAGCGGTGATCGGCGCCTGAACCACGCCGGTCAGATATGAGACCATGCCGATCAGGACCAGCGCGCTGATCGGCGTGTGCGGGAAGAACAGGCTCATATCCGAGGCCAGCCCTGCACCGATCGCGAGCGACGGCGCGAAAATGCCGCCGGGAATTCCACTGACGGCAGAGAGCAGCGTCGCGAGAAATTTCCAGGGGCCATAGCCGCTCATATCCCCGGATGTCGCGTCGATGATGGCGCGCGCCTGATCATAGCCCGTTCCATAGACGTGCAGGTTGCTGATCAGTCCGCACAGCGCCACACCGAACCCGCAGACCGCAGCGAAGGCAACCGGACGGCGCTTGATCGCAGCGCCGACGCGGCCGGGCAGACCCGCCGCGAACAGGATCAGAATCCGGCTGAAGATGCCGCCGGCCACGCCGCAAACGACAGCGCAGACGGGCACCACCAGCCAGGCCTTGCCGAGCGGCAGCGTCGCCGCCGATGAGCCGAAATAGTTGTAATCGCCGACGATCGCGAGCGATGTCAGGCCTGCGGCAATGACCGCGCCGATGATGAGGCCGCTGGTCCGCATCTCGAACGAGCGGCTCATTTCCTCGATGCCGAAGACAATTCCGGCCAGCGGTGTGTTGAAAGCGGCAGCGACTCCGGCCGCGGAACCGGCGAGCAGAAAACCGGGCTGGCGGAATGGCGCCCAACGGCCGATCGCGAACATGATCGAGCCTCCCACCTGCACCGTCGGTCCCTCGCGTCCGGTGGACGCGCCACACAACAATCCCAGCACCATCATCAGGACCTTGCCGAAGGCAACCTTCAGCGAGACGAGCGGCGCGCGCGAGGCCTGATCCGGCAGCCGCAGCGCGGCGATGACCTGCGGGATTCCGCTGCCTTGGGAGTTCGGAAAGACCTTCACCGCGAGCAGCATCGCGAGGCCGAAGCCGAGCGGCGTCACGAGCAGCGCGCTGTAGCGGGAATAAGACAGCAGCGCACCGAATGCGGCCTGCGCATGATCGGCGAGATAAGCCATCGTGATCGCCGCAAGGCCCACCACGACGCCGCCGGCAACGAACATCAGGCGCCGCATCCATCGCTTGAGCGCGATTCGGGAACGAACACCCAGATGGGCAGCATATCGGTTGAATTTCATATCCGCGGCCTTTGCACAGCTGCCACCGATCATCGCTGCAGCGGGATCACGTGGCGAGCGTTCGATAGCCGTAGCATAGGCGGGACGCAAAATAAAAAGGGCGGCAGATCGCTCTGCCGCCCAAAGGCTTCGAAGATGAAGAAGATTACTTCAGCGCGCTCAGGGTCACGTCAGCCGAGAGCTTGGCGATGAACGACGCGCCGCACCACTTGGACTGATAGGTGCCGGTCGACGTGTTGAAAGCAGCCGTGAAGTCGCTGGTGATCGCGTTACAGGCTTCCTTGGTCAGGTCGGTGTCCGAGTAGCGCAGATCGAGGGTGAACACCTTGTAGGTGAAGCCGACGCCGACGTTCCAGGTATTGTAGTCCGGCAGCGCGGTGTTCAGGTAGAAGGCGTCCGTCGTGCCCAGCCACTGATGGCCGTATTCACCCGACAGGTAGGCGCCGACGCCCGAGGTGCCGAACAGGTTGCTCGGGGCGGTGAACTTGGCGTTGACCGACGCGTAGGTCGAATCGAAGCCGAAGTTCAGGAAGTTCGGCGAATAGAACACCGAGCCGCCGAGCGCGAACATGTCGTTAAAGGTGTAGGTCGCCTTGCCGTAAACTTCGTAGAAGGACACGTCCTTCTTCATCGCGTTGCCGTTCAGGAGGACGTCTGCACCGGCGGGGCAGACAACGCCCGTGCTCGCGTAGTCGATGCACTGTCCACCCGGATACAGGTAGCCCCAGACACCGAAGTCGAGCGCCAGCGCGCCGAAGGTCGGGCGGATACCGCCGTACACGTCGACCTCAGCCGCAGCGCGGTTGGTGAAGGAGATGCTGTTGCCCGCGACACCGGCGTAAAGCTGCAGGTCGGGCGTGATGTTGTAGCGCGGCTCGAAATAGGCCGAGGCCGACGCATTGCGGTTCGACTGCGAGATGCCGCGGAACACGTAGTTGTTGGTGATGGCCGCGCCGAAGGCGACATCCCACGGCGACACCACCGCAACCGGAGGCGCCTTCTTGTAAACCTTCGCAGGAAGGTCGGCCGCCGCAGCCGATCCAGCGCTCAACCCCACCGCGACAAGCGCCGCGACCGACAAACCAATTTTCCTCATGACAATCCCCATCGCCGTTTTGACTTCAAATCGATCACCGAAAGCCGAAATCCCGGAATCGACTGCGTGAACTCGTGATCCGACTGTGCGAGGGGGACCGCTCCCGGGAAAGCAAAAAGCCGATGCAATTGCTGCCTTATTAGGCAATTGACGCTGTTCGGGCTCACCGCAAATCATGTTGTGGCTCGGTGTTGCTTTCCTGCAACAAGCCGTAGCGGCGTTCACGGCACAAAAGGCCTGGATTCCGCCCGATATGTCCGGTGCGGGAGCTTCCGCGCCGATCGCCCGGCCCTGACCACCCGCCCCATCCCGGCGTCCAGGTTCCAGGACGGGCGCCAACCCGAAAAATGCGGATCGGCGGCAATACACTGGTAACGATGTTCGCTCAGAAAGACTTCATCTGCCATCGGTAAAGGTGTGCCGATCCAAGGGACGCGCGCACTCCTGATGCAACTGATCAAGCGACCGATCGACAGCGAAGAACTGCCACCGCGCATTTACGCGGCGCTGGTCGATTCGATGTGTCAGAATTTCTCGGCGATCTTCGTCGGCTCGGTTTGTGCCACGGCCGCCGCGTTGATGACGGCATTGAAAACCGGCAATCCGTGGATATGGCCGTGCGCACTGGCGATCATCGTGATCGGAACCGCGCGCGCGTTCCAGATGCGCAAGTACGAGCGGCGCACCGAGGTTCTCACCCCGGAGCAGGCCGCTGATCTCGAGCCGCGTTATCGCATAGGCGCGGTGCTCTATGCCGGCGCGCTCGGCCTCTGGTGCGTTGTTGTCATCCTCGGCAGCAACGATCCCGTCGCCCATATGCTCTGTTCGACGGTGACCATCGGCTACACGGCCGGCGGCGCGGCGCGAAACTACGGCCGTCCGCTTATCGTCCAGCTTCATATTCTTCTGGCTTGCGGCCCGATGTCGGTCGCGCTGATGATTCACGGCGACTTTTACTATGTGGGCCTTGGTACGCTGCTGGTTCTGTTCTTCATCGGCCTGAAGCAGATCAACCTCAGCCTGCATTCGATCTTCGTGAAGGCGCTCGTGGCAAGCGAGAGCGAAGCCGCACTCGCTGCACAGTTCGACACGGCGCTGAACAACATGCCGAACGGCCTCTACATGATCAATGCCGACGGTCACGTGGCGGTGGTCAATCGCGCTTTCACCGAGATGATGAAGCTGAACAAGGACATCGTGCACGGCGACACCACCGTGCGGGATATCGTGTCGACGGCGATTGAAGCGAAAACGCTCTCGCAGGCCAGTGCCGACGCCATCGTCGCCGAAGTCAGCACGTCACGCGCCGGAGAAATCGTCACCATCGACGTCAATTCATCCGGCGAGCGCGCGCTGTGCTGGACATTCCAGCCCATGGAGGGCGGCGGCACCGTCGTTCTGGTCGAGGACATCACAGAACGCCGCAACGCCGAAGCCAAGATCAGCCACATGGCGCGGGTCGACGAACTGACCGGCCTGCCCAATCGCGTCAGCTTTCGCGCCGAGATCGAAAAGCTGCTGGCGGCGCCTCCGAATCTTACATCGCAATCGGCGTTGCTGTTCATCGATCTCGATCAGTTCAAGCAGGTCAACGACACGCTCGGCCATCCGTCGGGCGACAAGCTGTTGTGCGCGGTCACGGCCCGGTTGCGCCGCCTGCTCCGGCCGGAAGACTTCGTCGCACGGTTCGGCGGCGACGAGTTCGTGGTTTTCCAGCGCGGCATCCATTCTCCGGAAGACGCCGCTTCGCTGGCGCGCCGGATCGTCGATCGCCTGAGCGAGCGCTACGAGATCGATCAGCATCTGGTCGAGATCGGCGCCAGCATCGGCATCGCGATGACGTCGCCAGACGCCTCTGTCGACGTTCTGCTGAAGAATGCCGACATGGCGCTGTATCGTGCCAAGGCCGACGGCCGCGGCACCTTCTGCTTCTTCCGTGAGGAGATGGCGCATACCGTCGAGACACGGCGCGTGCTCGAACTGGATCTGCGCCATGCGCTCGCCCATGAAGAATTCGAGCTGTACTATCAGCCACTGGTCAACCTGAAGTCCGGCCGCATCTCCACCTGCGAAGCATTGCTGCGCTGGAATCATCCGACGTTCGGTTTCTCCCGCCGATATCATTCCCGTCGTGGAAGACATGGGCCTTGTTGTCGATCTGGGACGCTGGATTCTGCGCAAAGCTTGCATGGAGTGCATGAAGTGGCCTGACCCGGTCAGCGTCGCGGTCAATTTCTCCTCGCAGCAGTTCCATCAGCGCGACGTCATGACGGAAGTCCGCTACGCGCTGGAAGTATCGGGTCTTCCGGCGCACCGCCTCGAAATCGAGATCACCGAATCGTCGCTGTTGCGCAACACGCAATGGACGCTCGATGTGCTGTCGCAACTGCGTGAGCTTGGGGTGCGTATTTCGCTCGACGATTTCGGCACCGGCTATTCGAGCCTCAGCTATCTGCACAGCTTCCCGCTGCAGAAGGTGAAGATCGACCGCTCGTTCCTGGAGGACATCGGAAGCCAGCGGCCGTTGACGCTGCTGCGCGGCGTCGCGCGGCTGAGCGCCGATCTCGGCATGTCGGTGGTCGTCGAGGGCATCGAAACCAACGAACAGCTCGAACTGATCAGCGCGGAAGGCACCGTGACCGAAGCCCAGGGCTATCTGTTCAGCCGGCCGGTCCCGGCGCTGCGTGTGCGCGAGCTGCTCCGGGCCTCCCACGGCGCGGCGAGCAATTCTGTCATTCCGCTGCGGCAGACATTGCGCTGAAACGCGCGCCACGCGCAAATCCTCAACACTTTTTCTCTATCCAGCCATCCGCGCGAACCAAAGCTGTGACTTCACACGCCAGTTAAGGTTAACTCCGTCAAACCTTTGCCCTCGCGTTAAGAAACTATTAACTTGATGGCGCGGCTCGCAACGTCCGCTTGTGTCGGTCGGAGAAAAACAAATGGTTTCGGTGGTGCAGACCTCGGGCGGGCTATCCGAACGAAATAACTATCTGTTGGACTCCGTTGATTACCGGCTT
>ERZ778025.2163-NODE-2163-length-11628-cov-4.737060_pt1 | contig 11628 bp, 8 predicted proteins | sample MGYA00375755_ERZ778025 | MGnify/ENA primary metagenome ERZ778025 (study PRJEB29350, sample SAMN05389825) | bioreactor metagenome | isolation source: Thiocyanate bioreactor | place: South Africa: University of Cape Town | collected 2014-03-17 ... | reverse complement strand
CGACACCGACAGCGCCGACCACTTCATCGCCCGCGCGCACCGGCACGCCGCCACCCAGCAGCAGAAAGCCCGGGAGATGCACCAGGTTGGCGGCACCGGGGTTCTTTTGCGCGCCCTCCATCATGGCTTGCGTGTTGTTGCGCGCCGAGGCCGAGGTGAAGGCCTTCTGGCGCGCCGATTCGATGGTGTGCGGGCCGGCGTTGTCGGCGCGCAGCAGTACGCGCAGATTGCCCGCGCGGTCGACCACGGCAGCCGAGACGGCGTAGCCCTTGGCCTGGCAGGCGGCCACGGTGCTGGTGGCGATCTGACTGGCCAACTCCAGCGTCAGCGTGCGCTCGGTGCGCAGTGCACCGGTCTGGGCCAGGGCCGGGGCGGCCGCCAGCACGGCGCAGGCCGCGGCCAGGGTAAGGCGAAGGGTGTGTTTCATGACGCGAATCCCGTTCAACAAGCGGCCGACGACCGGCCGTAGCGCCATTGTTCAAAAGCCGCGGCGCCGGCGCCATCCGTGCGCGCCGCGTCCAGCATCCGTGGATCTACGCGGCGCCCTCGTCGACCAGGGCCGCGTACTGACGCACCAGCTGCGCCAGCGTCTGCACCTGCAACTTGTCCTGCAGGTGGGCGCGGTGCGTCTCCACCGTGCGTGGCGACAGCTGCAGCACGCGTGCAATCTGCTTGCTGGTCAGGCCCTGTATGACTCGGGCCAGCACTTCGCGCTCGCGCGCCGACAGCAGGGCAAAGCGCTCGCGCGCCTCGCGACCAGCGGCGCCCTGACGGCGCAGCGCCACATGCGCGCGCACGGCAGCCTGCACCGCGCCCAGCAGCAATTCGTCGTCGACGGGCTTTTCCAGAAATTCGGCCGCACCGGCCTTGAAGGCGCGCCGACACATGTCGACGCTGCCGTGACCGGTCAGCATGACGACCGGCTGATCGACGCCCTGCCCACGCAGCTCGTCGATCACCGCCAGCCCCGACAGCCCCGGCATCCGCATGTCCAGCACGATGGCGCCGACGGCGTCACGGTCGAAGCGCGCCATGAAGTCCTGCGGATCGGCCCAGGATGCCACGCGCAATCCGACGGTGCCGATCAGCAGCGCCAGCGCCTCGCGCACCGACGCATCGTCGTCAACCAGGTGGATCAGGGGCGAGATCGGATTCATGGCGGTGCTGGGGATGTGCGAGCCAGCGGCAGTTCGAGCACGAACTCGGCGCCGCCGCCCACCGGGACTTGAAAACGCACGGCGCCGTTCATGGCCAGCGCCAGGGTCTGGCACAGCGGCAGACCCAGGCCCAGGCCGCCGTCACGGGTGCTGAAGAAAGGCGCGAACAGCCGCGCCTGCGCCGCCGCCGGCACGCCGGGGCCGTTGTCGCGTACCGCGCAGCAGGCGTGCGTGAGCGTGGCCGACAGCCGCAGCGTGATCTGCCGGCCCGTGGACGGGCCGAGTTGCAGTGCCTGCACGGCATTGCCCAGCAGGTTGTGCAGCACCTGCTCGGCAGCGACGGCGTCACCCAGCGCCGGTGGCGCCTGGCCTTCGACGCGCCAGGCGATGGCGTGGCGCGCCAGTTCGGGAGCCCACAGCACCCCCAGGTGCCGCACCAGCACGCCCAGCTCGACCGGTGCCAGCGCCGCAGGAGCGGCGCCGGGTTGCATCTGGCGCCGCAATCGCGCCAGCACTTCACCCGCGCGGCGTACCTGCGCGGCGGCCAACTCCAGCGCCTGCAGCACGGTGGCCTGGGTGGGTGCGGCCAGCGGTTCGTCGCGCAGCAGGCGCAGCGCCGTCTGCGTGCCGCTCAGCGCCGCGGTCAACGGCTGGTTCAGTTCGTGCGCCACGCCGGCGGCCAACTCGCCCAGCGTCCCCAGACGGGCGGTGCGCGCCAGGCGCTCCAGCTCGGCGGCCCGCCGGCGTTCGGCGCGCTGGCGCTGGCCGCGCAGCGCCAGCGCCGTAGCCCCCGCACACAGCAAGGCCCAAGCCACCAGCGCGGCCCAGGGCCACTGCGCCGGGCCGACCAGACGCTGCGCCTGGAAACCGAAGTCCTGGCTGGCGCTGGCCAGCGTCTGCTCGAAGGTGAAGCCGCGCGTCAACCCGCGCGGGCGCGCCGGGTCGCCGCGCTCGTCTTGCAGGGTGACGGCCTGGCCGCCCCAGACCAGGCGCGCCAGCATCGGCTGTCCGCTGCGCCAGGGCCAGGCGCCGGGCGCGACCAGCTGGCGCGCATCGACCTGCAGCGCGTAGCTGGCCGGCGTGCCCGCCAGCACCAGGGTGTAGCGCCCCCGCGCAGTGTCCAGCCCGGCCAGCACCGCGTGCCGCGTGGCGGCGGGCAGCCCGCGCGACCTGGCCTCGGCCTGCGCCAACGCAGCCAGCGGCACGCCAGAACGGGCTGCGGCATCAGGCCAGTCGCCGCCCGCGGCCTCGCGCCGCCAGGCCGCCAGCACCTGCGGGTACAGCGCCGGCAGGCGCGCCGTGGCGTCGGCGCCCGCGGGCCCCGGTGGCGCCAGCAGCGCCAGCGTGGCCAGCACCGCGTCCAGCCGCGCCGTGCCCTGGCCCAGCAGGCGATGGGCATCGCGCGCCTCGGCCAGAAAGGCGTCGCGCCGCTGCGCCAAGTCCACGCGCACGATGGCCGTGGCACCCAGCACGCACGCCAGCGCGCCCAGCGCCAGCAAGCGCCGACGCGCGTCGCGCCAGGCCTTCAGGGTTTGAATCAAATCAACCCCGCACGCCCGACGGACGAGCGCAAGCAGCTATCACATAAATAGCAAACAAGATTCACTCCGCCGCGCTCCGCAGCGTCTGCACCACCGGCCGGCGCAGCACCTCGCGCAGGCTCCACCAGCCCGCCGCCAGCGCCAGCAGCGCACCGGCCAGGCTGCCGGCCAGCGGCACCCAGGGCGGCGCGCTCCAGTTGAAGTCGAAGGCATAGCGCGCCAGTGCCCAGCCCACCGCCAGCGCCACCCCGCTGGCCAGCGCGCCCGCCAGCAAGCCGACGCCCAGCAGCTCGGCGCGCTGCACGCGCGCCAGCAAGGCGCTGCTGGCGCCCACGGCGCGCATGATGGCGAATTCGCGAGCGCGCTCCTCGCGCGTGGCGCTGACGGCGGCGAACAACACGATCAGCCCGGCCGCCAGGGTGAAGCCGAACAAAAACTCGATCGCGCTGATCACCTGATCCAGCACGCGCTGCACCTGGGCGATGGACTGCTCCATGTCGACATTGGTGATGTTGGGAAACTGGCGCACCAGCGCGTTGTCGAAGCCCGGGGCGCCCGGAGCCCGGTAGGCCGCGATCCAGCGGAAACATGGCGAAGAAGTTGACGTGCATCGAGGCCCAGTCGACCTGCCGCAGCGAGCTGACGCGCGCCTCGACCGGCGTGCCGGCGACGTCGAAGCGCAGCGTGTCGCCCAGCTTCAGGCGCAGGGTGTCGGCCAGGCCCTGTTCGACGCTGATGGCGCCCGCCTCATTGGCCACCCAGCGCCCGGCGGCGATGCGGTTGTGCGCGGGCTGCTCGGCGGCGTGAGACAGATTGAACTCGCGCTCCACCAGGTGGCGCGCGCGCTCCTCGGCATAGTCGCCCGGGTTGACGTCGCGGCCGTTGATGGCCACCAGCCGGCCGCGGAACATCGGGTACCAGTCCATCCGGCTCACCCCGGCGGCGCGCAGCGTGGCACGAAACGCCTCGCCCTGGTCGGGCATGACGTTGATGACGAAGCGGTTGGGCGCGTCGGCCGGCGTGGCGGCGCGCCAGCTGGCGATCAGGTCGGTGCGCAGCAGCACCAGCAACACCAGCGCCAGCAAGCCCACCGCCAGGCTGCTGACCTGCACCACGGCATACGCCGGCCGGGCCGACAGCTGCCGCGTGGCCAGCACCAGCCAGCGCGGCGCGCGCTGCTCGTGCACCAGGCGACGCAACAGCCGCACCGCGGCCCAGGACAACAGGGCGAACAGCAGCACCGCCACGGCAAAGCCACCGACGGCGATCAGCCCCAGCACCAGGTCGGCGCTGACCGCCAGCAGCAGCGCCGCAAAGCCCGCCACGCCCAGCGCCAGCACCGCCAGCGACGCGGGCTTGAGCGCCCCCACATCGCGTCGCAGCACGCGCAGCGGTGGCACCTGCGCCAGTTGCAGCACCGGCGGCAAGCCAAAAGCCACCAGCAGCGTCAGGCCGATGCCCAGACCCAGCAGCACCGGCCACAGGCTGGGCGCCGGCAGGGCGCTGTCCACCAAGCCGGCCAGCAGGGCCACGAACACGTGGTGCACGGCCCAGCCGATCAGCACGCCGGCCACGCTGGCGCACAGGCCCACCAGCGCGAACTCGGTCACGTAGGCGCCGGCGATGCGCCGCTGCGGCAGGCCCAGCACGCGCAGCATGGCCGAGGCGTCCAGGTGCCGCGCCGCAAAGCCGCGCGCCGCCAGCGCCACCGCCACGGCCGACAGCAACGCCGCCAGCAGCGCCACCAGGTTGAGGAACTTGCCGGCGCGGTCCAGCGTGGTGCGCATCTCGGGCCGGCCGCTGTCCAGCGTCTCCAGCCGCACGCCGGCCACGCCGGGCTGCGCCAGCTCGGCCTCGGCCCAGGCGCGGTAGCGTTGCACGGCCGGCTCTGGCCCCGCCAGCGCCAGCCGCCAGCTGATGCGGCTGGCCGGCTGCACCAGGCCGGTGGCCGGCAGGTCGGCGGCGTTGATCAGCACGCGCGGGGCAAAGCTCATGAAGCCGGCGCCGCGGTCGGGCTCCAGCGCGATCAGCTCGGTGATGCGCAACGCGCTGTCGCCCAGCAGCAGGGTGTCGCCGCGCCGCAGCGCCAGCGCCTCCAGCAGCGACGGGTCGACCCACGCCTGGCCCTGCGCCGGCACGCCGCGCGTCGGCTCGCCGACGCGGTCCCGCGCGTCGCGCGCCAGCCGCAGCTGGCCGCGCAGCGGGTAGCCGGCCTCGACCGCCTTCAGCGCCACCAGCCGCGTGGCGCCACCCTGTGCGTCCGGCGCCCGGCCCATGGTGGGAAAGCCGAGCGTCAGCGCGCTGTCCAGCCCCTCGGCCCGCGCCTGCCGTGCCCAGCGCGGCGCCGGCGCGTGGTCGCTCACCAGCACCACGTCGCCGCCCAGCAGTTGGCGCGCGTCGCGCTGCAGTCCGCCCTGCAGGCGATCGGCAAAAAACCCCACGCTGGTGAGCGCCGCCACCGCCAGCGTCACGGCCACCATCAGCAGGCGCAGTTCGCCGCTGCGCAGATCGCGCCACAGCGTGCGCCAGCCCAAAGTCCATGAAGATGCGTTCATGGCCCGCACTGTACGCAAAGCGACAGCCGGCTGCCGCGCCCCGCCCTACCATGGCGCACCCACCCAGGAGACTCCCATGCCCGCCTTCAGCACCCTGCGCATCGACAAGGACCCCGAGCAGCCGCGCATCGCGCGCCTGCTGCTGAACCGCCCCGAGCGGCTCAACGCCATCAACGACGACATGCCGGGCGAAATCCGCGCCGCCGTCGACTGGGCCGTGGCCGACGACGAGGTGCACGTGATCGTGGTGGAGGGCGCTGGCAAGGGCTTTTGCGGCGGCTACGACCTGGCCGCCACGGCCGAGCAGCACATCGAACACCCCTGCCAGCAGGAATCCGCGCCCTGGGACCCGGCGCTCGACTACCGCACCATGAAGCGCTACACGGAAGACTTCATGAGCCTGTGGCGCTGCCCCAAGCCCACCATCGCCCAGGTGCACGGCGCGGCGGTGGCCGGCGGCAGCGACATCGCCCTGTGTTGCGACCTGCTGGTGATGGCCGAGGATGCGCGCATCGGCTACATGCCCACGCGCGTGTGGGGCTGCCCCACCACGGCGATGTGGACCTATCGCCTGGGCCCCACGCGGGCCAAGCAGATGATGTTCACCGGTGACGTGATCGACGGCCGCACCGCCGCCGCCTGGGGCCTGGCCAACCAGGCCGTGCCCGCGGCCGAGCTGGCCAGCGCCACGCGCGCCCTGGCCGAGCGCATCGCCGGCGTGCCGCGCGGCCACCTGCAGATGCACAAGCTGGTGGTCAACCAGGTCATGCTGACCATGGGGCTGGAGCAGACGCAGATGCTGGCCACGGTGTTCGACGGCATCACGCGCCACAACCCCGAAGGCGTGTGGTTTCGCCGCCATGCGCAGACGCACGGCTTCAAGGCCGCCGTCGAGTGGCGCGACAGCGGCCGCCCCATCCCCGAGGGCGCCGAGGCGCAGGCGCTGATCCGCGAAATGGAGCGCGAGGGCTGAGCCTGGACGCCTGTCAACCGCCGGCGTCGGCGGCACCGGACAGGCCCAGGCGCTCGGGCGCGCTGAAGCACAAGAAGCGTCGGTTCACCGCCCGTCCGACGGCGCACAACCCCAGTTGGCGCGCCACCTGCAGGCCCATCTGCGTGATGCCGCTGCGCGAAACCACGATGGGCACGCCCATCTGCGCGGCCTTGATCACCATCTCGCTGGTGAGCCGGCCGGTGGTGTAGAACACCTTGTCGTCGCCACGCAGGCCGCCCGGCGCGCCAGAGTGTTCGAGCCACATCCAGCCGGCGATGGTGTCGATGGCGTTGTGGCGGCCCACGTCCTCGACGAAGATCAGCATGCGCTCGCGCTCGAACAGCGCGCAGCCATGCACCGAGCCGGCCGACTTGTAGGTGCTTTCCTGCAGCCGGATGGCGTTCAGCAGCCCGTACAGCTGGTCCTGCCCCAGCCGGCCCGCGCCCAGGCGAATGTCGTCCAGCTCGGCCATCAGGTCGCCGAACACGCTGCCCTGCCCGCAGCCGGTGGTGACGGTGCGCTGGCGCGTGCGCGCCGCCAGGTCGGCAATGCCCTGGCGCGTGCGCACGGCCGCCGCGCCGCTGTCCCAGTCGACGGTGATCGACGCCAGCTCGTCCGCCGACGCCACCAGCCGTTGGTTGCGCAGATAGCCCAGCACCAGCCATTCGGGGTGCGCGCCCAGCGTCATCAGCGTGACCAGCTCGCGCTTGTCCACGTACACCGTCAGCGCGCGCTCGGCCGGAATCGACACCTCGACCGCCTGGCCGTGCTCGTCGAGCGCGGTGACGCGCTCGGTGAGGGGGGCGCTGGCGCGTGTGAGCTGGGGCAGCACGCGTCAGCGGCCCTTGAAATGCGCCTTGCGCTTTTCCTGGAACGCCGCGACACCCTCCTTGTAGTCCTCGCTCTGGGCGATTTCGGTCAGGTAGCCCATCTGCGGATAGGCCAGCTCGGCAGGCGACTTGGGCAGGGTCTCCAGGGTGGCGCGCTTGATGGTGCGCAGCACCAGCGGCGCGGCGTCGGCCAGGCGCTGGGCCATGTCCAGCCCGGCGGCCTGCGCGCCGCCCTTGGGCGCCACGCGGTTGACCAGACCGACCTCATAGGCGCGCTGGGCCGGCAGGGGATCGCCCAGCATCAGAAACTCCACCGCCACCTTGTGCGGGATGCGCGACACCAGGCCAGCGGTGATGCCGCCAAACAGGCCGATCTTCGCTTCGGGGAACATGAAATGCGCGGTCTCGTCGACCACGCACAGGTCGCTCATCATGGTCAGGGTGAAGCCGGCGCCCACGGCCCAGCCCTGCACGGCGCAGACCAGCGGCTTGTCGAGCTGCACGCCGACGTTGGGCACGCCCTTCCAGGCTTCGCGGGACGGATCGGCCACGTCGACGCCGGCACAGAAGTGATCGCCCTCGGCGCTGAGCAGGGCCACGCGCTCATTGCCGGCGGCAAAGCGCTGCCAGTACTGGTGCAGCAGCGCGCTCATCTCGGCGTTGAGGGCGTTGCGGCGCTCCGGACGGCGCAGCGTAATGTGGGCAACGTGGCCGTGGACTTCGTAGGTGATGAGCGGTTTCATGTCGATTCCAGTCCAGAGTTGCTATGTATTTAGTAGCTGTTCGCGCTCATCAGACAGGCGCTACAGCCTATTTTCATCAAGACATCGATGGAGCGCCCGGCAACCACACGGCGCGCGCGTCGGCCACCACCAGGCTGTCGCCAGCGATCATGACGGGGTTGGCCTCGCACTCGGGCAGGCGCGCGCCCAGTTGCACGGCGAGCTGGCCGAAGCGCTGCGCCGCATCGACCAGCGCATCCAGGTTGACGCGCGGCTTGCCGCGATGACCATCGAGCAGCGGGAACAGGCGCAGGGCCTGAATCGCGCGGCGGATGGCGCACGGGCCAGCGCTGGCGGGCAGCAGCGCCGTGTCCTTGAGCAGCTCGACCAGGGTGCCGCCGATGCCGATCATCAGCATGGCGCCGAACTGCGCGTCCCAGTTCGTGCCGATCAGCACCTCGACGTCGGCGCGCGCCTGCTGCTGCACCAGGCAGCCGTCGAAGCTGGCGCCGGGCACGCGCTGCGCCGCCTGCTGCAACGCGCGGAAGTGCTGGCGCACGGCGTCGGCATCGCCCACGTTCAGCACCACGCCGCCAACGTCGCTCTTGTGCGAGATTTGCGCGGACACCAGCTTCATCACCACTGGCCAGCCGATGGATGCGGCGGCCTGCACAGCCTGGTCCTCGCTGCGCGCCAGCTCGCCGCGCGTGACGGGAATGCCCGCGGCAGCCAGCAAGCGCTTGGCATCGAACTCGCTCACCAGGCCCGGAGAAAACTCGCCAGCTATCTTCTCGATAGCTGCCTGCGCTTTGGCATCGGGCGCTGGAGCCTCGTTTTCATGGTGCTCCCAGGCCAGGCGGTTGCGCAGATAGCCCAGCGCTTCCTTGACGCTGGCGAAGTTCACCAGACCCTCGGCCTTCAGCTTGGCGCCGGCCTCGGCGCCCGCGCTGCTGGCGGCGTTGACGAAGGCGACGGGCTTGGGGTTCTCACGGTTGACGTCGACCACGGTGGCGGCCGTGGCCGCCATCTCGGGCATGGTGGTCATGAGGAACAAGCCTGCGCCCACGCCAGGGTCGGCCAGCATGGTGTCGAGCACCTGGCGCAGCCACTGCGGCGTGGACCGCATCGGGCCGGGCACCGCGCCCAGATCGAAAGGTAGATGCGCGGCCGCCTCGGGCATCAGCGGCAGCAGCTTGTGCACCGTGGTGGCGCCCAGCGTGGCGGCCTGCAGGCCGGCCTCGCCGACTAGGTCGCTGGCCACCGCGCCGCCACCGCCCGAGCCCGACAGCACCGCCACCCGCGGGCCGCTGGGCGCGGGCAGGCGCGTCCAGGCCGCCGCCTGGGCGATGAGCTCAAGAAAATCGTCGACCAGCACGGCGCCCGCGTGGCGCACCTGCGATTCAAACGCGCGGAATTCTCCCGCCAGGCTGGCGGTGTGGGACTGCACGGCCTTCTGGCCCAGCTCGGTCCGCCCGGCCTTGACGATCAGCACCGCCTTGCCGACGGCGCGCGCGCGCCCCAGCAGGTCGATGAAGCGCGCGCCGTCCCTCACGCCTTCGACGTACAGCGCGATGACCTTGGAGCGGGCATCGTCGATGGCGTAGTCCAGAAAATCGCACACCTCCAGGTCGGCCTGGTTGCCCAGCGACACGCAGATCGAGAACCCCACGCCCAGGTCGTAGGCGCGCGCCAGCATGGCGCCGGCCAGCGCGCCGCTCTGGCTGATCAGCGCGACCTCGCCCTTGATCAGGCTGGCGTTGCGCATCAAGGCCTGCGAGTTGAGCAGGTTCATGTCCGCATGGCTGTTGAAGTAGCCCATGCAGTTGGGGCCAATGATGCGCATGCCGGCGCGGCGCGCGATGGCCAGCAGCTTGTCCTGCAAGGCCGCGCCCTCGGCGCCGCTTTCGGCGAATTGCGAGGTGACCATCAGGATCACCTTGACACCGGCGGCGGCGCAGTCCTCGAAGGCGGCCTCGGTGCGCTCTTGCGGCAACGCGATCACGGCCACGTCGACCGGCTGGCCGATGGCCTGCACGCTGGGCCAAGCCTTGATGCCCTGCACGGCGTCGGCGCGGGGATTGACGGGGTGCACGGCGCCGCCAAAGCCGAACTTGCGCAGCAGCGCCAGAATGCTGCCGCCCCACTTCATCAAGTCATCGGACGCGCCGAGAACAGCCACCGAGCGCGGGTTGAGCGCGCACTGCACGGCGGCACGGGAATCGGGTGCCGACGCACCACCGGCCGGTCTGGGCATGGTCTCAGTTCTCCAGTTTCAGGTCGAGCTCGCGAATCGTCTTGCCATACAGCTCGTAGTCACTCGCCCACTGCTTCTCGAATGCCGCTGGACCGGCGAACGCCGGTGACATGGCGTAGGGTTGCATGCGCGCGATCACGTCCGGATTCTTCAGTGCCCTTTCAAACGCTGCGGCCAGCTTGTCGATGACGGGCGCTGGCGTACCCTTGGGCGCAAAGGCGCCGAACCAGGTGCCGGTGGAGCGCGGATCGGGCACCCCGGATTCCGCCAGTGTGGGTACGTCCGGAAAATCAGCCAGCCGCTTGCGCGAGGCCGTGGCCAGCAGCTTGGCCTTGCCCTGCTTGACGTACTGCAGCATGGTCACATCACTGCTCAAGTCGACCCGGCCGCCGATCAGATCCACCGCGATCTCGGCCGCGCCCTTGTAGGGCACGTGCGTCATCTTGATGCCCCAGGCCTTTTGCAGCATCTCCCCGCCCAGATGCCCCTGTGAGCCAACGCCCGAGGTGGCGTAGGTCACCTTGCCCGGATTGGCCTTGGCGTAGGCGATGAACTCGGCCAGTGTCTTGACCGGCAGCTCGTTGCTGACCACGTAGGCCGAGGAGAACTCCGACAGCTTGGCCACCGCGACCAGGTCACCGCGCGCGTCGTAGGGCAGCTTGCGCAAGTGCGGGGTGATGGCCGAGATGCCGATCGGGCCCACGAACAGCGTGTAGCCGTCGGGCGTCGCAGTGGCCGCGGCATTGGCGGCAATCGAGCCACCCGCGCCAGTGCGGTTTTCGACGATGACGGGCTGGCCCATGGATTTCTGCATGTCCTCGGCCATCACGCGCAGCACCACCTCCATGCCGCCGCCGGCGGCAAAGGGGTACATGATGCGCACCGGCTTGGCCGGAAACTTGTCGGCCCTCTGCGCCTGCGCCGCCGCGCCCGCCAGCAGCGTAAGCGCCGTCGCGCCCCCCAGCAGGCCATCGATCAGTCGGGAAATTCCAGCCTTCACATCGTCACCTCTTTCTTGGGGGCCAACAGCACGTCGTACCGGCCTGCCGTCGCGGCAGGCAATGGCAGTATCGCCCGAATGCGTGCGCGCCTGCCGGTCGAGCGCCGCCAGCTATGGTGCGCCTTCCACCCGCACCGCGCAATACTTGAACTCCGGAATCTTGCCGAACGGGTCCAGCGCGGCGTTGGTCAGCAGGTTGGCCGCGGCCTCGCGGTAGGCGAAGGGGATGAACACGCCGCCCACGGGCGTGCCGTCGTCGCGCCGCACCGCCAGCGTGACCTGGCCGCGGCGCGAGGTCACGTGCACCAGCGCGCCCGGCGCCAGCCCCAGGCGCGCCAGATCGTCGCCGTGCATCGACACCGTGGGCGCCGGCTCCAGCGCGTCGAGCACCTGGGCGCGCCGCGTCATGGCGCCGGTGTGCCAGTGTTCGAGCTGGCGTCCGGTGATCAGCACCAGCGGGTAGTCGGCGTCGGGACGCTCGTCGGGCGGGATGATGTCGGCCGGCACCAGCTGCACGCGGCCATTGGGTGTGGGCACGCGGTCGGTGAAGACGATGGGCTGACCCGGGTCGTCCT
>ERZ778025.2158-NODE-2158-length-11652-cov-4.057946_pt1 | contig 11652 bp, 7 predicted proteins | sample MGYA00375755_ERZ778025 | MGnify/ENA primary metagenome ERZ778025 (study PRJEB29350, sample SAMN05389825) | bioreactor metagenome | isolation source: Thiocyanate bioreactor | place: South Africa: University of Cape Town | collected 2014-03-17 ... | reverse complement strand
CGTACTCTGCTGATCGCGGACGATGATGCGGCGTTCCGCAATCGTATCGCGCGCCGCGTGCCACGTGATGTCCGGCTGGGCGAGCCCAAGCTCTTCCGCGAGCGCCGCCTGCACCTTGAGGCCATCTCCGCCGAGCGACGCGAGCGTTCCGGCCGCGCCGGAGAACTGCACGACGAGCAGGCGCTTGCGCAACTCGGCAAGCCGCGCCTTGTCGCGGCGCACGCTCGAGAGCCACACGGCGGCCTTGTAGCCGAACGTGACGGGGAGCGCGTGCTGCATATGCGTGCGGCCGGCCATCACGGTGTCGCGATGCTTTGCGGCGAGGCTTTCGAGCGCGCGCGTGACAGCATGAAGCTCGTCATTGATGATGTCGAGCGCGGCGCGGAGCTGCAGGACCGTCGCGCTGTCCATGATGTCCTGCGTGGTCGCGCCCCAGTGCACGTAGCGACCGGCCTCACCACACTGCTTGGCCATCTGATGGACAATGCCGATGATCGGGTAGCCGACGATGTCGGTCTCGGCCTTGAGCTTGGCGAGGTCGAGCTTGCTCGCGTCGGACTTCTCGACGATCTCCTTTGCAGCATCCGCGGGGATGAGCCCCACGCGGGCCTCGGCTCTGGCAAGCGCCACCTCGACTTCGACGTAGCGGGCGACCAGCGCTTCGTCGCTCCACACGGCACGCATGGCCGGCGTGCCGAAGAAATCGCGATAGATGGCGGAGTCGAAGACGGTCGAGGGCATGATCGTGCAGTGTCCTTTATGAGCTCACGAAGAGTTGGTGTGGATGGCTCAGGTTTTGGCTTTGCCGCTGAGCGATCGGTAGACCTGGACCACCTGGCTGTCATCCTGATTGCCAAGGCCCATGCCGGCAGCGGCGAGATACTGCTGGTGTGCCGCGGCGGCAATCGGCAGCCCCATGCGCAGCGCGCGACCCGAATCGAGCACGAGGCCGAGATCCTTCACGAAGATCTCGACCGCGCTCGTGACCACATTGTCGTAGTCGACCATGCGCGGACCACGTGCTTTCAGCATCCAGCTTCCGGCCGCCGAGCCCGTCAGCAGTTCCAGGGCGACCTTGGTGTCGACGCCCGCGCGCTCGGCGAAGGCGATGGCCTCCGCAGCCACGGCAAGGTTCGCGCCGGCCATGAGCTGATTGACGATCTTCATGGCCGAGCCCTGCCCAGGCTTCTGTCCGAGATAGAAAAGGTTCGAGCCCATGGCTTCGAGCATTGGTCGTGCAGCGTCGAATGTTGCCTGCGGTGCCGCTGCCATGATCGTGAGCGTGCCACCCTTGGCGCCGGCGACGCCGCCCGAGACCGGTGCATCCACGAACTTGCGCCCGCTCGCCACGACCCGCTCGGCAATGGCCTCCACGCGTCCCGGCGCGCACGTCGCCATGAGCACGACCGTGCCGCCCGCCGGCAATGCCTCGAGCGCGCCATCCTTGAAGAGGATGCTCTCGGCCTGGTCGGCGTTGACGACCATCAGCACGAGTGCTTCGGCGCCCTTTGCTGCTTCGCCGGCGCTTGCCGCGGCGTGTCCGCCGTTCTTCACGAGCCGGTCGATGGCGTCGCGGCGAATGTCGTAGCCGACCACGCGCCACTGCTTGGAGACGAGGGTCTCCGCCATCTCGGCGCCCATGGCGCCGAGGCCGACGAATGCGATGGTGCCTGGCATGGTTCCTCCCGGATATTTTGACCGGATATCTTCGGCCGGTGCACTCGCTAGTGTGATGATCGAGAAATTCGCCACACCCCGCGGCACGGCATCGAGCGAATTTCTCGATCTGAATCACACGAGCAAGATTATGATTCTAGTGTCCCTTTTGATTCCGAAGTTCGCTCGGGACACTGGTTTCAAGGTGCGGCGAACTTCGGAACCGGGACACTAGCTTTCTACTGCGCAGTGTCCGTCGGTTAAAGCCTCGCGTTCATGCATGCTGCATTGCGCCGAACAAGCCGTATGCGAACGGCCCTTGCGCTCGCCAAAATAGCGGTCCAACATGATGAAGCCGCGCGGCCTCAACTCAGGCGCGGGGCGCGGCACACGTCCTTGCGCCTGAGCGACAAGGAGGAACCCATGGGGCTTGAACCCAACGGCAGTGCAACGCGCAGCGCCCGCGCCATCGCGATCCTTGGTCCCTACCTTTCCGGCAAAACCACACTCCTCGAAGCCATTCTGGCCCGTACCGGCGCCGTAACGCGCCAGGGCTCGATCGTGGACAAGAACACGGTCGGCGATGCCGTGCCCGAAGCCCGCGATCACGGCATGAGCGTCGAAGTCAATGTCGCCGACGTCGAGTTTCTCGGAGATCGCTTCACTTTCATCGACTGCCCCGGCTCGATCGAGTTCCAGGCCGAGGCGAGCGCCGTGCTTGCCGCTTGTGATGCTGCGGTCGTCGTCTGTGAGCCCGATCCCAAGCGCGTGCCGGCGCTGCAGCTCATTCTCAAGCAGCTCGAGGATCTGGGCATTCCCCATTTCCTCTTCCTGAACAAGATCGACAGCTTCCAAACCCCGGTGCGCGAGATCCTGCCGATGCTGCAGCCCTCGAGTGCCAAGCCGCTGGTGTTGCGCCAGATTCCCGTGTGGGAGAACGGCATCGCGACGGGTTTCGTCGATCTCGCGCTCGAGCGCGCATTCCTCTACCGCGAGCATGCGCCGTCCGAGGTCATTGCGATGCCGGAAGCGCTCGAGTCCCGCAAGCAGGAGGCGCGCTTCCACATGCTCGAGCAGCTCGCCGACTACGACGACGAGCTCATGGAGCAGTTATTGAGCGACATGCAGCCGCCGCGCGACCGCGTGTTCGAGGATCTCTCCAAGGAAATGCGCGAGGGGTTGATCTGCCCGGTGCTCCTCGGCTCGGCCGAGAACGGCAATGGCATTGTGCGCTTGCTGAAGGCGCTGCGTCATGAGGCGCCATTCGTCTCGTATACGGCGGAGCGTGTCGGCCTCGGCGACACCAAGTCGGCCGTGCAGATCCTCAAGACCGTCTACACCGCCCATGGTGGCAAGCTCTCGATCGCGCGCATTCTCGCGGGCGATCTTCTCGACGGCGCGACGCTCTACGGTCCGCGCGGAGATGATCGCGTGGCCGGCATGTTCTCCATGCTCGGGCAGGAGGCGCGCAAGATCACGAGCGCCAAGCGCGGCGATACGGTCGCTCTCGGCCGGCTCGAGAGTGCGCGCACGGGAGACACGCTCGCAGCGGAGAAGAATGGGATCAAGCAACTCGAACTCCCCGAGCAGGCCGCGCCCGTGTACGGCGTTGCCATCGAGCTCAAGGACCGCAAGGACGAGGTCAAGCTGAGCGCGGCACTCGCCAAGCTCATGGAGGAAGACCCTTCCATCCGTCTCGATCATTCGCCCGAGACGCACCAGATGGTGCTCTGGGGGCAAGGGGAGATGCACCTTCGCGTGGCCATAGAGCGCCTGTCGCGCAAATATGGGATCGAGGCCGGCACGCGGCGGCGGCAGATTCCCTACAAGGAAACGATCAAAGGGAGCGTCTCCATACGCGGGCGCCACAAGAAGCAGTCCGGCGGACACGGGCAGTTCGGTGATGTGGTCGTCGAGATCAAACCGCTGAGCCGTGGCGAAGGCTTCCACTTCGACGACACGATCACCGGCGGCGTGGTGCCGAAGCAGTTCATTCCTTCGGTGGAGATCGGTGTGCGCGACTATCTCCAGCACGGGCCGCTTGGTTTCCCGGTGGTCGATGTTGCGGTGACACTGACGGACGGCTCCTATCATAGCGTCGACAGCTCTGACATGGCCTTCCGTCAAGCCGGGCGGCTCGCGATGTCGGAGGGTTTGCCGAAGTGCACCCCGGTACTGCTCGAGCCGGTCATGTCGGTCGAGATCGTGGTGCCGTCCGAGGCGACGTCACGCATCAATGCGATGATCTCGCAGCGGCGCGGCCAGATCCTCGGCTTCGACGCGCGACCCGATTGGCCGGGCTGGGACGTGGTGCAGGCGCGGGTGCCCGAGACGGAAATCCAGGATCTGATCGTCGAGCTGCGCTCGGCAACGGCCGGCGTCGGCACCTTCGCGGCAAGGTTCGATCATCTCGCCGAGCTGACGGGGCGTCTGGCTGATCAGGTGCTGGCGGCGCAGAAAGAAGCGGCTGCTTGATTGGAGTGCCGCGGGCTGCTGGGAAGGGGTGCTTCGCCTTCGTTCAGTGGTGGTATGCCCGCGGCGGTCATGCGGACAGCGATCACGCTTGGCGCGCCCACTTCCCCTTCTCCCCGTTCTTACGGGGAGAAGGTCGGAATGAGGGGCGGGAACTTGCGCCGACGTTTGCATATGACGCCGCCCCTCACCCTGGCCCTCTCCCCGCAAGCGGGGAGAGGGGACATGGATGTGCTTGCTGCACTCACCGCATCAAGAACAGCGGGCATTCCAGCGCCGCGACGAGGTCGCGGAGATCGCCGTGGGCCGGCACGAGAATGCCGCCGAAGTGGCCGATCAGGAAGCCGGCCTGCAGGCGCCGGATCACCTCGGCCAGGGCGGCCGGCGCACCATGGTCGATCTGATAGTGAAGCAGGCGAACCTTGGCGTGATCGCCGAGGGCGAGGCGAACCTGCTCGTCGAGCCAGTTGCCGTTGCTCGGGCTGTCCGAGAGCAGCATGAGCATGACTTCGCCGCTCGTGACGCCCGCCATGCGCTCGGCCGCCCGCAGCATGGGCTGGAGATGGTCCGGGCTCTCGATGACGGCAATGACGGGGCCGCGCGTGCGTCGCGCCTTCGGGCCGACGAGCATCAAGCCCGTATAGCCGCTGACACTCGCGAAAAGCTCACAGAGCCGCGCACCCTGCCCGGGTGCGAGGACATCGGCCAGGGCGACGACGTTCCACGGTCCGTCCTCGGCACAGGCCTTGGCAAGGGCCTGCAAGGGATCATCGCGGACGATGCGGGCGCCCCTGAGCGGGACGTTGGCAGCAAGGGCAAGAGCCTCGACGCGGCGGCGCAGCGCTTGCGCGGCAAGGCGCAGATCGCGCTCGATGGCGTCGCGTGAGAGCACACGGCTGCGCGCGCCCGTATATGAGATCTCGCGCGCGAACGGATAGCTCGCCATGTCGTAGAGCTGGAGATCCTCGACGAAGAGGCTCTCGATCTCGGAATGAAAAGCCTGTGCGATGCGGATGGCCGCTTCCATCGCGACGTCGCTCGGATGCCCCGATGTAATGTGCAGCACGACACGCCCGCGCTGCTCGCCGGCCTCTGCGACGTGCATGATCATGAGGACGTCTTTCCGTTCTCGCTGCCCGCAGCGCTGTCGCCGTCGCCGCTCTCGGAGCGGCGCGCAAAGGCACGACCGCGCTCGGCAAAGGATCTCAGCTTCTCTTCCACGCGCCGGTTGATGCTGCCATCCTCGAACTGTCCATCATCGTCGCGCGTGCCGGCCTTGATCCCCGTCAAGATCTCGATGCCCTGGTCGATCGTGTCGACGGCGTGGATGGCGAACTTGCCGGCCTTCACGGCCTCGACGACATCCTCACGCAGCATGAGGTGCTGCACGTTGGCGCGGGGAATGAGCACACCCTGCTCGCCGTTCAGCCCGCGGGCCTTGCAGACGTCGAAAAAGCCTTCGATCTTCTCGTTGACGCCGCCAATGGCCTGCACCTCGCCCCACTGATTGACCGATCCGGTCACGGCAAAGGACTGCTTGATCGGCACTTCCGAGAGCGCGGAAAGGAGCGCATAGAGCTCGGTAGAAGAGGCGCTGTCGCCATCGACGCCGCCATAGGACTGCTCGAAGACGAGCGTTGCGGCGAGCGCGAGCGGCACGTCGAGCGCATAGCGCCCGGCGAGGAAGCCCCACAGGATCATCACGCCCTTGGTGTGGAGCGCGCCGCCGAGGTTGGCTTCACGTTCGATGTCCGTGACGCGGCCCGAGCCCATGCGCACGCGTGCCGTGATCCGGCTCGGACGCCCGAACGAGAAATCGCCGAGCTGGAGAACGGCGAGGCCGTTGATCTGTCCCACTTTGGCACCGGTGGTGTCGACGAGCACGATCTGGCGCTCGATCGTCTCCTGCGAGCGGTCGCGCAGGCGGTCCGAGCGCTGGATCTGCTCGTCGATGGCCTGGGCGACATCGGCGCGCGTGGTCGTGGAGCGGCCGGCCTGAGCCGCCCAGTAGTCGGCCTCGCGCACGAGATCGGCAATGCGGCCGATCTCGATGGAAAGCTTCTCGCGGTCGGAGGCGAGGCGCGCGCCTTCCTCGATGACGCGGGCGACGGCCGGCGCGTCGAGCGGCTTCAGCTTGTGCTCCATGACGATCGAGGCGATGAGGCGTGCATAGGCCTGATCATTCTCGGTGGAGCGGTTGATCGAGTCGTCGAAGTCCGCCTGGACCTTGAAGAAGCGCGAAAAGTCCGGGTCCGCTGCGGCAAGAAGGTAGTAGAGCTCGCGGTCGCCGAGCAGGACGACTTTGGTCTCGAAGGGAATGGGCTCGGGATCGAGCGACTGGGTCGCCATCAGCCCCGCCATCTCGGAGGGCTGCTCGATGCGAATTTCCTGTGCCTTGATGGAGCGTTTCAGGGCTTCCCAGGCAAAGGGTGACATCAGCAGCTTGCGCGCGTCTATCATCAGATAGCCGCCGTTCGCCTTGTGCAGCGCGCCGGGCTTGATGAGCAGGAAGTCGGTGACGAGCGCGCCCATCTGCGCGATGTGCTCGACGCGGCCGATGAGATTGCCGTAGGTCGGATTCAGCTCCTCGACGAGTGGGGCAATCGGTGGCTCGTCGCCGTTGTGCGAGACCATCGGATTGACCATGTAGCGGCGGAAGCGGGAGTCGCGCGCAGTGTCGGCCGGCTGCTTGACGATCTCGTTCTCTTCCCCCGAAGGCGCGAGAAAGAGGCCGACGTTGCGGATGAGATCGCGTCCGACGGCATCGAGATAGGTCAGTACGTCCGGCTGGTCGCTGAAGGCCGATGCGAGGTCGTCGACAGCCTCATGTACGGCGATCGAGGCGATCTCCTCGTTGAGCTCGCTCAGCTTGGAGCGGCGCTGCTTATCGGACTTCGGCATCCGCTCGATGATCTCGGCGAGCTCTTTTTGAAGGGCCTCGATGCGCTGCTCGATCTGCTTGCGCATGGCCTCGGGCAGGGTGTTGAAGACCTCCGGCTTGACGATCTTGCCTTCGTGCATCGGCGCCATGGCGAAGCCGGTCGGCGTGCGCAGGATCGTGATGTTCTGGCTGTTCGCCTTGGTATTCAGGGATTCGAAGGCCTGCTCCTGGCCGGAGCGGAATTCCTCGTCGATGGCGCGGCGGCGCGCCTGGTAGTCCTCGCCCTCGAACATCGCGGGCAGCGTGTTGCGCAGCTCGTCGATGGCGCCGATCATGCCCTTCACGAGGCCGCGGGCGCGTCCCGGCGGCAGCTTCAGCGCCCGTGGGCGGTTCGGCGTCTCGAAATTGTTGACGTAGACCCAATCCGGCGGCGTCGGCAGGTCCTTGAGCTTGCGCTCCAGATGCTGATGGACGGCCGTGGTCTTGCCGGACGCCGCGGGGCCGAGCACGAAGATATTGAAGTCGTGGCTCGCCATGTTGGCGCCGAACTGGATGGCCTTGAGCGCACGATCCTGACCAATGAGGCCGCGTGCGGGCTCGAGCTCGGAGGTCGTCTTGAAGCCGAGCGCGGCAGAATCGACCGCGCGTCTCAGCTCACTGATGGGGAGGGGCGTATGCGTCGCAGCGGCGGCGAGCCCGTTGGCCTCGGCAGTGGCGCCTTTGGTTGGCTCGGCAGAGGCGTTCTGGTCCGATTTGGCGGGCTTGGACGATTGTGACTTCCAGAAGGCCATGCAACTTCACTCCTCGCCAACTCGGCATTTACCTGCCTGCGCCCCGAGGTGCCTCGGAGAAGAACGCACGAGGGCCGCCCGGTCAACCCGTCGCCGCCGAGGCCGTTCCCTAAGCCCGCTGGGCCGTCGGCGCGGCTGCCGCGGCTGCGGCTTCGGCGGTGGCTGTCCGCTCGGTGCGGCTCTCGAGGTAGGCCTCGCTGCGCATTTCGATCAGCCGGCTCACTGTGCGCTCGAACAGTACGGCGGCATCGCCGGCCGGGTAGAGATCCTGCGGCTCGGCTTCGGCCGAGGCGATGAGCCCGATCCGATTATCATACAGCGTATCTATCAGGTTGATGAAGCGGCGCGCCTCGTTGCGCTTCTCGGGCGGCAGCTTGGGGATGCCTTCGATGATCACCGTATGGAAGGCATGGGCAATGTGGAGGAAGTCGAGCGTGCCGAGAGGCTTCATGCACAGATCGTCGAACGTGAAGTAGGCCACGCCGCGTGCCGCCTCGGGCACGACCAGCGTCCGGCCCTTGACGTCGAGCGTCATGGGCTTGCCCTTCCAAACGCCGGTGAGGCGCGTGAATGCGGCACGCAAGGCCCGGCGCGGATCGGAATTCTCGGGGGTGAAATAGAGCGGCTGGCCGGCGAGTTTCTCGAGGCGGAAGTCTTTGGCAGCTCCGAGCTCGACGACGTCCATATGCTGCTCGATGAGATCGATCGAGGGCAGGAAGAGCTGGCGATTGAGGCCGTTCAGATAAAGCCCGCGCGGCGGCTGGTTCGACGTCGCGACCATCACCACCTGACGCTCGAACAGCCCCTTGAAGAGCCGTCCAAGGATCATCGCGTCGGCGATGTCGGTGACGTGCAGCTCGTCGAAGCAGAGGAGCTGAGCCTCGTCCGCGATCTCGTTCGCGACCTGGGGAAGGGGATCGCCCTGGACCTTCTTGCGCGCGGCGCCGATGCGGTCATGCGTCTCGGCCATGAACTCGTGGAAGTGGATGCGGCGCTTCGGCGCGAATTGAACCGTGTCGAAGAACAGATCCATGAGCATGGTCTTGCCGCGGCCGACCTTGCCGTGAATGTAGAGCCCGCGCGGCGCCGACTTCTTGGCGGTGAAGAGATTGGAGAGTTTCCAGCCGCCGTTCGCGGGCCGCCAGTCCTTCAATTCGGTCGTGAGTGCATCGAGACGGGCGGCGACGGCGGCTTGCGCATCATCGAAGCTCGCTTCGCCGGCCTCGACGCGCGCAGTGTAACGGGCAAGGGGGCTCGCGCTCATGATCTCGGGGTGCGGGCGGGCGGTTGGCTTTTCAGACGACTTCCAGTTCCAGCCTTCGGCGGCAGAATGCCCGCGTCGGTAGGTAAGATTGCGTGTTCAGCTAGCCGCTCCAGGGGGCAGGGTCAAGCACTGCCGCCGAACGCCAGGCACGCGCGCAACGAAGGGTGGCGTCGAGGCCGCGCCCACGCGCCCGGAACTGAGCGTTCATGACGCCCCGCAGGGCTAGCCCCCGCTCATCAGCCGGCAGAATAAGGCACTGGACGTTCTGAATGAAACGCGGCAAGCTCACAGTCAAGATTGCGGGGGCCGGCCGAAACGCAGGCGCATAACGCGGTCAAATAAGCGAAAGGCCAGCAATGCATTTGCTGCCTGACATGGGAGGGAACTGAGTGGTTGCCGTTGTCGAGCCCGTCTCGGCGCGGCGCGAGGCTGTGTCGTCTGCGCCGCCATTGCTGAGTGTAAGAAACGTCTCCGTCGACGGCATCACCTTCGATATTTGCAGCGGCGAGATCGCCAGCCTCATCGGGCCCAATGGCGCCGGCAAGACCACGCTCTTCAACTGCCTCTCCCGCCTCTATATCCCCAACGACGGCGATATCCTGTTCGAGGGGAGATCGATCCTCAAATCGCCGCGTCACGAGATCCCGAGCATCGGCCTCGGTCGGACCTTCCAGAACGTCGCGCTGTTCGATCGCCTGAGCGTGCTGGACAATGTGAAGGTCGGCTGCCACAGCCAGAGCGCGAGCGGTTTCCTCGCCGTGGCGCTTCGCCTGCCCGGTGTTGCGGCAGAGGAGCGGCGCATAACCGAGCGCGCCTGGGAGCTCATCGAGTTCATGGATCTCAAGCCCTTTGCCGCGCTGCCGGCAGGGCCGCTGCCGTTCCCGATCCGCAAGCGCGTCGAGCTGGCGCGAGCCCTGGCGGCGAGCCCCAAGCTCCTGCTTCTCGATGAGCCGGCGGCCGGTCTCAATCACGATGAGATCGGCGTGCTCGAAGCCCAGATCCGCCGCGTGCGCGATCTCCAGAAAGTGACCGTGCTGCTGGTCGAGCACCACATGAGCCTCGTCATGGCCGTGTCGGACAAGGTCGTGGCGATCGATTTCGGCCGCAAGATTGCCGAAGGCACCCCCGCCGAGGTTCAGCGCAACCCCGAGGTCATCAAGGCCTATCTCGGCACGGGGGCCGACGTATGAGCAACATGCTGGAAGTGAAGAACCTCAAGGCCTACTACGGCCCCTCGCAGGCATTGCACGGCATCAGCTTCTCGCTCTCCAAAGGCGGCATCACCACGCTGCTCGGCGCCAACGGCGCTGGCAAGACGACGACGCTCCGGGCCATCTGCGGCATGGTGCGCGCCGAGGGCTCGGTGATCATCGACGGCGAGCCTGTGACGGGCAAGGCGACCGAGACGGTCGTCCGCCTCGGTGTCGGGCACGTTCCTGAGGGGCGGGGCACATTCACGGAGCTCAGCGTCGAGGAAAACCTGCGCGTTGCGGCCTACACGCGGCGCGACAAGGCGGCGGCCGCGCGCGACCTCGAAATGGTCTTCACGTACTTCCCGCGCCTCAAGGAGCGCATGGCTCAGCAGGCGGGCACGCTTTCCGGCGGCGAGCAGCAGATGCTCGCGATCTCGCGCGCGCTCATGCTCGGGCCGCGCCTCATGCTGCTCGACGAGCCGTCGTTCGGCCTCGCGCCGCTCATCGTGCAGGAGATCTTCCGCATCATGCGGCGCATCAACGAGGAAGCGAAGGTCTCGATGCTGCTCGTCGAGCAGAACGCGGCGCTGGCACTCGAGCTTGCCGACCACGCCTACGTGCTCGAGACCGGGCGCGTCGTCATGTCGGGGACCTCGGCGGAGGTGAGATCGGACGAGCAGATCCGCAAGTCCTATCTCGGATACTGATTTCGGCAGTCGGGGTATCGGATCACTATGGAGCAACTTCTACAGCAGGTGGCATCGGGACTGGCGAACGGCGCGATCTATGCGCTGCTCGCCCTTGCGCTTGTCATGATTTTCGTCTCGACGAACCACATCAATTTCGCCCAGGGCGAGATGGCGATGTTCAGCGCCTTCGTCTGCTGGCAGCTCCTCAACTGGGGCTATTCCTTCTGGGTCGCCCTTCCCGCGACCATGCTCTTCTCCTTCACCATCGGCGTCCTGATCGAGCGCATTATCCTGCGGCCTCTGCATACGGCGCCGCTGCTTTCCGTCGTCGTGGTCTTCATTGGCCTCCTCGCCATCTTCCACTCGCTGGCCGGCGCCATCTGGACGCACACCGTCAAGCCATTCCCGTCGCCGTTCCCGGATTTCAGCTTTGTACATTCGGGGATCATCGGGCCTCATCAGATCGGCATGATCATTGTCGCGGTGGGCATGCTGGGCCTTCTCTTCTGCTTCTTCCGCTTCACGCCGCTGGGGCTCGCCATGCGCGCGGCGGCGCTCAACGCGACCTCGGCGCGGCTCGTCGGCATCAATGTCGACTGGATGCTGGCGCTGGGCTGGGGGCTCGCCGCAACCGTCGGCTCGGTGGCGGGGGGCCTCGTCGCACCCGTCGTCTATCTCGAGCCCAATATGATGGCCGGCATCCTGC
>ERZ778025.2149-NODE-2149-length-11689-cov-3.874936_pt1 | contig 11689 bp, 9 predicted proteins | sample MGYA00375755_ERZ778025 | MGnify/ENA primary metagenome ERZ778025 (study PRJEB29350, sample SAMN05389825) | bioreactor metagenome | isolation source: Thiocyanate bioreactor | place: South Africa: University of Cape Town | collected 2014-03-17 ... | reverse complement strand
CGCAACCGCCGAGCGGATGAACAGTGATGAGGTTCTTGCCGAGGAAGGTGTTCTGGATGGGATTGCGGACGTATGTGGCGCCGTTGGCCCCTGCCGCCTTGATGAGATTTTCCTCGATCTCCTTGAACACGCGCTGGCCCGCGACGCCCGGCCAATCCACCTGGATGTCATCGCCGCGCATGGCGATCCGGCCCTTACCATCGTCGTGCGCCATGACGAGGTAGGTCTCGGTATTGTGCATGGCGCCGCGCCAGGCGCCGAGGAGGATGCTGTCGAGGCGGCGCGCCTGCTCCTGCACGGTGTCGATGAGGCCAGTGTCCGTATCCTTGCCGAAGAGGCGCGAGGCCACAGAGAAGGTCGCAGGCAGGATCTCGGCGAGGCCCGATGGCAGCACGCCTTCCTCAATGATCATGCCATCTTCGAGCCGACGCGCCGCCCGCAGATCGATGGCGCCCGTGATGCACGGTCCCGGCGGCGCGGCGCCCGAGCGCGGCGGATGGCCGATGCCGACAGCGTTCGCCGGCAGATCGCCGTTGTAGGCAAAGGCAAGCACATCGCCGTTGCCGGTGAAGCCTTCGCCGAGCCGATCGGAAAGCGCGAGCCCTTCCTGGCGCGAACGCAGCAAGATCTCGGTCGAGCCGAGCGCACCGGCACCGAGCACGACAATGCCCGCATAGACCGAGCGATCAGGCTGGCCGAACCTGTCGCGGCGGTTGCGCGTCGGCATGAAGAAGACGCGCCAGCCCTCGCCTTCCTTGCGCACGTGACTGACGGTCGCCTCGGTGAAGATCTCGGCACCGTGGCGTACGGCATCGGGCAGATAAGTCATCTGCACGGTATTCTTGGCGCCGACATTGCAGCCCGAGCAGCAGTCGCCACAGAGCGTGCACGCGGGCTGCTCGACGCCGGCAGCGTTCGGGCCTGCAGTGAAATTGACGTTGATCGGCACCGTCGACATCTCGGTGCCGAGGGCGGCGGCGGCCGTCTGCAGGCGCGCGCGCTTGTCGAGGCGCACGGTGTTCGGATAGGGCACGGGCCGCAGCATGCGCGTCGCGCGCTGGAAGCCTTCCTCAAGCGTGCCTTCGGAGAGGATCGAGGCCGGCCAGCAGGGGTCCTCCCACACGCGCGGGTCCGGCGGCAGCGAGACATTGGCATTGATGAGCGACGTGCCGCCGAGCCCGCAGCCCGTGAGCACGTGCATGTCGCGCCCAAGATGCAGATCATAGAGGCCCGTACGACGGCCGATGTGCCCATCGCCGAGCGTGTACTGCAGCTCGGCTGTCGCTTCCTCCATGGTGTCCGGAAACGTGCCGAGCTCGAACTCGCGGCCGCGCTCGAGCACCGCGACCTTGAGGCCGATCCGCGCGAGGCGCGAGGCAGCAACGCCAGCGCCGTAGCCCGAGCCGACGACAACAGCCTCGTACTCCGGCTTCAGCTCATCGAGGCTGGAAGACAGGCGCATTGGCAATCCTCAGGCGGACTCGGCGCGGCCGAACAGACGACCGAAGCGGGAATGGGCAGCGCCGCCGTTCGGCGCCGGCTCGGCGCGGAAGGTGCGCTTCGGCGCCTCGGGGTTCGGCGAGACATCCAGCGCCAAGCCGTGCTCGCGCGCAAAAAGCATCATGGCGCGCTCGGCGACCGCCGTGATCGTGAAGAGCGGGTGCACACCGAGCGGACGCGGAATGACCGAGCCATCGCAGATGTAGAGCCCGTCGTGCACGGCATCCGCGCGCTTGGTGGGATCGCCGTCGAAGACGCGGCCCTTGTGATCGACGACGCCGCTGGTGCGGTCGCGGCCCATGGCGCAGCCACCGAGCGGATGGACCGTCATGAGGTCACCGCCGAGCCACTTGCTGCTGACCGGGTTCGGCACATAGGTGCCGCCGTTGGCCGCGACGCCGGTCCGCAGCATCGCCGAGATGTGCGTGAAGACCGGCTCGTCAGCCGCGTTCGGCCAGTGCACGGCCGCCGTGTCGTCCTCGAAGAGAAGGCGGCCCGCCGCGCCATCGTGGCCAACGGCGAGAAAGGCATGACTGTGGTGCACAGGGCCCTGGTAGGCGCCGGCAAAGAAGCTCTCGGCATTGCGCTTCACGTCAGCGAGGAGACCGGAAAGGCCGCCGCTCGCTTCCTCGGGCGCGAGCGTCGCGCCGGTCGCAAGCAGCATGGGCATGAGCCGCGCCATGACGCTCGGCACGGTGGCTTCGACGAGGGCGAGCCGGTCCAGCGGATCGCGGCGGCGGCGCAGATCGATGAGCCCGACCACCGCGGGGCCCGGCGGCGCCACGCGCGCCTTGTCCGAGCGGCCGATGCCCACGGAGTTGACCGGCTTGTCGTAATTGTAGCCGAAGGACATGACATCGGCGTTGGTCGAGAAGCGCCAGCCGAGGCGGTCCGAGATGCGCAAGCCGTTCTCGCGCGAGCGCATCATGATCTCGGCCGTGCCGAGCGTGCCGGCGGCCAGCACCACCATCGCGGCCGTCACGGTGCCGACCGGCACATGGCTGTCCTTGTCGCCGATCTTGCGGAAGACGACGCGCCAAAGATCGCCGCCGGTCCGCTCCACGAGCCGCACGTTGGCACCCGTGAAGAGCTCGGCGCCGTGATTGACCGCGTCGGCGAGGTAGGTCGAGTGCACGGTCGTCTTGGCGCCGACATTGCAGCCCGCCATGCAGTCGCCACAGAGCGTGCACGCGGGCTGGACCACGCCGGCTGCGTTCGTCTTCTCCTGAAAGGCAACGTGCAGCGGCACGCGCTCGACGTGGTGGCCGATGGCCTTGCCGGCACGCTCGAGCGAGGCAAGCTTGGTCGGCGTGACCGACATAGGCAGCGGCTCCGGCGCCAGCATTTGCCGAGCGCGGTGGAAGCCGAGGTTCAGGCGGTGATCGACACGGATCTCCTCGGGCCAGGACGCGTCCTCGAGCACCATCACGTCCGGCGTCAGGCAGACGTTCGCATTGATGAGCGAGGTGCCGCCGAGACCGCATCCGACGAGCGCGTGCACGTCCTTGCCGACGCGGAGATCGAAAAGGGCATCCTGTGGACCGATCCGGCGGCCCTTGCCGTTGATCTGCATGGCCGTGCTGGCGGCGAGCAGGTTCTCGGCGAACTCACCGGGCAAGTATTCGCGCCCGCGCTCCAGGACTGCGACCTTGAGGCCAATGCGCGCGAGGCGCGAGGCCGCAACGCCGCCGCCATAGCCCGAGCCAACGACGATCACGTCGTAGGTCGGCTTCGCTTGCGCGACCGGACGCGCCAGACGCGACATCTGATTGAACTCCCACCCGTGTATGCGAAACCCGCCAACTCCCGGCGGAAATATCTAACGGGCCATAGTGGCATTTGCGAGAGAGGCGTACGCACCTCCGCCGCCATTGCTGACGCAAGGCGTGGCGGAATGGCAACAGCGAGCCGTGCCGGAGTAGCGACGCTGCCGCGACTAAAGCGTCGGGCCTCAAATGCGACCCATGGCCTGTATCGGGGTTCGTAGTCGCATTTGAGGTCCAAAGACGCTTTAGATCCTTAGTGTTCTAGAGCAACTTTGGACTTGAAATTCGCTCCCTGCCTAGCTTCGAAGCGCGGCGAATTTCAAGTCCGTTGCTCTAGCTCTTGCGGATCGCCTTGATGGGCTGGCCGATCTTCCTCTCGAGACGGGCGAGCAGGCGGTCGAGCTCGGCCATGTCGGTCGCATCGAGCTTGGGACCCGGCGCGCGGATCGCGGACGAGCGGATAGCACCGCGGCGCTTCAGGATCTCCTTGCGGAGCGGCAAACCGACCCCCTGCTGCAGCTCGTGGCGCAGCAGCGGCAGATAGAGGTCGTAGAGGTCCTCGCCCTCCTCGGGCTTGCCCGCGGCGAAGAGCGCGTGCATCGCGACCATCATGTCCGGGAAGGCAAAGCCGGTCATGGCGCCATCGGCGCCACGCAGGTACTCCTGCGGCAGGTGGATGCCGCCGTTGCCGCACAGGATCGGGATGTAGCGGCGCGCCTTGCCGTCGCACGCCTTGCGGATGACCGAGAGCTTGGCGAGGCCCGGCATGTCCTCGTGCTTGAACATGGCAATCTGCGGGAAGGCATCGACGAGGCGCACGAAGCAGTCGGCGCTGAAATAGACGTCGGTGAGCTTGGGATAGTCCTGGATACAGACCGGGATCGACGGCCCGAGCGCCGTCAGGATCGAGCGCAGGTAGTTCTCGACGGAGGGCTCCGTGGTGAGGCCGCGGATCGGCATGGCCATGACGCCGGCCGCGCCCATCTCCATGACGGCCCGCGCCGTCTTCACGAGCTGGTTCGTGCCGGGATTGGAGACGCCGACGATGATCGGCACGCGCCCCGCTGTGCGCTTGATGAAACGCTGCGAGACTTCGAGCGTCTCGCTTTCCGAAAGCTTCTGGAACTCGCCCATGACGCCGAGAATGGTCATGCCCTGCACACCGCAGGCGAGGTAGAAGTCGACGAGGCTGTCGATGCTCTCGAAGTCGATGCGGCCGTCGTCGTGGAAGGGCGTCGCAGCGATGACGTAGAGACCCTTGGCGTCGGCAGTGAGCTTGGCGGTCATGGCGCTCCCTCTTGAGGCCGCGTGGGAAATGATCAAAATCAAGGAACTGTAACACGCCGGCCGGCCATCATGTCGACAGCGCGCGCATATCACGTGTGGGGTTAGCGGAAATCTCCGCGAGTGCGCCCTCGATCGCCGTGCGCGCGGTCGGAAATCAAGAGAAGGAGCCTACAGCCATGCCTGATCCGTTCGCGCCGCTGGCGGCCATGATCTACGGCAGCGGCCAGGGTCCAGAAATGGACCGCATTCTCGAGAGCGTCGCGCATGATCTCACCGCGGATGGACTTCGGCTTGCAGGCGCCGTTCAACACACGGCGCACCCGGCAAGTTCTCCGCGCTGCGGCATGGTGCTCGAGGATCTCGGGAGCGGCGGGATCCACCCCATCGCGGTCGATCCGGACATCGAGGTGCAAGGCTGCCGCATGGAGCCTGAAAAGATCGAGACACTGGCTATGCTCGCCGGCGAAGCCATCGATCGCGGCGCCGATCTCTTCGTGCTCAATCGCTTCGGCAAGAACGAGATCGCGGGACGCGGCTACCGCGACGTGATTTCCGAAGCCGTCAGCCGCGGCATACCAGTTCTGGTCGGCGTCAGCTCCGCCAATGCCGGCAAGTGGGATGCGTTTGCGAGTGCGGGCTACGAGCGTCTCGACATCGATGGCGAAGCGGCGCGGGCATGGTGCCGGAAGGCCGTCGACGCACGACGGCAGCAGAGAGAACAGACATGTTTGATGAAAACCTGATCCGTACCGCCGAAGCCCTGCTCGCGACGCTGAGGGCACGCAAGCTCATGCTCGCGACGGCGGAGAGTTGCACCGGCGGCCTGATTGCGGGCGTGCTGACCGAGATCGCGGGCTCGTCGGATGTCGTCGAGCGCGGCTTCGTCACGTACTCGAACGAGGCCAAGACCGAGCTGATCGGCGTGCCGGCTGAGATGATCGCCGCGCATGGCGCAGTCAGCAAGGAGGTGGCGCTCGCCATGGCAGCCGGTGCGCTTACCCATTCGCGCGCGGACATCGCCGTCGCTGTGACGGGTGTGGCAGGTCCCGGGGGCGGGCTACCGCCGATCCATCGCGAGTGCCGCTTCGGCGAGATCGGCCGGCACGGCATCCGCATGGCGACCGTTGTGGTGGCCTTCGAGATGGTGGACGAGCTGGTCCGGGCGTGAGCGGTTTCAGGCTGAGCTGACGCGCCGGCCGTAGATGGCGTGTGCGCGTTCCTCGAAGGCTTCGGCAAAGCGTCCGAAAGCCTGCTGAAAGAGACCGCCAACGAGCATCTGCAGCAGCATCGACTTGAACTCGTAGTCGATGAAGAACGTCACTTCGCAGCCGCCCGGCTTGTCGACGAAGCCCCACCTGTTGATGAGCTTCGTGAAGGGGCCTTCGACGAGATCGGTCCGCACGCTCGGTGCGGACCCGTCGAGCGTCACGCGGCTCGTGAAGGTCTCGCGGATGCCCTTGTAGCCGACCTCCATGGCCGCAACGAGCGTACGCTGCTCACCGTCGCCATCGCGCGAGAGTACGCGCAGGCCCTCGCACAGCGGCAGGAACTCGGGATAGCGCTCGACGTCGGCGACGAGATCGAACATCTCATGCGTCGTGAACGGCACCTGCCGGCGGGTCTCGAATGAGGGCATGGGCGCCGCTTACTCTGCTGCCGCGGCGCGGGCCGCCTTGAGCTGGGCGAAGTCCGCGTCGGCGTGATAGCTCGAGCGCGTGAGCGGGCTCGACGAGACGAGCAGGAAACCCTTGGCCTGGGCCGTGCGCTTGTAGCTCTCGAACTCGTCGGGCGTGACGAAACGCTTGACCTCGGCGTGCTTGCGCGTCGGCTGCAGGTACTGGCCAATCGTCAGGAAGTCCACATCGGCGGTCCTGAGATCATCCATGAGCTGGAGCACCGCCTCACGCTCCTCGCCGAGCCCGACCATGATGCCGGACTTGGTGAAGATGGTCGGGTCGAGCTCCTTCGCCCGCTGCAGGATGCGCAGCGAATGGAAGTAGCGCGCACCGGGCCGGATGCTCGGGTAGAGGCCCGGCACGGTCTCCAGATTGTGGTTGAAGACATCGGGGCGCGCCTCGATGACGACCTCCAGCGCACCGTCCTTGCGCAGGAAGTCCGGCGTCAGCACCTCGACGGTCGTGTTCGGTGCGAGCTTGCGGATCCAGCCGATGACCTCGGCGAAATGCTGCGCGCCGCCGTCCGGCAGATCATCGCGATCGACCGAGGTGATGACGACGTGATTGAGCCCGAGCTTGGCGACGGCCTCGCCGACATTGCGCGGCTCTTGCGCGTCGAGCGGCTTCGGCAGGCCGGTCGCGACATTGCAGAAGGCGCAGGCGCGCGTGCAGGTGTCGCCCATGATCATCATGGTGGCGTGGCGCTGGCTCCAGCACTCGCCGATGTTCGGGCAGCCGGCCTCCTCGCAGACCGTATGCAGGCCATGCTGGCGGACGATGTCGCGGGTTTCGGTATAGACCGGCGATCCAGGCGCCTTGACGCGGATCCAGTCCGGCTTGCGCAGAACGGGCGTATCGGGTCGCGCAGCCTTCTCGGGATGGCGCGCCGCCCCGGTTCGCTTACCCCCCGTCATGTCGAAAACGGTGACCATCGGCCTTTACATGCTCTTTTTGGGCTCACCCAACAAGTGGGGCAGCAAGATGGGCGGGCCCTCATCGGCGCCCGCCCAGAAAATACACGATCTGTCAGCCAGTTGCTATCGTATGAGGCGCGCAATCAGGATGACCACGATGGCACCGATCGCGGCTGTGACAATCTGATTGACGATGGGATGCCCCAGATTGATGTTCAACTTGGCCATGTTCAGGAGCCATCCACCGACCACACCGCCGATGACGCCGGCAACGATGTATCCGAGGAGACCCCAAGGGCCGCCGACGACGAGGCTGGCGAGCCAGCCCGCGATGGCACCAACGACAAGCATGACAACGATTGCAGCAGCGTCCATGTGCTCGACCTTCCCGTTTGCGCCGCCCAGCGCGCGGGCGGACCGTCCGAACGATCTTACGCCAACCTGCATTCACAATTTTGAACTGAGTCGTCGCCGCTGTCGATAGGCCGTCCGTCGCACCAACATATTGATGCGACGCACAATATTTTCAAGCTGACGCGCTAATGTTCCGTGCGCGGCCGGTAGGCCATGATCGCGGCCGCTACAATGACGGTCACGACCACCATGCCAAGCGACCACGGCAGCAGCCGGCCGTGAAAGAGAGGGAGGGTCGCAAACACGAGCAGGCTCGAGGCGAGCTGGGAGACGAAGCCGATGGTCGAGGAGGCGACGCCGGCAATCTCGCGGTGCGGGTCGATGACGAGGCTCACGGCGTTCGACATCACGACGAGGAACGCTGCGTTGTAGATCAGCATGAGCGCGGCGAACATGAGCAGGCTGATGACGCCGAGATGGCTCAGCAGCGCGATCGTGATGGCCGTCGCGGCGAGCACGAGCGCCGAAGAGCGCGTTGCCGCCATGACGCCGAGGCGACTGATGAGGCGCGCATTGATGTACTGGCCGGCGATGATGCCGGCGCCTGTCGCCGCGAACAGCGCCGTAAAGGCGAGCCCCTCGATGCCGAACGCACTCTTGTAGAGGCGCGGCGCGTTCGTGACATACGAGAGAATGGCGAACGAGTTGATGCCGGAGAGCAGCACGAAATAGCGAGACTGCCGATTGGCGAACACGCGGCCGATCGCGTTCGCGAGACGCACCGGCGCAATGGCCCCCCGATCCGGCGACTTGTTGGTCTCCTGAAGACGCATCAGGGTCATGGTTGCGAGACCGGCGCCATAGATGGCCATGCCGACGAAGACGCCGCGCCACTCGCCGATGACGACGAGCCCGTAGCCGACCAGCGGCGCGATGATGGGCCCGAGTGCGATGACCGAGCTCGCAAAGGCCATGGTGCGGGCAAGCTCGGGACCCGAGTGGACATCGCGGAGCAGGGCGCGGGCGATCACGGCCCCGCAGGCACTGCCGAAGCCCTGCAACGCGCGGCCGTAGAGTGCGACCGTCAGCGTGTCGGCCGCAGCGGCGATCAGTGCGCCCGTGATATAGAGGGCGACCCCCGTCAGGATGACGGGTTTGCGCCCGTAAGCATCCGAGGCGGGCCCGAAAACGAGCTGGCCGATGGCGGAGCAGAACAAAAACACAGGGATGACGGCCTGCACGTGCTCGATGGGCGCCCCGAGGCTCTTCTCCATCGACCAAAAGGCCGGCAGCGTGATGTCGCAGGAAAAGGCGTTCAGGGCGAGCAGCAGCCCTGTGAACATCACCAGAAACGGGCGCGACATGCCGTGGCCCCCCAAAGCCTATCGTCAGCTTTTCGTCGATCGCTGGGAGCGTGTACGGACGGCCACCCGCGGCATCTGCTTATAGGCGGGGGCGAGGGGCAGCGGCCACAGGGCGTTTTCGCGCAGGTCATGCGCATTTGCGGCAGGGCCCTCTGCCGCCGCCGGGCGACACGGACCGGGGCGGACTGCTATAGTGGGCCCGATCCCCTATCCCGACATTGCATGAGGTAGACGATGGTGAAGGCGATTTCCGCCCGGACCGTAAAGACAATGCTCTCCGATGGCGAGGAGATCGCTCTCCTCGATGTACGCGAGACAGGGCAATACGCCGACGGGCATCCGTTCTTCGCCGTGCCGCTGGCGTATAGCCGCCTGGAGATCGACCTCGAGCGCCTGGTCCCGCGCCGGAGCGCGCGCATCGTGCTGATGGATGACGGTGATGGCGTCGCGGAACGTGCCGCGCGCCGGGCCGAGGGCCTCGGTTACAGCGACGTCGCGATCATGGAAGGTGGCGCGCCGGCCTGGAAAGCCGCCGGCTACACGCTCTTCGACGGCGTGAACCTGCCATCCAAGACGTTCGGCGAGCTCGTCGAGATCGAGCGCCATACGCCGCGCGTCACCGCCGAAGACCTCGTCGCCATGAAGAAGCGCGGCGACAACATGGTCATCGTCGACGGCCGCACCTGGGCGGAGTACCAGCGCTTCAACATTCCGGGCGGAATAAGCTGCCCCAATGGCGAGCTGGCGCTGCGTATCGACGCCATCGCGCCCGACCCGAACACGCGGATCGTCGTCAATTGCGCCGGCCGGACGCGCTCGATCATCGGCGCGCAGACGCTGATCGACCTCGGCGTGCCGAACGAGGTCCTGGCACTGGAGAATGGCACGCAGGGCTGGTTCCTCGCCGGCCATGAGAACGAGCGCGGGGCGTCGCGCAAATACCCGGAACCGTCGCTCAGCGGAGAGAAGCTCGCCGAGCGCCGCGCTCGCGCCGCCGAGCACGCGGCTCGTTGTGGCGTGCGTGCGGTTACGGCGGCCGATGTGCGCGCCTGGCTCGCCGATCCGCGCCGCACGACCTACCTTCTCGACGTGCGCACGCCCGAGGAAGTTGCCGCCGCGCCGCTGCCCGGCTTCGTGCACGCACCGGGTGGCCAGCTCCAGCAGGCGACGGACCAGTGGATTGGGGTCAAAGGCGCACGCATCGTGCTCGCCGACGGCGAAGGTGTACGCGCACCAATGGTGGCTGCGTGGCTGCGTCAGCTCGGTCATGAAGCCTGCGTGCTCGAAGATCGCGACAATGCTCCGAGTATTGCGGCGTCCCTGCCGGAGGACCGCCGGCCACGAGGGCCCGAGCTCCTCAAGGCGCGCGCCAGAGAGCTGCACGCCGTCACCCCGCAGGGGCTTTCGGCCCTGCTCTGGTCCGGCGGCAGCGTGGCGCTCGATCTGAGAGGTAGCCAGGACTATCGCGATGGCCACATCCCCGGCTCGGTCTGGGCCACGCGTCCGCGAATCGCGAAGGCGGTCGCGGATATCGCCCAGCCCGTGGTCCTGATCGCGGACAGCCCCGAGATCGCGGCAGCCGCGAGCATCGACCTCGCCGAGCTCGGGGTTCGGGAAATCTCCGTCCTCGCCGGCGGCGCCAAGGCCTGGAAAGCCGACGGGCAGGCCCTCAATGCAACGCCCGACAATCCGCCCGACGGCACTCGGATCGACTTCGTTTTTCACACGCACCAGCGCCACGATGGCAACGTCGAGGCCGCTCGCGCGTATCTCGCCTGGGAGGTGGACCTCGTCGGCCGCCTGGACGAGCAGGAGCGCGGCGTCTTCCGCATTCCCGGCCACTAAGGCCGGCCGGAAAAAGGACGTCTTGCAAATGACACCGGGCGGCGCCACTTGTTCGGGGTTCGCCCGTATGCTGAATTGTTCTTGACTGGCGGCCCTTCGGCCGGCAAGGGCTCGCGGCGCCGGGAGACCGAGGCCAGGAGTTACCGTCATGCGCTACGATGATCAGGATCGCGAGAGCAGCAACGTCGAGGATCGGCGCGGGCAGGGCGGCGGCGGCGGTGGCTTCCGTTTCCCGGGCGGCGGCGGTCGCGGCGTCCAGATTCCTATTCCCATGGGCCGCGGCGGCGGTGGCTTCAGCATCACGACGCTGCTGATCTGCGCGGCGGCAGCCCGGGTGGCTTCAGCTTCCCCGATATGCCGCAGAACCAGCGCGTCGACCGCCCCGGTGGCGGCACGAACCCATTCGACATTCCGGGCCTGCCGGGGAGCCGCGACGGGACGCCCCAGCAGCCCGGCCAGCCGACGCAGCGCTCGGCACGCCCCGACGATCAGGCTGCCCAATTTGTCCGCCGCGTGCTCGCCGACACCGAGGATGTCTGGGGCCGCGTCTTCCAGTCCTTTGGCCGCAAGTACGAGGAGCCGCGTCTCGTGATGTTCTCGGGCGGCACGAATTCGGCGTGCGGCCAGGGCGTCGCGCAGATGGGGCCCTTCTACTGCCCGCTCGACAAGAAGGTCTACATCGACCTCTCCTTCTTCAATGAGCTCGACCGGCGGTTCGGCGCGCCCGGCGATTTCGCGCAGGCTTACGTCGTCGCGCACGAGGTCGGCCATCACGTGCAGAACCTGCTCGGCATTGCCAGCAAAGTGCAGGAAGCCAAGCAGCGCATTCCCGAGCGGCAGGCGAACGCGTTGCAGGTCCGCATGGAGCTGCAGGCCGATTGCCTCGCGGGCGTGTGGGCCTCGGTCAACGATCAGCTCAAGAAGCGGCTGCAGCCGGGCGACGTCGAGGCGGGCTTGCGTGCCGCGGCGGCGATCGGCGACGA
>ERZ778025.2145-NODE-2145-length-11703-cov-4.083534_pt1 | contig 11703 bp, 12 predicted proteins | sample MGYA00375755_ERZ778025 | MGnify/ENA primary metagenome ERZ778025 (study PRJEB29350, sample SAMN05389825) | bioreactor metagenome | isolation source: Thiocyanate bioreactor | place: South Africa: University of Cape Town | collected 2014-03-17 ... | reverse complement strand
GATCGTGCCACGGCCGTCATCGGCAGGGCGATCCGCCTCGCGCTCATCAACCTGATGGACGTGCGTCCCGGCGGCATCGACCGCGCGACGCTCGGGCATCCCGGGAAATACTCCTATTGCCTCGCCGAGGACGAGGAGGACATGACCTGGGAGCCGCTGCACATCCAGCGTGGCATGCCCGAGGGCACGTCGGGCGTCACGGTCTTCGCGGCCATGGGCCCGCGCCAGATCATGAACGAGTGGACGACCGATCCGAAGGAGATCCTGGAGACGTTCGCCGCCGAGATGCGCGCGAACCAGCTCCACTACTCGATCTATGGTGGCAACTACGTCATCGTCATCCCGAAGCAGCTTCGCGACCACATCCAGGCCGCCGGCTGGACCAAGAAGAACATCGCCGAGTACATCTTCGAGCGCGCGCGCGTGGAGCGCGGCGAGTGGGCCAATGTCGGCAAGGGCTCGGTCGTCCGCGACCGCGCGAGCAAGGTGCACCCGGCGCTGCAGTCGCCCGATGATCTGCTGGTGGTGGCCGCCGGCGGTCCGGCGGGCGGGTTCGGCGCCGTGATCCCGCCGTGGATGGGCAGCAAGACGCGGGCCGTGACGGCAGCAATCGGCGTCTGCGTCGACTGCGAACCGCCGAAGCCCGTCAAATGAGATTTCCGGTCCTTCGAGGCCGGTAAAAACAAGAAACTCAAGAAAAGGATACGCTGATGAGACTACTCGATCCCACGAATGAGACGATGGCGGCGGGCCTCACGCCCGCACCGCGTCTCGCTTCGCTCGAGGGCCTGACTGTCGGCATCATCACCAATGCCAAGGAAGGCACCAAGGGCTACTTCGGCCACCTCGATCGGATGCTGCGCGAGGAGATGGGCGTCGCCGACGTCGTCTGGCGCGAGAAATCCAACTACAGCGCGCCCTGCGATGCCCATATCGTGCAGGAGATCACGAACTGGCACGCGGTCTTCGCCGGTGTCGGTGATTGAGGGAGCTGCTCGTCGTGCAGTCTGCATGACACGATCGTAGCTGAACGGCTTGGTGTCCCCGCGGTCGGCGTGATGACGACGCGCTTCGTGAGCGCGGCCGAACTCATGTGCCGGGTGCTCGGCGCACCGGATTTCAAATTCGCGGTGATCGATCATCCGATCTCCAGCGCCTCGGACGAGCTGCTGCGCGCATATGCGCGGGCGACCATCGATCAGGCGCGCGAGCTGCTGCTCGCCCGCTAGTAAATGGCGGCCTGGACACTGCTCGGGGTCTTAGCGATCCTGGGCAGGCCGGGCCGTTGAGCTATGATGGACGGCACGTCTGAACAGAACCGAGTTACCAGGAGCGAAAATGGCCAAGCAGCGCGAGATGATCCTGATCGGGTTCCTGCAGGCCCAGAATTGCTCCAACTACGTCGGCTCGTGGCGCCATCCGCATTCGGCGACCGACTTCCTCGGGCCGGAATATTTCATGCGCATTGCGCGCACGCTCGAGTACGGCAAGTTCCACCTCGGCTTCTTCGACGACCGCCTCGCCATGCCGGATATCCTCGGCAGCGACCACCGTGAGGCGGTCGCGAACGGCGTACGCGTCGTGAAAATGGATCCGACCACGATCCTCTCCATCATGAGCACGGCGACGTCGCGCCTCGGCCTCGGCTCGACCTACTCGACGACCTACTACGAGCCCTTCCACGTCGCGCGCGTGTTCGCGACGCTCGACCTCATGTCGAACGGGCGCAGTGCTTGGAATGTCGTGACGTCGCTTAATGACTCGGAGGCCGAGAACTTCTCGCAGTCCGAGCACCCCCAGCACGATCTGCGCTACGACAAGGCCGACGAGTTCATGGAGGTCGTGCTCGGGCATTGGGACTCCTGGGAGGACGACGCGATCGTCATCGACAAGGAGACGGGTCTCTTCGCCCACCCCGACAAGGTCCACCGCCTCGACCACCAGGGCCGCTGGTTCCGCTCGAAGGGGCCGCTCCCGGTGCCGCGCAGCAAGCAGGGCAGGCCCGTCGTCATCCAGGCCGGGCAGTCCGGGCGCGGGCAGGTCTTCTCGGCGCGGTGGGGCGAGCTGGTCTTCTGCGTCTATCCGAACATCGATATCGGCAAGAAGAACTACGCGACATTCAAGGATCTTGTCACAAAGTGCGGCCGCAATCCTGATGAGGTCGGCGTGGCGCCCGCCATATACGCCGTCATCGGCGAAACCAAGTCCATGGCCGAGGATAAGATGGCGGTTATCGATAAGCTGGCGAAGCCGGTGGATGGGCTGGCGCTGCTTTCGGAGGCCCTGAACTTCGACTTCTACTCGAAGGGGATGGACGAGGCCTTCAACGACGACGAGCTGCAGCGCATCTCGGGCCTGCGCGCGATCCTCGATCGCGTCGTCAATCTCTCGGGCAAGAAGAACCCGACGATCCGGGATTTCGTCGAGTTCTCGAACCGCGGCACCGTGCGCGAGTTCCCGCGCTTCGTCGGCACGGCCAAGAATGTCGCCGACGGGCTCGAGGAATGGTTTACGGGGCGTGCCTGCGACGGCTTCGTGGTCGCGGCGACCCACCTCCCGGGGGGCTATGAGGACTTCGTGCGCATGGTCGTGCCGGAGTTGCAGCGCCGCGGCCTGCACCAGAAGGACTACAAGGGCCCGACGCTCCGCGACAACCTGGGGCTCGCCAAGGCCGAGATCGGCGACTGGAAGCTCAAGAGCTGAGCTACCCTCGCTGATCAAGAATGCGGCTGGGCAGCTTGCATCGCCGGCGCGGTCAGATACCCTGCGTGGCGCCCGCGCAGGAGCGGTCGACGAGGAAGAGCATGGACTCCGACAAATACCGCAATGTGATGCGCCATCAGGCCGGCGCCGTAACGATCATCGCCGTCGGATCCCCGGGCAACCGCACCGGATTGACCGCGACAGCCGTCTGCTCGCTGACCGACAGCCCGCCCATGGTCATCGCCTGCGTGAACCGCAATGCGAGCGCGCATGCGCCGATCCATTCGGGGCAGAGCTTCTCGATCAATCTGCTGGCGAGCGACCAGAACGAGCTGGCGCGACGCTTCTCCTCCAAGAAGCTCGAGGGCGAGGCGCGCTTCGATCCTGATACCTGGGACACGCTCGTCACCGGCGCGCCGCTCCTGAAGGGCGCCATCGCCAACCTCGACTGCGAGGTGGCGCAGGAGCACTCCTTCGACACGCATACGATCTTCATCGGCCGCGTGCGCGACTGCCGCTTCCGCGAAGACGTGGAGCCGCTGCTCTATTTCCGCGGGGATTTTTGGGATTTGAAGGCGAGGTAAGCTTCTTTCCGCGGGCGCCAACGCCCTCGTGCTGAAAGCACGCCTCCAGCGTGGCGGCTACTGGCGCTGCGGCTGCAATTTACCCGGTCGTGTTTCATCCTCTCGACCTTCGGCCGCCACTTCTATCCCCTCTCCCCGCTCTTGCGGGGAGAGGGCTAGGGTGAGGGGCGGCGGCATACTCTGGCGTTGGCAAGTGGCGCCGCCCCTCATCCTAACCTTCTCCCCGTGTAGGACGGGGAGAAGGGACATGTAGCGCGAGCTGAGACCGGAATGCCTTTTGCTTCCCCTTCAACGGGGAGAAGCGGAAGAAGCGTCCCGCCAAGCCTCCAGCGACACAGCCCCATCCTCCGCCATCCAGCCGGCAATGCGGCGCGCGATCTCGGCCTCGCCGTGCTCGGGCGGCAGCAGGCCGTAGTGGCGCGCAAGACGGGTCAGCGCGGTCCTCAGCAGCATCTTGCCCGAACGCATGGGCAAGCCGTTCGTGCGCTCGATGTCGTCGAGGCCGAGCATGTGACCGCACACATCGATGAGCGGCCCTGCGAACTCGGGGCCAACGGCCCTGAGCGCGCGCTCGACACGGGCTTTCGCCGCGATAACCGTATCGGCAATGTCGATGCCGGCGCCGGGCGACGCACGTCGGCTGCCTGCATCGCCGGGAACGCCGGTCCACACCGACGTCACGCGTGGCATCATACGCGCCCGCCAGAGATCGCCGGCAAGACGCTCGCCAGCAGCAAGCTGCTCGGCGCTGATGAGGGGCTGGCCATCCTTGTCGCGGCGGCTGTGCAGCCAGGCGAGTGAACCACCCGCATCACGCGAAGCCCCAGGATGGACGTCGCGTGATTTTTCCGCAGGCCGGCGCGCGACGGGCAGCGACAGCGCGCGACCACTCGATTGCGGTGAGGCAGCGCGCGCGGCGACGCCTGACGCGCGGGCAGCGCGCACGACCGCAGCACCAGCGCGCGTGATCTTCCAGCCCCAGCCGTCGCCCGCGGCCTCGATCCAACCCTGTGATGCAGCAGCTTCGGCATCCTCGGGCGCGAAGGCCGCGGACGGCGTCGCGACATCCGCGCGGCTCGAGACGACGATCGCAACCGGATCCTCGGGATTGCCGGATGCCATCAGGACCGCACCCGGCCGGGCCAGCGCCGAAAGAAGCGGCAGGCATTGCGAACGAAGCCTCTCGTCCGATGGCGGCGCCGCCACCGGCAATTTCGCAACATTGGTCATGGCAATCACTCCGCGTGGAGGCCCGGACGCATGGCGTCGACAGAGGCAAGATGCTTGGCAATCGCTTCGAGCAATTCGAGCGTGCGGTCGAAATCGGGATTGTCGCGCGCATCCTCGACGAGGGCGCAAGCATGAGCGACGGTGGTGCGGTCGCGGCCAAAGGCCCGGCCGACCGTTGTCAGCGTCAGGCCGAACGTGACGTGAGCGAGGTACATGGCCACCTGCCGGGCGAAGGCCACGCGTGAGCTGCCCCGCGTTGGATGGCCGAGAAGCCCCTTGTCAATTCGGTAGACCACCGCGACGGCTTCCCGGACCGAGCGCACCTTGGTCTCCAGCGCGCTCTGCGCCCCGTGTTCCGATCGATCTACATGCCGGCCCGAGTACAGGATCGGCCCGGGCGCCTCTATTGCTATTGAGGTCATAAGCCGGCTACCTCCGTTGGCTGCGCATCCTCGATTCAACTTTTGTTAGTAGGAACAAATGCCTACGCTGCCCGTAGTGTACGGACGGAATAATTGAACGGGGATAACTCACGGATTGGAACCAGCGGATGTGGTTTCGGCCGGGTTTTCTCGAAGGCAGCACGAGCCACGGGCTCGGGAGCTGTGCGGGGCGGGGGAACGTCGGGTGGACAGTATTTCGGCGCCTCGCTAAGAAGTGAAGGGAGGCCTTTCAGCACGGCGCAGATACGTCGGGGCACCCGCCCGTGGGCGGGCCAGCTCGGCTTGTATGCGCTGCGGTTCGGCGGCCGGCCCGAGAATGTGCCTTGAGCCTTGACCGCAGCGCCTTCGAGCGCGCGCGCTCTGTGCAGGCTCTTGCCCAAGAGAAGCTATTCAGGTGCGCTTTCCCGCGCCCCATCGATGTGAGCCCGCGACATGACCGGCGTCAACCAGATCCGCTCCACGTTCGTCGACTTCTTTGCCAAGAACGGCCACGAGCATGTGCCCTCGTCGTCGCTCGTCCCGCGCAACGACCCGACACTGATGTTCACGACCGCCGGCATGGTGCAGTTCAAGAACATCTTCACGGGTGCCGAGACGCGGCCCTACAAGCGCGCGGTCACCTCGCAGAAGTGCGTGCGTGCCGGCGGCAAGCACAATGATCTCGACAACGTCGGCTACACCGCGCGTCACCACACGTTCTTCGAGATGCTCGGCAACTTCTCGTTCGGCGACTACTTCAAGGAGCTGGCGATCGAGCTTGCCTGGAACCTCGTGACGAAGGAGTACGGGCTCGACAAGAAGAAGCTCTACATCACCGTCTATCACACGGACGACGAGGCCTTCGGCATCTGGAAGAAGCTCACCGGCTTTGCCGACGAGAAGATCATCCGCATCCCGACCTCGGACAACTTCTGGGCCATGGGCGATACCGGCCCGTGCGGTCCCTGCTCGGAAATCTTCTTCGATCATGGGCCGAAAATTCCAGGCGGCCCTCCAGGCTCGGCGGATGCGGACGGCGACCGCTTCATCGAGATCTGGAATCTCGTCTTCATGCAGTACGAGACGCTCGAAGGCGGCCAGCGCATCGACCTGCCGAAGCCCTCGATCGATACGGGCATGGGCCTCGAGCGCATCTCGGCCGTGCTGCAGGGCACGCACGACAACTACGAGATCGACCTCTTCAAGGCGCTGATCGCGGCGTCGGAGGAGGCGACCGGCGTCAAGGCCACGGGCGAGCACAAGGCCTCGCACCGCGTGATCGCCGACCACCTGCGCGCGACGAGCTTCCTCATTGCGGACGGCGTGCTGCCCTCGAACGAAGGCCGCGGCTATGTGCTCCGCCGCATCATGCGCCGCGCCATGCGCCATGCGCACCTGCTCGGCGCGCGCGAGCCGCTCATGTACCGACTCGTGCCGGCGCTCGTGCGCCAGATGGGCGATACCTACACCGAGCTCGTGCGCGCGCAGCCGCTCATCACCGAGACGCTCAAGCACGAGGAGACCCGCTTCAGGAAGACGCTGGAGCGCGGCCTCGTGCTGCTCGACGAGGAGACATCGGGCCTCAAGAAGGGCGCGACCTTCTCCGGCGCGACCGCTTTCAAGCTCTACGACACCTATGGCTTCCCGCTCGACCTGACGCAGGACGCGCTGCGCGCGCGCGGCATCGAGGTGGATACGGCCGGCTTCAGCAAGGCCATGGAGCACCAGAAGGAGGAAGCGCGGCGCGCCTGGAAAGGCTCGGGCGAAGCAGCGACCGAAACCATCTGGTTCGAAGTGCGCGAGCAGGTCGGGCCGACGGAATTCCTCGGCTATGAGACGGAAACGGCGGAAGGCGTCGTCAAGACCGTGATCGCAGGCGGCAAGACCGCGGCGGCACTCAAGAAGGGCGAAGAGGGCGCGCTCGTCCTCAACCAGACGCCCTTCTATGGCGAGTCGGGCGGCCAGGTCGGCGACCAGGGCGTGATCAAGGGGCCGAAGGGCGCGATCTTCCGCGTGACCGATACGCAGAAGAAAGTCGGCGATCTCTTCGTGCATTTGGGCGTGGTCGAGAGCGGATCATTCGCGACCGGCGATGCAGTCGAGCTCGTCGTCGATCATGGACGCCGCTCGGCGACACGGTCCAATCACTCCGCGACACACCTCCTGCACGAGGCGCTGCGGGAAGTCCTCGGCACGCACGTCGCGCAGAAGGGCTCGCTCGTCTCGCCGGATCGCCTGCGCTTCGACTTCTCCCACACGAAGCCGATGTCGCCGGAGGAAGTGGCGCGGGTCGAGGAGATCGCGAACACGATCATTGCGCAGAACGCGCCCGTCGAAACCCGCCTCATGGGCCTCGAGGACGCCATGCAGTCCGGCGCCATGGCCCTTTTCGGCGAGAAGTATGGCGATGAGGTGCGGGTCGTCTCCATGGGACTGCCGCAAGCGGGGTCGAACAAGGCCTGGTCGGTGGAGCTTTGCGGCGGCACGCACGTATCGCGCACGGGTGACATCGGCCTCGTCCACGTCATCGCCGAAAGCGCGAGCGCGGCAGGTGTTCGCCGTATCGAGGCGCTGACCGGAGATGGCGCGCGAGCCTATCTCGTCGCCCAGGAGGCGCGGGTGCGGGAGCTTGCCGGCCTGCTGCGCACGAAACCGGAGGATGTCGTCGACCGCGTTAAGCAAATTGTCGAGGAGCGCCGCCAGTTCGAGCGCCAGCTCGCCGATGCCAAGCGCCAGATCGCCCTTGGCGGCGGGGGCAATGGTGCCGCGGGTGCCGAAGCGCCACAGGCCATTCGCACGATCGGCCAGGTGAAGATGCTCGCGCGCACGGTTCAGGGGCTCAACCCGAAGGATCTGCGCGGGCTCGTCGATGACGGCAAGAAGCAGGTCGGCTCCGGGATCGTCGCCATCGTCGGCATCACAGAGGACGGCAAGGCCGGTCTCGCCGTCGGCGTCACCGACGATCTCACCAAATCGCACAGCGCCGTCGAGCTCGTGAAGGTCGGCGCGGCCGCACTCGGCGGCAAGGGCGGTGGCGGCCGACCCGACATGGCGCAGGCCGGTGGCCCCGACGGCTCGAAGGCGGCGGATGCGCTGAGCGCAATCGAAAAGGCGCTCGCCGGTTAAGGACGAGCGCCACTTTCCTGAACACGCAGAAAAAAGCGCGCGCGTGCGGCATCCCCGATACCGGACCGCGCCGTTTCGCGTTTAGTGCCAGGGATTTCGGATCAGTGGATTTCGGATCAGTTCTTGGGGGCGGGCGCAGAAGGCGCCGGGCCGCCGGGGCCGGGTGCTGCTGGCGGTGCGGGCGAGGCCCCGCCACCACTACCCGGCCTGTCGGGTGAATCGGGGCCGTCGTAGTAGAGGAACCCGTCCTCTATGGCCACGATGTCCTCGGCCTCCACCTCGTACTCGTCTTCCTCGCCATCGTTGAGGCGAACGATGCACCCCTTCATGCAGACCTTGTCGAGCACCCCCATCGGCGGGATCGTTTGCTCGGCGGTGGTCCCGCCCTCGGTGATCGTGACCTTGACGTCTTTGGTGTCGCGATTGGTGATGCTGGCGGCTTCGGCAGCGATGCTGCTCATGAGCAGCGCTGCCGCGCCAGACATCGAGACAAACCTCGATGGCATTTAGTGTCGCTCCGTTGCGTTAAGCCAACGGAGATAGTCTTACCGCTTTGCGGCTTTCTTCGCACGCTTCACGGCGACCTTCTTGCCCGCCTTCTTGGCCGGCTTCTTGGCGGGCTTCTTCGCCGCCTTCTTCGCTACCTTCTTCGCAGCGGACTTCTTCTTTGCGCTCTTCGTCGCGACTTTCTTCGCCGCGGCCTTCTTCGCTCTCATTGCCATTTGAAAGGCTCCTTTCCAGCTATTCAACTTGTAGTGTGGTGCCGATGCATCATCTAATGTGTGCAATGAATGAACATCGCAAACGCAAAATTTCGCTGTCATCTATCGATCATTTCGATACATCACGTCGATCGACATCACTTGAGCGAGATCACACACCATGGACATCGCGCTCGCACGCACCTTTCTGATGATCGCTGAAACCGGCAGTTTCATTGAAGCTGCGCGCCGCATGAACATCACGCAATCGACTGTCTCGTCGCGCGTGCGCAACTTGGAATCGCTGCTTGGCCGTCAGCTCTTCGAGCGTTCGAAGGTCGGCGGGCAGATCACGCCGGCCGGCGAACAGTTCCAGAAACACGCACTCGCCATGGTGCGTGTATGGCAACAAGCCCAGCTAGATGTGGGTTTTTCGGGCCAACACGACCAGCATCTCGCAGTCGGCGCAGAAGCGGCGCTGTGGCAGGGATTGCTCATCTCCTGGATCGCAAACCTCAAGGCCGACTACCCCGAGCTTGCGCTCACGGCGGTCACCGATACGGGGCCGATGCTCACGCAGCGCCTGCTCGATGGCACGCTCGACGTCGCCGTCGTTTACCAGCCGCTGCAGTCGCCGGGGCTTCTGATCGAGCATCTCTTCGAGGAAGAACTCGTGCTCGTGTCGGGTGGAAGAGGCGACGCACGACGCCGAACGGACGACTACATTCTTGTGGATTGGGGCCCGGACTTCCGCGAAGACCACGCCATTGCCTTCCCAAAACGGGCCGGCGCGCGACTCACTCTCGACATCGGACCGCTCGCCATCGACTACGTGCTCAACAGCGAAGGCTCGGGCTATCTGCCCTATCGTCTCGTGCGCGGACACCTCTCGCGCGCGCGCCTGAAGCTCGTCGCGCGTGCTCGCCGCTTCAGCGTGCCGGTGGGGGCCCTCTATCCCGAAGCGCGCGAGGAATCCGAGTTCGCCCCCATCCTCGACAGCCTTCGCGCCCGCGTCGCCCGGCTTGCTTGATCATTGTCCACTAAGCTGCGCCACGTCCTGCTCGCTCAAACCACAAACAAACGAGGAACGTCCCAATGACAGCGCTTACGCCCGAGAACCGCGAGAAGCTCAGGAAGATCAGCGTCGCCACGATCACGACAGCGCTCTTCAAGTGCAACCTCCGCAATCAGTTCATCCAGGATGTGCGCCCGGTCGGCACAAAGGCGCCGCAGATGGTCGGCGAGGCCTATACGATGCGCTACATTCCGGCGCGCGAGGATCTCGATCACATCGGCGTCTTCGAGGACCGCTCGCACCCGCAGCGCCGCACGATCGAGGAGTGCCCGCCGGGTCACGTGCTCGTGATCGACAGCCGCAAGGATGCAAGGGCAGCTTCAGCAGGCGGCATCCTCGTCACGCGGCTCATGATGCGCGGCGCGGCCGGCATCGTTACGGACGGCGGCTTTCGCGATTGTCCCGAGATCGCCGAGATGGCCTTCCCCGTGTATCAGAACCGTCCCGCACCTCCGACTAACCTCACGCGCCAGCGCGCCGTCGACATCAACGTGCCGATCGGCTGCGGCGATGCGCCCGTCTTCCCCGGGGACATCATCGTGGGTGATGGCGAAGGCGTGGTGGTGATCCCTGCGCATCTCGCCAACGAGATCGCCGAGGAGGGCCACGAGATGACGGCCTACGAGGACTTCGTCATGGAGAAGGTGCGCGAAGGGCGCGGCATCTTCGGGCTCTATCCTGGCGGGCCGGAGACCAAGGTCGAGTTCGCCGCTTGGCGCAAGGCGAACGGGCGCTGAGAGCAGGAAGAGACCAATGGCCGAGCAAACTTCCGGAGCAGGGCTTGTCCAGGGCGTACCGCCAGCCGAACGCGCGCCCCGCGCCGTCGCGGACCTCTATCATGCCTATTTCACCGGCCTGATCCTGACCCTCGTCAGCCGGCGCGGCAGCGGCGATGCGGCGCGCTGGATGCACGCTGTGTTCCGCCATCAGCATCACGAGAAATTCCTCTCGAGCTTCGAGAAGCTTGGCCTCTCCGGGATGCCGCACGCGGTGGCCTGCGCGGCTTATCATTACCTCTCGAACAGCATTGGTGGCGTCGGCGTCGAGTTCATGAAGGAGAGCGACCGCAAGGCGTGGGTACGTTTTGTTCCGCCGCGCTGGATCTACATGGGCGCGGCCATCTGCGGTGTGCCGAGCGAGGTCTCGCGCGGCTTTCTCACGGGCTGGTACGCGCAGAACGGCGTGTCGCTGAAGAACCCGCGGCTTGGGTTCGTGTGCACGGCGCAGACGGTCGATGGTCAGCACGGGCTCGCCGGCTACTTCATGGAGTACGACCACGATCTCGCACCCGAGGAGCGGCTCATCTTCCGTCCGGGCGAGATGCCACCGCCCTTCGATCCCGATGCCGCACCGCGGCTCCCCGCAGGCGATTGGACATCCGAGCGCCTGGCGCGCGCCTATCGCAACTACGCCATGGAGTACGTGCGCTCGGGCCTGCCGCAGCTCATGGAGCTGTTCGGCGAGACCGAAGGGGCGCACCTCGGCCGGCTGACGGGCCGCATGATTGGCGCACAGTTGTATAAGGACATCGCGAGCGCCGCGGGTGTTCAGAACGATGATGCCGAAGCGCTGGCGCAACTCCTGGCGTGGATTGCAGAGGGCGAAGGCGACAGCGCGAGCATCACGCGCGATGGCAATAGCGTGCTGCTCTCACGCACAGGCTGGCGGCTCATGCGCGGCATCGCCAATCCTTCTCAGGGCGTGCTCGAAGCCTGGAACGGTCTCATCGAGGGCCTCGCCATGGTGCACAACCGCTTCCTCACGATCGATCTCATCGCCCGCGTCGATCATGGCGCACCACAGACCATCCGGCGCATTCAGCAGCGGCCGCACGGAGCGATCGTGATTGCGTAGATCATCCC
>ERZ778025.2143-NODE-2143-length-11712-cov-4.030883_pt1 | contig 11712 bp, 10 predicted proteins | sample MGYA00375755_ERZ778025 | MGnify/ENA primary metagenome ERZ778025 (study PRJEB29350, sample SAMN05389825) | bioreactor metagenome | isolation source: Thiocyanate bioreactor | place: South Africa: University of Cape Town | collected 2014-03-17 ... | reverse complement strand
TTCCTTGCTGCGCATGGCGCGCGTCTCGCCCGTGTCGGGGTTGAACAGCACCGTCGCCTGCTCGATGGCGCGGCCGTCTTCGAGCTCCTCGATCTGCCAGCGAATCTCGAAGTCGATCGCCTGCTGCATGTTGCGAAAGCTGTTGAGGTTCTTGATCTCGCGCCGCGTGCCCAGGGGCGCACCGGGCTTTCTCACCGACACGTTGGCGTCGCAGCGGAACGAGCCTTCCTGCATGTTGCCGTCGCAGATGCCGATCCAGGTGACGATCTTGTGCAGCTCGCGCGCGTAGGCCACGGCTTCGGCCGAGGAGCGCATGTCGGGCTCCGTGACGATCTCGAGGAGCGGCGTGCCGGCGCGGTTGAGGTCGATGCCCGACTGGCCGATGAAGTCTTCGTGCAGCGACTTGCCCGCGTCCTCTTCCAGGTGGGCGCGCACCAGGCGCACCGTTTTCTGCTCCTCGCCGAGCAGGAAGGAGACTTCGCCGCCCTGCACGACGGGTGTTTCGAACTGGCTGATCTGGTAGCCCTTGGGCAGGTCCGGATAGAAGTAGTTTTTTCTGGCGAAAATGCTCTCCAGCGCAATGTGGGAGCCAAGTGCAAGTCCTAATTTGATAGCGCACTGCACGGCTTCGCGGTTCATCACCGGCAGCGTGCCGGGCAGCGCCAGGTCGACCGCGCAGGCCTGGGTGTTGGGCTCGGCGCCGAAAGCGGTCGAGGCGCGGCTGAAGATCTTGCTGTGCGTGGCGAGCTGGGTGTGGGTTTCGAAGCCGATGACGACCTCGTAGCCGTGGATCAGTGGGGCGCTCATGTCAGAAGCCTGCGGGGCTGCGCAGGTGAAAATCGGTGGCCTGCTGCAAACGGTGCGCGGCGTTCAGCAGCCGCGCTTCCTGGAAGTAATTGCCGATGAGTTGCAGGCCCACCGGCATGCCGTGTTCGCCAAAACCGGCCGGCACGCTCATGCCGGGCAGGCCGGCGAGCGAGCCGGGCAGGGTGAAGATGTCGGCCAGGTAGTCGGCCAGCGGGTCGTTGCCGTGCTCGCCGATCTTCCAGGCCACGCTCGGCGCCACGGGCCCGGCGATCAGGTCGCATTCCTGGAAGGCCTGCTGGAAGTCGTCGGCGATCATGCGGCGGATCTTCTGTGCCTGCAGGTAGTAGGCATCGTAGTAACCGTGCGAGAGCACGTACGTGCCGATCATGATGCGCCGCTTAACCTCGTCGCCAAAACCTTCGGCGCGGGTCTTCTTGTACATGTCCATCAGGTCGGTGTAGTCCTTGGCGCGGTGGCCGAACTTCACGCCGTCGAAGCGGCTGAGGTTGGACGACGCCTCGGCGGGCGCAATGATGTAGTAGACCGGAATCGCCAGTTCGGTCCGCGGCAGCGAGATGGGGACGAGGCGCGCGCCGAGCTTCTCGTACTCCTTGAGCGTGCCGTCGATCGCCGCGCGCACGCCCGGCGCCAGGCCGTCGGCAAAGAATTCCCGGGGCAGGCCGATGCGCAGGCCGTCGAGCGAAGCGCCCAGCTGGCGGCCGAAATCTTCCGCCGGGCGGTCGAGCGCGGTGGAATCGCGGTCCGGGTCCGGCCCGCACATGGCCGAGAGGAGCAGCGCGCAGTCTTCCGCAGTACGCGCCAGCGGCCCGGCCTGGTCCAGGCTGGAGGCGAACGCCACCATGCCGTAGCGCGAAGCGCGGCCGTAGGTCGGCTTGATGCCGGTAATGCCGCAGAATGCGGCCGGCTGGCGGATCGAGCCGCCGGTGTCGGTGCCCGTGGCGCCGGGCACCAGCCGCGCCGCCACCGCCGCCGCACTGCCGCCCGACGAGCCGCCCGGGACGCGTGCGCGGTCCCAGGGGTTCTGCACCGGCCGCGGGGCGTCGAACCCCACGGGGGGCACGGCCGAGTTCTCGTTGGCCGAACCCATGGCGAATTCGTCGCAATTGAGTTTGCCCAGCGTCACCGCGCCGGCCTCGGCCAGCTTGTGCACCACCGTTGCGTCGAACGGCGAGCGGTAGCCGGCCAGCATGCGCGAACCGGCGGTGGTGGGGAAGTCGCGCGTGACGAAGATGTCCTTGTGCGCCAAGGGCACGCCTTCCAGCGGCGCCGTGCTGCCGCCGGCCAGGCGCGCGTCGGCGCGGCGTGCCTGGGCGCGGCTCGCGTCCTCGTCCACAGCAAGAAAGGCGGCCAGATCCTGGTGCTGGCGCATGCGGGCGAGGAAATGCTCGGTGGTTTCCAGTGCGCTCAGCTTGCGCTCGCGCAAGGCCTGCGCCAGCGCCGAGACGCTCAGTTCGTGCAATTCGCTCGGGGCGGTGCTGATGCTCATTCGATCACCCGTGGTACCAGGAACAGGCCGCGCTCGACCGCCGGAGCGTTTTGCTGGTTGGCCGTGCGGTCGTCGGGCTCGCTGGCCACGTCCTCGCGCAGCCGCAGGGCCACCGGGGCGACGGCTGCGACCGGGTGTGTCAGCGGGGTGATGCCCGCCGTGTCGACCGCGCGGATCTGCTCGACAATGTCGAAAAAGCCGTTCAGCTGGGCGCGCATGTGCTCGCTTTCACCGCTGCCGAGCTCAAGCCGGGCCAGGTGCGCGATGCGCCCGATTTCCTGAGGGGTCAATGCCATGGAGAAGACGGTTCGAAACCGGATGTAAAGCTCCCGCCACCGTGGCGCAGGAGGAAGTTATTCACAGGGGATGCGGTATTATCCCGCCTTTGCCGCCAAGCCCTGGAAACCGACGCTCCCGTGCGCAACGTTGATCCCCTATCCAGCTTCGTGGGCCTGCGGGCGACCGGGACGGTGCCTGCCGTCGGCATCTTTCCCCTACGATTTCCACCCCTGTAACACGGCGATGGCAAGCCGATGCGCGTGCCGTGCCCGAGAGGATTGTTGAATGTTCGGAGTTTTCCGTCGGTATTTTTCCACCGACCTCGCGATTGATCTCGGCACCGCGAACACCCTCATTTTTGCCCGCGACAAAGGCATCGTCCTGGACGAGCCCTCGGTGGTCGCCATCCGCCATGAGAGCGGACCGCACGGCAAGAAGGTCATACAGGCCGTCGGCCACGAAGCCAAGGCGATGCTCGGCAAGGTGCCGGGCAACATCGAGGCCATCCGCCCGATGAAGGACGGCCCGCGCACGCTGCTCACGCCGAGCCCGCGCATCATCATCTGCGTGCCCTGCGGTTCGACGCAGGTGGAACGCCGCGCCATCAAGGACGCGGCCGAGGCCGCGGGCGCCACGGCTGTCTACCTGATCGAGGAGCCCATGGCCGCCGGCATCGGCGCGGGCCTGCCGGTCAGCGAGGCCAGCGGCTCCATGGTTGTCGACATCGGCGGCGGCACCACCGAAGTGGGCGTGATCTCGCTCGGCGGCATGGTCTACAAGGGCAGCGTGCGCGTTGGTGGCGACAAGTTCGACGAAGCCATCATCAGCTACATCCGGCGCAACTACGGCATGCTGATCGGCGAGCCCACGGCCGAAGCCATCAAGAAGAACATCGGGTCGGCCTTTCCGGGTTCGGAAGTGCGCGAAATGGAAGTGCGCGGGCGCAACCTCAGCGAAGGCGTACCGCGCAGCTTCACCATTTCCAGCAACGAAGTGCTGGAAGCCCTGACGGAGCCGCTCAACCAGATCGTCTCGGCCGTCAAGAACGCCCTGGAGCAGACGCCGCCCGAACTGGGCGCCGACATCGCCGAGCGCGGCATGATGCTGACGGGCGGCGGGGCGCTCCTGCGCGACCTGGACCGCCTGCTGGCCGAGGAAACCGGGTTGCCCGTGCTGGTGGCGGAGGACCCGCTCACCTGCGTGGTGCGCGGTTGCGGCATTGCTCTGGAACGCATGGACCGTGCGGGAAGCATCTTCACCAGTGAGTAAGCGGGGCGTGCGGCGGGTAGCTGCGGAGCAACGGAGGCCCCATGCCGCACGGCACGCTTGAACGTACGGCGCCGTCCTTCATGCGCCAGGGGCCGACGCCGCGCGCGCAACTCATTCTCTACAGCGCTTTGGCGCTGTTTTTGATGGTGGCCGACGCGCGTTTTCACGTCACCGAGCCGCTGCGCAACGTGGTCGCGACGGCGCTCTACCCCGCACAGTGGCTGATGATGCAGCCGGTCGCCCTGTTCGGGCGCAGCAGCGCCTATGTTGAATCGCTGGAGACGGCCCAGGCCGAAGCACGGCAAGCGCGGCAGGAGTGGCTGGGGGCATCGCTGCGTGCGAACCAGCTGGACCAGCTGGAGCTTGAAAACGAGCGCTTGCGCCAGTTGCTTGAATTGCGCACGCGCACCCAAGTCTCGGCGAAGGCGGCGCAAATCCTGTACGACACGGCCGACCCTTACAGCCGGCGGGTCGTGGTCGACGCCGGTCAGACGTCCGGAGTCCAGCTGGGCTCTCCGGTGGTGGACGCGCTCGGGGTGCTCGGCCAGATCACGCGTGTGCACCCCTTCTACAGCGAAGCGACCCTGCTGATCGACAAGGACCAGGCGATTCCCGTGCTCAACGTGCGCACCGGGCAGCGCGGCGTGGCCTATGGCGACCCCGTGCTGAGCCACGGCGGCGGCATGGAACTGCGCTTCATCCAGGCCAGCGCGGATGTCCAGGAGGGCGATCTGCTGACCACCAGCGGGATGGACCGTGTCTACCCGCCCGGCCTTCCGGTGGCGCGCGTGGTGCGGGTGGAGCGGCGCGCAGACCTGGCGTTTGCCCGCGTGTACTGCGTACCGTTGGCGCGCGTGCAGAGCGCGCGCCACGTGCTGCTGCTGTCGCCCGCGGGTGGTGAGGCACCGCAAGTACCTGCAGCGCCCGAGGCGCCGGCGTCGGCCGCCAAGAAGAAGGCACGCCCATGAGCCGCATGGGGCGTACCAGCGCGACGAACCGGCCAAGCCAGGGAGGTGCAGCATGATCATGCCGCGCGGCCAGCTGCTGCTGATGCCAGTTCGGCCGGTGTTCATCGTCGCCAGCTTGGTAGCGGCCCTGGCGTTCAATATGCTGCCGCTCGGCAGGACGCCGTGGATGCCCGATGCGTTGGTGGTGGTGCTGGCTTTCTGGGGCATGCACCAACCGCTTCGGGTCGGCATGGGGGTGGCGTTCGCGCTGGGCCTGTGCATGGACGTACAGCAGTCGTCCTTGCTGGGCCAGCACGCCCTGGGCTACGCCGTGCTGATGTACGGCGTCGCGCTGACGCACCGCCGCCTCCTGTGGTACTCGGCCGCCGCCCAGGCGCCGCAGATGGCGGCATTGTTTGCCCTGGCGCACGCCGTGCAGGTGGCGGTCGGCCTGCTCTCGGGCGGTGGGTTGCCGCATGGGAGCGTGGTCGTCGCGCCCTTGTTGGAGGCGCTGATCTGGCCGCTCGCGAGCTGGTTGCTGCTCGCGCCCCAGCGGCGCGCACCGGAGCGCGACGAAAAGCGCAAGCCATGACGGAGCTGCGCAATGCCGAGGCGGACGCCTCGCGGTTTCGCATGCGGGTCTGGCTGGTGGGCGGGGTGGTGCTGCTGGCCTTCGGGCTGCTGGTGGCGCGGCTTGTCTTCCTGCAGGTCGTGCGCCACGACGAACTGGCCGAGCAGGCCGAGAGCAACCGCACCGCCGTCGTGCCCATCGTGCCCAACCGCGGTTTGATCGAGGACCGCAATGGCGTCGTGCTGGCCAGCAACTACTCGGCCTACACGCTGGAGGTCACGCCGTCCAAGGCCGGGGTGCTGGAAGACACCATCAACAGCCTGGCGCAGATCGTCGACATCACGCCGCGCGACCGGCGCCGCTTCAAACGCTTGATGGAAGAGTCGCGCAGTTTCGAGTCGCTGCCCTTGCGCACGCGGCTGAGCGACGAGGAAGTGGCGCGCTTTGCGGCGCAGAACTACCGCTTTCCCGGCGTCGAGGTGAAGGCCCGGCTGTTTCGCAGCTACCCGTTCGGCGAAGCCGCCAGCCACGCCATCGGCTACATAGGACGGATCAACGAAGCCGAGAAGGCGCGTATCCAGGATTCCGACGACGAAGCCAATTACCGCGGCACGGACTACATCGGCAAGCTGGGCATCGAGCAGAGCTTCGAGCACCAGCTGCACGGCGTGACCGGTGTGGAGCAGATGGAGACCTCGGCCGGCGGCCGCGCTGTGCGTCGCCTGCAGAGCTTCCCCGCGACGCCGGGCAACACGGTCACGCTGACGCTCGATATCCGGCTGCAGCGCATGGTCGAAGAACTGTTCGGCGAACGGCGCGGCGCTCTGGTGGCGATCGACCCACGCAACGGCGGCGTGCTGGCGCTGGTGAGCAAGCCCACCTTCGACCCCAACCTGTTCGTCGAAGGCATCGATTTCGAGAACTGGGCGGCGCTGAACGAATCGCTCGACAAGCCGCTGCTCAACCGGGCCTTGCGCGGGACCTACCCACCGGGCTCCACCTACAAGCCCTTCATGGGCCTGGCGGCGCTGGAGCTGGGCAAGCGCACGCCCGCGCAGATCACGCAGGACAATGGTTCGTGGACGTTTGGCGGGCACACTTTCCGCAGCCACGGCGACCACGGCCTTGGGGCGGTGGACCTGTACCGCAGCATCGTCATGTCGAGCAACGTGTACTACTACCAGCTGGCCAACGATTTGGGCGTGGACGCGATCCACGACTTCATGGCGCCGCTGGGGTTCGGGCAGATCACCGGCATCGACCTGGGGGGCGAACTGCGTGGCGTGCTCCCCAGCCAGGCCTGGAAGCGCGGCGCCTACAAGCGGCCCGAGCAGCGGCGCTGGTACGCGGGCGAGACGATCTCGCTCGGCATTGGCCAGGGCTACAACGCCTTCACCGTGCTGCAGCTGGCGAATGCCACGGCCACCCTGGCCAATGGGGGAACGTCCCACCAGCCCCACGTCGGGATGTACACCACCGACGTGATGACGCGCGAGCGCCACCCCGTCCCGCGCGCGGCCCCGGTCGACCTGGGCTTCAAGAAGGCCAACGTGGACGCGGTCAAGCGCGCCATGGTGGGTGTCACGCAGGGCGGCACCGGAACGCGCGTCTTTGCCGGCGCGCGCTACGTGTCGGGCGGAAAGACCGGCACCGCGCAAGCGGTCACCATCGGGCAGAAAGACAAATACAACGCCAAGAAACTGGAAGAGCACCAGCGCGACCACGCGCTCTACATCGCCTTCGCTCCGGCCGATGAGCCGCGCATTGCGCTCGCCGTCATCGTGGAAAACGCGGGCTGGGGCGCGGGCGTGGCCGCACCCATTGCGCGCCGGGTGTTCGACTACTGGCTCAATGGCGACTACCCCAGCGTGGAAGACATGGCGGCGGTGCGCAAGGGCCAGGCGACCGCGCCGATCGGCACGCCGCGTCGGGCCGAAGACGTCCCGCTGCTGCCCTGACGCGCGCGGTCACGGTGCCGGCCGGGGTGGCTGCCACTGGCTCCAGATGAGCGCCAGCACCACCAGCGCCGCGCCGGCGAGTGCCACGGCGCCCATGCGTTCGCCCAGCAGCAGCCATGCGGTCACGGCGGCAAACACCGGTTCAAGCCCGAAAATGATGGCGCTGCGCAGTGCGTCCACCCGTTGCTGACCCCAGGCCTGCAAGGTGACCACCAGCACGCTCGCCAGCAGGCCCAGGTACAGCAGCGCCGCCCAGGCGGGCCCGCTCAGCGCACCCATGCCGGTGCTCCAGGCATGGCCGTGGCGCACCAGCAGCAGGGCGAATGCGGCAACGCACATCACGCCGGCCTGCGCCGCCGCCAGGCGCGCGGCGCGCAGCGGCGCAGCGGCGTTGCGGCGGGCAGCCGCTTCGAGCGTGAGGATGTAGGTGGCATAGAACGCCGTGCTGCAAAGTGTCAGCGTATCGCCGAGGTTCCAGGGGCCATCCTCGTGGAACATCAAGGCCATGCCTAGGCAGGCCAGGGCGCAGGCCGCCCACAGGCGCCAACCGTAGCGCCGGCGCAGCGCCAGCATGGCGAGCAGCGGTACCACCAGGACATTGAGGCCGGTGACGAAGGCGTTGCGGTTGCTGCTGGTCCGTACCAGTCCTTCGATCTGCAGCCAGAACGCGAGGAACAGCAGTGCGCCCAGCAGCAGGCCCCAGCGCCGCTCGCTGGGGCGCATGCCGGGCCACAAGGGTGCAAGCACCAGCAGGGCAATGGCGAAACGCAGCCAGATGATCTGCAGCGCGTCGAGATGGCCGGACAGCAGCTTCATGGCCGGAAAGGTCGTGCCCCATACCGCCGTCACCAGCAGCAGGGCGGCCAGGCCGCGTGTGTCGGATTGCATGAAAAAAAGCTGGCCGCTTGCGCGGCCAGCTTCCGTGGTGCGCGAAGCGCTCAATTGAAGATGTAGCGCGCCTGCAGATTGAGACGGCTCAGGTTGCCGGTATCGCCGCCGAAGGTGGTGCGGCGCCCGCCCATGAGCTCCGTTCCCAGCTCGACGTTCTTGATCGGCAGGTAGTACACGCCGATGTGCCATTGCGTCAGGCGCTCATTGCCTTCCAGGCCGTACGCATTGACGTAGGAGTCGCCTGCACGCCGCGTGGAACGCACCGTGCCGATCGAGACGGTGCCGCGCAATTGGTCGCTGAAGGCGTTGCTCAAGCCCAGGACCAGGCCGCGCGCGCGGTCCAGGCGCAAGCTGCCGCCGTCCAGCACGGGGTAGTTGGCACCGACCAGGTAAGCGCCGTCGCCGTCGCCGTCGGCCTGGGTGTACTGCCCCATCAACGTGGCCGTACCCGTGAGCTTGTAGCTTGCACCGATGCCGAAGCCCAGACCGCGCTTGCTCACGCCGTCCACGCGTTGCTCGTGCGAGAGGATGCGCGCGTTGACCGTGCCCCAGTCGAAGGCCTTGTCCACCCGCGCCACCAGGTTGGGCGAATTGGCGCCGTCGGTGGGTTCTTCCAGTGCGAACTGGAACTTGGCCAGATTGGGGTTGTTCCAGGTGTAGCGCACCTGCACCGGGCGGCGCGAGGTGGCGCCGGGCGGGCCGTTGAAATCCACCGTTTCGGGCAGGTTGTCCAGGTCCATGAAGGTGGACCAGGTCTGGCCGATCAGCCAGCCCGCGTACTCGCCATAGGCGTGGCGCAGGCGCAGGCGGTTGCGGTTGCATTCGGAGCCGCAATAGCCGTAGAAGTCGGCCTCGATCTTGGTGTTGAACGCACCATTGGACATGGGCGTGGACGTCTCGAAACCGAAGCGCGATGTCTGCCCCGTGAGCACGCTCTTGCCGGTGGACGGGTTGCCCGAGGCGAGCGGTTGCTCGGGCAGGTTGCTGAACTGGTCGCCAGGCGCCGTGCTCTTGAAGTCCTTGATGAGGTTGGCCTCGGCGAAGCCGTAGACGCGGATGGAGGTTTCGCTGCCCGGCAGGCGGAAGCTGTTGGGGATGTCGCCCAGGACCACGGCATCCTTCTGGCGCAGCTCGACGGTATCGAGGCGGTCGTTCCAGGCCGAGGCGCTGGCCGCCGGTGCCTGCTGGGCCTGCTGTGCCTTGAGCTGGTTGAGCTCCGCGCGCAAGGCCTTGAGTTCGGCGCGCAAATCGTTGAAGTCCTGCGCCGATTGCGCGAACGCCTGGGAGGAGAGGCCGCACAGGCCGGCTGCCATCAGGGCAAGAACAAGAGAGCTGCGTTTCATGGTGTCTCCGGGGGTAAAAATGGAGGGGGAATCAGGCACCCATGCGGCCGATGAAGGCACGGATGCGGTCGTTGGCAGGGTTGCCAAAGAACGCCTCGGGCGGCGCGTCGTGTGCGATCCGCCCTTGGTCGAAAAACAGCACGCGGTCCGCCACTTCGCGGGCAAACCCCATTTCGTGCGTGACGACGATCATGGTCATGCCGCCGCGCGCAAGTTCGCGCATCACGTCCAACACTTCCTGCACCATCTCGGGGTCGAGCGCCGATGTGGGTTCGTCGAACAGCATCACCTTGGGCTGCATGGCCAGCGCGCGCGCAATGGCCACACGCTGCTGCTGCCCGCCCGAAAGCTGCCAGGGGTATTTGTGCGCATGGTCCTGCAGCCCGACGCGGCGCAGCAGCAGCATGGCCTGTTCGTTCGCTTGGGCGCGCGCCGTGCGGCGCACCCGGCGCGGCGCCAGCGTGACGTTGTCCAGCACCGAGAGGTGGCCGAACAGGTTGAACTGCTGGAACACCATGCCCACTTCGCAGCGCTGCTTCTGCAGCGTGGCGGCGTCGTCCGTCACCGGCACGCCGTCGATGGTGATGGTGCCGCTGTCGTGCGGCTCCAGCCGGTTGATGGCGCGCAGCAGGGTGCTCTTTCCGGAGCCCGATGCACCGATGATGACGGTGACCTCGCCGGTGCTGAAGTGCGTCGAGACGTCGCGCAACACCTGGTGCGTGCCGAACGACTTGCACACGTGGTCCGCGACGATGAAGGCCTGCGGCGCACTCATTTGCTGCGCCCTTCGACGTCGAAACGGTATTCGATGGCGTTGGAAATCTGCGTTACCAGCGTGGTCAGGAGCAGGTAGGTGACGGCCACCGTGGACAGCGTGGCAATGGGCTGGAAGGTGGCCGACTGGATGCGGTTGCCCACGTTGGTGAGCTCGACCACGCCGATGGCATAAGCGAGCGACGAATCCTTGAGCAGCGCCACGAAGTTGCTCACCAGCGGCGGCAGGGAAATCTTGAATGCCTGCGGAAACACGACGTCGACAAACACATGCGCGTGGCCCAGGCCCAGCGCGCGCGCCGCCTCGGTCTGGCCGCGCGGCACGGCCAGCAGTCCCGCGCGGATCGCCTCCGAGTTGTAGGCGCCGACGTTGAGCGAGAGTGCCACCACGGCCGCAGCGAAGTCCGGCAGGTTGAGCCCCGGCACCAGCGCTGGCAGCGCGAAATACACGAACAGGATCTGCACCAGCAGGGGCGTGCCACGAATGGCCCAGATGTAGAAGCTGGCGGCCCAGCGCAGCACGCGCCAGCGCGACGTGCGCGCCAGGGCGGCGCAAGTGCCCAGCAGCAGGCCCAGCGTGCCGCTGATCAGGGTGAGCCACAGCGTGGTGCGCGCGCCGGCCGCGAAGGCCTGCGCGTTCGAACCTATGGGTTCAGGTAGAACGGACAGCAACTGGCCGAGAACGGCCAGCGCCAGCACCATCAGCACGAGGGCGCTGACGAGCGTGGCGTTGCTGCGCTGCTGGCGCGTCCAGCGCTGCGGCCAAAGGGCAACGAGCATGAAGGTAGAGGGCGGGCGGGGTCGCCGGCGGGCCGCTTAGTGGCAGCGCACGTCTTCGTTGAAGTACTTCTTCGACAGCTCGGTGTAGCTGCCGTCGGCCATGGTGTCGGCCAGTGCCTTGGACCAGGCGTCGGCGAGCGGCTGGTTGCCCTTGGCGACGGCGGCGGCAATGCGTTCGATGAACAGCATTTCACCGAGCTTGAAGCCCGCGCCGGGGTTCTTGTCGACCACCGCCTTGGCGACGAAGCGGTCCGTCACCCAGGCGTCCACGCGGCGCGAATTGAGGGCGCTGCGGGCATCGACGTCGGTGGGGAAGTTCTTCATCTCCTTGATCGCAGCGACCTTTTGCACGTTCTCCAGGTAGCTGGTGCCGGTCTGCACCGCCACCACCTTGCCGGCCAGGTCCTTGGCGCTGCGGATGGCCGGGTCCATGGCGATGATCATGCCGCCGGAGCAGTAGTGCGGCGCGGTGAAGGTGACGGCCTTGGCGCGCTCATCGGTGATGCCGTGCGAGGCGATGACCAGGTCCCAGCGGTCCTGGCGCAGGCCGGTGAGCAGGGCGTCGAAACCGAGCGTCTTCCACTGG
>ERZ778025.2138-NODE-2138-length-11745-cov-3.913174_pt1 | contig 11745 bp, 10 predicted proteins | sample MGYA00375755_ERZ778025 | MGnify/ENA primary metagenome ERZ778025 (study PRJEB29350, sample SAMN05389825) | bioreactor metagenome | isolation source: Thiocyanate bioreactor | place: South Africa: University of Cape Town | collected 2014-03-17 ... | reverse complement strand
GGGAATACGCGCAAAGAAAACAGCTGCCACACCGCCAAACCGGGCCCCGTGAAGGTCCATGACACACGCGTTTCTCATCCAACCCAAGTCCATCCGGCCCGTACTTCCGCACGCAACCCCGGCAGGATCCGACCGGGGTCCCGTCGAGCAGCGGGCCATTCTGATTTTCCATGCTTTCATGGAGCTTTCAAAAACAAACCCGACGCACCGCCTGTTCAAACATGCGATATCCCGTGACCCACGACGGGGAGGCCAGGGGCGGCGGCTGGCAATCTGGAATGCGGGATTGCAGGCCCTCGAACCCCCGGAGCCTGAAGCAGTCCTTGTTGTCCGCCAGGAACCTGCACAGCCGGTTGAAGCGATTGACGGCTATCCGGTCGACGCCCTTCTGCGACCGGCTCAACAGTTCAAAGCTGTGTGAAACAATGACGAACGCGGCCCTGGAATCATCCAGGGCCTGCCACAACAGTCTTTCCATTTCCGCAAAGGAACACGCCGATACCTGGGCGTGGCGCAGCGATCTCGTTCCATCCCTGAAAACGGTCACGGGATACTCGATCACGTCTTCGCACTCCACGGGTTCCACGACAACGGTTCCGGGCATGACCCCACTCTGCAGGCCAAACCGGCTCGCGTTGTAGCTGCTGTCGAAACCTATCCGGCTGCGCGACAGTGCACCAAGGGTGTCCTTGTTGAATCCGAAATTCCCTGCACGAAATGCGTTGATGTTCCTGGCCCCGGCCTCCAGCAACAGTTGCTTGCCTGCGGCAATCAATGTCGCTTGCTCGGCAGCCTCGAACTGATGCAGGTTCTCACGATGCCGCATGTCTTCGAAGTGGAATGCCGTGCACCGGTCCACCCATTCGGTGTGGAGATGAAGCTGCACTTCCTGCGAAGCGTGCGTCACCATCCCGACGATGTCGGCCAATGGCTCGCGACCAAAACAGAGCGAGAACAGGGGCTCGATGAAAAACACGCCGGTCAACCCGTGGCTTTGCAGCGTGTCGACCTGGTAGCCGAGACCAAAATCGCCTTGCGGCGTCCGCCCGCGTATGCACGTGTCGAACGCCTTCGTGAAGTTCTCCCGGGCAATGGGCATCCCGCCGAACCAGATCTCGACATCCGTGGTAAAGAAAACGTCAAGCATTGACCGCCTCCTCCTCCAAGGCCCGGATACGCATCGCGAGGCGCGCGCACCCGGGCGACGCGACTGTTGACGCGCGGCGCGCCGCTTCGCACGCCTGCCTGTCGGCGTACCGGATTGCGGGAATGACGATGGAGCTCCGCGCAGGCAATGCCGGAACGCGGCAAACGAATCCGTGCGGAACATCAAGGCTTGCAACACCCATCGGGCGACTCCAACGGTGAAAGCCGCTCAATCCAGCTTGCGTTCCCAGGCCATGGCCGTACGCGCGATGAAATCCAGGTCGTCATGGTGCGGCGTCCAGCCCAATGTAGCGCGAATCCTCGCCGCCACGGCGACCAGTGATGGGGGGTCGCCCTCGCGGCGCGGTTCTTCGACGAACGGGACCGCCCCGCCATGCGCGCGTCCGACCGCAGCCAGCACCTCGCGCACCGAATAACCGTGGCCGTAGCCGCAATTCAGCCGGGTCGAGACTCCGCCGTTGCGGAGGTACTTCAACGCATCAAGATGCGCCCGGGCCAAATCGACCACGTGGATGTAGTCACGCACGCCGGTTCCGTCCGGCGTGTCGTAATCGGTGCCGAAGATCGACAGGTGACGACGCTTGCCAAGCGCGGCTTCGCAGGCCACCTTGACCAGCAACGTGGCGTTTTTCGTGGATTGCCCGATGCGTCCTTCCGGATCGCACCCGGCCACGTTGAAATAGCGCAAGGCGACGTAGCGCGGACCGCCTGCGGCCGCGAGGTCGCGCAGCATCCATTCGCTCATCAGCTTGGAGCTGCCATAGGGATTGATCGGCGCGGTGGGCGTGTCTTCGCTGGCCCGGCCGCCCTCGGGAGTGCCGTAGACCGCCGCGGTGGACGAGAAGACGATCTGTTTCACCTTCGCGTCGCGGCAGCATTCCAGCAGGTTGCGCGTGGCGCAGGTGTTGTTGCCGTAGTAACGCAGCGGGTCGGCTACCGATTCGGGCACGATCGTGCGCGCCGCGAAGTGCATCACCGTATCGACATCGTGCTCGTGAAACAGCCTCGACACGAGCCCGCGGTCGCCGACATTGCCGACCACGAGTTCCGCACCGATGACCGCGTCACGGAACCCGGTGCTGAGGTCGTCGAGCACCACCACGCGTTCGCCGGCTTCGACCAGTTGCAGCACCACGTGGCTGCCGATGTAGCCGGCGCCGCCGGTGACGAGGATCGCGGAACTGCGGGGCTGCTTCGTCACGATAGCTCTCTTTTGTGGATCGTCGCGTGCCCCGGGATTGTAGCGGTTGGCTACGTACGATCGGCAGGCACGGCAACGCCTTCAACGTCCGGCTCACGTATCGTCGTTCCAGCGCCGTGTCGCAGCCGCTTGCGCAAGCGCAGGAACGCACGCTCGACCATGAAGTACGACAGCAAGGCCGCGATGAACGCCAGCACGACATTTTGCGGAAATGCGTTGATCCACGCATCCGAATGCCGGTTGATGAACGGCTGCTGCCACAGGTACAACGAATAGCTCAGGACACCCAGAAATGCCACCGGCCCCCAGTTGAGGACACGCCCGGGCAAACTGCGATGGTGCCGGGTCATCGACTCGATCAGGAGTGCGATGCACACGTTCTGCACCGGCGAGCCAAAGAACATGACCGCGGTATAGCCCCCCCCCGGTTGATCAGGAAAATCAGCGGCACCGCCAGCCACAGCCAGCGGCTGCCGGTCAGGCGCAGGTACCAATCCTGGGTGAGCAACCATGGCCGCAGCAGCGCCAGCGCGCAGCCGGTCGCCAGGTAATCGCACATTGCGGGAAAGATCGACATGTCCGAAAGCGGCGATGCCGGATTGACGTGCAGGACGTATTCCCTGATCACCGCGCGCACCACGGGGCCGATGAAGATCGCCGCAATGGCCAGCAGCAGGCCACGCCGCTCGCGCAACAGCAGGAGCGCCAGCGGCCACAGCAAATAGAATTGTTCTTCCACCGACAACGACCACAGGTGGCCGATCTGCCACGGGTGGTGCGGGTAGTAGTTGACGGTGTACGTGGAGGCAAAAATGAAATCGCGAGCGGTCAGGTCCAGCCAACCCAGCAAGGTCGCGACCAGCAGCATCAGGATCAGGGTGTAGGACGCTGGGAAGATGCGCAACACCCGGCGCAGGTAGAAGTTCTTCAACGAGATCGTGCCGGTCTGCTGGCGCTCGCTCATCAGGAGTGAAGTGATCAGGAAGCCCGAAATCACGAAGAACACCTGCACGCCGAGCGCACCGAGATCGCCGGTCCAATGGGAGATGGCGCTCGCCGTCAGCGGGAAACCGCGCGTGCCGCCGAGGTGTCCGCACAACACCATCAGGATCGAGACGGCACGAAACCCGTCCAGCGACGGCATCCGGCCAGACACGTACGTCATTGCAGCCCCCGTCAACCGTATCCGTACCTCACCAAATCCTCGCCCAGCACCGCGAGCAGGACCGCCTGCTGCGCAGGGCTGAGATCCTTCTGCCATTTGTAATTGGCGCTCTCGACGCGATAGCGCCCCAGTGCGCGTTCGAAGCGCGTGTCCGGGTCGAGTCCGCAGAATTCGCCGACTTCACGAAACATCTCGACGGGTCGTTCCGCAAAATCTTCGTAACGCACGTCCATCAAACTGGACGCCGGTATCGACCGCTTCGCCGCGTCCGCCGCACGCATGAGGATCTTCCACTGGATCGCGGCCAGTGCAACAAAGGATCGATCGTGCGCTTCCCACTCCCGCTGGTCCCCGTCATCGAACGGACCCCAACGCCATTGGGCCGGCCCCTGCCATCCGCGCCAGAAATCCACCTGCAGCAGTGAATTGGCGACCGCACGGCCGTCGCGATAGACGTGGATGAAGCGGGCGTCGGGGAACACCGCGTGCAGGAATCCGAGCCTGGGCCAGCCGGTGACCTTGGCCAGCAAGCGCGGACGCTTCGCGGTAACCAGCGGTGCCGTTGCCCGGCGCAGCGCGGCGATCGCGCGCGGGGTGGCGTCGTCGGCGCGCAGGTCGCGGCAGGGTTGTGCAAAGCCGCGATAGAAGTGGTTCCAGAATTCGTAGCACTCCGCCGATTCCCAGCGCCGCCTCAGCAAGGAGCCGGCGCCCGGCAAGTCGATCGCGCGCATCAACGCGCGATGGTATCCAGGATGATCGGGATGACGATCACAGAGCGTCGACATCCAGGACAATCGGGGATGCTCGGTGAACATCTGGTGGAACAAGGTCGACCCGCTGCGGCCGGCGCCGACGACAAAAATGGGTTTTTCGATCATGGGTCGCCCGTTGGGTGGGATGCGATCGCGCAAACCGCCGCGGCCGGAGGCAACCTATCGGTCGCCTTCGGTGACCGCAAGCCTATCGTCTTTCGGCTGGCGCGTGTGTCCCGCGACGAGCCCAAGGCTGCGTTCGATGGCCGGTGGCGCGGGCTATCCGCGGAGATACACGCCGCATCCTGCAACGGGCATACTACGGGCATGCCGATACCGCCCCGCCCGAACCCGCTGCACAGCGCGCTCGCCATTCCGTACCGCTGGGCGGCTTATTCGTCGGGGTCCGCCCTGCGCCATGCCCGGTCCGTTCGCCGTCCCCGCATCCTGATGTACCACATCGTCGGCGACGACGAGGTTTCCACACGCCAGTTCGAATGGCAGCTTCGCTTCCTGCGCAAGCACCTCGAACCGGTGGGTTTGGGCGAACTGGCCAACCGCGTGCAGGCGGGTACGGTGACCGGCCGCGAGGCCGTGATCACCTTCGACGACGGGGTGCGCAACCATTTCACCGTGGCGTGGCCATTGCTGCGCGCATACGCGGTGCCCGCCACGTTTTTCGTTTGCCCCGGCCTGATCGAATCGGGCGACTGGCTGTGGCGCACCGAGTTGCGCATGCGCCTGAAGTCGCTGGGTAATGCCGAACGCGGCGAGGTCGCCCGCAACGCGGGGTGCCCGGAGTCCGCTGCGGAAGCGATCATGGAATGGACCAAGACGCTTTCCATGGACGACCGGCGCGTTTTCCAAACCAGTGTCGAGAAACTCACCCGCGATTTCTCGCCACGCCCCGAAGACACCGAACGGCATGCGCCGCTGACCTGGGACCAGGTCCGGCAGATGGATGCAAGCCTGATCACGATCGGCAGCCACACCAGCACCCATCCGATGCTGCCGACACTGGATGATTCAACGCTGGAAACGGAAATCGCCGGCAGCCGCCGGGCACTGGAGCAAAAGCTCGATCGTTGCGTCGACCTCTTCAGTTATCCCAACGGTGCCAACAACGCGGCCGTGGTGAAGCTGGCGCGCCAGAACTATCGCGCCGCCGTCACCACGCAGAAGGCCTTCGTTGCTGAAGGCAACGACCTTGCCACGCTGCCGCGCGTTCCGGGCGGCGGCGGGCGCGCAACCTTTGTGCGACGCCTGCACAAACCCACCGCCTGAAACGGACGAGCCGGGCCTTCCGACCATGACAACCTCCAACGTCGAAGCTGCCGGAACCGGCGTTGCACCGCGCGTCTCGGTGGCCATCGCCGCCTACAATTCCGCGGCCACGTTGCCGGAGACGCTGGAAAGCGTGGCCGCGCAGACGTTCCGCGACTTCGAAGTCATCGTGGTCGACGACGGCTCCCGCGATGCCACGCAGGAAGTGCTGACCCGATACGCGGCGAAGTGGCCATGGCTGCATTGGGAACACCAGCAGAACGCGGGCGCCGGGGCGGCGCGCAACCGCGCCATCGAACGGGCGCGCGGCGAATTCATCGCCTTCCTCGATGCCGACGACTTGTGGATGCCGGACAAACTTGCGGTGCAGATGGAAGTGTTTGCACGCAACCCCGCGGTGGCGTGCGTGTACACGGATGAAATCGATTTCCAGCCCCACCGTGACATGCCGAAGACGCTCTTCCAGGACAAGCCCCCGGCGCGCGGCGACATCCTGAGCCAACTGTTCCCCGGCAACTTCGTTCTGACCTCGTCGCTGGTCGTGCGCAAGGCCGCCCTCCTCGAGGTCGGTTGCTTCGATGGCACGCAACGCGTCTACGAGGATCTCGATTTGTTCCTGCGGCTGGCGGAGCGGTTCGAGTTCGACTACGTCGATCGGGTACTGGTGCGGCGGCGATTGCTGCCCGACAGCCTGATGCACGGGAACGCGCTGGCCTGCCAGCGCCGCGATCTGGAAATCATCGATGAGTGGGTGGCCCGTCGCCCCGACCTGTTCCCGGAACATTCGCCGCAGGTCAGGCGCCGCCGCGGCAGCGTCTACGCGCGCATGGGTTACGCCCTGTTGTCACAACGCGACTATCGCGGCGCACGACACGCATTTCGGCGCGCGATCGCGCTCGGCCAACGCGAACCCGACCTGCTGGTACGCGCCGCTGCCGCGCACGTCCCTGCCGCGGCGCGGTTGTTGCAGCGGCTCAGGTCCGGCCGGCAAGGGGCCGCGCACGGATAATCCCGGCGGTATCCACGCGGTTCGTGCGCACGCACGCCGTGCCGCCGATCCCCGGCCCGGAACTGCGCTAGGCTACGGCGGCACCAGACTGACCATCGTTGCTCAACTTCGACAGCCCACGGCCTTGACGACGACACCGTGCACGCCTGAAGCCGAGACGTTCCCATGAATCAGTCCGGATCCACGCATCGCCTCGACCGGCAGTTCCGCGAACAGGCGGCGCGCACGCCGGACGCCGTCGCGCTCGTCGAGGGCGGCCGCACGCTGACCTTCGCCGAACTCGACGCCGCGTCCGATCGGCTGGCGGCGGCCATCCAGACGCGTGGCATCCGCGGCGGCGCGTTCGTGGGCCTCCACATGGAGCGCTCGATCAGGTACGTCGTCAGCGTGCTGGCCATCCTGAAAGCGAACGGCGCGGTAGTGCCGTTGCCGCCGTCCTGGCCGCTCAACCGCCTGCGCAGCGTCCTTGCGTTTGCCGCGCTCGATGCCGTGATCGACGACCACGAGACGCCCGCCGAACCGTTGCTGCACGTACGCATCCTGCACTTCACCGACCTGGCCGACGCCAAAGGCGAACCCGTCGCGACGGATGCGGGGGGCCCTGACGCTGCGGCGTTCGTGTTGTGCTCGTCGGGCTCCACCGGCAACCCCAAGATGATCGTGCGCAGCCATCGTTCCTTTTTCCATCGGCTGCAATGGACGTGGGACACGCACCCTTACGCGCCCGGCGAAGTGTGTTGCCAGAAGGCGCACATGACGACGACCCACGCCATCTACGAACTGTTCGAGCCGCTGCTGTGCGGCATCCGTGTCTGCATCATCCCCGACGACGTGGCGAAAACGCTTGGCGCGTTCTGGGATGTCGTCAGGCGCGGGCGTGTCTCGCGTCTCCTGATCGTTCCCTCGGTGCTGCGGGCATCGCTCGACATGCCCGGTTTCATGCCGCCGACAATCAACGCGCTCGTTTTGATGGGCGAATACGTGGATCCCGCGCTTGCTGCACGCACTGTCGCGGCGTTTCCGGAAACGACGAAGATCCATTCGATCTACGGCAGCACCGAAGCCAGCTCGGTGCTGGTTTGCGACCTTCGGGATGCAATCCATCGCGGCGACGAGCTGCCGCTCGGCAAGCCGATCTCGCCGGATGTGCGGGCGCACGTGCTCGGCGACGACCTGGCGCCGGTCGCACCGGGCGCGCCGGGAATGCTGTACATCGAAGGCCCGGCACTGTTCACCGGTTACTTCAGGGATCCGGCGCTCACCGCGGCGGCGCTGGTCATCGACGACGATGGCAAGCGGATGTATCGCACCAACGACCGGGTGCGCGTGACCCCCGATGGCGCACTGCAGTTCCTCGGGCGTATCGACGACACCGTCAAGATCAGGGGCTTCCGCGTCGACCTGCAGGAAGTCGAGAAAGCCATCGCGGCCGTTCCGGGCGTCACCCAATGCGCGGTCACCGCGAAGGACAGCGGCGACGGCAGCACGATGCTGGTGGCTTTCGTCGTGCCCCCGACCATCCGCCCGCACGAACTGCACGAAGCGCTGCACGAGCAGTTGCCCGGTTACATGGTGCCGTCCCTGGTGGTCGGGTTGGACAGCCTTCCGCGCACCGCGAGCGGAAAGGTGGACCGGCGCAAGCTGCTGGAAGAGCACGACGTGCTCGCCGCGACTTCGACACCCGCGCGCTTCCGCTCGGCAACCGAAACACGGGTGGCGGAGGTCTGGACCGCCGTGCTGGCACACGCGGCTTTCGGGCCGGACAGCAACTTCTTCGAGGTGGGCGGCACATCGCTGAAGACTTTCTTCGTGGTTGCGCGGCTGCGGGATGCCTTTGAGCTGGGACGCATGCAGCTTCCCGACGACGCCGTTTACCGGTTTCCGACGGTCGCGGCACTTGCCGCCCACATCGACGCCGTGCGCGACGGCGCAACGGTGCAGAAGGCGTCGGGCGGTTCCACACTGGTCACGCTGAAATCGGGCGCCCGCGATGGCGCTGCGCCACTGTTCGTGATTGCTTCCGCGGGCGGGACGCTCGGCGCCTACGAAAAGCTGATCCACGCACTGCGGACCGATCGCGAAGTCATCGGGGTACGCGATCCGTTCCTGTGGGGCGAAAGGGACGCGGCGTGCCGATTCCAGGCATGGGTCGCGAGTTACGTCGATGCCATCCGTGCACGCCAACCCGAGGGGCCGTATCACTTGCTGGCCTATTCCTCGGCGGGCGCGTTCGGGTTCGAGATCGCGCAACAACTCCGGCGCCAAGGCCAGGAGGTGGCGCTGCTGGCCCTGATCGACCCGCTCGCCATGGATCGAGCCAGCAAGCGGCGTTTCGGATATTGGGCGCTGGAGGCGCGTTTCATGCGGCAGCCGTTGGCACGCATCGCGTTGCTCATGGGACGGCTGCGCGGTGCGTTGCCGCGCGGGTTCCGGCGCAGCGGCCACTCGGCCCGGTTGAATGATTTCGTTTTCACGCCCGAACAGGTTCTCCAGCTCGAAAGACAGGCGAAGACCAGCCGCCAATCCGTCCTCGGCCTTTCGGCGCTGATGGAGTTGAACACCGGACTTCCCGTGGCCCTCGCGCGGGAGGATCTGGCGGGGCTGGAACCCGAACACTATTTCGATGCGCTGCTGGCCAGGGTGGCCCGGGTTGCACCGGAGATGGGCGCGGAAACCATCGAGCGGATCGCCGTCCAGTACGGACAGCAGGTACGCGCGCAGAATCTGTACCGGCTGCAACGCTACGACGGCGACGTGGTGCTGTTCGACCCGGACGATGCGTATCAACCGTTGGTGGAAGCGCAGCTCAGGCCGTACGTGCGGCGGCTCGTTGCCCACCGTGTGGCGCTGGGCACGCTGTCCGATCGTGCGCGCGAGCTTTCACGCTATTTTCCCGAGGCGATGCGTTCCCATTACCTTTGCATGCGCGACGATGCGTTCGTCGCCGGAGTGGCGCGCGCACTGGACAAGCTGCTGTAGCGGCATGCAAAGTCTTGCCCGGCACGGGGTTTCGATGGACTCGACGACGACAAGGCGGGGCAACGTGGGCAACCATCCGGGGTCGCGGCTTCGCTCCTCACGCGTGGGCATTCCAACATGAGCATGGCACAGGATTCCGGCGCGAAGCGGATAGTGCAGGCCCTGCGGCGCGCAGGCGTCGATTGCGTGTTCGGATTGCCCGGAACGCAGAACGTGCCGCTGTTCGAGGCACTGCGCGGATCGGGCCTGCGGCTGGTGGTGGCGACCAACGAGCTGTCCGCGGCGATGATGGCGAACGGCTATTTCCGGGCTTCGGGCCGGCCCGGTGTGCTGTTGACGATCCCGGGACCCGGGTTCACCTGGGCGTTGACCGGGCTGGCCGAAGCGGCGCTGGACTCCGCGGCGATCCTGCACCTCACCAATGCCCCGGCGCAAGCGCCCGGCCAGCGCTTCCAGTTGCAGGCCATCGGCCAGTCCGCGATGGCCGCGCCCGTCACCCGCAAGATCGTCGCGATCGACCACGCCGACACGGCAGCCAACGGGATTGCCGAGGCCTGGCAGGCTTGTCTTGCGGGCGAACCCGGTCCGGTGCTGGTCCAGGTCGCGCGCGGAGTATGGGAGCAATCCGCATCCGGCGACGCCGGCTCGCCGATGCAACCGGCGGGCCAGCGCGTGGATTCCGGGGACGTGGACGCCGTTGCCGCGGCGCTGGCGCAGGCGAGTCATTGCGTGCTGTTGCTCGGACAGGGTTGTGCTGGCGCCGCCACCGCGGCAACGCACCTCGCGGAACGACTGTCCGCCGCGGTCGTCACCACCACCTCGGGACGCGGCGTGGTCGCCGAAGACCATCCGCTGTCGTTGGGGTTCGCACTCGCCGGCAACAATGCCGAGACGCTGAACCGGCTGATCGAGGCCAGCGACCTGGTGCTGGCGATCGGCTGCAAGTTCTCGCACAACGGCGCACGCGGATTCAGGTTGAAGCTGCCCCCGGAAAAGTTGATCCACGTCGACGCTTCGCCCGAAGTCCTTGCAGCGAATTACCCTGCGCGATGGGCGATCCGCGCCGATGCGCCGGCCTTCATGACCGCGCTGCTGCAACGGCTGGGGCCGGATTTCGCGCCCAGCGCCGGCTATACCGCCGATGCTGTGACGACATGGCGCGAGCGCTGCCGCGCCGAAAAGCTCCGCGACCTGGTCGAGCCACGCATCCATGGCGTGCCTTCGGGCAAGCCGGAAGCCTTCTTCGCGGCATTGGGCAGGGCGCTGCCACGCGAATCGCACCTGGTCACCGATTCGGGGCGCCACCAGGAACTTGCGCGCCGCCACTATCCGGTGCTGGGTGCCCGCGGCCTCATCACCCCCACGAACCTGCAATCGATGGGTTTCGCCATCGGCGCCGCCATCGGCGCCAAGCTCGCCGATCCCGGGCGTCCAGTGGTGGCACTGATCGGTGACGGTGGCCTCGCGATGTCCGGCCTCGAACTGCTTGCGGCGGTGCGGGAACGGATCGATCTCGTGGTGATCGTATTCGTGTACGGCATTCTCGGTGCCATCCGCGACCAGCAGATCGAGCGCTACGGCCACGCCTCCGGGACGGTGTTGCCGGAACTCGATTGCGCGGCACTGGCGCAGGCGATTGGCGTGCGCCACGTGCGTTTGCAGGCCGACCCGGAGACGACGCTACGCGCGGCCATCGAGGCGCCGGGCGTCACCTTGGTCGAAGTCGCCGTCGGCGATACCTTGCCCATGCACTGGACCAGGATGAAAGGCGCGGCGAAATCGATGCTCGGGCCACGCGGCAAGGCATGGTTGCGCAAGCTGTCCGGGCGCGCGTGACCGGATCGAGGAAGTCTGCGACGGATCGTCGCCGCCGGCGGGCAAGCACGGCGCATCAACGACCCGCTTGCCCGATGTTCGACCGCGTGAAAGATTGCGGGCCTCAATCCGCCTCTTGTTGGGACGGCGGGGCGATGGGTCCGGCTTCGACGGTGGGCTTGCGCCGGGGGCGCCGATTGCCTGGCGACAGGCGGCGCAGTTTGCGTAACAACGCGTCCCGCGCGTCTTGCCACACCACTTGCAGGCCGGGCAGCGGATCGTCCCAGCGGAACACGTTGAAATGGCCGCGGCTCCACTGCCCCAGTGCGCGCCAGACCGGCGTGGGCGACGTGCCACCGTGCCGGAAAACCAC
>ERZ778025.2133-NODE-2133-length-11764-cov-3.559570_pt1 | contig 11764 bp, 3 predicted proteins | sample MGYA00375755_ERZ778025 | MGnify/ENA primary metagenome ERZ778025 (study PRJEB29350, sample SAMN05389825) | bioreactor metagenome | isolation source: Thiocyanate bioreactor | place: South Africa: University of Cape Town | collected 2014-03-17 ... | reverse complement strand
ATCTGGCTTTTATTGAACCCCATTAAGCTATTAATCGCCGTTTGTAGCGTTCCTGTTAAATTCCCAATTTTTTCCAAATTCTGACTAACAATCCCTGCATTTCCTTCCGTAATCACTTGATTAAGGGTTGAAGTGCGAATCATCCTTAATTGCACATTGTTAGGGTTATAAATGACATTGTAAGCAAATAAAGGAGATACTCCATTAACCGTATCAAAAGTTGTATTGATTGGATTGACACTTGTCAAAATTGTATAAATATAAGGTTGATTTAATTGATAATTCCCAGCCATTGGAATAACTTGCAATGTTCCATGGAGAGTAGTTGTGCTCGCTGCCCCAATAACTCTTATTAAATCAGATTGACCAGCATCATTGACTTCACACTGATAAATGCCCCCTGTGTTATTGAAAATATTTCTAACCTGAATTTGCCCAATAGAATTTCCAGGAGCAACAATGCCACGGTTAATTAGATTTAAGACAGTATTGTTGCCAGAAAAAGTAGATCCTTCTTCAAGATTTACATTTGCGTTTGAAATATCTCCATTAACCTTGAGCTCACCAGAGACAACATTTATATCTCCGACAAAATTCTTATCACCATTAAGCGAAAGGCGATTTGCTCCTTTTTTAGTTAAGATGCCCACTCCATTTATTTCACCATTAATTGATGAGGAATAATTTTGCGTATCAATCACAGATGTATTATTGAGGGTCAGTATTCTTGTGCCTGGCAAAGTAACAGAATTATCAAACTTTAAGGTGGAGTTATCGAGTTTAACTTCTCCTGTGGCAGCTCCTAAATTGTTATCAGAAGAGATGGAAACTGTAGAATCCTTAATTTCTGTGGACCCAGTATGCTGATTGTTTCCACCCAAAACGACATCAGTATTTTGTACAATAAGAGTACCTACTCCCGAAATATCATTATTAAAAGCATTATCAATTAAATTTCCATTTCCTTGTAATGTCAGATGACCATTATTCTCAACAGTACTAGTACCCAATCCATGGGAATCAGATAAAACAACCTCGGCACCATTTTCAATTCTAGTTGTTGCGGAATATGCTTGGTTAGGACCATTTACTTGAAAAGAGCCACCTTCAATAGTTAAAGTGCCTGCTCCTGATAATGCTTCAGATTGTACAACTCCACCTTGTTCAACGCTTAAATTACCACCATTAAAGTTTAAGGAACTCCTTGCTTCTGTATGAAGGGTCCCAACAGTTTGCGTCGTCCCAGATAAGTTTACTTTTGTCTCTTCTTTCAAAATTAAATCAGACGTATTTCCTAAAGAATGATCTGATCCTAAAATGAGCTCTCCTGTTTTAACCGTCGTCGTTCCTTGATAATTATTTGTTGGATTATTAAGCGTAATACTATTGGTCGCATCAATCTCAATATTGCCTTGTCCAGTTAATCGTGCGTGGAACTCCGCAGCTCCTTGACCTTGATGATCTCCTCCAAGCACAGTGGTCTGTTGATCTTGTAATTCTAATTGTTGGAGACCATAACTCAGGTAAAGACCATCATCTTGCACTAAAATCCCATAATCATAAAAACCTTTAGCAACGCGTTGAGTCCCTTCATCAATGTCTATTTCTCTCTCTGCACTAACAATATTTCCATCCTGATCAACAAGTCTCAATGAGTCGTTCACATTAGATCTATTAACCTGATTGGCTTTAACAAATTGTGTCAAAATCACATCATCTTGCATAAGAAGAGGTTTATTATGTCCATCCCATTCTTCTGGGGGATCAAATCCAGCAGGAATTGTAATTTGGATGGTTCCATTTAAACTTGAAGATAAGTCTAACATATTAACAGCAAGGGTATCTGCTGGTGTAAAATCGTCTCCAGAAGGTCTTAAAGACAACATCCCACCAGAAAAAGTAAGCCCTCCAATTGCTTGGGTCATAGGGTTACCTGGATCTCCACCAAGAAATGCAGTACCATAAGGAGATAATTTTAAAGTTGCAGAGGTTAAAGCTTCTGTATTCCTTCCTGAAATATCAAAAGCCCCTTGTTCTAAAACAATCTCACCCTCAAACTGAGAAGGAAATCCATGATAAATATCATCAAATTTAAAGATGTTTTGTGGAGTTTCCATAGAAACAACCAAAGAACCACTTGATGGTGCTATAAGACGGTTATTGAAAGTAAAATCACCTTGAGGATTTAATCCAAGTAGACCAGTTAAATTAATTGTGCTTTGCCCTATATTTTTTTGCTCTGTTACATAAGCAGATCCTCCTATATGGAGAGATCCTTCAAAATCAGAGTTGTCACCTGTAATATCAATATAAGATCCTACTACATTCAATTCACCTGTCCCTTTAACTGAATTACTAAAAGTAGCATGTTGGTTCGCTTGACCAGAAAACTCTAAAGCAACAAGCCCAGAGTTACCGACAGAAGGAGAATCAACAGTTTCAATTTCTAAAACTCCTGTTCCAATCGAAAGAGGATTTCTAAGAACTAACCCACCTGTAACAACCGATGTTACCCCATGAAAATTTGGGCTTATTCCTTCAAAATTTGCAGTACCATTACCTTTTTTTACAAGAGAACTGACGTTTGTTCCTTGAATTTCACCCTTGAAAACAGAATCATTGTTGGTGCCAAAAGTAAGCTTTTGATTACCTAATTCAATAAGGCTATGCGCGTTACCGTTCAGTTCACTAATTGTTTGGGATGCTAATTTCATGTCAAAAACAGCATTATTAGCACCTAAACCAATAAGAGAAAAGGAACTCCCTGCAGCTAAAGAACTATTGACTTTCATGGTCATTGTCACAGGATTTACGCTGGCATCAATCGTGAATAAACCTGTATTTGTGCTTTGTCCACCGAGTGTCAGATCAGCTTTGGCGATAATACTCCCTCCAACCCCTGAAAAGACCCCATCAAAAGTAGAAGGTTGATTAATAGTTAAGGTACGATTATTTAAAAGAACTTGACTGGTGCTAATACTACTTTGTAATTCTCCTAGAATTTGATCAGCAGCTGTCATATCAAAGGTAGAGGCCACGCCTGCAAGTTTAAGAGATTTATTCACGCCCGCAAAGATATTTGAGATACCTGCCTTAAAAGTTGTCCCAGCTCCAACTTCACTGCCTCCTTGATGCGAGATTAAACCGTTCAAAGTTAGAATATTTCCGCCTTGAATAATGAGTTTCATCACACTATTACCTATCTGGGTGATAGCATTAGATAAGGTGCTCATAAAATTCCCTGTATCAATTGTAGCAATGCCAGGATTAACCGAGTTTCCTGAATCAAGGACTACAGGATTATTAATAACGAGACCACCTATTCCAAACTGGAGTGTCGTATTATTAAGCATCTTTAAGGAATTCGTTCCAAGAGCGGCGTTATGTCCCACCTGAAGCGCGCCCAAAGAAAGGGTTGTTTGTCCACTAAATGTTGTATTAGCCCCATTGAGTATCAATTTACCTAATCCATCTTTGGTAAGAGGAGCACTTCCATTAGGAGATGAGATCACGTTATCGATGTTTTGAGTTACGCCATCAGCGACAAAAAGAGTAACTCCAAGAGAGTTTACAAAGTCAGGATTGATAGCAATATTATTGTTAAATTGAATTCCAGGACCATTAAATATCACCGTTGAACCCGATAAGTTTAGAGAACCAGTTCCTGTAAATTTACTATTAGCCTCTAAACGAAGTGTCTCAAAGTTGTAAAAGCGATCATTGTTCGTAATTTCTCCAGAATTTATGAACGTACTTTTGTTTGAAATTGAACTTTCATCTATTTTTATAGTACCTGTGTTAGTAAATGGATTGTCATTTTCTAATATGGTTGAGTTATTTAAAATTATGGTACCAGCATTAGTAAATCGAGTACTTTGAGCGATCAATTTTTTTGTAAATGTACTCTGCCCAGAAAGAATAGTTGTGCCATTTTGCGCAACTGAAGAATCAATAAAATTAAGCGAACCTTCTACAGGACTTGAAAATTCCCCTGAGAAATTTAACGTATATCCCTTATTATCGATGATGCTTGAACTACCAAGAGAGATATCATTGTCGAGCGTGAGAGCATCTTGCCCTGCTTGGAGAGTTCCTTCTAAACTAATTGCTCCTGATCCAAGGGCTGTATTACTTCCAATCTGAACAATCGCTGAGTTCGCAATTGAAGTTCCTCCTTTATAATCATTCGCGCCATTAAGAATGATAGTCCCAGGCTCAGACAAAGTAAGTAATCCAGGATTGAGAGGATCATTATCTGTGATGGTATTATTAAAAGTAAGCACATTATTAGGGTGAGTTTGGTCCCCAGATTTTATTGTACTACCTAGACTGTCAATTAAAATTGACCAATTAACTATAGCACTATTTAGATCCTGAAAAATGCTTCCTTTTAGTAGAAAACTTCCATTCCCTGTTAATGATCCTCGATTAGTGAATAGATGATTTACATTTTTAAAAGTCCCACTATTAGCAATTGTAGCTCCCACATTATTGGTTAGATCGCCTTCAGTTGTAAAAATACCTTCTTGAATTTCAAGAGTTCCTGAATTCTGTCCACCCGCGAGAAGCTTTAACTCTCCAATTCCTTTCTTAATCAGTTTTCCAAGAACAGTTATAGCTTGTCCCAATATTCCAGTATTACCACCAGTATCCATCGTAATACCTTGGTTGTTAGGATTGCCAGGATTCAGGGTAAAATTATTATTGAGGGTTGCATTCAAATTCCAATAAAGGGCTGTATTATCTTGCATTATAATATTGCCCGTTCCTAAAATAGGATCTGAAGGATCTAAACTCGTTGGAGCTATGGCTACCATGCCTGCAGTCATGGTTAACCCGCCACTAAATGGATTAACGCCTGAGAAAGTTTGAGTCACGCCAGGACTATTAATAACAACAGCAACCTTCCCTGTTCCATCCTGAATCTTTCCTCCAAATGTGGTAGGAAGATCTGGAGTTAAAGTGATCGTGGAGAGTATGTTTAAGTTACCAGAACTACTTGTGACGATACCTGGTCCCGTTAATCTTTTAATTGTTTGACTATAAATACTCAGATCCAGAGTTCCGTTTGTTCCTATCGCAAAATCTCCTTGGTTAGGAAAAAGAGGATCAACTAGAGCTAAAGGTGTTGGAAGAGCGTTATTTGTGCCTATTTGCAATATCCCCTCATTGAGATAAGTTCCATTTTTATAGGACGTATTATAAACAAGAGAGAGTACACCTGAGCCAATTTTTGTGAGACTACCATCTCCACTTATATCACCTGGAGCAGCCACAGAATTCGCTGAAACATCAAAAATACCTCCTCCTGCATTAAGAATCGTTTTATGAAATACCCCTATGTTATTAACAGACGGAAGAAATTTTAACGTTGCTGAAGAAGCATTTGTTCCTAAGGTAATTTTGTCTACATTAGTGTTAATCTCACCAATATCATTTCCTTCAGAAACACTAACAATGCCGGATTCTATGTCCATCGAACCATTATAAAACTTTGTAAGTTGAAGTTCCCCGAGGCCTTGCTTGATCAATTTTCCTAAATTTGTGCCTGTTTTTACAATGGGTGTTAGAATTTGAAGAATAATGTTTTGATCAACATCGATTGTGCCATGATTTTCGGTAACTTCTACAGGTTGGGTTGTATCTACAATGGAATTAGTCGAAGCACTAATCAAACCACTATCAAATATCAACTTATAAGGAGCAAATTCTCCTCCTTGTAATTGTAAGTTAGAACCAGCAGCTAATGTTATAAAACCTGTACTGAGAACAGAAGGATCAATTGTGTCCGGAATTTTTGATGACATCAATTTTTTCCCTAGAGTTAAAGGAAAGGGTTGGTCAATTTTTACCTGTTGTACATTAGAAATCCCATCTTTCTTCCATGCCTGTTTTGAAAGATATACATGCAACATTCCTCCATTGCCATTATCCAATACATAAATTTTGCCTAGAAATTCATTTAGTGCTAAACTAACAGGAGCATTTAGACTATTCGGATCACTAGAACTTTTCATATCATATCTAGGAGGAATAAGTTCATTATCGTATTCATAATATTGAATATTCTGCATGGTAGAATCAATAATAAATAAGGGCGCAAAAGTATCATTAGACTCTATTACTGAAACTCCATATGGGCGTTCTAATTGTCCATTCAAATGAGGAATATCAATATAATCTAAAAAATCTCCCTCATTTATAATTCTAATACTACCTTGTCCAGTAGTTGTTTTTGTAATTGCAGCATAAACACGATTTCCATTAAAACTTAGGCCCGTCGCATATTCATTTGAATTAAGAGGAATGGAAACACCAGGTGCTTCATTTTCGGCATCAAACACTTTAATTTCTCCATTAAAATTTAATGCCGGCGCTGGAGTTGTTATAAATATCTTTTTCGTATTTCCATCATCTAGGCTCGCTACTATATTATTAGTGGAAGAATAAGTTATAGCAGGATAAGGAAAAGAAATTGTACCTCCTAAAAGATCTTGGCTTCCCAACCTGTAAATAGCCGGGCTTGGATCTTTAAAAGCCATAATCCAAATGTTAGGAGCACCATTAGCCTTGTTTGCGACATGTATTCCTAATGGTTAAAGCATTACATAAAAGAATAGTATTAATTCCTGTATCGGTCAAAGAATATACTTTATTTCCTAAATTATCAGAAACATGTACTACCCCGCTATTTTGATCTACCGCCAATGCATTCACCGATTGAAAAATGCTATTTGTTGGAAATGAATAAACGTGCATGGGTGAACTTAAGCCGGAGCAACTTATGAAGCATAAACCCAACAAACAATTTACAATTTCATAAATTTTTTTCGTCAAAAATTGCTTCATATTTTATCCTGCATGCTATCAAATGAGCTTGCTAACACTTTTTGAAAATATGGTATTTTTGTTAATAATTAATTAAAATTTAAAAATAATAGACTCTAATTTTATATAATTTATTTATGAGCTTATATATTTTTGAGATGATATTCTCAGTGCATAATTTTGTATTTTTTATAAATTACAAATATATTAAAAGTTTATTAGTATTTTTTTTCTGGAAAAATAAATTGGCTTGCAAAAAAATGCTTTTTTGTCGTATCCTTGCTCAAATTGTCAAAAATGCATAAGGGGGTTCATTAATGCAATCTACTAAGGATTTAGCGCTACTTATTTCAATTGTTTCTTTTCAATCACTTCAAGCCACTCACCTAACATCACCAGAAAATTCTCTATCAGTAAAATCAGATTCTGTTTCAAAAGACACAAAAAGTTGGTGGGGGCAAATAAAAGGAACTTTCTCCTCGTGGATTCCCTCTTTTAAAATCTCTTCCTCTCAACCTAGAGATTCTGAGAAGCATACGGAAAGTACACAGTGGTGGGCAATCTCTAAAAAAGATGAGCAACCTTGGGCGCAAGAATGGAGTCAACTTGTAGGCCACGTGGCAGATGAAAATGCCAGACAAACAAAAATACTTTTAACACAAATGCTACATCGCAAAGGTGAGTATTTAGTAGGGCACCAGAAAGGGATGACATATTATGAAGATGTTGCAAAAGAGGTTAAAAAAAGCCCTACTTTCATTAAAGAACAAGATGAAAAACTCAACAAATCTCTTGAGAAAGGGGTAGGTTTTTTATTAGCTCAATTAGCAGAGCAAGCAGACATTTATGTAGAAGCTCAAAATACTGACATAAGAAGAGCATCTCTTGTTAATTATACTCAAGATTTAGCAAGATTTTATCAAAATATTGAGCAACAAGAATTAGGTTTAGATCAAGATTATTTTGATGGAGATTTGTTTCAACAAGGCTACGCTTATGCGAAAGGATTATTTGAGATCAGTCAGCTTGACAGACGTCCAGAAAATCTTCCCCGCCTTAAAAGTCTCATTAAGGAACTTTATACCAAACTTGATGGGGGTAAATTAAGTGATCTCTCTCGAGATACTTTAAATTCATTAAATATTGATACTGATTTAGCTCAAGCAAGATCAAGTTGGCTTTCAAGCAGAACCACGGGAGCGGCGCTTTTATTCTTAGTTGCTTCAAGCGGGTTTATTACAACTGCCGCTGCCGCAAGACCAACTCTTTTAGATACTTTTTGTTCCACGTCTGAATTTAGTTATGGATACTGCGAAAGCGGATTTGCTGCACCTACTGGATTTGAGACTCAAATTGCAAGCATTAAAAGTAATTCCCTTTTTCAAGAAATTATTACTGATAAAATTCTTCAACCAAGTAGTATCATTAGCATACAAGACACTCTTGTCCGTATAGGTAATATGCAAAGCCAATTTTATGGAGAACTTATAACTTCTAATATCGGTTCTTTCTCTGGTGGTAACTCAACCATGACAACTTATTTTAAAACTTCTCCATTCTTAGGGATGCAAGATTCTCCTATATCAAGCACTCAATATAAGCGGATTGCTTTTAATGCCACTGGGTATCTTGATTCTTCACGACAAACCATCAACTCCTATACGCGGACAGGCGCGATGGAACCTTCTTATTATGGACAAATTGAGAACAGTGAGAGAATGATTTTAGCTCTTACACCTGTTAATGAGACCTCTTTTGTGTATGGTGTCGTGGTTGACCGACCTTTTGGAGGGACACCAATAGTTGTTAGAGAAGGGGTTATGACTTCAAATGTACTACCGATGTCACCTGATGGTTTAACACCAACCCTAATGAGCAATATTAATCCAAATGGCTTTCTTCCGGTTGAAAGTGTGGATAGTCTTATCAGTAGCCGTTTTTATAGTGGTAATGTAGCCGGAACAGATGGGTCAAATCCACGTCCAATGCCTCAATATTTTGAAGATATTGGCTTTTCAACTACGAGCGACTTTTTAGACGTCAAAAATTGCCTTGAAAGACCTGGGGTAAGCCCATTAGCTTGTACCTATCAGTTTGCTAAATATCCTGGCTTTACAACCTCATTGTACGTTTATTCCACACAGCCTAATTCAGTTGTCACTTTGTCCCGCAATCTTCTACAAGGACAGAATTATACTGAAGGTACTTATCAAGCTGGCAGCGGTAATGTTGCTGAAACCCTTATGAGCTATACCTGGAATCCGTCCTTAGGAACAGCAACACGGACGAACTCAAACATTACTACCCCTTTTAGTACTCTTCGGGGGACGTTACCTCTCAATCAGATTGAAAAGTTTTGGATCTATAATCCTGATCCTACTAATTCAGAATTGGGTTATGTGGTGAGGACGACACAAAATTCATCGGGAACATCAACATCTTATTATGTTGTTCCTGGCCAAGGAATTACAACATTTCCATCAACCCCTTCAACTCCTACAGGTCCAACGCCAACAGGACCCACCCCTGTTCCGACAACACCTGATTCTCCTCAAGAACCCACCAACCCCTCTGCTCCTTCAGGAATGAGCACAACAACAATTATTGCTATTGCCGTACCTGTTGGTGTTGCTGTTCTAGCAGGTGGCATTTTTGGCCTTGTTTTCGGCCTTAAGAAGCATAAGGAAAGTAAGGGATATAAATCATCAAATAATGACGAAGAAATGGGCAATGCTCGAAAACCAACTAGTTCAACAGCCCTTATTACAAGAGAAAGTATTGCTCCTCAAGGAACTTTTAATCCTTCAGCAATAGGTGTGCACAACTTTGCAACAACAGTTAATGGAAGCCTTAATAGCAATCAATATGGTTTATACTTTAAGGTTACAGAAGAAGAATTTGACCAGATTATAAAAGAAACAGGTCTTAAACTTAAATTTACGCCTATGAATAGACCTGGAAAGACACCAAAAATGGATCTGATTTTAGGCGGTGGGAACTTTGGACAAGTACGTGCTGCTAAAGATTTAAGAACTGGAAAGATCGTAGCTGTTAAAATTGTCCCAGGAACTGAAAAAGTTAAAGCTTCTCTCAGAGAAGGAAGACTGCAACATCGTCTTAGCGATGAAGAGAATGTTCTTCCTTTACTAGATTACTTACATTATACCCCTTCAGATAATACATCTGATGCATCAACTCTTCTTAAAAATGCTTTTGGGAATGATGCTCAAAAAAATCAAGATCTTCTTCTTCAATTTACCCCTTTAGCCACTTTAGGAAATGGAGAAGACTTAAGTCATTATCTCTCCTTATTAAATGGTAAAGATGATGAACTCAAAGACAAGATCGTTACTTATGTTGCACACAGTTTCCTGACAGGTCTCTTAAAGATGCATGAGAAGGGAATGTCTCACCTTGATTTTAAACTTGGGAACTTACTGGTCAGTTGGAACGGTGATGTTTGGGTGTCTGATATGGGATGTGCTGTTCAAAAGACAACGATATCAGGTGGAATTGGTGATTTCAGGTAGTTCTCGCATGAACATTTAAAGCACCTAATTTACTTAAATCAAAAGAAAAATAATCCAAATGCTTTTAAAGGCGATCTTCGAGCAACATTCGATGGACACAAAGCAGATGATTTTGCAGCAGGTCTTTCTATCCTTGATCTAATACTTAATGAGTACCCTTTCCAAGCAATAGTGGATAAAAGGAAATCAGGAGTTAGTATTCCAAACCATATGATTCAATCTTGGGCAAAAGAAACCTATGAAAATGGTCTTGATGATGCTTTCAATAGCTTTGCAAATAATGATAATGCAATATTTAAAGTTATTAGAGGGTTAACAGCTGTTGAACCTCAAGAAAGGTTATCAACTCAAGAAGCCCTTAAAGCTCTTAAAAAACTTCTTCCAGATGAAAGTGGGAAGCAATTGTTCTTACAATTAGATCAAAGGTTACAAACAATAATAGCTCAAGCGCAAAATCCTCAAACACCTGAAGAAGGAATTGATCTTACAGATAATTATGATCCAACGACACCAGGGTATAGAAAATATCAAAAGATAGGTTCAGACGGATATGCTTATTATAAAGAATTCTCAGTCGAAGAATCGAGTTCTGGAGAAGTCTATGGAACGAAGCTTTCTATTTATCAAGATATGCAACAAGCTTATGTTGCTCCATCAAAGAAAAAAGGTTCTTCTCCAGCAGAAGCTGTGTCAGCAGACGAGGTAGTTTATACAGATATTCAGAACGAAGAAAAGGTTACTTATACAGTCATTCCAGATGAAGGCGAAGAGGCTACTTATACAGATTTTCCACAAGTAGCGACTTCAAGTAACCCTCCTCCACGAAATAAAGGAAATAATGCCACGCCTACTGAGTGGACTTATCAATAAACTCCAAACAATAACGAGAGTCAGCAATGGCTCTCGTTAATTTAGGTATAAAACAAAAATCAACCAGACATCCTATAATAATAGAATTTTGTTGGGCGTATTTATGTCTGATACATTCTGATGAAGTGCTTTGTTTTCAATAATCTTATATCAGAAATTTCCCTTTTCACATTTCCACGCGGCAAAAGTACCTTTCAATAAATGTGGGTTTAAAAAATGGTTTACTACTTGCGGTTGTATCTCGTTGAGACTTAATGAAAAGATATTAAGTACTAAGGTTAAATTTTCTTTTTTTCTTATTTTCATTCATTTTCAAACGATAACATTTTGCACAGTTCCTTCCTTTTATGCGTGAAGCGATTTCTGCTTCCCACTCATGGTTCTTTTCACAAAACCACCATACTCTTTTACTACTTCCAGGGAGAAGGTCATAGGCAGTTAAAGTCCCATTTAATGTTGGATGTAGCTGTTTAGCAATATCGGGATATAAAACAGCTAAGTTATTATCTTTGCCAACCTTTCGATTCTTACACTCA
>ERZ778025.2124-NODE-2124-length-11784-cov-3.304800_pt1 | contig 11784 bp, 9 predicted proteins | sample MGYA00375755_ERZ778025 | MGnify/ENA primary metagenome ERZ778025 (study PRJEB29350, sample SAMN05389825) | bioreactor metagenome | isolation source: Thiocyanate bioreactor | place: South Africa: University of Cape Town | collected 2014-03-17 ... | reverse complement strand
TCGCCAAAGCCGTAATGGGACTGGAGCCGGCGAGCGCCGGCGCCATTCGCCTCTTCGGTCAGGATCTCGCGAGCTTGTCCGCCAATGAGCTGCGGGAGCTTCGGCGGCGGTTCCAGATGGTCTTCCAGGATCCCTACAGCTCGCTCGACCCTAGGCACTCTATCCAGCGCATCGTCATCGAGCCGCTGCGTGATGTGGCGCGGACGGAAGCGCGCGAGCGCGCGGCGGAAGTTCTCTCGCACGTCGGTTTGGGCGTGAACGACCTCGGCAAGTATCCCCACCAGTTCTCGGGCGGGCAGCGCCAGCGCATTGCCATTGCGCGCGCCCTGGTCACCAGGCCGGACTTGATCGTGGCGGATGAGCCGGTCTCCGCGCTCGACGTTTCGGTCCAGGCTCAGGTTCTGAATCTGATGCAGGATCTGCAGGCCCAGTACGGCATGGCCTATCTGTTCATCAGCCATGATCTCGCTGTCGTCGAGTATCTCTGCGAGGACGTTGTCGTGCTCTACCGCGGCAGGGTCGTCGAGATCGGCAAGACTCGCGAGGTGATGAAGGATCCCGCGCATCCGTACACGCAGGAGCTCGTCAATGCGATGCCGCGTCTCGGTGGCGGAAAGCGTCGCCCGGCAGCGAAGCAGAAGGTCAGAGCCGGCAGCCCCGATGAAAATGCGAACGCGACAGGCGCATGTCCCTACATGAGCCGCTGCCCGCGTGCGGCCGATGTCTGCAGGGTCGCGCCGTCGCTTCGCACTCTCGGCAACGGCAGATCGGTCGCCTGTCACTTCAGTTGAGCGGAGCTTGCACTTTCCGGCGCGCACAATGTCTGCGCCCTCGCGCATCAAGGACGATCACACACTGGAGGAGCACTTGAAGGGGTTCGAAGGTTCGCACGAACAGTACGGCTACGTGGTCGAGAAACACCTCGCGATCCGAATGCGCGACGGAACCATGCAGTACGCCGATGTCTACAGGCCGGCGCTCGAGGGCAAGGCATTGGATGGGCCGTGGCCCACAATTCTCGAGCGCACGCCCTACAACAAGGACCGGATGTCGTACTCCGTGAACGGGCGCTATTTCGCCAAGCGCGGCTATGTCTACGTCGTCAACGACGTTCGGGGGCGCTGGGCGTCCGAAGGCAAGTTCGAGTTTCTGCGAAACGAGGCCGACGACGGCTACGACGTCACGGCGTGGCTGGCGGCACAGCCGTGGTGTGGCGAGAAGATCGGCACTGTCGGCATTTCCTACACCACTGCGACGCAGCAGGCTCTGGCCGTCAGGCATCCGCCCAAGCTTGCGACGCAGGTCCTCTACGACGGGCCTTACAACTACTTCCGCCAGACGATGCGCCATGGCGGCGCGTGCGAGTACGCAATTGCCTTTCAGTACGTCGTCTGGATGGCGCGAAGCAGCAAGGAGGCAAGCGCCGATCCGCGTCTCAAGAAACAGCTCGACGATATGTGGGCAGACCTGCCGAAGTGGCTGATCCATCAGCCGCTCAGGCCCGGTGTCTCGCCGCTCCGTCTCCTCCCGGAGTATGAGAAGTGGTTCTTCGACATGCTGACGACGTCGGATTACGAAGACTATTGGAAGACGCCGGATCTCAGCATTGAGGAGTACATCAACGACTACCCCGACATGCCGCTCCTGCTGGAGACGTCATGGTACGGGCACCACATCACCGCGACGCTGTGGAAATACGAGCAGCTGAAGAAGCTTCATCGTACGCCCAAGAAGCTCGTCATCGGTACGTGGCTGCATGGCGGCGACATGTTCATCCAATCATGGGCGGGCGACATCGATTTTGGTGCAGATGCCGCGCTCGAGGATAACAATAGCCTGCGGCTGCGCTGGCTCGATCAGCAGATGAAGGGCATGGCGACCGGCATCGACAAGGAAGCGCCGGTGAAGCTGTTCGTCATGGGCGGTGGCTCGGGGCGGCGTGATGGCATGGGACGCCTCATGCACGGTGGCCGTTGGCGGGACGAGCAGGAGTGGCCGATCGCGCGCACCCAGCATACGACGCTCTACATGACGCCGGATGGTCTGCTGTCGCGCGATAGGGCGCCGGCGGATGGCAGGCCGGTCCAGTATGATTTCGATCCGGCCAATCCGGTCCCGACGGTCGGTGGCAATTTCACGAACTACGGCACCACCGGCTTCCTCGAGGGCGGCGGCTTCGACCAGAACAGCGGCACCATGTCGGGCGACAAGAGCCCGAAGATTCCGCTGGCGGCACGCTCGGATGTGATCGTGTTCCGCACGCCGGTCCTGGAGGAAGGCCTCGAGGTGACCGGCGTCGTGAAGTGCCGGCTTTGGTTGACCTCGTCGGCGGTCGACACCGACTTCACCGTCAAGCTGATCGACGAGTATCCGCCCAACGCGGACTACCCCAATGGGTACGCCCTCAATATCGGCGACTCGATACTGCGCATGCGCTATCGCAATGGGTTCGAGAAAGCCGAGTTCATGGAGCCCGGCAAACCCTACGAGATCGAGCTCCAGTTGCAGGCGACGAGCAACTTCTTCGCGCCCGGGCATCGGCTGCGCATCGATGTGTCGAGCAGCAATGCCCCGCACTACGACGTGAATCCCAACACCGGGGAGCCGCTGGGACAGAACCGTTGCCGTGCGATCGCGCGGCAGACCCTCTTCGTCGATCAGGCAAGAGCGTCCTGCGTCGTGCTCCCCATCATTCCTGCGAAATAGCTCAAGCTCAGTAAGGAGAGACAGTATGAAACTCAGATGGTTCCTCGCGCTGGCCGCGCTATTGGTGCTGCCGAGCAGCTTGGCCAGGGCCGACGCCAAATCGAACTCGGTCGTGATTGCCCTGCCGACCGAGCCGCCCGGTCTCGATCCCACGATGCAGGCGCCGGCGCCCGTGAGCGAAGTGAGCTGGGAAAATGTTCTGGAGGGACTGACCCGCTACGATGCATCCGGCAAGCTGACGCCGGGCCTCGCCTTGTCATGGGGATTGAAGTCACCGAACGTCTACGAGTTCAAGCTGCGACCCGGCGTGAAGTTCCACGACGGAGAGCCCTTCACCTCGGCCGACGTGAAGTTCTCCTTCGAGCGCAATGTCTCGGAGAAGAGCACCAACAAGCGCAAGCGCGTCTTCGCCAACATCGACAAGATCGAGACGCCGGATCCCCTGACGGTCGTCATCACCTTGAAGCAGCCCTCGGCGCTCTTCCCGTTCGATCTCGCCGAGTCTACCGCGGCCATTCTCTCCCCCAAATCCGTCGATGGCGCACGCACCAAGCCTGTGGGCACGGGACCTTACAAGTTCGTTCGCTGGGTCCAGGGCGACTCGATCGAGTTCGAGCGCTATAGCGATTACGTCGGTCCGGTGAAGCCGCAGATCGACAAGGTGACGTTCCGCTTCATGCCGGATGAAAATTCTCAAGTGCTGGCGCTGCGCTCCGGTCAGGTGGACTACGTCCCGTACATTGCCGCGGTCGAGACGATCGACAGCCTGAAGAAGGACGGCAAGTTCAAGGTCACCCAGGGGCAGACCCAGGGTGTCCTCTTTCTCGGCATGAACAACAAGAAGAAGCCTTTCACCGACATCCGCGTGCGGCGTGCCATGTACGCTGCAATCGATGCGCAGATGGTGAACGACGGCACTCACGGTGGCTTCGGCCGTCTCGGCGGCGCGCAAACCAACAAGCTCAACCCGTACTTCGTCGATGTTCTCGGCAAACAGGCCTACGAGCCCGAGAAGGCGAAGAAGGCGTTCGCGGAAGCGGGCTATCCGAACGGCTTCTCCGTGAACCTGCGGGTTCTCTCGAGCCCCGCAACGCGTCGCACGGCCGAGATTCTGGTCGCGCAGCTTTCGCAGGTCGGCGTGACGGTGAATCTCGAGGTGCTCGAGACCGGCCAGTGGATCGACAACGTGTTCCGTCAGAAGAACTACGATCTGACGATCATCTCGCACCCTGAGCCCTGGGCCATCAACAACTACACGGATCCGAACTACTTCTACCAGTACGACGGGCCGGAGTTCCGGAAGCTGATGGCGGAAGCTCAAGGCGCGTCCGACGAGGCGACGTTGCGGGCCAAGCTCGAGGCCGCACAGAAGCAGCTCTACGCTGATGCTCCGGTGGTCTGGCTGTACGCCATGCCGCAGGTCGGTGTCGTGAGCTCATCTCTCAATGGAACGCGCGTCGATCTGCCCGTTCCTGCCTATCCGGTCGCCGAGATGTCGTGGGCCAAGTGAAGCCGATCGCGACTGAAGTGGTTTGCGATTTTATTGGCATCAGGGGCGCCCGCGCTCCTGATGCCGCCTGATGGACGGTCCGCCATCCTCGCCGCAGAATTCACTACTTCTTAGTGCTGCCTGCTTTGATCGACGTGCCGCCGACGGGGCCGCCCGCGATGTCCATGGCGAGCCCAACGGCCAGGAGAGCCGCGAGCCCGGCCACAATGCCGATCGTGACCTGACGGTGCCGCGCCGAGATCCGCGCCATGTCCTCGGGTGCGAGCGGCGTGTCGCTGCTCACCGACGCCATGAGCCCCAAGCCCGTCATCGGCTGCGGCATCTTGCGATGGACGGCGCCGCGATCCTGCACCTCGATGCCGGCGCGCCGCGCGATCTCGCACCCGATCGAGAGACAGGGCAGTGCGGGATCCTCGCAATGCGCATTCACGTGCCCGAGCGGCACCTTCCCGCCTTCGCGTGTGATCAGGCTCACGCCCTGCATGAGCACGGGCGCCAGCGCGCCGCCATAGACCTCGCCGCGTGTCTCGACGGCCTGGATGTCGTCATAGCGGACCGCCCGGCTTTGGTAGGCGAGCACCGGCGTCAGCCAGCGCCCGGCCGGCAGCGTCACCTCGACGGCCTCAGGGCCGAGCTCGACGCGGGCCCTCAGCGCATGAATGAACTGGATGACGAGCAGGCCGAGGATGATCGCGAAGGCAAGGCCCATGAGCGCGAGCCCGCCCGTGCCGAGCCAGATGCCGGCACTGAGCCGCTGCACGAGCATGATCGGCACGCTCGCCGCGAACGGCAGCAACAGCAGGATGGCCATGGCGAGCAGGAAGCGGCGTGCGCCACCTGGGCGGTAGACGATGCGCTCGAACTCGGCCCCCGCCGCCATCGCGACTGATCCCCCGCGGTCCGGGACGTGGTGCCCGCGACCATTCGTGCCTATATTAGGGGCAGCATAGTGCATCGCAGCTTTCAACGAGACAAGGCACACACCATGCTGTTCTTCCGCAAGAAAGCAGAGATGATTTCGCGCGATCAGGCCCTCAAGGGCCGCGCCGAGCCGATCCCGACCGCACGCACGCACGCGCTCAATGGTCACGAGCTGAAGGGCCCCTATCCCGAGGGAATGCAGATGGCCATGTTCGGCATGGGTTGCTTCTGGGGTGCCGAGCGCAAGTTCTGGGAGCTCGAGGAGGGCATCTGGATCACGGCCGTCGGCTATGCCGCGGGCTACACGCCGAACCCGACGTACGAGGAAGTCTGCTCGGGCCTCACGGGCCATAACGAGGTCGTGCTCGTCGTGTTCGATCCGAAAAAGGTGAGCTACGAGAGCCTCCTCAAGACCTTCTGGGAGAGCCACGATCCGACGCAGGGCAATCGCCAGGGCAATGATGTCGGCACGCAGTACCGCTCCGGTATTTATGTCTTCAATGCCGCGCAGCGCGCGGCCGCCGAGGCATCGAAGGAGGTGTTCGGCAAGGCGCTCAAGGCTAAGAGTTACGGCGCGATCACGACCGAGATCCTGGATGCGCCGCCCTTCTACTTCGCCGAGGACTATCACCAGCAGTACCTGCACAAAGTCCCGCACGGCTACTGCGGCCTCGGCGGTACCGGCGTCGCCTGCCAGATCGGCACGGGCGTGAAGGCGGCCGAGTAGGCCTGCCTGGCCGGCGTTAGACGTTCGGATGCTCAGCGGCTCGTGCGAGATGCTCTTGCACGAGCCGCGCTACTTCGAACGGGTGCGTAAACGGCGACATGTGTCCCGCCTCCGGGATCACCTCGTAGTGCGATTGCGCGATTGCCCCGTGCACCAGTTCGCAGATGTGGCGGTCGGTCGGTGTCGTCGTGGCGCCGCGCGCGACCGTCACGGGAACGCGAATATTGCCGCATTCGGCGAGGCTCATGCGGTGGGTCAGGTTCGAGATGAAGCCTTCGCGCACGCGCTCGGACTGGGCCAGAAAGCGCCCGCGCGTTTCCTCCGACATGCGCGCCCAGGTCCCAGTACCGTTGCGGGTGTCGATGAAGAATTTCCAACCGGTTTCGGGCTTTCCTGCCTGCACGCTGGCGATGAACGTGTTGGCGATGCTGACGCCCTCATCGTAAAGCGGATCGTTTGCAGCCTTCAGCAGCCAGCTCACCATGGGCTCGATCAGCATCAGCGAACGCACGAGATCGGGACGCTGCAGAGCGAGGCGCAAGGCGGTCGCGCCGCCGTAGGAATGACCGACAACATCGAGCGGGATGGTGCTTTCGGCCTTGATGATGTCGGCGACGAGGTGCGCCTGTAGCTCGTGTGTCAGTCCGCCGGACACAGGCCAGGGATCCGAGGCGCCGTAGCTCAGCAGGTCAGGCGCGATGAGCCTGTGCGTATCGGCGAGCGCGTCGCCCGTCTTGGTCCATTGCGCGCCGGAGCTGCCGCCCGCGTGCAGGAGCACGAGCGCAGGACCCTGGCCCCACGCTCTGTAGACCGCGCGTACGCCTCTGAATGAAATCTCGGCCATTGCTGCAATTCGAGCCCATGTGGATCGAACTCAAGTCATGCCGAGGAGAGTAGGTGCACCTCGTAAGAGATGCACCAATCGATAAATGACGAGGGCTACGCCGCTGACGCTGTCTCGAGCTTCGCGGCCTCGCCGCAATCGAGAGCGGCCGCGCGCGGTCCGATCCAGCGGGCGCGGTCGGCCTGGGCTTCGAGGTCATCGCGCAGGAATTCGAGATCGAACCCGGCCTTTTCCAGGGCCTGCAGGATGCAATCGACATTGCCGCCGCGCGCGCTCGCGGCGGCCCAGGCGATAGCCGAGCGCAGACCGCTCGCGCAGTGAGCGAGGATCGGGCCGTTGAGGGTCGCGACGGCGTCGGACATGGCCTCCACGACCTCGTCCGTGAAGATGTCGAGCTTGGGCGCCGGCACGTGACGGAACTGGAGGCCGGCCTGCCAGGCGAGGACGGCCTCGGCGCGCCCGGTGAGCTGGCCCTCGGCCTCGCCGTCCGGGCGATTGGAGAGGATTGAGCGGAAGCCCATGGCAGCCGCTGCCGCGAAGTCCTCAGGCGCCAGGGCCGAGGTCACCGCGAACTCCGGCGTAATGAAGATGGGCTTGTCCATGCGGGTCCCCGTGCTCGGCAAATGATTTCTACCGACGCGCTGAATTTGGCTTCATTGGGTGCGTGAAGCAAGGGGAGGAGTTGCAAATCTTAGAATAAAATACTAGAACGGCGTGCTGCGCCTGTGTTGGAGTTCGGCGTTGCTGCCATCGCTGCCGCTTTGAGCAAAAATTTCCTCCTGGAGAGATGATCGTGGAACTCGATGCAATGGATCTGAAGATCCTTGGTCTGCTGCAGGCTGATGCAACCATGCCGATCGCGGAGATCGGCAAGATCGTCGGCCTCTCCACGACGCCTTGCTGGCGGCGCATCCAGAAGCTCGACGAGGCCGGCGTCATCCGTGCCCGGGTGGCGGTGCTCGACCCCGTAAAGGTCAACACGGGGGTCACGGTTTTCGTCTCGATCAAAACCGACCAGCACAATCTCGACTGGCTCGAGCGCTTCCATGCCGCGGTTGTCGATCTTCCCGAGGTCGTCGAATTCTACCGCATGTCGGGGGAGGTGGATTATCTCATGCGGGTCGTGGTGCCGGACATTGCCGCCTACGACGTCTTCTACAAAAAGCTCATTTCACGGATCGATATCACCAAGGTCTCCTCGGCATTCGCCATGGAGCAGATCAAGTACACGACGGCGCTGCCGCTGAGCTTTGCAATCACGGACAAGGATTGATCGCGAGGCAGTCGGGCCCGCAGCGAGCCCCCCAAAGAAAGCGTTGATCCCGGGCAACAGGGCCGGATATATGTCGGCGCCATCGCGCCCGGCAGGGCCTAGTGTGATGATCGAGAAATTCGACACATCAAGCGGCTTGGGTCGGAGCGAATTTCTCGGTCTGAATCACACTAGTAAGGCTATGCTTCTAGTGTCCCTCTTAATTCCGAAGTTCGCTCGGGACACTAGCATCGAGGTTGGGCGAACTTCGGAATTGGGACACTAGCGCGGGTGGCGGGCGTGGCGGAACTGGTAGACGCGCTGGATTTAGGTTCCAGTGACGCAAGTCGTGGGGGTTCGAGTCCCTCCGTCCGCACCAAGCCGAGATGAAGAATTCACGTTGTGTCCCATGAGGATGCAGCAGACTGAGATCGGGTGGCGAAGTGCCGCCGCCGGCAGGGCACCACATTCGTGGTGGGAAGGCTCTTCCCAGCAGCCGGCGGGAAACTAAAAAAGCGGCGGCGATCCCGCCGCCTTCACGAGTGGATGATGGTCGATATGCAGGTCACGGAAACGAGTACGGATGGGCTGAAGCGGACGCTCAAGGTCATCGTGGGCGCCAACGAGCTGGCTGAGCGCTTCACGAGCCGTATCGATGAGGGCAAGGACACGATCCAGCTCCGCGGCTTCCGCAAGGGCAAGGTCCCGATCGGGCATATCAAGAAGGTCTACGGCCGCTCGCTCATGGCCGAGGTGCTGCAGGATCTCGTCGAGAAATCCTCGCAGCAGGCGCTGACCGACCGCCAGGAGCGGCCGGCCATGCAGCCGCAGATCGCCTTCAGCGAGGACAAGGACGAACTCGAACAGGTGATGGAGGGCAAGGCCGACCTCGCCTACACGATGTCCTTCGAGGTGCTGCCGAAGATCGACCTCGTCGATTTCTCGACGCTGAAGCTCGAGCGCGAGGTGGTCGAGGTCGATGACGAGACGATCGACAAGGCCGTCGGCGATCTCGCCGAGCGCAATGTGAGCTTCGAGGTCGAGGAAGGCCGTGCCGCTGCCGAGGGCGATCAGCTCAAGATCGACTTCGCAGGATCGATCGACGGCACGCCCTTCGAGGGGGGCACGGGCGAGGACATGGAGGTCGTGCTCGGCCGCGGCGGCTTCATTCCAGGCTTCGAGGATGGCCTCAAGGGCGCCAAGGCCGGCGACGAGCCGACCATCAAGGCGACGTTCCCGGCCGAGTATCAGGTGGCCGAGCTCGCCGGCAAGGAAGCCTCGTTCGCAACCAAGGTGAAGTCGGTCGCCAAGCCGGTGAAGCCCGAGATCAACGAGGATTTCGCCAAGGGCTTCGGTCTCGACTCGCTCGACGCGTTGCGCAAGGTCATGCGCGAGCGCATTGAAGGCGAGTACGCCGAGTTCTCGCGCACGAAGATCAAGCGCGCCCTGCTCGACCAGCTCGACAAGGCCCACAGCTTCACGCTGCCCGAGGCGCTGGTGAGCCAGGAGTTCGACCAGATCTGGAACCAGGTGAACAACACGCTGAAGCAGTCCGGCAAGACCTTCGAGGACGAGGGCAAGACCGAGGAGAGCGCGAAGGCGGAGTACCGCACGCTCGCCGAGCGCCGCGTCCGCCTCGGGCTCGTGCTCGCCGAGATCGGCGACAAGGCCAAGGTCGAGGTGACGCAGGAGGAGCTGCGCAACGCGCTCTTCCGCGAGGCGCGCCGCTTCCCCGGTCAGGAGCGCATGGTCTACGAGTACTTCGAGAAGACGCCGGGCGCCGTTCAGCAGCTTCGCGCGCCGATCTACGAGGACAAGGTCGTCGACCACATCCTCGGCGAGGCCAAGCCGACCGACAAGAAGGTGTCGCGCGAGGAGCTGCTCAAGATGCCGGATGACGAGGCCGACGTCCCCGGCACCCCAGGCTGATCGAGGCCGGGCTGATCGAGGCCAAGATTAGGGCAGGTGAACTTGCGCCGCCGCGCCCTATATATGCCCCGGGCGCGCGGCGCATCGGCGGATTCGCCATAGGGGGCGTGGCGTCAGCGGTGGATGAAGTCCCGCCGCCGCGTCCTATATAAGCAGTGTCGGTGACGTGATTCTCGACCGGCGGGCCCCAGCACGGGGGCCTGCCTTTCCTCAAGCCCGCAGGACGCTCCTATGATGATCCCCCCCATTGCTGCTGATCGGCTCCACAACTCTCCGGTCGCCACCTACTGGCCGACGGTGATCGAGCAGACGGCGCGCGGCGAGCGGCCCTACGACCTGCCGTCGCGGATGCTGCAGGAGCGGATCATCTTCGTGATCGGTCCGATCGAGGACCACATGGCCTCGTCCGTGTGCATGCAACTTCTCTTCCTGGAGGCCCAGAACCCCAAGAAAGAGATCGCCATGTACATCAACTCGCCGGGCGGCGTGGTGACCTCGGGCATGGCCATTTATGACACCATGCAGTTCATCAAGCCGCCGATTGCGACGCTGTGCATCGGCCAGGCGGCCTCCATGGGCTCATTGCTGCTCTGCGCCGGCGAGAAGGGCATGCGTTATGCCCTCCCGAATGCCCGGATCATGGTGCACCAGCCCTCGGGCGGTTTCTCTGGCCAGGCGAGCGACATCGAGCGCCATGCCGAAGACATCATCAAGATGAAGCGGCGACTTAACGAAGTTTACGTCAAGCACACGGGCCAGACGTACGACATGGTTGAAAAGACGCTGGATCGTGACTACTTCATGACTGCTGATCAGGCCCAGGAATTCGGGCTGATCGACAGGGTGCTTGCTCGCCGTGACGAGATCGAGCCCAAGGCGGATGGCGAGAAGGGGGCCTGAGGCCTCCCGAATCGCGGATTGCCGGCGGGGGCGGCATCGGCCCCCGAGGCATCTCGCAGTCCCAAAACTGTCGTATTCCAGGGCTCCCATCGCCGTTGGCGCATGGATTGCAGGGGCTGGGGTGGGCCGGTGCGGCGGGTTTGTCACATCGGTGTTGCAATTCCCGCAATGGCCTTTGCCTTAGCTGCGAGTCTTACGGAAAGGATAGTTGATCTGACGGGCGGCCCATGATCAGCTCGACAAGCTGGTGGACGCGTCGCTAGGGTGCCTCAGGAGCCGCAGGAAGGGCCTGAAGGCTGACGTTAAGCTCCGCGCGAGGATAGTGAGCCGCGCAAGACCGGGAACGGGTGCAGGACAGCCAATGCCAAGCGAAAAGAACACCCTCTACTGCTCATTCTGCGGCAAGAGCCAGCATGAGGTCCGCAAGCTGATTGCAGGCCCGACCGTATTCATCTGCGATGAATGCGTCGAACTCTGCATGGACATCATCCGCGAGGAGAACAAGAACACCCTCGTGAAGTCGCGCGACGGCGTGCCGAGCCCGCAGGAGATCTGCGCCGTGCTCGACAGCTACGTCATCGGCCAGGCGCATGCGAAGCGCGTGCTCTCCGTTGCGGTCCATAATCACTACAAGCGCCTCAACCACGCGGCCAAGGGCAACGACGTCGAGCTCGCCAAGTCGAACATCCTGCTGATCGGCCCGACCGGTTGCGGCAAGACGCTGCTCGCGCAGACGCTCGCCCGCATCCTCGATGTGCCCTTCACGATGGCCGATGCGACGACGCTGACCGAAGCCGGCTACGTCGGCGAGGATGTCGAGAACATCATTCTGAAGCTGCTCCAGGCTGCCGACTACAACGTCGAGCGGGCGCAGCGCGGCATCGTCTACATCGACGAGGTCGACAAGATCAGCCGCAAGTCGGACAACCCCTCGATCACGCGCGACGTGTCGGGCGAGGGCGTCCAGCAGGCGCTGCTCAAGATCATGGAAGGCA
>ERZ778025.2122-NODE-2122-length-11788-cov-5.307168_pt1 | contig 11788 bp, 9 predicted proteins | sample MGYA00375755_ERZ778025 | MGnify/ENA primary metagenome ERZ778025 (study PRJEB29350, sample SAMN05389825) | bioreactor metagenome | isolation source: Thiocyanate bioreactor | place: South Africa: University of Cape Town | collected 2014-03-17 ... | reverse complement strand
ACCGATTGCTGGTGGACCTTGACCTGCGCATAGGTGAGCTCGACGAACGGCCGGAAGGCGCGCGAGAAGTCACCGTTGATCAGCAGGTTGCCGACGATGCGGTCCTGGCTCGGCATGAGCATCGCGCCTTCGACGCCCGAAGCCGACTTGCCGAACAGGATGCCGCCGCCGATCGCGCGATTGTCGGTCATGCCCGTGGTGGCGGGCGAGTCCTTGATCAGCGAGCCGTCGGGCTCGAACATGTAGTTATAGGCGATCGGGCTGCCGGTCGGCGAATTCTGGCCGGTGCAGATCGCCGCGCGCTGTGCCGCATTGGCCGTGGTCGCGGTGGACGGGCACTGCGTGATGACGGTGCCGCCGATCGAGCGGTTGCCGAACACGACGCCGCGCGGAACGAAGGCGGTGTTCGGAATGCCGTCGAAATTGCGGTTCGGCGCGGTGGTGATCTGCGAGGTGATGAAGCCCGGCACGCCGCCATAGGCACCCAGATAGTCGCGATCGGCATAATAGAGCTCGTTCGCGTGGGTGTATTCGGCCGAGGCAGTGACGTTCAGGCGGCCGTCCATCAGGTTCTTGCCGGCGAGCGCGCTGACCAGATAGGTGCCGCGGTCGCCATAGGTGCTGATGCCGCTCTGCGCGCGGACGCGCACGCCGTCATAGTCGCGGCGCAGGATGAAGTTGGCGACGCCCGCGATGGCGTCCGAACCATAGATGGCCGACTGGCCGCCGGTCACGGTCTCGATGCGGTCGACAAGGTCGTAGGGAATGGTGCTGACGTCGGGCGTGTAGCTGCCCGGCACGGCCGACACGACGCGGCGGCCGTTGATCAGGGTCAGCGTGCGCGAGGTGCCGAGGCCGCGCAGATCGAGCAGGCTGAGGCCGGCGGTGCCGATCGAGCCGGTCGAGTTCGCCTGGCTGAAGGTCGAGCGGAACTGCGGCAGCTGGTTGAGCGCGTCGCCGAGCGACACGTCGCCACGGGTGCCCAGCAGCTGCGTCGCCGTGATCGTCTGCACCGGCACGGCGGCGTCGATCGTGTTGCGGATGCGGATGCGCGAACCGGTGACGACGATTTCCTCGTCCTGCGCCTTTTCGGTCTGGTTCGTGGCCGGCGCCTGCTGCGAATCCTGGGCGAAGGCTGGCGTTGCCAATAGCGACCCGGCGAGCGCCGTCGCGCTCAGCAAGTGAGAGATTTTCATTGGTTCTTTTGCCCCTCGGGCGGAATGCCCGAAGGGAGGAATGAGCCGGACGTGTTTCTGCACCGCAAGGGCTGGAAATATTAGCCAGCGCAATTGTGTCCGCGGTGTTGCAAAAAAGAGACTATCAAGCGCGCCAAATTTCAAACTGGCGCGCGTTAATGTAATATTCAGAATGTGCCTTAGCGTTTCAACACGCTAAGGCCCCATCCGCTAGAAACATTTCGTAACGCGACGAAAGCCGCTCAGCGCTCGACGCACATGGCGATTCCCATGCCGCCGCCGATGCAGAGCGTGGCCAGGCCCTTCTTCGCATCGCGCTTCGCCATCTCGTAGATCAGGGTGGTGAGCACGCGGGCGCCCGAAGCGCCGATCGGATGGCCGATGGCGATCGCGCCGCCATTGACGTTCACCTTGCTCGCGTCCCAGCCCAGTTCCTTGCCCACCGACAGCGCCTGCGCGGCAAAGGCTTCGTTCGCTTCGATCAGATCGAGGTCGGCGATCGCCCAGCCGGCCTTTTCCAGCGCCTTGCGCGATGCCGGGACCGGGCCGATGCCCATGATCGACGGGTCGACGCCGGCGGTGGCCCAGCTGCGGATCGTCGCGAGGATCGGCGCGCCGCGCTTCTCGGCCTCGGCGCGCGACATCACCACCAGCGCGGCGGCGCCGTCGTTGAGGCCCGATGCGTTGGCGGCAGTGACGGTACCGTCCTTCTTGAAGGCGGGGCGCAGGCCCGCGACGCTCTCCACCGTGGCGCCGGCGCGGATATATTCGTCGTCGGCGACGATGGTGTCGCCCTTGCGGCCCTTGATCGTGACCGGGGCGATCTCGTCCTTGAAGCGGCCGGCGGCGCGGGCGGCCTCGGCCTTGTTCTGACTGGCGACGGCGAACGCGTCCTGCTCGGCGCGCGTGACCTGATATTGCTCGGCGAGGTTCTCGGCGGTGATGCCCATGTGATAGCCGTTGAACACGTCGGTCAGGCCGTCCTTGATCATCGTGTCGACCAGGGCGACGTCGCCCATCTTGGCGCCGGCACGCAGCGCCTGGGCGTGGTTGGCGAGCGACATGCTCTCCTGGCCGCCGGCGACGACGATGGTCGAATCGCCCGTCTGGATCGCCTGGGCGGCGAGCGCCACGGCGCGCAGGCCCGAGCCGCAGACCTGCTGCACGCTCCATGCGGGCACTTCCTTGGGCACGCCCGCGGCCATCGAAGCCTGGCGGGCGGGGTTCTGGCCCTGCGCGGCGGTGAGCACCTGGCCGAGGATGACTTCGCTGACTTCCTCGCCCTTCACGCCGGCCTGTTCCAGTGCCGCCTCGATCGCGATGCGGCCCAGCTCGTGCGCGGGGGTGCTGCCGAAAGCGCCGAGGAAGCTGCCCACGGGGGTGCGCTTGGCGGCGGTGATGACGACGTCGGTCGGGCTGGTCATGGAAGGACTCCTGCGGATGGTCTTTGTCGTTTGGCGGCTATCTAGTGTGCGCTGCGGCAAGAAGCCAGTCGCGCAGCGGCTCCCACACCATTGCGCGCGCGCGGCCGCCGACGATCATGCCGACATGGCCGAGGGCGAGGCTCCGCCGCCCGGCCAGGCCGGCGGCGGTGGCGGCGGGAACGATGCGGTCGGTGGTGGAGAGCAGCTCCAGCGCGGGGCAGGCGAGCCGCGCGGGGAGGATGCGCGTGCCCTTCACCCACCAGCGGCCGGCGCCCGGCCGGTCGGCGCGGAAGAAGCGCTCGAACATCTCCTGCCCCGCGGCATGGGTGAGCGGCGCGCCGGCATTGGCCCAGTCCTCGAGCGCGACGAAGGCGCGGGCCTGGTCGCTGTCCGGCGCCAGTCGGGCGAATCGCTCGAACTTGGCGATCGTCCTGGCAGGATCGAGTTGCCAGAAACCGGCCTGGAGCACTTCCATCGGCACCAGGCCGAGCTGGGCGCAGGACGGTTGGGCGGCCTCCCATTGCGCCGCAATGGCTGCGCGCGCGAAATCGCCATAGCGCCGGAAGCGCCAGGGGGCGGCAATGGTGACGAGCCCGCGTGCCGGCCGCAGCATCGCCGCCGCCATGGCCAGCGTGCCGCCCAGGCAATAGCCGGCGAGCAGCGGCGGTTCGTCCAGCGTATCGAGCAGGGGGAGCAGCAGCGCGGCGATGTGATGATCGATGCCCTGGCTCCGATCCTCCGGCGCGGGCGCGCCCCAATCGACGAGCAGCGGCCGAAGCCCTTGCGTCGCCAGCCATTCGAGCAGCGAATTGCCCGGCGCGAGATCGAGGATGAAGGGCGGATTGATCAGCGACGGCACGAAGACGACCGGCGGACCGCTTCCGCCATAGTCGCGCAGCGCGGCGCGACCGGCGGTGGCGATCGCGGGCGGCAATATGCGTTCCGGTGGCCTTTCCGCCTGCTGATAGGCCTTCAGTCCGGCAAGCGCGGCGGCCCGGCGCTCGGGCGATGCTGCGGTCTCGCTGCGCAACAGCGAAAGGAACAGCGGCAACGGGCGCGGTCCGTGTTGCGCCGCAGAATGAAACGATGATAGATATGTTTCACTCACCTGGGGGCCTTAGATGAAGAAGAGCGCTGCTGGCACCGGTCCGGTCATCATCAAGAAGTACGCGAACCGGCGACTCTACAACACCGAAACCTCGTCCTACATCACGCTGGACCATCTGGCCGCGATGACGCGCGAGGGGCGCGATTTCAAGGTCGTCGATGCCAAGACCGAGGAGGACATCACCCATAATGTCCTCACCCAGATCATCATGGAAGAGGAGCAGCGCGGCCAGACCATGCTGCCGGTCAACTTCCTGCGTCAGCTGATCGCCCTGTACGGCGATTCGATGCAGGCGATGGTGCCCGGCTATCTCGAGGCCTCGATGGAGAGCTTCCGCCGCAACCAGCAGCAGTTCAAGTCGGCAGTGGAAGGCGCCTTCGCCAATTCGCCCTTCGCCGAGATGGCCAAGCGCAACATGGAAATCTTCGAAGCGGCGACTCAGGCATTCAAGCCCGGGACGGCACCGGGCGCGCCGGGGGCACCCGCGGCTACTCCGGCTCCTGCGCCCGCGCCGAGCGGCGAGGACGACGTCGCCGCGCTCAAGGCCGAACTCGCCCGGCTGCAGGACAAGATCGAGAAGCTGGCCAAATAGCTTCCTCCCCTCCCTTCCGGGGGAGGGAAGGAGGATATCACCCCCGCGCCCGCAGCACGCCCAGCGCCGCGCGGATCTCCTCCAGCGTGGGCATCTTCTGCTCGATCACGCAGCGCAGGCCCAGCCCGCCGAATCCGTGATAATCGGTGGCGCTGGCGAAGGCGATCGTGTTGTCGCCGCGCACTTCGGCGCCGCGCACCGCATTGGGCGGCAGCATGACGTGCTCGCCATGGCGCTTGCCCGCCGATGTGGCGACGATCCGATCCTGTTCGTCGACGATCGAAATGCTGGTCCGCCCCCAGTCGCGCTCGCTGAAGAGCGACAGGTCGGAGATGATCGCGGGGATGTGCCCCTCCCAGTCGAACTCGAGATAGAAGGCGCCGAGCGGCCGTCCGTCGCGGCCGCGCGGGCGCACGCCGGTGACGAAGACGAGCACCGCGCGATGGTCCGAATAGGGGTTGAGCCACACTTCGTCGGTGAACCATTCGTCGCGCCGGTGGCTGCGGATCGCGTTCAGATATTGCGGAGCGCTCGACAGGTCGACACCGCGCACGCGCGCATGCGGATCGGACGAGGCGATCACCTTGCCCGCGTCGTCGGCAAGGAAGGCGTTGACGTAATAGGGAGAAATCTCGGTGAGCAGCGCCAGCCTGGCGTCCGCCGCGGCGATCGTCTCGGGGCTTGGATCCTCGAGCGCCGCGATCACCTCGGCATCGGTCGCCATCACGCGCAGATCGATGCTGCGGCCATAAAGGTGGCGGGAGACGTTCTGGATCAGCGCCTGGGCGAGCTCGACCAGGCGGGTGCCTTCGATCTCGCTCACCATCTCGTCGGCGATGCCGGCGCCCATGGCGAGCCGCTCGCGCACTTCGGAGCGGAACTCGATCGAGGCGCCGCGCGCCTGTTGCGCCAGCGCCTTCACTTCCTGCGCCACCACCGAGAAGCCGCGCCCGGCCTCGCCCGAGCGCGCGGCTTCGATCGCCGCGTTCAGCGCAAGCAGGTTGGTACGCGCGGCGATTTCCTCGCTGGTCGCGGCATAGCTGTCTACTTCCTCGCGGAGGACCGACAGAAGGGTTCGAATTCGGCGTGGCACATGTCAGTGATAAGACGAGACGGTTAATGCCTCGTTTAGCACGAAAAAATCAGGGTTTCCTGAACTTTAGCGTCATCCGGTCGCTCTCGCCGATCGCGGCGTACTTCGCGCGGTCGACGTCCTTGAGCGTATAGGTGGGCGGCAGCGTCCATACGCCCTTGGGCCAGTCGGCGGTGTCGCGCGGATTGGCGTTGACCTCGGACGCGGCGACGAAGACGAAGCCGGCCTGCTCGGCCAGGCGGCGGACGGTGGAGACCTTCAGATAGCCGCTGGTCTTCTCGCGCGCGTCGCTCGCCGCTTCGGGCAGGCGATGATCCTCGATGCCGAGCGTGCCGCCCTTCTTGAGCATCGCGAACATCTGGCGGAACGCCTCGGGCGCATAGTCCTGGTCGCCGCGCTTGTAGCCCATCCGCCAGTTATGGACGTTGCGGAAGGTGAGGACGATGTCGGCGGTGCCGTCGGCCACCTTGGGCTGGCCGGCTTCGGCGGGGAAGGCGACGAGCTTGGCATGGCCGTAGAGCGCCGGGTCCTTGGCCTTCAGCGCCTCGACCGCCTTGCCGCCATTCGGGAAATCGGGGCCGACCGCGGCATAATATTGGCCCTTGGCGCGAGTGAGCGGCGCGAGGATCTCCGTATACCAGCCGCCGCCCGGCCAGATCTCGACCACGGTGTTGCCGGGCTTCACGCCGAAGAAGTTGAGCGTATCGACCGGATGGCGATAGGGATCGCGCGCGACATTGGCCGGCGAGCGGCTGGGCGAGGCGACCGCTTCGGCGATGGCCGAGCGCTGGGTGCGCGGGGCCCCGGTGGCGACGCTGGCCACGGCGACGGCAGTGGTGAGCACCGCAAGAACGGTCAGGGTCTGGCGCACGCGAATTCCCTCCCTAGATGTCGTCCGCGCATGTGGGGGTTCTTCGGTTCGATGCAACAACAATTATGGTTCGGTGCGGCAGGCGCGGCGGCGATTGCGGTGGTCAGTGCGCTGGGCGAGCATCGCCGCCGTCGGCGCACGCGGATCGACGATGTCGGCTATGTGCCCTGGCAGTTCCTCCAGGTGATGGCGATGCTGGGCGCGGTGATCCTGGCCAGCGTGGCGCTAAACCTGCGCTGAGCCCCGCCGGCCTAGGGTGCCCCGGCCGGGCAAAGCGCGACGCTGGAGGAACGCTGATCGACGAGCAGGGCGAAATGCTGCAGGGCATGGGCGCCCACCAGAAGCTCGGGATATCTGTCCGAAACCCGCACCGTCATGTCGGAGAGAGTCGCGGATCCGATCCGGAACGGGCCGCGCAGCGTGGCGCTGCCGGTCTTCACGGCCGTGTTGCTCAGCTTTCCGTCGCCCGCCGCCGCGACCGTGCCGCCGCCGACGCGATCGAAGAGCGGCTTGGGCAGGACGAAGCTTACATTGGCGCCGGTATCGAGATTGCCTTCGGTCGAAATCGCGCCGATCGTCACGGGCACGCGGAAGGCGCGCTCATATCCGCCCGCCGTGCCGCGCGCCAGGCCCGGGCCCCTGGTAAAGGTGAGCCTTCGCTTCGGATAGTCGATCACCAGCAGCCCGTCGGCGAAGAAGGCACGCCCCAATATCCCGGCGAACGCCGCCTCGGGCATCATCCTGCTGCTATAGTCGCGCGTCATCACTTCGATGTCGCGGCGAACCAGCCCGCCGAGCTCGACCGAAGCCAGGCGGACGGTATCGACTCGCGCGGAGGCAACGGCATCCGAGGTCTCGGCGGCTCCGGTGACCGGCAGCTTCAGCTTCGCGACCAGGCTGGCATCGGCGCGGCCCATGCCGCTCGCGCCCGTATCGACCGCGAAGCTGTAGGGCCCGCCGCCATTGACGCGCGCATCGACATAGATGCGCCCGTCGACGACGCGGAAGGGCACGCTCAGCAGGGCATCGGCACCCGCCTTCTCCACCAGCGCGCAAACCGGCGGCCGCTCGGGGCCGGCAAGGGCCGCGCTCGATCCGATCCCCGCCACGGCGATCGAAGCGGCAAGGTTTCGCGCCATTCTCCAGCCCATGATTGCACAACCCCCTCCCAAAGTGTGTTGCTGATATAATGCACTATATCGATTGCGGGTCAACGGGCCTGGCGGTGCCCGGCCCCTGCATGCCCTAGTAGAATTGTCGCAGCGTCAGCATGCGCTCGCTGCCGTCGCACAGCGTGAGCGCCACGGTGCGGCCGGGCGCGCCTGCGCTCCATTCGATCGGCCGCCCGGCGACGGGCACGCCGTCGGCGGCGCAGATCGTCTCGCCTTCGTGCCAGCCCGATTCGGCGGCGGGCGAGCCGCGCATCACGTGCAGCACGCGCAGATGCGTGCCCTCGGCACCGAGCAGCAGCCCGCTGGTCGAGCGGAGCACCGGCGCGGCGGCCATGGCACCGGGCTGGAGCACCATCCGCCCGGCGCGCGGATCGAGCAGCACCCGGTAGCGCAGCAGCAGCCCGGTGCCGATCCGGCCGGCAACGCCCGCGGCGGCGGAATAGCCGCCCTCTCCCTCGATGCGCAGCTCGGTCTCGGGCAGGGCGGCGCCGCCGAGCGTGAAGCCGTTCACCACCGCGACTTCGCTGACCAGGGGGCCGCCGATTCCCCAGCCCAGGGTGGTGGAGATGGCGGCGCCGCGATAATCGGCACCGGCCCAGGCGGCACGGCTCAGCGTCACCGAAGCGCCGTCGCCGGTATCGACGATCATCGGGCGCAGGCGCGTGCCGGCCAGGCGGATCTCGGTGACCGGTACGCCGGCGTCGCGCTGGAGCGCGAGCGGCGCGGTGGTGCCGGTGAAGGGCAGGCGGCCCGTCGGCAGGATGCGGAAACGGCGCACCGCATAGTCGATGTCGAGCGCGCAGCAGCTCAGCACGTCGCTGCCGATCAGCAGGTCCGCGCCGAACCGCTCCTGGCCGGGCGCGTCCGGGATGGCGATGCGCCCGCCGCGCCGGGTGAGCCCGCCGATGACGAGCGTGCCGCCGGGCGCCCAGGCGACTTCCACGCCGCCGCCGATCGCCAGGGCGGGCTGGCGGTGCCCGGCGGCGAGCCGCGCGCGGGTGGCGAAATCCTGGGTGGCGAGCGTGTTGGTGAGCCCGGTGTCGAGCACGGCGCGCACGGGCCGGCCGTTCAGCACTGCCTCGAAGCGGATCTGGTTGGAGGGCGTCAGGTCGAACGCGATCCAGCGCGCTTCGCTGTCGGACGCCAGGGTGATGCCGTCCTTCGCTTCCGCGCCGCTGGAAACGGGAGGAACCGAGGCGAGCGCGAGGGGCAGGAGGAAGCCGAGCACCGGCATGGTCTAGCCGGTCAGGCGATCAGAGGCACGCCTCGAGCAATGCCTGGTCGAAGCCATATTGCTTGGCCTTGTCGAGCGTATAGGGGCGCAGGCCCATCGAGCGATATTCGCCGATGATCTTGCCGTCGGCGCTCTCGTCCAGATATTCGAACTTGAACAGCTCCTGGGTGACGATCACCGGGCCTTCCATGCCGATCACCTCGGTGACGTTGGTCACGCGGCGGCTGCCGTCGCGCAGGCGCTTCACCTGGATGATGAGATCGACCGAATCGGCGATCTGGCGGCTGATCGCTTCCTTGGGCACCTTGATGTCCGACATCATCACCATGTTCTCCATGCGGGCGAGCGCCTCGCGCGGGGAGTTGGAGTGGAGCGTGCACATCGAGCCGTCATGGCCGGTGTTCATCGCCGACAGCATGTCGAAGCATTCGGATCCGCGAATTTCGCCCAGGATGATCCGGTCCGGGCGCATGCGCAGCGCGTTCTTGACGAGATCGCGGATGGTGATCTCGCCCTGGCCTTCCAGGTTGGGCGGGCGGGTCTCCAGCGGCAGCCAGTGCGGCTGCTGCAGCCGGAGTTCGGCCGCGTCCTCGATCGTCAGCACGCGCTCGCCCGGGTCGATCATCTTCGACAGGGCGTTGAGCATCGTCGTCTTGCCCGAGCCGGTACCGCCCGAGATGACGATGTTGAAGCGGCTGGCGCCCGCGATCTTCAGCATCGTCGCCATCTTCTGCGACATCGATCCGCCCTGGGCCATCATGTCGAGCGTGATCGGCTTGGCCGAGAATTTACGGATCGAGATCGCGGTGCCGCGCAGGCTCAGCGGCGGCACGATCACGTTGACGCGGCTGCCGTCCTTCAGGCGGGCGTCGGCCAGCGGCGTGGTCTGGTCGACGCGGCGGCCGACCGAGTTGCAGATGCGCTGCGCGATCTGGAACAGATGCTCCTCGTCGCGGAACTGGATATTGGCCAGCTCGAGCTTGCCCTTGCGCTCGACAAAGGTCTGCTCGGGGCCGTTGACCATGATGTCCGAGATGGCCGTATCGGCGAGCAGCTCCTCGAGCGGCCCCAGGCCGAGCAGCTCGTCGACCAGCACCTTTTCGAGCGCGAACTGTTCGCGGCGGTTGAGCGTGAGCTTCAGTTCGGCGAGCACCTCGCCGATGATCGGGCGGAATTCCTCGGCCAGCTCATCCTTGCTGAGCGTCGCGGCCGCTTCGGGATCGACGCGCTCGAGCAGGCGCGGCAGCACCTGTTCCTTGATGCGGTGAATCGAGGCCTCGAATCCCTCGACGCGCGAATTGCCCTGCTCGCCGGCCGCGGCCTGGCGATCGGCGAGGCGCTGCATCGCCTCTGCGCTGGCGACGCTGGGGCCGCTCGGGTCACGTTGCTCGAACCCGTCGGCGCCGCCCTGGCCGGGCAGCGGCACCGAGTTGATCGGCGGGAATTGCTCGCCGCCGAGCGGCGCGGGATCCACCGGGCGCGGCAGCGGCCCGCCGCCCTGCATCGGCCGTGCGACACCGAACGCCGGCCGGCCTGCCGGTCCACCACCCAATCCGCTGCGTCGTCCGAAAGCGCTCATCAGAATCCAATGTCCCCTCGTTCGGCGAGCGTTAACCGCGAAGGCTTGAGATTTGCCTAATCTTCCGCGGCCGGCGGCGATGTGGGCGCGGCGCGGGCGCAGCCGCTATGGACGGCCATGCGCTTCTCCCCCTCATGATCGTAGATCGTCATGCGCCGCACGGCTTCGCAGCGGCGGACATAGCGAATGACCTGGGCGACATTCGCTTCGTTCAGCGGCGCGGCTGGAAGCGGCTCCTGGACGACGACGGTCTCGGGCTCCGCGCGCAGCACGCGGCGCAGCTCGGCCACTTCGTCGATGCCGCTCGCGCCCGATTCCGCGCCTTCGTAGAAATGGGCGGGGAAGGCGAGGATAGTGGGCGGGGCGCTGCCGATCGCGGCATAGAGATAGCTCGGCATGCCGAACACCAGCAGCCTGCCATGCGGCGTTACCTGACGCACCTGCTCCACCAATGCGGCGGCGGCAGGCCGGGCGCGCGCGCGGACGGGCAGGTCGAACATGTCCGACGTTGCGAGATTCAGGACGAGCAGCGCGGCGAAGCCGAGCGCGCCGATTCCCGGCCGGGCGAAGAAGGGGGCGCCCAGTATCGCCAGCGGTGCCAGCAGGGGCAGGGCATAATGGAGATAGAGGCCGGGAAAGATCGCGACGGCCAGGGTTGCCGCAACTGCCCAGCAGGCGAGGAAATCGAGCGGCGCGGGCCGGCTGGCGCGGCCGCGCAGATAGCCGAGGACCGCGAACAGGAGCGGAAGGCACAACAGCCCGGCCAGCGCCAGCGCGCGCGTCATCCGGCCGGCATCATAGGCGCGGGCGAAGTTCGACAGCACCAGCGCCTGCCACAGCTGCGGGAAATGCCCCATCCACCAATAGGCGAGGCCGATCGCGGCGAGGGGCAGTGCGCCGAGCGCGGCCATCGCCGCGGCGCGAACCGCCAGCGCGCGCCAGTCCATGCCGCTGCGCGCCAGGATCGCGAGGGTGGCGATGCCGAAGAACAGGGCTTCGAACCCCGCCGATTGCTTGAAGCCGATCGCGAGGCCGGCGGTGAACATGCCGAGCAGCACCCGAGGCGGCAGCACGCCGCGCCGCAACTGCGCGATGCTGGCGGCGATCGACCAGGCGGTGGCGAGGATCAGCGGATTGTAGAACACCGCCGCTTCGCCATTCCCGCCGCCAAAGCGCGTGAGCAGCACGCAATAGGCGATGCCGGCCATCGGCGCCGCCGGAAGGGGCGCGATCAGCCGGGCGATTCGCGCGGTGCCATAGCCGCCGAGCGCGGCGAAGACCGTGGCGACGAGCTGATAGGCCAGCGCCGATGGCTGGATCCGGGCGATCGCGGCATAGGTCAGATAGAGGAGCGGCGGCTTGCGGTCCCAGATGTCGACATAGAGAAGGTCGCCGGCAAGGAGCCTGCGCCCGACCAGCGCGAAATACTGGTCGTCCACGGCATAGTTCCACTCGCCATAGGCGGGCCAGCGCACCGCCAGCGCGACGAGCAGGAACAGGGCGAACAGTGCCGGGCGCG
>ERZ778025.2121-NODE-2121-length-11805-cov-4.661021_pt1 | contig 11805 bp, 9 predicted proteins | sample MGYA00375755_ERZ778025 | MGnify/ENA primary metagenome ERZ778025 (study PRJEB29350, sample SAMN05389825) | bioreactor metagenome | isolation source: Thiocyanate bioreactor | place: South Africa: University of Cape Town | collected 2014-03-17 ... | reverse complement strand
AGCGCGAGACGCGGCCGCCGCGATCGAGGATCTGCTGGGTGCCGCCGGTCCAGGCGGGATGCGACTTGGAGTCGATGTCCAGGTTCAGCGTGTCGCCTTCCTTGCCGTAGGTCGAGCGGGTCAGGTACTCGGTCCCGTCGGTCATGACGACCTTAATTGTATGATAATCCGGGTGAATTTCGGCTTTCATGGCAAATCCTCTGGCGCGGCGCGCCCACAGATCAATGATGTTCGGGACGAATTTGCGGGGTCTATAACGCAGGACAGGCCCGGAAACAAGCAGGGACGTCATTTGCAAGCCATCTGAGGGGGGCCTATTGAAAGGCCAAAATCAATCCCGGCAGCCGGACAATGAGTGCAGTGGAACGCGTTGAAGATCAGGTGTTGCGGCCCGCGCCGCGCGAGTCTGCGACCGCCATGAAAGACGGGGGCGGAACTGCCGCCACCCCACCCGAGAGCCCGAAAAAGCCGCGCGGAAACAAGCTGCGCCCGCTGCTGGAGCTGGGGCCTTATGTGGCGCGTTATCGCGGGCAGGCCTTCGCGGCGCTCGTCGCCCTGATCGTCGCATCAGTGGCGACGCTGGTGGTGCCGCTGGCGGTGCGCCGGATGATCGACTTCGGCTTCAGCCCCGAAGGCATCGCGCTGATCAACAGCTACTTCGCGGTGATGATCGCGGTGGTGGCTGTGCTCGCGGCCGCGAGTGCCTCGCGCTACTATCTCGTCATCACGCTCGGCGAGCGCATCGTGGCCGACCTGCGCCGCGACGTGTTCAATCATCTGACGTCGCTGTCGCCGGCGTTCTTCGATACCGCCCATAGCGGCGAACTGGTTTCGCGCCTGACCGCCGACACTACGCAGATCAAATCGGCGGTGGGCGCATCGGTTTCGATCGCGCTGCGCAACCTCGTGCTGTTCCTCGGCGCGTCGGCGATGATGGTCATCACCAGTCCGAAACTGTCGGGCTTCGTGCTGGCGGTGATTCCGCTGATCGTGCTGCCGCTGGTGGCGTTCGGCCGCCGGGTGCGCACCCTGTCGCGCGGCGCGCAGGACACGCTGGCGGATGCATCGTCCTACGCCTCCGAACTGATCGGCGCGATCCGCACCCTGCAGGCCTTCACCAACGAGCGGCTGGCGGAAGCGCGCTTCGGCAGCGAAGTCGATCGCGCGTATATCGCGGCCCGCAACTCGACACGGGCCCGTGCATTCCTCACCGCCATCGTCATCTTCCTGATCTTTTCCAGCGTGGTTGCGATCCTGTGGGTCGGGTCGCACGATGTGCTGGTTCATGAGATCAGCCCCGGCCGTCTCGGTCAGTTCGTTCTCTACGCGGCGTTTGCCGCGGGCGCGCTCGGTGAGTTGAGTCAGGTCTGGGGCGAGATTTCGCAGGCGTCCGGCGCGGCGGAGCGGCTGTTCGAACTTCTGCGCATCAAGCCGGAGATCGCGGCGCCTGCGCATCCGCGTGCGCTGCCGGTGCCGGCGCGCGGCGATGTCACGTTCGAGAATGTGCGCTTTGCTTATCCGACGCGGCCCAATGTACTCGCAGTCGATGGCGTGTCGTTTGCGGTGAAGGCGGGCGAAAAGGTTGCCGTGGTCGGCCCGTCCGGCGCAGGCAAGAGCACGCTGTTTCATCTGCTGCTACGCTTCTACGATCCCGCAAGCGGCGTGATCGCGGTGGATGGCGTGCCTGTGCGTGAGGCCTCTCCATCCGACGTGCGCTCACGCATCGCGCTGGTGCCGCAGGATTCGGCTATCTTCGCTGCCAGCGCCCGCGAGAACATCCGCTTCGGCCGTCCCGACGCCAGCGATCAGGAGGTCGCGCGCGCTGCCGATCTGGCGCATGCCACTGAATTCATCACGCGCCTGCCGCTGGGCTTCGACACGCAGCTTGGCGAACGCGGCGTCACGCTATCGGGCGGGCAGCGCCAGCGCATTGCGATTGCGCGGGCGATCCTGCGCGATGCGCCGCTGCTGCTGCTGGATGAAGCCACTTCGGCCCTCGATGCCGAGAGCGAGACGCTGGTGCAGACCGCACTGGAAGAGCTGATGAAGCATCGCACCACGCTGGTGATCGCGCACCGGCTTGCCACAGTGCTGTCGTGCGACCGCATTCTGGTGATGGAGAATGGCCGCATTGTCGAGCAAGGCACCCACGCCTCGCTGGTCGCGGCGAACGGCCTTTACGCGCGCCTTGCGCGGCTCCAGTTCGAGGGGGCGTAAGCTTCTCGCTACGGCACCCACTTCATCCCATACACCTTTCGCCCCGAGACCGGATTGACGTCCTCGTGGGTGCGGATAAAGTCGTTGCGCTCATAGAAGCGGATGGCACGGCTGTTGTCGGTGTTTACCAATAGCGTCACGCCGTTCGGCGACATCGCCTTGGCCTTCACGATCAACGTATCGCCAAGATCGGATCCCCATTCTTCCGGCGCGACCACGAGCTGATCGAGATAGCCGCCGGTGTCGATGGTGACAAAGCCGATCATCGTGCCGCCGCGCAGCGCAACCATGATCCGCGCCGCGGGCACAAGGTCCTCGCGCCAGCGCACGCGCCAGGCATCGCGCCGCTGCGCGAAATCGATCGCGGGGTAGGCCAGTTGCCAGGTGCGCTGCCACAGGTCGATGGCTGCGTCTTCATCGCTTGCGCGATAGGGCCGCAGCATGAAGTACCCGCTCATGCGCGGTTCACCGCTCGGTCAGCTTGAGTTCGATGCGGCGGTTGCGCTTGTACGCTTCTTCCGTATTGCCCGGATCGAGCGGCTGGAATTCCGCAAAGCCCGCCGCGACCAGACGCTGCGCCGGAACGCCCAGCGAAATGAGATACTGCACCACGGAGATGGCGCGCGCCGAGGACAGCTCCCAGTTCGACTTGAACTGCGGGCTATTGATGGGACGCGTGTCGGTGTGGCCGTCCACGCGCAGCACCCACGCAATCTCGGAGGGAATCTGCTTGTCGAGATCGATCAGTGCGGTGGCGAGCTTGCCGAGTTCGGCCTGGCCTTCGGGCAGAAGCTGCGCCTGCCCGGTGTCGAAGAAGACTTCGGACTGGAACACGAAGCGGTCACCGACCACGCGAATGTCGGGCCGGTTGCCGAGAATGGTGCGCAGACGCCCGAAGAATTCGGAGCGATAGCGCGATAGCTCCTGCACCCGCTGCGCCAGCGCCACGTTCAACCGTTGGCCGAGGTCTGCGATCTTGCCCTGGGATTCCTTGTCGCGTTTCTCCGAGGCATCGAGCGCTTCCTCGAGCGCCGCGAGTTGCCGCCGCAGCGCGCTGATCTGCTGGTTCAGCACCTCGATCTGGGCCAGCGCGCGGGCCGAGACCTGCTTTTCTGAATCGAGCGCTTTGCCAAGTTCGCTGGCGCGGCCTTCGGCGCTGGCGCCCGCACCTGCGAGGCCGTCATAGAGACCCTTGACGCGGTCACGTTCGCCTTCGGCGGCGGCAAGGCCTGCGCGCATCTGCGAGAGTTGTTCGTCGAGATTGATCTTGCCGAGCTTTTCCAGCGACAGCAGGTCATTGAGCTGCGCGATCTGCGCGTTCAGCCGCTCCAGCGCCTTGTCCTTGCCGGTGACTTCTTGCGACAGGAAAAACTGCACCACAAGGAACACCGACAGCAGGAAGACGATGGCGAGCACCAGCGTCGAAAGAGCATCGACGAAGCCGGGCCAGTAGTTGAAGCCGCTGTCGTTACGGCGTGAACGCGAAAGCGCCATGAACTCTTACCTTTGAGAAGGTTGTTGTCTCCGGGCTCAGTTCTTCTCGGGCTGCCGCGCGAGTTTCTCCAGCAGGGTCTTGATCTCGCGATTCTGCTCGCCCTGGCCGTCGGCCCATTCGCGGATCAACTGCTGCTCGGAGCGCATGTGATGCACGAGGCCCTGAATCGCTTCCGCGAGATTGGCCATGGCCGTGGTGGAGGCGCGGTTCGATCCCATGTCTTCGACGGCGGTCCGCAGCCGATCGAGTGCGGGATTGAGGTCGCCGCCTGCATGACCGTCGCCTCCATATTCCCGGACGGTTTCCGCAAGCCAGTCTTCGAGGTCGGTATAGAACCTGTTCTGCGCCTGACTGGATTGGAGGTCGAGAAAGCCAAGGATCAGGGATCCGGCGAGGCCGAACAGCGAGGACGAAAACGAAATGCCCATACCGCCGAGCGGCGCGGCGAGGCCGTCCTTGAGCGTATCGAACAGGGCGCGGGCTTCGCCGCCGACTTTCAGGCCCTCGATGACCTTGCCGACCGAGCCGACGGTTTCGATCAGGCCGCAGAACGTGCCGAGCAGGCCGAGGAAGACCAGCAGGCCGGTCATATAGCGCGACAGGTCGCGGGCTTCATCGAGACGCGTGGCGATGGAGTCGAGCAGATGCCGCATGGTCTGCTGCGAGATCGCCATGCGTCCGGAGCGATTGCTCAGCATCGCGGCCATTGGCGCCAGCAGGGTGGGGCGGCGATCCACCGCGAGGCCGGGATCGGAAATGCGGAAGTGATTGACCCAGGAAATTTCCGGATAAAGCCGGATCACCTGCCTGAAAGCGAGGATGATGCCGATCAGCAGCACCGCGCCGATCAGCGCGTTGAGGCCGGGATTGGCGAGAAATGCCATCCAGATTTGCTTGTAGAGAACGACGACGATCAGCGAGCACAGGATCAGGAAAACCAGCATCCGGACCAGAAAGATCCGGGGCGACGACAGTTTGGTGACACTGATGTCCGTTGCAGTGCTGGGTGGGGGATTTTTCGCCATGGCGGGTGGTCAATCCTTCTCCCGATAAATTGTCAGGCGGCACTATGACACAGCAGAAGCAGGAAAAAAATGCCGTCGCCGAATGGTCCACCGCGAGGAACCGCAGTGCCGGACGATCATTCTGTGAGGTCGGCGCACAGAGAGCAAATGTTATTCGTTGCGCGCGCGATGGCGCGCGAGAGGAACGGTTGCTGTAAAATGATGCCTTCGGGCGAAGGCCCGCGCTTGAAGTGTCAGCGGATCAGAGCGGCTTGAGGATTTTCACCAGTTCGCGCTGGATGATCTCGTTGCCGCAGACCACGTGCCCGGTCGCGAGCGCGGTGTCGCCGCCTTCGATGCCGCTGACCACGCCGCCGGCTTCACGCACCATCAGCAATCCGGCCGCGATGTCCCACGGCTGCAGGTTGCGTTCCCAGTAGCCATCGAGACGGCCTGCCGCGACAAAGGCGAGATCGAGCGACGCCGCGCCGAACCGGCGCAGGCCCGCGACGCGGTTCTGCATCTCGGTCATTTCGCGGCGGGACTGTTCGTGGTCGCCGCGTCCGATATGCGGCAGGCCGCAGGCGATCACGCAATCGCTGAGCTGCTTGCGGCCGGCGACGCGCAGACGCATGTCGTTGAGGAAAGCGCCCTTGCCGCGCTCTGACGTATAGAGTTCGTCATTGGCGGGGTTGTAGATCACGCCCGCGATGATCACGCCTTCGCGCTGCAGGGCGATCGATATCGCGAACTGCGGAATGCCGTGCAGGAAATTGGTGGTGCCGTCGAGCGGATCGACGATCCAGGTGTTGGCCTTGTCGGTTCCTTCGCGCGTGCCGCCTTCCTCGCCGAGAAAGCCGTAGCCCGGCCGCGCCTTGATCAAGTCGTCATAGAGCATCTGCTCGGCGCGCTTGTCCGCGAGCGACACGAAGTTGGCGGGCCCCTTCAGCGAAACCTGCAGGTTCTCGATCTCGCCGAGATCGCGCTTGAGACTGCGGCCGGCGCGGCGCGCGGCCTTGACCATGACGTTGATGAGCGCTGATTGAAGCATTGTCTCGGCTTGATAAGACCGGCGATGACCGGATCGGGATGAAGAAGGCTTGGGATTGCAGGGATGCTTGGCGTCAAAGCATAGGCACGTCAAGGGCGATCACGGGCATCCGGGCTATTTGGTGCCAAACCACTTTTTGGCGAGATCTTCGGATTTTGCCCGTTCGATCGGCGTGAGTTGCTGGAATTGCGCGTCGAGGTCCGGATCGCCATTGCCTGCGGTCTTGGCGATCAGATGCCATTTGAAGCCCTGCACCTTGTCCGCAGGCGCGCCAAGGCCGTCGACCAGAATTCGCGCGAGGCGATTCTGCGCGATCGGGCTGTTCTGCCGCGCCGCCCGGGTGAGGACGGCCACCGCCAGCGGAACGTCTTTCGGCGTGCCGGTGCCGTTGAACAGCGCAATGCCGTATTCCACCTCGGCGTCGAGATTGTCGGCCATCGCGGCGGCGCGCATCAGCTTTGCGGATTCGGTGAGATTCTTCTCCACGCCGCGGCCTTCCTTGTAGAAGGTCGCGAGCGCGTATTGCGCCTCCGGATTGCCCGCGTCGGCGGCCTGGCGGAACAGCTCCGCGGCGCGCTTGATGTCCTGCGGGAAGATCTGCCCTTCGATATAAAGCAGGCCGAGATTATACGCTGCCGCGGCCTTGCCGAGCTTGGCTGACGACGCCAGAAGCCGCGCGCCTTCCTCGCGATTGGGCGGAGGCGGGCGTCCGGAAATCTTCATCATGCCGAGGGCGAACATGGCTTCGCGGTCGCCGCGGTCGGCGGCCTGCTTGTACCAGTCGGCGGCCTTGGCATCGTCGCGCTTGATGCCCAGCGCATTTGAATAAAGTTCGCCGAGCAGGGTCATCGATTTGGGATCGCCCATCTCCTGCGCGCGTTTCAGCGCGATGTTGAAGGCGGTGCGATAAAGGCCCTGCTGATAGGCGCCGTAGGCGAGGTCGACGCGTGGATCGTCCGGCGGTGGCGCGGCGGGCGCGGCTTCGGTCTTCGCCGGAGCGCTTTTTTTGGGCGCGCTGGGCGCGGGCGTTTCCGTCTTCTTCGGAGCTTTGGGCGCGGGCTTCGCGGCGGGCTTTTCGGAATCGATCGGCTTTGGAAACGGATTCGGTCCGCTCTGCGCGCTGGCGGCCGTGGTCATCGCGACAGCACAGAGCAGCGAAGCCCATGATGGCGCAACAAGATATGCACGGCGCGGCGCGGTCATCGCGATCCTATCCCTCCGTGGCCGCAGCAAGCGACGTCTTATAACCTTGCGTGACGGCTGTGCTGACATCCAGCAGCGCGGCCTTCGCACCGCGCGTATCCTCCCAGACGAGATCGCCGACCATCACGAAATCCGCGGCGGAGGCGAACAGTCGAGCCTCATCCACGGTCGTGGCGAAGCCGACGCAGGGTGGCTCAAACAGTTCGGACCACCATTGTAGGCGCTCGAAGATGGCATCCGGCGACGGCCGCTCGCCTTTTGCATCCGGTTCGCCGAACAGCACATAGTCCGCGCCTGCTTCGCCCGCGACCATCGCGTCGTGGCGCGTGGTAAGGCCGCCGACGCCGAGAATGCGGTCGGGCTTGAGCGAGGGCATGGCCTCCTGCATCGCCTCGATGCCGCTGACATTCGCGCCATCGGCGCCGCCGCGGGCGACCTGCGCGAAGTGCTGGTCGATCAGGAGGGCGGCGTCTGCTTTCTGCACGACCGGTGCAAGAATCTTGGTGCGCTGGATGATGCTGCGCTCATCGCCCGGAGCCAGCCGCAACAGCACGGCGGCGACGTCAGCCGCCGCCAGCAGCGCGGGAAGGTCGGATGCAATCTGCGCAGGATCGGCGACGATGGGTGTCGCGAGATAGATGCGAGGCGCGGGGCGCGGCGGAGGAGGTTTGGTGGCCATGATGTCGGTGTGAGGCGCGTGTGAAATCGGAACAGATCACCGGACTGAGGCCAAAAAAGGGGCGGGACCATGTCCCGCCCTTTCCGGTGTTGGTCAGGCGATCTTCGGTGCCAGTTCGCCCTTGGCGTAACGCTTGGCCATCTCGGCGGTGGTCAGCACCCGCTTGATCTTGCTGGCCTGGCCTGCGGTGTTGAACTCCTGCAGGCGCTCCTTGCAGAGCTTGGTCATCGCTTCCATCGCGGGCTTCAGATACTTGCGCGGATCGAACTCGCTCGGATTCTCCTGCAGCACCTTGCGGATCTGGCCGGTCATCGCCATGCGGTTGTCGGTATCGATGTTGATCTTGCGCACGCCGTTCTTGATGCCGCGCTGAATCTCCGCGACAGGCACGCCCCAGGTCGGCTTCATCTGGCCGCCGAACTTGTTGATGATGTCCTGCAGGTCCTGCGGCACCGACGACGAGCCGTGCATCACCAGATGCGTGTTCGGCAGCTTGCGGTGGATTTCCTCGATCACGTTCATGGCGAGGATGTCGCCGTCCGGCTTCCGAGTGAACTTGTAGGCGCCGTGCGAGGTGCCCATGGCAATGGCGAGCGCATCGACCTGGGTTTCCTTGACGAACTTTACGGCTTCGTCCGGATTGGTCAGCAACTGGTCGTGCGACAGCTTGCCCTCGAAGCCGTGGCCGTCTTCCTTCTCGCCTTCGCCGCTTTCCAGCGAGCCGAGCACGCCGAGTTCGCCTTCCACCGAGATGCCGCCGAGATGCGCCATGTCGGTCACGGTCTTGGTGACGCCGACATTGTAGTCCCAGTCGCCCGGGGTCTTGCCGTCGGCCTTCAGCGAGCCGTCCATCATCACCGAGGTGAAGCCTGCCTGAATCGCGGTCATGCAGGTGGCGGGCTCGTTGCCGTGATCGAGATGCACGCAGACGGGAATGTGCGGATAGATTTCCGTCACCGCGTCCATCATGTGCTTGAGCATCACGTCGTTGGCATACGAGCGCGCACCGCGCGAAGCCTGGATGATCACCGGCGCATCCACGGAATTGGCGGCTTCCATGATGGCAAGCGCCTGTTCCATATTGTTGATGTTGAACGCCGGCACGCCGTAATCGTTCTCCGCTGCATGATCCAGCAATTGACGCAACGTGATGCGAGCCATGTGTGATTATCTCCGCGTTTCATATGGCGCTCCAAGCGCCCCGTGGTGTGTTGTAATTATCTTACTCTAAGAACCTCGACGCCGGGCAAAGGTTTCCCTTCCATCCATTCCAGGAACGCCCCGCCTGCCGTTGAAACATAGGTGAAATCGTCGGCCACGCCTGCATGGTTCAATGCCGCGACGGTGTCGCCGCCGCCGGCGACGGAAATCAGCTTGCCGTCGCGGGTGCGGCCTGCGGCATGGCGCGCGGCCTGCACGGTGCCACGGTCGAACGGCTTGATCTCGAACGCGCCAAGCGGGCCGTTCCACACCACGGTCGCGGCGTCATCGAATGCGGCGCGCACGCGGTCCACCGACTTCGGCCCGACATCGAGGATCATGGCGTCTTCCGGCACCGCATCGAGCCCGATGGCGTGGGACTCGGCATTGGCCTTGAATTCCTTCGCCACGATCGCGTCCACCGGCAGGATCACGGCGCACTTCGAGGCTTCGGCCTTTTCCAGAATGCGCAGCGCAGTCGGCGCGAGTTCCTTCTCGCACAGCGACTTGCCGACATTAACGCCCTGCGCGTGCAGGAAGGTGTTGGCCATGCCGCCGCCGATCACAAGCGCGTCGACCTTGGTGACGAGGTTTTCCAGGAGGTCGAGCTTGGTCGAAACTTTTGCGCCGCCGATGACCGCGATCACCGGATGGGTCGGCGCTTCCAGCGCCTTGGTCAGCGCGTCGAGTTCGGCCTGCATGGAGCGGCCGGCATAGGCGGGCAGCACGTGGCCGAGGCCTTCGGTGGAGGCGTGGGCGCGATGCGCGGTCGAGAACGCGTCGTTGACCCAGATATCGCCGAGCTTGGCGAGTTCGGCGACGAAAGCCGGATCATTCTTTTCCTCGCCCTTGTGAAAGCGGGTGTTCTCCAGACAGACGATATCGCCGTCCTTCATCGCCGCGACGGCGGCCTGCGCCTTTTCGCCGATGCAATCACCGACGAATTCGACATGGCGGCGCAGCAGGTAGGCCAGCGTGATCGCGACAGGCTTGAGCGTTTCCTTCGGATCGAATCCCTTCGGACGGCCGAAATGGGAGAGCAAAATCACCTTGCCGCCGTGATCGGAAATCTCGGTGATGGTCTTCATCACGCGCTCAAGGCGCGTGGCGTCGGAGACGCGGCCATTGTCCATCGGCACGTTGAGGTCGACGCGCAGCAGAACGCGTTTGCCCTTCACATCGACATCATCAAGGGTGCGGAAAGATTTGGTCATGGCGATTGTATTCTATCCTATCGTCACCCGAAGGCGCTGCGTCGCAAACGCGAGTCTTGCGGGGTGAGGATGTTTCGCAATGCCATCCTTCGAGGCGCGCAGATGCGCGCCCCGGGATGATGTTGGTGTCAGATCAGCTTGCCCATCGCGACTGCGGTGTCGGCCATGCGGTTGGAGAAGCCCCACTCGTTGTCGTACCACGACATCACGCGCACCAGATTGCCCTCGATGACCTTGGTTTGGTCGAGCGCGAAGGTGGACGACGCCGGGTTGTGGTTCAGGTCGATCGACACCAGCGGTTCGGTGGTGGAGGCGAGAATGCCCTTGAGCGGACCGTTGGCGGCCGCGACCAGCGCCGCGTTGACCTCATCCACGGTGACCGGCTTCTTGGCCACGAACTTGAAGTCGATGACCGAGACGTTCGGGGTCGGCACGCGGATCGAGACGCCGTCCAGCTTGCCCTTCAGTTCCGGCAGCACGAGGCCGACGGCCTTGGCGGCGCCGGTCGAGGTCGGGATCATCGACATCGCTGCAGCGCGGGCGCGATAGAGATCCTTGTGCATGGTGTCCAGCGTCGGCTGGTCGCCGGTATAGGCGTGGATCGTGGTCATGAAGCCCTTTTCGATGCCGAAAGCATCGTTCAGGACCTTGGCCACCGGCGCGAGGCAGTTGGTGGTGCAGGACGCGTTCGAGACCACGATGTGGTCCTTGGTGATCTTGTCGTGATTGACGCCGTAAACCACCGTCAGGTCGGCGTTGTCGGCCGGGGCGGAGACCAGCACGCGCTTGGCGCCCGCGGTGAGGTGGGCCGAAGCCTTGTCCTTCGAGGTGAAGATGCCGGTGCATTCCAGCGCGATGTCGATGCCGAGGTCCTTCCACGGCAGCTTGGCGGGGTCGCGCTCGGCGGTGACCTTGATCTTGCTGTTGCCGATCACGATCGAGTCGCCCTCGACCTTCACGTCGTGCGGGAAGCGGCCGTGCACGCTGTCGTAACGCAGGAGGTGGGCGTTGGTCTCGACCGGGCCGAGATCGTTCAAGGCCACGACCTCGATGTCCGTGCGCTTGGATTCATAGATGGCCCGCAGGATGTTGCGGCCGATACGGCCAAATCCATTGATCGCGACACGGACTGCCATTCAAAGTCTCCTCAACTGTTCGGAAATGACGATTTTCGAGGCGGTTTTTGCCCCGAATGTCGTCACGATGCAATCATTTGAATCCTGAATGTTCCAGCAGGGTTATCGGCCCCGCGGCGTTCTGGATGGTGGGGGCGAGCCGAAAGCCCGCCGCCCCAAAAAAGCTAGAGCCGGGCCTGAGCCGCGTCGGCCACCGCTTCGGCGGTGATGCCGAAATGCCGGTAAAGGTCCTTGTAGGGGGCGCTGGCGCCGAATCCGTCCATGCCCACGAACACGCCGTCGGAGCCAATCACCGCATCCCAGCCCTGCCGAATGGCAGCCTCGACGCCGACCTTGACCGGCGCCTTGCCGATGATGGCGTCGCGCTGGGCCTTCGGGAGTTCCAGAAGCAGGTCCATGCAGGGCACCGAGACCACCCGCGTCGGAATGCCGCGCGCGGCGAGCAGCTTCTGCGCCTCGACCGCCAGAGAGACTTCCGAGCCGGATGCGAAGATCGAGACCTTGGCCTCGCCGTCGGCCTTGGAGATTTCGTAGGCGCCATTGGCGCACTTGTTGTCGGCGTCGTTGGCAAGGCGAAGCTGCGGCAGGTTCTGGCGGGTCAGCGCC
>ERZ778025.2115-NODE-2115-length-11824-cov-2.987595_pt1 | contig 11824 bp, 10 predicted proteins | sample MGYA00375755_ERZ778025 | MGnify/ENA primary metagenome ERZ778025 (study PRJEB29350, sample SAMN05389825) | bioreactor metagenome | isolation source: Thiocyanate bioreactor | place: South Africa: University of Cape Town | collected 2014-03-17 ... | reverse complement strand
TCGGCCACGTCCTTATTCTTGTTTCCGAGTGCAATGAGACGCACGACGTCTCGCTCCCGGTCGGTCAAGACACTGAGCGAATCTCGCGGCGCCTTCAGAAAGCGCTCCCGAATGTGATCGGATATTGTGCTCGAGAAGAAATATCTGCCGCTCGCGACGTACTTGACCGCCTCTATAAGATATTGATCTGCTTCGGTCTTTAGAAGGTAGCCTTGCACGCCTTCCTGAAGGAGTTGCGTCAGGATCGTCTCGCAATCGTGCATCGTGAAGGCCAGGATCCGCGTCTTTGGAAGCGCTTTCAAGATCTTAGCGGTGGCCTCGATGCCGTTCATGACGGGCAGCGAATAGTCGAGCACCACCACATCCGGCTTGTGCAGCAGCGTTTGATTGACCGCTTCAAGGCCATCCGCCGCCTCGCCGACGACTTCCCAACCGCTCCTCGTCTGCAAAATCTGACGCAACCCAATTCTTACGACCGCGTGGTCGTCAGCGATCAAAATACGGGTCATTATCCCCTCCCCCGGGCTCGTGCCGAAATCTTAACCGTAAATCTAACGTACTCCATCAGGGAAAACCCGGATTTGGTGCGGTTAAGATTAGCGCCGAGCTCCGTTGTGTTGTTCGCTCCTAGTGGCTCACGCCGATCAATACCTTCACGGGTAGCACGAGAGCCTGCAGGCGCAGAACCAGTGCGTGCACCAGCGCGACGGCGTCGACCGCGTGAAGGTAGATGCTCTCCCATAGCCCTGTATCTGGCTTCGACAATCTCTCGTGATTGCTCGTGTAGACGTTCGCGATGCAGCTACTGCCGGGCGTCACCCCGTCCATGCCGCCTGCATAGAGAGGCTCCAGGAATACGGTGAGTGTACCAGGGCGCGCCACCTGCTGCAGGTCGATGAGAGCCTCGGTCGAGCGGACCTGCCCCGCCGCCACATAGTCCTGAACACTTGCGACCACCATCGGGATGATCGTCAGCGGCTTCGACGTACACGTGGCTTCAGCGATGAGGCCTGGCCTGATGACCTGCGCTTCGATCTGCGAGAAGCCCGCCACCAGACGCGCCCCAACGCCCTCCGGGACGAGCACGCCCGCAGGCCTCATCAGCGGATTGACGATATCTCCCGGGCGCAAAAGAAACTGCTCGACGCGACCGTCGACGCCCGCAACGACAACGGTCTTGTCGAGATCCACCTGCGCCTGCCTTTCAGCGGCTTCAGCGCTCGCGCGCTCCGCGGGCAGCAAGGTCGACAGCTTGATCTCGGCGGCTTCTTTGTTCGCGGTCGCGGCATTCAGGGTGCCGAGGCGACTGTCGACAAGCTTTTCGAGCCGCTCGATTTCCCGCTGCGCCACCACCTCCGCGATCTTGCGCTTCGTGTTCAGTTCATCCACGGCCTGCTCGTAGGAGCCTTTGGCCTCCAGCACCTGGCCTTCGGCGGCGGCAATATCCGCTTTCGCCGAGATCATGCGGGCGTCGACCTCGGCAATGTTTCGCCGTGCCAGCTCGAGCGCCGCCTGCTGCTTGCTGCTGTCCAGCCTGAAGAGCTTCGTTCCACGCGTCACATCCGCGCTCGGCCCGACGTACACTTCGGCAACTCTGCCGTTGGTCTCGGGCACAATGGGAATGATGCGGAAAAGGCTGACAACGTTGGTGGATCCGGGATGATAGTAGAGCACGACCGTGATAAGGCCGACCGTGAGCATGATGCAGCTCGTGATGCCGTATCGGAGCTCGTACCAGACGTTATAGAAGTTGATCTCGTGCCCCCAGCGCTTCCCTTGCACGTAGCGCCGGTAGAGATAGTCCGGGAGCAGCGTGAACAACGAGCAGAGCATCAACTCGAGCATGAACAGCGTCTTCCCTTAGTGCGTCTGGGGGCGCGGCGCATCGCCCTCCGGCTTCGGCCCTATTTTCTCATTGCGTAGTTCGGAGCCATCTGGCCGTTCCGCTATCTGCTCCAATGATGCCGTCATGCGCTCGAGCGTGCGCCCGAAATAGCTTCGCGAGAGATCCGGCACCTTGACGAACGCCAGGAGGAGTGCGGCGACCCAGAAGGCATGTATGTGCGTGAACAGCGACAAGAGCGCGAGCACGGCGACGAGATCGATGTGAAACTTGCTCGACTTATGTACGAGCCGCTCGGGTAGCGCGTGCAGCCAGAAAAAGAACACCCCGAAGAACAGGATTGTCGCAATGAGCACGACGGCCATGAGATTGAGGAGCGTGTCGGGCGTGCCGGGCGCTGTGATGAACCACGGGGCGTGGCTGGTTGCGATCGGATTGCGCGGCGGAAGAGGAGGCCCTTCGGCCCGCCCGCCTAGAGCGGAGATCGCGATGATCAGCAGGAAGAGAACGCCGGCCACCACCAATACGTGCCACCACCAGTCGCGCAGCAGGGCGAACCAATAGCCGCTTTCACTCTTGGCGTCGGCGCTTTGGACGGGTTGGGATGAACTCGAACTCGCCCTAGGAGCATCCTGCATACGCGAGATCCGTTTGAGTAATTTTTTGCGTCGCACTGCCCGGGGGACCCCGCCCGGAACTCTAACCCTGAGCCCGCACGCGAATATCGGTAGAAACCCCGACATGCGCCGCGCTTTTCCCGTGGGAGAAAAGGGCCGTTTTTCTCGATTGCGCTGAGTTTCCGTCCACGCCCGGTCGATGATGTAGTGACCATCTTCAATATGGTCGGTCCCGCGGGGCGCGCCTTCTCAGACAACGATCGTAGTGCTGGCGCCCGTAATGTCGCTAAACTAGGATGTCAGCATTGTTTCGTGGGGCTGTCCGGAACTGTTGGGCGGTTAGCACCCCTTCTTCGTCAGCGGGGGACGACCCGACGCAGGCTGCCTCGGAGGGAACACCGCCGTCACAGGGGCTGCCTGCTCATGACTTTCACCTCGCCGCCGTCCCGGCCGGCGCCGCCCAGAGGCTATCTGGCCGTCATCCGCACGATCGACGCGATCACGGAGTGGTCGAGCTATCTGTTCCTGCTCCTGATCATTCCGCTGATCTTCGCCAACGTGATCGAGGTCTTTGCCCGCTACGTGCTGCGTGACCCGACCATCTGGGCGCTCGACGTAACGACCATGTCGTATGCGGCGCTCTTCATGCTCGGCAGCGCCCTCGCCCTTCTGAAAGGGGCGCACGTGCGCACGGACCTGCTGTGGGAGGGCTTCTCGGACCGCACCAAAGGCATGATCGACAGCCTGGCGTTCCTCTTTCTGTTCCTGCCGACCATGGCCGTGCTGTTCTACATCTCGATCGACGACTTCCTCTACTCGATCTCGATCAACGAGCGCGGGAGCTCCGGCGCCTGGACGCCGGTGCTCTGGCCCATGCGCGGCATCATCCCGCTGACTGCGTTCCTGCTCTTCATGCAAGGCATCTCGGAGCTCATGAAGAGTCTCTGGGCCTGGCGAACTGGAGAATTCCTGACCAAGCACGAAAAAATCGAGGTCTGACGGTCATGAGCTTCACCGAAGTCCTCGGCTTTATCATGCTGTTCGGGATGGTCGCCGTCATCTTCATCGGCTTCCCGATCTCGTTCACGCTCCTGTTCCTCGCCATCATCTTCGGCGGCATCGGCCTCGGATGGGACCAGACCTTCAATCTGGCCTACCTGCAGATCTGGGGCACGATGAAGGACGAGATCTTTCCCGCCGTGCCGCTCTTCATCTTCATGGGCTACATGACCGAGCAGGCCGGGCTCATGGAGCGCTTGTTCGGCGCGCTGCGCAGCCTGCTCGCTACGCTGCGCGGCTCGCTCTACCTCGCCGTGATCCTCACTGCGACGATCTTCGCCATGGCGACGGGCATCGTCGGCGCGGCCGTGACCGTGCTCGGCATCATGGCCGGCCCGATGATGATCAAGGCGGGCTATGACGCGCGCCTGTCTGCCGGCGCCATTGCAGCAGGCGGCACGCTCGGCATTCTCATTCCGCCGAGCGTCATGCTGGTCGTCATGGGCCCGACCATGGGCATACCGGTCAATCTGCTCTACTCGGCAGCATTCGGACCGGGCTTTCTGCTGGCCGCCCTCTACGTTGCCTATGCGCTGATCCGCAGCTTCCTCAATCCCAAGCTCGGTCCTGCCATGACCGACGACGAGAGGCGGGCGGCCTACCCCGCGATGACGACAGAGGAGGGGGGAGCGCCGGTACGAATCCTGGGCCTCGTTTGCCTTTTGGTGATCGCCTATGTGATCCTCGATGTCGTGCTGAGCCAAGCTGGCATCCCGCGCCTTGCCTTCACGATCGGCAGGCTCGACATCTCGATCATCGGGCTGGCGCTGGCATCGCTGAGTGCGCTTCCTTACAACCGCAATGCTTACTTCCGTGCCGTTGTCCTCGGCATCGCACCGCTCAGTGCGCTCATCGGCTTCACGCTCGGCACCATCGTCGGAGGTCTCGCGACGCCCACCGAAGCCGCCTCCTGCGGTGCTTTCGGCGCAGCGATGCTCGCACTCGTTTATGGCCGCCTGGATCTGAAGTCGGCCACCAACGCGGCGCGCGGCACGATGATCACATCGGCCATGGTGCTGTTCCTGGCTGTCGCGTCGACCGTCTTCGGCGCCATCTTCACGAAGCTCGGCACGGCGAACCTGATCACCGACTCGCTGCTCGCCATTCCGCTCGGCGACTGGTGGAAGCTCGGGCTGATCATGTTCATCTTCTTCCTGCTCGGATGGCCCTTCGAGTGGCCGGTGATCATCCTCGTATTCCTGCCGATCGTGCTCCCGGTCGTCGAGAAGCTGCAGCTCGGCCTCAGCAAGCTCGACCTTCTGCTGTGGTTCGGCGCCTTGACCGCCGTGAACATGCAAACCGCGTTCCTGAGCCCGCCCGTCGCCATGTCGGCCTACTACCTGCGCAATGTCGTGCCGCAGTGGAGCCTGCTGACGATCTACCGGGGCATGATGGACTACATGGCCATTCAGGTGCTGGTTCTGATCCTCATGCTCATGTTCCCCGCCATCGCGCTCTGGCTGCCGCACCTCGTGCGATAGGCCGGCGGCACCCCAACAAAAAAGGGCGGCTCGAGCCGCCCTTCGTTCTCTTGTGAGCTCGGTTACTGCTTCTTCGGCGGGAAGTAGTGATCGGCCTGGACGTTGTAGGGCGGGAACATGAAGCGCTTGGCCGGCACGACCTTCGCGGCATAGGCCCGCTGCGACTCGTAGACCTTCTTGAAGAACGGGTTCTTGGCTGCCTCCGCCGCGGCGAACTCATCCCACGTCTTCAGGAACGCCTGATTGATCTCGGGCGGGGCCGTCAGAAGATGCACGCCGTGCTTCGTGGTGAACTCGTCGATGGCATCCGCGTTCTGCTTCTGGAACTTCGCCCACCAGCGCAGGAACGTCTCCGAGTTTGCCGACTTGATGGCTTCCTGGTGATGCGGCGGCAGGCTGTCCCACACGTCCTTGTTGATGGCGAACTCGGCGACCGAGGCGCTCTCGTGCATGCCGGGCGTGTAGTGGTACTTCCAAACCGTATGCAGGCCGAGGCGCAGATCCTCGACGCCACCGACCCACTCCGCGCAATCGATCGTGCCACGCTCGGCGGCCGGCAGGATTTCACCGCCCGGCATATTGACCACGGCCATGCCCATCTTGGCATAGAGCTGCGAGACGATCCCGGTCTGACGGCACTTCATGCCCCTGAAATCGGCGAGATCCTTGATGGGCCGCTTGAACCATCCGAGCGCCTGCGGGCTCGGAGGGATGCTCGGGAAGGCCACCAGATTGAGCTTCAGCTCCTTCTGGTAGAACTCGTTCCACAGCTCGAGCCCGCCACCCTCATAAACCCAGCCGATGAAGTCGATGGCATCCATCCCGAAGATACCCGCCGGCGTATTCGAGAACAGCGTCGCCGTCGGGCTCTTGCCGTACCACCAATAGGAAATGCCGTAGGCACCATCGAGGACCTTCTTGGCCGCCCCGTCCAGGATCTCGAACGGCGGCACCACCGCGCCACCTGCGAGCGCATCGATCTTGAGCTGGCCGCCGGTGATCTTGTCGACGCGTTCTGCGAGGAACTTCAGTGCATCCTGCGTGGTGGAGGCAGGCGGCACGGCTGTCTGCACTTTAAGAACTCGCGGCTGCTGGGCGAGCGCCGGGGTGGCAACCGCCAGAGCCGTCGATAGGGCCGCAGCCACCGCCGCGGTCACGAGAGAAGTATTTTTCATTATGCTATTCCTCCCTTGAGCAAAACATCGGTGGTTTACGGAAGCCACCGACCATTCAAAACTAGCGCTGCGGGGAAGCCTCCACCAGTCTCGTGCGATCCGATTTATTGCAGCAATTGCAGTGTTCGCGCGCATTTCGGCGCTGCAATATTGCGAAGTGCGAATGCGAACGGCCCCGCTATGGGCAACGCGTGCACGTGAATTAGGATGTCCTTGCGAAGGGCACGCCGCAGGTTGAAGCTCTGCGCAGAGCAATTGGAGGCGCGCGATGAGCAGCACGTATGACCTGAAATTCCCATCCATTCGGTCGTCGGTATCCGAGGCCGAATGGGAAGCGCGCGTCAACCTCGCCGCCTGCTTCCGCCTTACCGACCACTACGGCATGTCGGACATGATCTACACCCACATCACCGCCCGCGCTCCGGACAACCCGAACCACTTCCTGCTCAACCTGCACGGCCTGCTCTTCGAGGAGATGACGGCATCGTCGTTCATGCGCGTCGATCTCGATGGCAACATCCTCGTCAAACCCGAGGTAGATCACGGCTATGGCTTGCACATGGCCGCCTTCGTGATCCACAGCGCCATCTATCGCGCACGCCCCGATGTCATGGCGATCATGCACACGCACACGATCGCGGGAATGGCCGTGTCCTCGCTCAAGTGCGGGTTGCTGCCGCTCACCCAGACCTCGCATCGCTTCTATCCGCGCATCGCCTATCACGACTTCACCGGACCGGAGCGCGATCCCGCCGAGCGCGAGAAGCTTGCCGCGCACCTCGGCAAGAGCGACATCATGATCCTGCGGAACCATGGCCTGCTGACGGTCGGTCCGAGCATTCCGGAGACCTTCAACCGGATGTACGGGCTCGAGCGCTCGTGCCAGGCGCAGCTCGCAGCACTCGCGTGCAATACCGAGCTCAACACGCTCTCGGCCGCGGTCGTCGAGAAATCAACGGCGATGTACGCACCAGGCGCTGTCCGCCCGTACGGCCTGCTCGAATGGCCTGCTCTGCTGCGGCTCCTCGACCGCAAGGATCCGTCCTATCGGGATTGAGCGCGCCGCCAGACGATACGCTGCGTGCGCGCTGCGCCCGGAGCGAAATCAGGCCCCGAAAGCGTCAGCCGATCACCCTCGAGCTGAATGTGCCGCGTGCTCCTGATGCCGGTCAGGGCTGGGTTCGTCGCGATCTCGATGGAATGAAAGACCGTGCCGTCACGGACCTCGTAGCGGCCCGCATAGGCGAAGGTCTCGGCATAGGCGGCCGCCTTCGCAGCCTCGGAAGATGGCGCCGTAGCCGGACGATCGGCCTTCATGAGCGTCGCCGCGACGTGACCGCCCTCGGTGTACATGATGAGCCCTTGCGCATCCTGCCCGAGAGGAAACTCCGGCGGACGACCGTCCTCATAGACAAGCGACCAGCTCTCGAGGCGCCACGCACCGATGAGATCCTTCGCAGTGGCCGTCATTGAATCCCTCTCCACTAAACAATCCCGCACCGATTGATGGGCACATCCTCGCGAACTGTGCCTTGCATCGGGCCGTGGTCAAGCCTCACATTGGCACCTGGAAACAGAAACGCGGCGCGATACCTGCGACCGCAAAAGGGGAGAGAACGGCCATGGAGCTTCGGGGCACGGTAGCGCTGGTGACGGGCGGCAATGGCGGGCTCGGGCAGCGCATCTGTCACGCTCTGGCCAGGGAAGGCGTGCACATCGCGGTCATGTACGCCAAGAGCCGCGATCAAGCCGAGAGCGTCGCGCGCGAGCTTGCATCGAGCTACCAGATCAACGCAGCGGCCTTCGCCTGCGACATTGCTGATGGTGCAGCCGTCGATCGTCTCGTCAGTGACGTGAAGGCGCACTTCGGTCGCCTCGACATTCTTGTCAACGACGCGGCCTACAACATCGCGATCCCTTTCCCGGACCTCGACAGCCTCACGCAGGAGGTGTGGGACAAGATCATGGCGGTAAACCTCACCGGCCCCATGCGTCTCATGAAGGCCGTGGCGCCGATAATGAAAGCGCAGGGGCGCGGACGCATTGTAAACATCGCTTCGGTCGCGGGGCTCGGCCCCACGGGATCCTCGATCGCCTACGCGGTCTCGAAGGCAGGGCTGATCCATCTCACGCGCTGCATGGCCGTTGCCATGGCGCCGGAGACGATCGTCAATTGCATTGCTCCCGGCCTTCTCGAAGGCACGCGCGCAACTTCCAATCTCCGTGCTGAGCACATCCAGCGCTCGGCCGCAGCGTCACTGCTCAAGAAACCCGCCGACAAGGACGACTGCGCCGACATGGTCGTCACCATGTGCCGCACGGAGACGATGACCGGCCAAACGATCGTCATCGATTCAGGCCGCGTCTTTCATTGATGCGCGCCAAATGCGAGGGGCCGCAGAAAGTCCGCGGACGGCGTCGCGCATTCCAAGCGCGGAACATACTCGAGCCATCCCCGCAGACGGATCTGCATCTCCTTGAGTTGTCTGACAGATCGACCTTCAATCTGCGCAGGCCGGCCAGCGCCCTGCGGCACTTCCATTCGTTGAAGAACCCTGTTAAGAGCACTTTACTGCCGCCGTGGGCTTCAAGCGACCGATCGCTCCCCTAGCGACCAGTTTCAAATAATAAAATGGGCCCGCAAAGCGGCCCTGCCCGTGGAGGAAACATGGCGACGGTTGATATCCGCAACGTTCGGAAAGCGTTCGGCTCGGTCGAGGTGCTGCACGGGGTCAGCGTCGACATCGCCGACGGCGAGTTCGTTGTGCTGGTCGGTCCTTCGGGCTGCGGAAAATCGACACTTCTGCGAATGCTTGCCGGCCTCGAGAACATCACCGGCGGCGAGATCGCGATCGGCGGGCGCGTCGTTAACACGGTGCCGCCGAAGGACCGGGACATCGCGATGGTGTTCCAGAACTACGCGCTCTATCCGCACATGACCGTGTTCGACAACATGGCCTTCTCCATGAAGCTCGCCAAGGCGCCGCGCGACGTCATGGAGCGCGAAGTGCAGAAGGCCGCGAAGATCCTCGGCCTCGAACAGCTCCTCCACCGCTTTCCGCGCCAGCTCTCGGGCGGCCAGCGCCAGCGCGTCGCCATGGGGCGCGCGATCGTGCGCAATCCGCAGGTCTTCCTTTTTGATGAGCCGCTGTCGAACCTCGACGCCAAGCTGCGCGTCCAGATGCGCTCGGAGATCAAGGAGCTGCATCAGCGCCTGAAGGTGACCACCGTCTACGTCACGCACGACCAGATCGAGGCCATGACCATGGCTGACAAGATCGTCGTCATGAACAGCGGCAATATCGAGCAGACCGGTGCGCCGCTCGAGCTCTACGACAGGCCCGCCAATCTGTTCGTCGCAGGCTTCATCGGATCGCCGGCGATGAACATCCTCCCCGGTTCCACGGGGAACGGCGGCTTCGTCACTGAAGGCGGCGCCGTTTTGCCGATGCCGGAGAGCGCCAAAAACGGCGCCGGCTACTACGGCATCAGGCCCGAGCATATGCGGCTCGCCGATGGCGAGGGCATTCCGGCCACCGTCCAGATCGTCGAGCCGACGGGCTCGGAGACGCAGGTCATGGTCCGCATCGGCGATACGCCGCTGACGTGCGCCTTCCGCGAGCGCATTTCAGCAGGCCCGGGCGAGACGATCCGCATCATGCCGGACCTCGGTCTGGTGCACCTCTTCGCAGGCGGCTCCGGCCAACGGCTCGCCAGCTAAAAGCCAATAAAAACAAGAAGCACGTCTTCAACCACTAGGGAAGGAAGCATTATGGCACTGATCACCAGACGCACAGCCCTGCAGCTCGGCGCGAGCGCCGCAGCGCTCGGCGTCACAGGCGGTTTCGCCTTGGCCCAGTCCAACATCAAGACGGCGGACGCGACCCCGCCGAAGCTGGATATCGAAAAGGGCGCATCCCTGCGCGTGCTCCGCCCGGCCCGCTTCGTGCCGCCGGATGAGGAGATCTTCCGCGCGAACTGCGCCAGGTTCACCAAGGAGACGGGCGTCGAGGTCCGCGTCGACTTCGTCGGCTGGGAGGACATCACGCAGCAGACGGCCGTCACGGCCAACACGGGCGCCGGCCCGGACATCATCCTCGGCTTCAACGAGGCGCCGCACATCTACACCGACAAGCTCGTCGAGCTCTCGGATGTCGCCGAGTACATCGGCAAGAAGTACGGCGGCTGGCTGCCGCTCGCCCAGAAGTACGGCAAGAAGCACGGCACGAACAACTGGATCGGCCTGCCGTTCGGCGCCTCGGGCGGCCCGCTCGTGTGGCGCAAGTCGGCGGTGAATGCCGCGGGCTACGATGCGCCGCCGGATGACCTCGACAAGTATCTCGACCTCTGCCGCAAGCTGCACGCCGCCGGCAAGCCCCCGGGCTTCGCGCTCGGCAACGCAGTCGGCGACGGCAACGGCTTCGCCAACTGGCTGGTCTGGTCGCACGGCGGCTTCCTCGTCGACGAGGACAACAAGGTCGCGATCAACCGCAAGGAGACGGTCGAGGCGCTCAAGTATCTCCAGGAGCTCTACAAGACCTTCATTCCCGGCACGATCGCCTGGAACGACATCAGCAACAACCGCGCCTATGCCGCCAATGAAATCTGGCTGACGGCGAACGGTGTGTCGATGTACTTCGCGCTGAAGCGCGATGAGAAGCTCCGCCCGATCGCCGACGACACGCAGCACAGCCTGCTGCCAAAGGGCAAGCTGAACGTCTCGCCGATGGCGGGCCTGACACTGAACGCGATGGTGTTCAAGCACAGCAAGGCCCAGAACGCGGCAAAGTCGCTGCTGTCGTTCCTGCTCGAGAAGGACCAGTACGATCCGTGGCTCCAGGCCAACCTCGGCTACTGGTCGCAGCCGCTCGAGAACTACTCGACGAGCGCCGTGTGGGAAAGCGATCCCAAGGTCTCGCTGTTCAAGAACACGATGCGGAGCAATTTCTGGATCGGCTACAAGGGCCCGATCAGCCAGGCCTCCGCCGCGGCCAACGCCGACTACATCATGGTGCAGATGTGCGCCGCTGTCGCCTCGGGCCAGTCTACGCCCGAAGCCGCGGCCGCCGAAGCGGAGCGCCGCGCGCGCCGCTTCTTCCGCAGCTAGACTGAACGGTACGGCGGCGTTCCTCGCGAGCGCCGCCGTCACCTCGCAGGATAATTTGCGCCATGACCGACGCCTCACTCTCCACCTGGGTGCATCGCCGCGCCGAACCTTCCTGGCTTGGCCGCCTGTTCGACTCGAAACCATTCCTGGTGGTGGTCTGCCTGTTCCCGGCGGTCGGTCTGTTGATGACCTTCCTGACCTATCCGCTGGCCCTCGGCATCTACCTGGCATTCACCGACACCACGATCGGACGGGCCGGCATCTGGGTCGGCGTCGAGAATTTCACGTACCTCTTCCAGGACCCGATCTTCTGGGGCGCGGTCTTCTACAGCGTGTTCTACACGGCGATCGCAACGATCGGGAAATTCGGCCTCGGATTGTGGCTCGCGCTGCTGCTGAACAATCACCTGCCGTTCAAGAGCTTCCTGCGCGCGATCATTCTGCTGCCGTGGATCGTGCCGACCGTGCTCACGGCCATCGCCTTCTGGTGGATCTATGATCCGCAGTTCTCGATCCTCTCGCATCTGCTGATCAAGTCGGGC
>ERZ778025.2104-NODE-2104-length-11882-cov-3.820326_pt1 | contig 11882 bp, 10 predicted proteins | sample MGYA00375755_ERZ778025 | MGnify/ENA primary metagenome ERZ778025 (study PRJEB29350, sample SAMN05389825) | bioreactor metagenome | isolation source: Thiocyanate bioreactor | place: South Africa: University of Cape Town | collected 2014-03-17 ... | reverse complement strand
TGTCGATGGAATACCCCGCGCCGAGTGAAGCCCTGCCTTGAAAATCGGAACCGGTGCCGAACACGCTGGCGCCGTCGACGTCGGCGTGGCTCGCGAACGTGCGGGCGAGGTTCAGCCGCACGCGCAGGATGCGGCCGTTGGGCATCCAGAAATAACTCTGCGCGTTGACACCCAGCGTGGTCGCCCAGGCGCCCTGCCCCATGCCGTCGCTGGCCCGCTGCAGGCGATCGTAACGGCCGGTGGGCACGCTCTCCTGCAACAGCAGCGAGATCGTGGGCAGCCGGCTGCCTTCCTGGAACCGGGTGAGCCGGAATTGCGCCTGCAGGATCTGGTCGGCAAAGCCCACCCGCGAACTGTCCGGGGCGCCGCTGATGCGGTTGTAGCCGATGATGGGAATCAGGCCGACCGTGAGCCGGTCCGTGAGTCCATACAACACGTAGGCGCGTGAACCGAAACGGTCGGCGCCCTTCGACGCGACGTCGTAAAGATAGGGTTCGATCAGGACGTGCCCGCGCGGCAGGGTATCGGCGGAATTGGCCAGCATCGGGCCGGTCCACCAGGCATCGTCGCGCGACTGGCGATAGCTGCCATCCGCCGATTGTGCGTGCGCCGCGACAGCGACACCGAGCCACGCCACCAGAAGTGCAAAACACCGGAACATGCGGACGATCGGCCGCCGCTGCGCCGTGTCCAACGTCAAAGCCCACGCCATTTCCATCTCCGTCCGTTGCGTTCGGAGGCGCGCACGTTAGCCGCGACAGCGGTTTGTAGCCATAGCCACTTCGCTATGATTTCGCATGGCCACTTTGCCCGCCCGCCACGATGCGAAAAACATGCAACGCGTAGCCGCCAGCCTGCTGCCGCCGATCGCCCTGGAAACCGGCGGCGCGCCGATCTACGTGCAGGTGTCGGATTGGTTCCGCCGTGCGATCGCCGAGGGCCAGCTCCGACCCGGACAGCGGGTGCCGTCCACGCGCGCACTGGCGTCGGAGCTCAAGGTTTCGCGCTTGCCGATCTTCAGCGCCTACGAACAACTGCACGCCGAGGGTTACCTCGAAACCTTCACCGGCGCCGGCACCTGCGTCGCCGCCACCATTCCGCAGGCCGCGGCCGACGCGTTGCGCCGCAAGACCCGCCGGGGCGCGTCAACCACGCCTGCCCGGCCGGCTGCGCGCCGCATGGCCGCCCGCGCGACCGCGATGGCGGCCCCACCGCAGATGTGGCTGGAGACCCAGGGCGCCTTCCGCGTCGGCGTGCCGGCGCTGGACCGGTTTCCCTTGCGCACCTGGTCGCGCCTGATCCACCGCCATGCACGCCACGCCGATGCCGAGGCGTTGGCCTACGGCGATCCCATGGGATACCTGCCGCTGCGCGAAGCCATCGCCGACTACCTCGCGGTGGCACGCGCGGTGCGTGCCGATGCTTCGCAGGTGCTGATCACCGCCGGCATCCAGCACGGGCTGCAGATTTGCGCGCACGCGCTGCTCGACCCCGGCGACGAGGCGTGGGTGGAGGAGCCGTGTTACTCCGGCACCTGGCAGGCCTTGGCGACGGTCGGCGCCGTGGCCATACAAGTCCCGGTCGATCGGGATGGCCTGGACGCGGCGGAGGGATTGCGCCGCGCGTCGTCGGCGCGGGTGGCCTTCATCACGCCTTCGCACCAGTTTCCGCTCGGCGCCACCCTGAGCGCCGCGCGGCGGATCGAGTTGCTGCAATGGGCGGCGCGCGCGGGAAGCTGGATCGTCGAGGACGACTACGACAGCGAATACCGCTTCGACAGCAAGCCGATCGCGTCGCTGCAGGGGCTGGATGCGGACGCGCGGGTGATCTACATGGGCACTTTCAGCAAGGTGATGTTTCCCGCCCTGCGGCTAGGCTACCTGGTGGTGCCGAAAGACCTGCTGCCGGGGTTCCGCGCCTGCCGAGATGCGATGGATACCTGCTCGCCCACGCTGTCGCAGAAGGCCCTCAACGACTTCATCCGCGAAGGACATTTCGCGCGGCACATCCGCCGCATGCGCGGGTTGTACGCGGCGCGACGCACGGCGCTGCTCGATGCCATCGCGAAACATTTGCCGCACACCTTGCAGGCAACGGGCGCCGACGCCGGCATGCAGTTGTCGGCGCTGCTGCCGGACGGCACGGATGACATGGCGGTGTCGCAGCATGCCGCGCAAATTGGCGTGTCGGTACGGCCGCTCTCGCAATGCTACGGACACCCGGGGGCGCGCAGCGGCTTGATCTTCGGTTACGGTTCGGTCGACGAGCGCGCGATCGACGCCGGCGTGCGCAGCCTGAAGCGTGTCGTCCAACAGTACACGGGTTGATTACGCCACGCCGAACGGCAGGTTCGGCGACGACACCACGCGTTCGCCCACCGATTCCCCGCGCAGGAAACGCAGGCCGGCGTCGATCGTGGCGGGATCGTTGACGATGCGGCTGTGGCCCAGGCCCGTGGTGCTAAGCAGGCGCGCGCCCGGCCACAGGCGCGCGTAGCTTTCGCCCTCTTCCCACGGCACTTCGGTATCGGCGAGGTCGTGGATCACGAGGGCCGGCACCGCCAATGACGGCACCCGCAGGTGCGCAGTGAGCTCGCGCACCGTGACGCCGGTCTGCACTTCGAGGTGGCGCTGGATGCGCGGCACGATGCCGCCGACCAGGCCGACCCTGCGCGCGAAGCGCGCGGTCGCGGCATCGGGATCGGCCGCCGGCGAGATCAACAGCATGCGCCTTGCGACGGCGCCGTCCGCCAGCGCCAGCATCGCCGCCGTGCCGCCCATGGAATGGCCGACGATCGCGGCGAACGGGCCGTGGCGCTCGGCGATGCCACGCAGCGTGCGGGCGAAGCACGCCAAGGTGCAGCGGCCTTCGTCGCTGCGGCCGTGGCCCGGCTGATCGAACGCGACCACCGCGTAACCGGCTTCGCGCAGCGCGCGCACCCACGGCAGGAAACGCAGCGCGTAGCTGGACCAGCCGTGCGCGAGCAACACGCGCGGTTGCGTCTGCACGTCGCCCCATTGGTACACGGCCACGCGACGCCCGTCGATTTCGATGTCGCTGCGCAACGCGCCACCGTCGTCGGCGTCGCGTGCGCGCATGCGGCCGGCCGCGAACGGCGTGCACAGCAGCCGCGCCGCGCGGCGGGCCGTGGCGTCGGGGGCGAGCTGGCCGCCGATGCGATTGGCCATCCGCAGGGCGGCGAACGATAGCGTATTTAGAACGACCGTGCTTTTCGTGTTTGCGGCAATGGGCATGGTTGTGATCCGAAGCAAGGGGAATCAATTCGCGTGGCTGGCGAACAGGCGATCGAACGCACGCGTGGCGCGTGCGATCGCATCGGTCGCCCCGAACAGGTGTGAATCGTGGTGCAGCACGAGGACGATGCCGAACAACTCGAAGGCGACTTGTTCCGGATCGATGTCGGCACGCAGTTCGCCCGCCTCGACCGCCAGTTCCACCGCGCGCGCGAGGGCTTCACGCAGGCGCCGCTGCCAATACACCACGCGATCGCGGATGACGCCGGGCCGGTCGTCATATTCGATCGTGGCGGCGATCATGGGACAGCCGTCATGCGCCCACTCCATCCAGTTGGAGACGATGGCGCGCAGCCGCTTCAGGCCACGCGGCTGGCGGAACGCGGGCGCGAGTACGCGCTGGCTGAAGTCCTCGGCCACGGCATCCAGCACCGCCAGCTGCATGTCCTCGCGCGAGCCGAAGTGCGCGAACACGCCGCTCTTGGACATCGTCGCGGCCTGAGCGACGCTGCCGATGGACAGGCTTTCCAGCCCCTGCTTGCGCACGAGGCCAATCGCCCGCTCGACGATGGCGCCGTGGGTGGCGACACCCTTGCTGGTGGCGGCTGCAAGAACCATGGGCGCTACAATAGCACGTTCGTACTATTTTGCAAACATCCGGGAGCGCAACTTCGGCAGAGCGTTCGACGGCACTGCGCTAAGCTGTGGCGACACCGTCCGCTGCCGGGAGGAAGGCACCATGCGAAACCTCGCCATCGTCGCCTGTGTCGCACTGTTGCTCGGCGCCTGTGCCACCAGCCCGACCGGGCGCAGCCAGTTGATGCTGGTCTCGGGTTCCCAGATGAGCCAGCTCGGCCTGGAATCGTTCAACCAGATGCGCGAGCAAGGCAAGTTTGCGCAGGCGCCGCGCGAGCGCACCTACGCCACCTGCGTCGCCACGGCGCTGATCGGCGTGCTGCCGCCGCCGTGGAATACCGAGAAGTGGGATGTCGAGATCATCAACGACGACACCGCCAATGCCTTCGCCCTGCCCGGTGGCCGCATCGGCGTGAACCGCGGCCTGTTCAAGGTCGCGCAGACGCCGGATCAACTCGCCGCCGTGCTGGGGCATGAACTCGCGCACGTGGTCGCGCGCCATCCAGCCGAACGCGTTTCCGACAACCTGGCCACCCAGATCGGGGTGAGCGCCGCCAACGCCTACGGCGTCGCCCGCGGCATGAACCCCGACACCTTGCAGGCCTTGCTGGGCGTCGGCGCGCAGACCCTGGTGACGTTGCCGTTTTCGCGTGCGCAGGAAAGCGAAGCCGACGTGCTGGGCCAGCGCTACATGGCCGCGGCCGGCTTCGACCCGAAGGCCGCGGTCACGCTGTGGCAGAACATGGAAAAGGCCAATCCGGGCAACCGTGCTTTCTTTCCACGCCTCCCTCACCCGGCGACCGCATCGCGAAACTTTCCGCCAACGCGCCGGCGCTCGAGCCCACCTATCGCGGCGCACGCGCCAACGGACGCGCTCCGCGCTGCTCGATGTGAACCCGGCTTCCCATCAACGATCCGAAGCTTGCAACAAAACCAATGCGTTACGCCGGCATGTTGAGGGGAAGATGCCGGTCGAGCCTGTCTTGCGCCACGCGTCCCGGCTACACTAGGCGGCTGCGTGCACGCAGGACGCCCTTCGCGGTCCGGGCACGCGCTTCGTCCGCGGCGCCCTGGGCGCCTTCCTCGTAATCGCGCGCCACGCATGTGGCGCTTCCGGGAGCAAGCAGCGATGCTTTTCGAAACCATTTCCACCACCGGCCACGAGCAGGTCGTGTTCTGCCAGAGCAAGGATGCGGGCCTCAAGGCCATCATCGCGATCCACAACACCGTGCTGGGTCCGGCGTTGGGCGGCCTGCGCATGTGGCCGTACAAGACCGACGAGGAAGCGCTGAACGACGTGCTGCGGCTGTCGCGCGGCATGACCTACAAGAACGCGGTGGCGGGCCTGAACCTCGGCGGCGGCAAGGCGGTGATCATCGGCGACCCCGCGAAGGACAAGTCCGAGGCGCTGTTCCGCTCGTTCGGGCGTTTCATCAACTCGCTGCATGGCCGCTACATCACGGCCGAGGACGTCGGCATCGACGTCAACGACATGGAATACGTGTATCGCGAAACCGAATTCGTGACCGGCGTGCACCAGGTGCACGGCGGCTCGGGCGACCCTTCGCCGTTCACCGCCTACGGCGCGCTGCAGGGCGTGATGGCGACGCTCAACTACAAGCACGGCAACGAGGACATCGGCAAGTACAGTTTCGCGGTCCAGGGCGCGGGCCACGTGGGTTCGGAGTTCATCAAGCTGCTGCGCGAACAGGGCGCCAAGGTGTTCGTCACCGACATCCACAAGGACTCGGTGCAACGTTGCGTCGATGAACTCGGTTGCGAAGCGGTCGGTGTCGACGAGATCTACGACGTCGATTGCGATGTGTACAGTCCGTGCGCGCTGGGCGGCACCGTCAACGAGCAGACCATCGACCGCATCAAGGCGCCGATCATCTGCGGCATCGCCAACAACCAGTTGTCCACCGACGCGATCGGCGACGAACTGATGAAGCGCGGGGTGGTGTACGCACCGGATTACGCGGTGAACGCCGGCGGCGTGATGAACGTGTCGCTGGAAATCGACGGCTACAACCGCGAGCGCGCGATGCGCATGATGCGCAGCATCTACTACAACGTCGGCCGCATCTTCCAGATCGCCGACCGCGACGGCATCCCGACCTACAAGGCCGCCGACCGCATGGCCGAGGAACGCATCAACGCCATCGGCAAGATCAAGCTGCCGACGATGGGCAATGACGGGGCGCGGTTCCTGGGCAGGATGCGCGGGCAGTAAGCGTTGGGACTCGCACCCGGAAAATGCGCCGTTCCGCCCTTCATGGTCATTCCGGGGTACCCCGAAGGGGTGAACCCGACTGCGTTGGCAGGATAGCCAACGCGAACGCCAAAGGCGGTCCGAAGGGCGAGCGCCATGGATGGCGCGAGTCAATCGGTCTCTCGACGCCGGAATGACGGACACGTGTAGCCCGGATGGAGTCGCGCAGCGACGCAATCCGGGGTTCGCTAAAACTCCGGATTCCGCTACGCTGCATCCGGGCTACTCGGCTGCGCCACCTTTCCCAATTCCCCATTCCCGGCTCTTGAACCATGCGCCCTTTCCAACTCGGTGAAGACATCGACCTGCTGCGCGAAAGCGTGCACGCCTTCGCGGAGAAGGAAATCGCGCCGCGCGCCGACCAGATCGACCGCGACAACCTGTTCCCGTCCGACCTCTGGAAGAAGCTGGGCGGCATGGGCTTGCTCGGCATCACGGTGCCGACCGAATACGGCGGCAGCGGCTTGGGTTTCCTCGCGCACGTGGTGGCGATGGAAGAAATCTCGCGCGCCTCGGGTTCCGTCGGTTTGTCGTACGGCGCGCATTCCAACCTGTGCGTCAACAACATCTTCCACAACGGCACCGAAGCACAGCGCAAAAAATATTTGCCGAGGTTGTGCTCGGGCGAATTCGTCGGCGCGCTGGCGATGAGCGAACCCGGCGCGGGCTCTGACGTGGTCGGTTCGATGAAATGCAAGGCCGAGAAGCGCGGCGACCACTGGATCGCCAACGGCAACAAGATGTGGATCACCAACGGCCCCGACGCGGATGTCGTGCTCGTCTACATGCGCACCGCCGACCGCACCGCGGGCAGCCGCTGCATCACCGCCTTCATCGTCGAGAAGGGCTTCAAGGGTTTCACGACCGCGCAGAAGCTCGACAAGCTCGGCATGCGTGGCTCCAACACCTGCGAGCTGGTGTTCGAGGATTGCGAAATTCCCGATGCCAACCGGGTGGGCGAAGTCAACGAAGGCGTGCGCGTGCTGATGGGCGGACTCGACACCGAACGGCTGGTGCTGTCGGGCGGTCCGATCGGGCTGATGCAATCCGCCATCGACGTCACCCTGCCCTACGTGCGCGAGCGCAAGCAGTTCAACGCGCCGATCGGCACCTTCGAAATCATGCAGGCCAAGATCGCCGACATGTACACCGCGCTGCAATCGGCGCGCGCGTACGCGTACATGATCGCGCAGCAGTTCGACGCGGGCGTGAAGTCGCGCATCGACCCGGCCTCGTGCCTGTTGCTGTCGTCGCGCAACGCCGTGGATGTCGCGCTGGAAGCGATCCAGTCACTGGGCGGCAACGGCTACATCAACGAATTCCCCACCGGCCGCATCCTGCGCGATGCCAAGTTGTACGAAATCGGCGCGGGCACCAACGAAATCCGGCGCATGCTGATCGGGCGCGAGTTGTTCTACGGCAACGCTTGAGGAGCCGTTGGGCTTCCCCCGGGTCAGGTCCGGGGTCAGCGCCAACCTACCAAGACGCTGTAGGTTGGGCTGACCCGGCTCCATCGGGGAAGCCCAACGTGGCGCGCTCAATCCCGCTCACCACCGATCCCTACGTCTTCGGCGTCGCTCGCCCAATCGCGAGTCAACCATCCTGCCTTGATGTATCGATGGATGGACGAGTGTGGCCAATCCGCCGCGCGCTTTACATGCCCATGTTTGACGGGGTTGATGTGCACGTAATCGACATGGCGCTGCAGATCCATCTCGTCACGAATCAGATGTTCCCAGAACCGGCGCTGCCATATCCCACGCTCGCGCTTGCCTGCACGTGAGGCCGAGACGGCATCGGTTTGCGCAACGGTTCGCGAAAAGCCGCTCTTGATAAGGCTCCAGCGTCCAGAAAAATCCCGATCGTCATCAGGCAGCGTCCAGACCGCATGCATGTGTTCGGGCAGCACCACCCACGCAACGATTTCGAACGGATGGCGCTGCTTGGTGATTCTCACCGCGGCGCGTAAATCGTCGATGTGTTCGACCAGCAGGTGGGATAATCGATCAGCTAGGTTGACCGTGAAGAAATAGGTTCCGCCTGCGACGTCCGACCTTCTGTATCGCATCGATTGCGCTCCCTCGCTCTTGTGCCCAATCCGCGCGTTGGGCTTCGCTACGCTCAGCGCCAACCTACACGCGTAGGTTGGGCTGACTCCGGGCTTGATCCGGGGGAAGCCCAACGATGTTCACAGCGCCTGCGCGTGGAAGGTATCGCAGGCGTTGATATCTCCGGCCTCAAAGCCGGTCTTGAACCACTTCACGCGTTGCGCGGAACTGCCGTGGGTGAAGGAATCGGGCACGACGGTGCCGCGGGCTTCGCGTTGCAGCGTGTCGTCGCCGATTTGCGAGGCTGCATTCAGCGCGCTTTCGATGTCGCCGGGTTGCAGCCATTGCAGCTGCTGTTGCGACTTGTTGGCCCACACGCCGGCGAAGCAGTCGGCTTGCAATTCGAGCCGAACCGATAACCCATCCGCGCCTTTCATCGGCTCGCCCTGCTGCGCGAGCCGTTGCTCCATGTCCATGATGCCGAGTTGGTCCTGCACGTGGTGGCCGACTTCGTGGGCGATCACGTAGGCGCGCGCGAAGTCGCTGTTGGAATGGAAGCGCGTCGCCAACTCCTGGAAGAAATCGAGGTCGAGGTAGACGCGCTTGTCGCCGGGGCAATAGAACGGCCCGACCGCCGCGGACGCGCCGCCGCAGGCGGTGGCGACCTGTCCATGGAACAGCGTGAGTTTCGGATCGATGTATCGCTGGCCGGCCTGCTGGAAGTACGCGGTCCACACGTCTTCGGTGCTGCCCAGCACCTTGCTGACGAACTGCACCTGCGGATCGCTCATGTCGGTCTGCGCGGGCGTGTTGGACGGCGCCACCCCACCGTCGCCGCCCGTGAGCAACCCGAAGATGATGCCGCGCGTCGAGGGGAAGATCATCGCGATGACGATCGCGACGATGGTGCCGCCGAGGCCGAGATGGATGCGGCCGATGCCGACCCCGCCGCCACCGCCGCCGCTCGCTTCTTCCACGTTGTCGCTGGAACGGCCTTTTTGCCAGAGCATCGCGATTCTCCTTTCCCCGTGGCGCGCTGCGCCGGGCGACGGAAACTTTGCGGCAATCGCAGGCGGCGCGCAAGTGCGCACCCGACTGTGCCAGAATGCGCGTGCCGTGCGCCCCGCGCGGCGATTTTCTTTCCCATCCCGAAACCTCGATGTCCTCCGTCGCCCGTGCCCACTGGCAACTGCATCTCTGCGTGCTGCTGTGGGGGTTCACCGCGATCCTCGGCAAACTGATCACGCTCACCGCGCTGCAACTGGTGTGGTGGCGGATGCTGCTGGTGACGCTGGCGCTGCTGCTGGTGCCGAAGGTGTGGCGCGGATTGCGCACGATGCCGCCGCGCCGGGTCGCGGCCTACGCCGGCATCGGCGTGCTGGTGGCGCTGCACTGGCTGACGTTCTATTCGGCGGTGAAGCTCGCCAACGCCTCGGTCGCGGCCACCTGCATCGCGCTGGCGCCGGTGTTCCTCGCGGTCATCGAACCCCTGGTGGTGGGACGCAAGTTCGACCCGCGTGAATTGCTGATCGGCGTGGCCGTCGTACCCGGAGTCGCGCTGGTGGTGGGCGGCGTGCCCGCGGACATGCGCCTCGGCGTCGCGGTGGGCGTGCTGTCGGCGGCGCTGTGCGCGATCTTCGGCGCGTTCAACAAGCGCATGGCCGGCCACGATGGCGCACTGACGGTGACCTGCCTCGAACTCGGCGCCGGCACCGTTTTCCTGACGCTTGTCACCTTGCTCTGGCACGGCGAAGGCACGTTCGTGCTGCCCGGCCTGCAGGACGCGCTGCTGCTGCTCGCGTTGGCGCTGGCCTGCACGTTGCTGCCGTTCGCACTCGCGCTGGCAGTGCTGCGCAAGCTGTCGGCGTACACCGTGCAACTCGCGACCAACCTCGAGCCCGTGTACGCGATCGTGCTGGCGGTGCTCCTGCTGGGCGAGCAGCACCAGCTCGACGCATGGTTCTACGTGGGCGTCGCGGTCATCCTGGGCGCGGTGTTCGTGCATCCCCTGCTGGTACGCCGGCCCGCAGGCAAGCCGCCCGAAGCCATACTGGGCACGGCGGAATCCAAGGCCATCGAATAAGACGCGCCCGCCATCCGCAGGCAAGTCGACGCGCACGACCCGGGTTCGGTGCCGCACGCCTTCGCCCTCGCCGGCGGGACTACTCCTGTTTCTTCGCGAGCGGGGCCGCTCCTTCCTGCTTCTTGGCATCCGGTGACACCAGCCCCTGCTTCCCGGTCACCGGCTGCGGCAACTCCTGCTTCTTGGCGTCGGGCGACACCGCTTGCGGCATCTGGTCATTGTCAGCCATGTCACACCCTCCTCTTGCAACCGGGGATACGACGCCGCCCCGGCTTCGGCGTATCGAGGCATCCCGTTCGCCTGCTCATGCCCCCGCATCTGCGCCTTTTCTCGGCGACGGCGGCGGCAAGCCGACCTTCCGGCAAAACGCGGCGAAGCGGGGATCGTCCCGGAAAGCGAGCAGGAACGGGTCGTAGAGCAGGTACGAAATGCCCGGGTCGCGATTGCTCCACGCGCGCTCGAGCCACGCGAACATGGGCTCGGGTTGTTTGCGCACCGCGTAGATTTCGGCGATCTGGTAGGCATTGCCGTCGCCGTACCTGGCGACCACATCCTGCAGCGCCGCATCGGCCGCAGCCGGATCGCCACCGATCTGGCGCGCCAGCGCGACCGCGACATCCCGCCACGAACCCGGCGGCCCTTGCTGCGCGACACGCAAGGCGGTCGCCGCGTCGCCGCGCCGGATGGCGATCACGGTGAGGGTTTCATGGAAGCTCGCGGCATTCGGCTGCAACGTGATGGCCTTCTCGATCGCGCGCTGCGCATCATCGAGTTGGCCAAGCGCGGAGTAGTAACTCGCCAGTGCTTCGTACCACGTTGCGTGCAACGGATCCTTTTCCAGCGCGCGCCGTTTCCACTCGACCGCCTGGTCCGGGCGCCCCCGCGTGGCCAGAAGGTCCGCCAGGAAACTCATCGCATTGCCGTCGTTCGGCGCCAGTTGCAGCCCGCGCCGGAACGCCGCTTCCGCGCCGCGCCAATCGAATTCCGCCCAGTCGAGGAAGACACCGCGCGCGATGTGGGCATCGGCCAGGTCGGGATCGAGCGACAGCGCGGTGTCGGACGCGGTCCGCGCCCTGGCATAGGCTTGCTGCATGGCCGGGCCATCCAGGAACGCGCCGGCCAGCATCGTCCAAGTGTAGGACAACGCGGCGTGGGCGCTGGCATAGCGCGGGTCGATCCGGATCGCTTCCTCGTAATGCGCGATCGCGGTGCGGTCGTCGGCCTCGGTGCTGCGTGCGCGATAGAAATTGCCCTGCAGGTACGCGTTGTAGGCGGCCAGGTTGCCGCCCGGCGGTTCGTCGGTGGACGCGATCGTCTTGCCCAGCAAGGTCGCGCGCATGGAGCTTGCGACGGACTGCGCGATATCCGATTGCACGTCGAAGATGTCCTTCAACTCGCGATCGTAGGTCTGCGACCAGATCACGCGGCTGTCCGCCGCCGAGACCAGGCTGGCGACGATGCGCACGCGCTCGCCCTGCCGGCGCACGGTGCCTTCCAGCAGGTTCGCGACGCCGAGCTTCGCGCCGATGCCACGGCTGTCGCTCAGGTCGCCGCGGAACCGGAACGAGGAATTGCGGCCGATCACCTTC
>ERZ778025.2099-NODE-2099-length-11909-cov-4.135735_pt1 | contig 11909 bp, 10 predicted proteins | sample MGYA00375755_ERZ778025 | MGnify/ENA primary metagenome ERZ778025 (study PRJEB29350, sample SAMN05389825) | bioreactor metagenome | isolation source: Thiocyanate bioreactor | place: South Africa: University of Cape Town | collected 2014-03-17 ... | reverse complement strand
ATAAGGTCCAGTCGGCGGCTTGGGAGTCAATACGCCGCGAATCCGGCCGCGATAATGCTCAAGACGATAAGGACCCGGCAGAAAGCTCACGACCTGAACCGGTTCAAGCGCCCCGGTCCATGGATAGATCGAATAGGCTCCAATATCTCCGATCACGTCAGCCCGTAGACCCAGCAGCTTGCCGTCGTGGTCAACCGCCAGCTCGACGTCCATCAATTGGTCGAAAGCCTGGCTCGTCGATGAAAGGTCCTCAAGACGATCGCTGGTGTACTTGATCGGCCGGCCGATCTTGCGCGCAAGTGCGCAGACCAGCATCTCTTCATGATACATCGATCCCTTGCCGCCGAAACTTCCTCCGACATCCGGGGCAACCACCCGCATCCTGTTGCCTGGAAGATCGAAGCATCCGGCAAGCACATCGCGAATGACACCCGGAATGTTAGTCGACGAATGCAGCGTCAGCGCGAGGCGGCGCTTGTCCCACTCGGCGAGATAAGAGCGGTTTTCCATCGCAACCGCCGTCTTCCGTGTCATGCGGAGTACGGCCTTCACCGTAACCGGCGCCTCCGCGATGGCTTTATCAACATCCCCCCGCGCAAATTCGCGCGAGATGATGACATTCGTTCCTGCTTCTTCGTGCAGCAGCGGAGCGTCGTCTGCGACCGCATCGACCTGCCTGATCGCGAACGGAAGAGGATCATATTCGATCGTAATATGTTCGAGCGCATCTTCCGCCGCGTACCGGCTTTCCGCCACCACGGCGATCACCGGCTCGCCGACATAGCGAACCTTCCCGCGCGCCAACGGCCAGATCGGCGTGGCGTAGTAGTTTTTCATCTTGGAGGTCGGAACGGCCGGCTTGAATTCACCTTCCAAATCCGTTGCATCGAAAATGCCGACAACGCCAGGCAGCGAAAATGCCTCTCCAACATCGACATTGCGAATACGCGCATGCGGCTGATCGCTTCTCCGAATGGCAATGTGAAGCGTGCCCTGCGGTGTAATGTCATCAACATAGCGACCAACGCCCGCAAGCAGGCGCGGATCTTCGGTCCGTTTGACGCGTTGCCCAACAAGTTTGGGACGCATCTCAACCGACGATGGATCGAACGTACTCATAAATGAATCCTTGCGGACGAAACGTGCACCCTCACTTCAGTGCTCCTCGCTCCTTCGCCAACTCGCGCACCGCATTGCAGATATGTTCGTAGCCAGTGCATCGGCAGATATTCCCCGACAGGGCTTCACGAATCTCCGCCTCGCTTTCGAGCGGATGATGGCGCAGCATGTCGGTGATGGTCATCAGAAACCCGGGCGTACAGAAACCGCACTGCAACCCGTGATGGTCGCGAAACGCCTGCTGCACCCGGCCAAGATTTTCCACCGAGCCCAGCCCTTCGACCGTCTCGATGCTGGCTCCGTCGACCTGAGCCGCGAGAGTCAGGCAGGACCGCGCACTCCGGCCGTCCAGCAAGATCGTACAGGCACCGCACACGCCATGCTCGCAGCCAACATGGGTTCCGGTGAACCCCAGTTCATGCCGCAAGAAATCGCTAAGCAGCATGCGCGGCTCGACACTGCGCGTATACGACAGTCCGTTGACGGACACGGTGATCTCGATACGCCCCGTCATGACTGCATGTCCCTTGCCCGCAACCATGCGTCGGATAATGCACGGCGCGTAAGCGTTCCCGCGAGATAGCGGCGATAATCTGCGGACGCATTCAGATCGGAATTTGGCTCGATCGCACTGCGAAGCGCATCAACCACCTCTTCCAGCGTCCTTTCGGTTACCTCTGATCCCTCCAGCATCGCCTCGAGCTGCGGCATTCTTGTTGGAGTTTCGCCAACACCCATCAGCCCGATCCGGACATTGGTTGCGACACCGTTCTGCCGTTCCATCGTGATCGCCACCGCCGCCAGCGCGTAGTCACCGTGGCGTCGCGCGAATTCCTCAAAGGCCCAGCCCGTTCCTGCAGGCAATCTGTCGACTTCGATCTCGGTCACGAGTTCGTCCGGCTCAAGTGCCGTCATCAGGGAGCCGACGAAGAAATCTCCCGCAGAAAGAACACGTTTGCCTCGCTCCGATACAATATGAATACTTCCATTCAGCAGAAGCGACATCATCGGCATCTCGGCGGCCGGATCGGCATGGCAAACGCTGCCGCAGAATGTGCCGCGATTGCGCACCGTCAGATGTGCAACATGCTTCATGGCATGATGCAAAACCGGAATATGTTCCGCGATCAAAGCGTCTTCCGCCGTCATGCGATGACGAACCAAGGCGCCTAGCGCCATCCTATCTCCGCGAAGTTCGATCCTGTCGAGACCCGCAATCCGGTTGATGTCGACAAGGACGGACGGCTTCACGAGCCTGAAGTTCATCATGGGCATCAGGCTTTGCCCGCCAGCAATGATCTTGCCGTCGCCGTCCGCTCCCGAGAGCGTCTGAACAGCATGTTCGACGCTTTCAGCACGAACATAGTCAAACGACGCGGGCTTCATGGCACGATTTCCGAGGGCACGATATTGCGGCGCATTATCAAGATTCTTTGCCTCCCATAGTGACTTGCATTATTAGACTATGTTAGATGATGTCAAGATGCCGAAAGCCCTCCGCCCGGAAAGCGGTCAATCCGGGGCCACACCGGCGCAAATTCTTAAAAGGCGATGGAGATCATCTCATGGATATGACGGGCCAGCAGCGCATTCCCGCGAGCCGCGATACCGTATGGAAAGCCCTGAATGACGTCGAAGTCCTGAAAGCCTGCATTCCGGGATGTCAGGAGTTGATCAAGACATCCGATACCGAGATGACGGCAATGGCAGTGATCAAGGTCGGCCCGGTAACGGCAAAATTCCAGGGAGCGGTTACGCTCTCCGAAATCGATCCCCCAAATGGTTACCGGATCACCGGAGAAGGCCAAGGCGGCGTTGCTGGATTTGCAAAGGGTGGTGCCGCCATCCGGCTGGAACAGGATGGCGATGGCACCATCCTGCATTACGACGTATCCGCCCAGGTTGGCGGCAAGCTTTCGCAGCTTGGCGGACGATTGATCGATGCGACCGCAAAGCAGATGTCCAATCTGTTTTTCAAGCGCTTCGCCGAAGAGATCGAAACTCGCTATGGCGATCAGCCAGCGACAACAGGCTCTTCCGTTGCCGCGACTGCACCGGCAGCAAAGACCGCAAATGCTGCATCAAGTCAGGAGCCGCGGCGCGATACGCTGCCTTCACATAAAGGCAATCCGAGTTTCTTTAGTTCGATCAAGTCGGCCGGCCTCATCGCGCTGATCGCAACGATCGGCGCATGCTGGTATCTCCTCGGTGGTCATCTCCCGACCCCGCAACCGATGAACGACATTCATCTATCGTCCGATTTTACCGGTGGCGTCATGCTCCTTCTCGTGGCCGCAGTCGGATATCTGTTTGGCCGGCAGCAAGGCAGTGCTGTCCAGTTCGATCAAGACACGATCGAACGTCTCGCACGCGCGCTGACGCAACAGCGCGGGTAAAATCATCATTTCAACGGTCCGGATCACATTTTGGCAAAAGCCGTTTCGCGAAAGAAAGCGATACCCGTTCGGACCGATGGAACACCCATGGTCCGAAACTGCTCGGTCGATCGAACGCTGACCATTCTATCCGATGCATGGTCCTTTCTGGTCCTGCGGGAAGTCTATCTCGGAGCGCGCCGGTTCGACCAAATTCAATCCGTGCTGCGAATGCCACGCGGCACGCTGAGCAACCGCCTGACCCAGCTTCTCGAAGCAAAAGTTCTCGGACGTGCCTCTATCGCAGGCGGCGCCCGCTTTGAATATCACCTCAGCGAAAGCGGACTGGAACTTTATCTTGTCATGCTTGCCATGCTCCGGTTCGGCGACGATTGGCTGGCAGAAGGAAAAGCCCCTCCGCTCCGGCTCATTCACGCGACATGCGGACACGAATGCCATCCCGAAACCATCTGTTCAGCGTGCCGCCAGCCAATTGACGCTTTGCGAGTCAGTTATCGAGACGGCCCAGGCGCAGGCTTAGCGCCACTGGCGACAAGGCCTCAACGTCGCCGCACTGCCGGCGTGCAGGCCTTTGAGCGCGGTCGGCCGTCTTCCGTTTCCCGAACTCTTGGAATTCTGGCGGACCGCTGGACGTTCCTGATCGTGAGGGAGTTTTTCTTCGGCGTCCACCGCTTCGACGTCATGCAGGAACGGCTTGGTATTGCATCGAATATCCTGACCGACAGGCTCAATCGCCTTGTGTCGCAAAAGATCCTCGAGCGGGTCAAATATCAGGACGTTCCGGAACGATATGAATATCATCTCACGGTGGCAGGACGGGATTTATACTTACCGCTTATCCAGATGTTGAGATGGGGGGACCGTTGGCTTGGCTTTCAAAAGCCTCTTATTCTCCACCATATGGACTGTAAGGCGGACTTTGAGCCCATCGTGGCATGCGATCATTGCCATCAAGCACTTCATCCGCACGACATGTGCTATCATCTCAATTACACCAAGCTGCGCAAGGATACGCCTCCCGCTCTCCTTGGTGAACACAACTAAAAGAAGGAAATAACGCTGCGTTACGTGGGCGCTCACACTGGCGAGTTCTGAATCCCGGGGTTTTCCCGTGCGGACCGGCAGCCGATACGATCATTCTCCGATTCCAAGGCGGAAGTTTGCGTCTTGGCTATTGTGCTGGCTGCATTGCCGTCCGCAATGCGATCTTGTCGATCTTGCCGGTCTTTCCCTTGGGCAATTCAGTTAGAAAGACGACTTCCTGCGGTATCTGCCATTTGGGAAAGTGTTCGGATAGCGCCGATCCATAGTCCTGCTGAAAACGCTCGCGCAGTTCCTTCGTATCCTCATGCAGAGCAACGCAGATTACCGGACGCTCCTGCCATTTCGGATCCGGCCGCGCCACGACCGCGGCTTCGCGAACGTCGGGATGATTCATCAATTGCAGTTCCAACGCCTGACTGGAAATCCATTCGCCACCAGATTTGATCAGGTCTTTCGCGCGATCGACAATTCGCACATAGCCATGCGGATCGATAGTGGCGATGTCGCCGGTGCGCAGCCAGACGCGACCTTCATCGACAACGAAAGAACCCTCCGGATGCAATCCTTTCTCTTCAGCGGCTCTGTCGAAATACGCCCCCGCCGCCCAGGGACTGCTGATCTGAAGTTCACCCGGCATCTTGCCATCTGTTACACATCGCGCCCCGTCGGCATCGACAATCCTCAGCCGGCATCCCGGAATAGGCAGCCCTTGCGCCGTGCGGGTTTCGCGCACCTGTGCGTCATCGAGATCGGAGCGCTCCACATTGGTCAGGCCGAGCGGCGAAATTTCCGTCATGCCCCAGCAATGCATGACCTCGATGCCGTATCTGGTGAAATCATCAATGAACGAGCGGCCGATGGCGGCCCCTCCGACCGGAAGACGCTTCAGTGACGAGATTCGTCCAAGGGCGGATGCATCACGCCTGAGATGATCCAGGAAGCCGATCCAGACCGTAGGTACCGCGGTTGCCATCGTAACGTGGGCCGCTTCGATCAGTTCGACAAGACTTGTAGGATCTGTCTGGCGGCAAGGCAGCGCCAGGTTCGCGCCTGCCATCAGCGCGGCATAAGGAAAGCCCCATGCATTGGCGTGGAACATCGGAACCGCCGGCAGGCAGACGTCACGCTCGCGCATCGCAATTCCATCGGCGAACAGGCATGCCAGCGTGTGCAGCGTGGTGGATCGGTGACTGTAGAGCACGCCTTTCGGATTGCCCGTGGTGCCTGACGTGTAGCACAGGCTCGCGGCTTCATCCTCACTTAGCACCGGCCATGCAAACGCCGCCTGATGACGGCGAATCATGTCTTCATAATGCGCCTGCGTCGTTCCGGCGCGCGCTGGTGGATCCAGCATCTGATCTGGCTCGTCTTCCATGACGACAACATGCCGAACTCTGCGCGGCAGATCGATCTCGTGGCCGATGGTTTTCCAGATCGAGCGGTCGACAAACAACGCTCGATCATCGGCATGATCAAGCAGCCTGGCAATATCAGGCCCAAGCAGCCGCGCGTTGATCGTGTGCAAGACGGCGCCCATGCATGGCACGGCCATATAAAGTTCGAGATGCCGATGAGAATTCCACGCCAGCGTGGCAACACGCTCACCACGCGTAATGCCGATATCCTGCAGAAAGTTGGCGATGTGCCCTGCCCGATCCAGTACCTCTCCATAACCGATGACATGAATCGCGTGCGGATAACGGGTCGTCACGGTTTTGTTCGGATAAAGATCGGCCACCCGTTCCCGGATCAGATTCAGCGTAAGCGGCACATTCTGCATCAATCCGGCAAGCATCTTACTTCTCCACTCTTGTCAGACCTTGACATCTCCCATATGGGAGCGCAACATTTTTCGAAGATTATTCGAATTTTGGTGATGCATGCACTTTCAGCTTCCCGACGATCTTCTCGTTCTCCAAGGCCGTATGCGCGACTTCGTTCGCACCGAGCTCCAGCCTCATGATGCCACCATCGAGGAAACAGGGTATGTACCGGACGAAGCCATGGCCGGCCTCCGACGGATGGGATTGTTCGGCACCAACACGCCGAAGCAGTATGGCGGCCTTGGACTGTCGATGCTCGGTAGCTGTCTCGCCATCGAAGAGCTCGCGAAGGCGCATACGGCTTTCTATTACCTCAGCGGTGTGAATGTTCACATCGGCTCGAAGGCGATCGAGTTTTTCGCTAAGCCCAAGATCCGCGATACGTGGCTGCCGGAGCTTGCCAGCGGTCGCGTCATCGGCGCATTCGCACTCACGGAGCCTGAGGCAGGATCCGATGCCTCGAAGATCACAACTCGCGCAAAACGCGACGGCGCGGATTATATCCTCAACGGCAAAAAGACCTACATCACCAATGCGCCCGTCGCCGGCGTCTTCACCGTTTTCGCGACCCTTGATCCGTCCGCCGGTGCGAAGGGTATTGCAGCATTTGCCGTGGACGCAAAGACGCCGGGCCTGACAATCGGCCGGACCGTGGAGATGGCCGCAGGACACGGCTCGGACCATGCCGAAGTCATCTTTAAAAATTGCCGCGTGCCGCGTGAGAACCTGTTGGGACAAGAAGGCGAAGGCTTCGCCATCGCCATGCGCTGCCTCGATGCGGGCCGCACCCACTGGGGCGCATACTGCGTGGGCGCAGCGTCCCAGCTTTTGAGTTACGCGTTGGATCATGCTTCGCAACGCGAGGCTTTTGGAAAGAAGCTGCGCGACCATCAGGGTATCGAATGGACCATTGCGGACATGGCGAGTTCGCTGCATGCTGCGCGACTTGTCGCCTATGAAGCGGCATGGCGCTACGATCAGGGCGATGCGGCGGCACGCACTACGACAGCCGCGCTGTCCAAATACACGGGCGCAGACATGGTGCAGCGGGTCGCCGACGCGACCCTGCAGCTTTTCGGCGGCGCCGGCTATTCCAAGGACTACCCGATCGAGCGCATCTGGCGGGAAACCCGCGTGGTCCGCATTCTGGACGGAACGTCCGAGATCATGAAGCAGATCATTGCCCGCAATACGTTCCGCAATCACGAGCGGCGCAATTCACCGACCTGATCGCAGCGAAAGCATATGTCAATCACGGGCGGCGTTGCCGTCGCACCACAGGAAGATCGCAATGGCTTCGAGCACGACACTCAAACTCAAGCAGCAGCGGAGTCGCGAGCGGCGCGAGCAGATTCTTGCGGCTGCGACGAAGCTGTTTGGCGAAAAAGGGATCGATCGCACGTCGCTCACGGACATCGCGGCAACCGCCAAGGTGCCGCTGTCCAGCATCTATGACTACTTCGCGGACAAACGCGCGCTGGTGCTAGAGGTACCGGAAGAGAATTTCGCGGCGCTGTATCAGAGAACCGAACCGTTGCTATCGAAGGGAAGCGATCCAGTCGAGCAACTGAAGATTACGTTTCTCACCAATTTCGAGTACATCAGCGAAAACCCAAGCTGGGGCCGCGTTTTCTTCCTCGAGATCTGGCCAAGCGTAATTGCGGCCGAGCCGCAGATCAAAAAGGCCGTCGACAAATATGCGATGCGCTATGTACAGCTTATCAAGCAAGCCATTCGCGCCGGCTCATATCGCAAGAATCTGGATCCTTACACCGCCATGTCCCTGATGATGGGCGGCATGTGCCACGTCACCGCCGTTTGGCTGCTGTACGGTCGCAGATACGATCTCGTGAAGAAGGGAAAGGCCGTTTTCACGACGCTCGATAGCGGATTCTCAAACAACTGATATGAATGAGCTTCGAACGCACACTGCGTGGATGCACGGATCTGCCAAGGAATTGCAGGCGTGATGGATTGACCATGGGGTCTTCGGCGGTTCAGCGACCAACGATTGAGAAACGCGTAGTCAAAGCCTGCGCCGAGGCCAGCGGCTGCGGATGGCGGAGGCTTCTTCGCTGAAGAATGATTGGGTCCAGTGGTTATTGGTGCTCGGTTGCACGCCAATTCCGGGGTATTTGCGAACCGGCAATCTTTTCCCTAAAAGCTATCAGTCGCGAACTGAGGCTAGCCTAAGTAACGATGGATGATACCATCTATTGTCCTATGTTTGAGCTTGGGCATCGGTCAGGCAAATGCCCTCAAAGGAGAGCGCTCGGCGAGATGAGTGTTCAATGCGAGAGCGTTCGGAGGCGTTTAGGTTCCTGGTGGTCCTCCCGGTCTTCAAAACCGGTGAGACCGAGTACCTCGGTCTGGCAGGTTCGATTCCTGTCCGCCTCCGCCAATCGCCGTAACCCCGATGCTGCCGAGATGATCGGCCCGCGTACTGAACGATGACGACGCACGTCGTCGCGACGGCCGGTCACGTCGATCACGGCAAGAGCACGCTGGTTCGCGCGCTGACCGGGATGGAGCCAGACCGGTGGGAGGAGGAGCGCCGCCGCGGGCTCACCATCGATCTCGGATTCGCCTGGACGATCCTGCCCTCCGGGCGTGAGGTCGCCTTCGTCGATGTGCCCGGCCACGGACGGTTCATTCGCAACGCGCTGGCAGGCTTGGCAACCGTGCCGGTTGTGTGTTTCGTCGTGGCCGCCGACGAGGGGTGGTCAGAGCAATCCGCCGAACACCGCGACGCCATCGCAGCGCTCGGCATCCGTCATGGGCTCATCGTGGTGACCAAGGCCGATCGCGCACCATCGAGCGTGCCCGTAGTGAGTTTGCGCACACCCCCCTGCGCGACGCGCCCGCGGTCGCCGTTTCGGCGGTGCAGAACAGCGGGCTGGATCAGTTCAGGAAAGTTCTCGACGACGTTCTCGCCAATATGGCTGCGCCCGACGCCAACGGCAGGCTCCGGCTGTGGATCGACCGCGCGTTCAGCGTTTCGGGAGCGGGCACGGTGGTCACCGGTACCCTCACCGCGGGTACACTGACCAAAGAAGATCGGCTCCTGGTGACCGGCGAAGGGCGCGAACCGCAAGAGGTCGTCATTCGCGGACTTGAGTCACGGGACTCCTCCGCGGATGCTCTCCATCCGATGAATCGAGCTGCGGTCAACCTGCGCGGTGTGCCCGCCGGGGACATCCGTCGCGGCCAGGCATTGATCGCGCCAGACGATTGGTTCATGACCTCCGTTATCGATGTGCGCCGCATCGGCGGCGCCGCTCTCAATGAGGTGCCGGCACAGATCACCGTGCATGTCGGGACGGCAGCCGTACCGGCGCGGCTACGCGGCTTCGATGCCGAACATGCGCGGATCACCCTCGACTGGCCGCTGCCGCTGATCGTGGGCGATCGGTTGCTGCTTCGCAATCCGGACAGCCGCCTCGTGCTCGGCGGCGTTGGCGTACTGGATCCGGATCCCCCGCAATTCCTGCGCCGCGGAGACGGGACCCGCCGCGGGATGACGCTGGCCAACATGCCTTCTCAAGGTGACGTGCTGGCCAAGTTGACCGACCGGGGCGCCGTGGAAAAAAACTATCTGCGCCGAATCGGCCTGCTGGATTCCGATGCAAGGCCGCCACCGAATGTCCGTGAGCTAAACGGCTGGTGGGTACATCCCCCCACCTACGACAAGTGGCGACAGCAGTTGCGTGCCCTGGTGGAGAACGATGACCGGCGGGATCAACTCACTCCCGGCGTTTCTCAAGGAGCGGTGCGCGATGCCCTTGGTACAACCGCAGCGCACTTTATCGATCTGCTCGTCGTGGAAGCCGGCCTTGAACAGCACAATGGTTACCTCCGGATGCCGCGGGTACGCACCGACCTTGGCCGGGCCGAAGTCGGAGTAGCCAAGCTCGAGGCGCGGCTGCTTGCGACTCCGTTTCTCGCACCGCTGGCCGGCGATCTAGCCGCTCTCGGCCTTGGAGCCCGCGAATTGGCCGCAGCCGAGCGAGCGCGCCGGGTGTTTCGCCTTCAAGGGGGCGTGGTTCTGCTGCCGTCCGCGCCGGACCTTGCAATACATGCGCTGGCGCAACTGCCGCAGCCGTTCACCACCAGTCAGGCGCGGCAGGCTTTGGGAACCAGTCGCCGGGTCGCGATCCGGCTGCTGGAGTATCTGGACGGACGCGGCCGGACGCGCAGAATCGATGACGAGCACCGGGAGGTGGTGCGGTAACCGGGAGGCGAGTATCGGCTCTTAAAACGCGCTTACCCGCCACGAAGCCGGGCATGACACGAGGATCATTCCGCTTAAATCGAAAGCTAGCCCTTGCCGTCTTCCTCGCGGTTCTGGACGTGCACCCAGCCGAACCGGCCCTTGATGCACAGGTTGCCGTGGCCGACAGAGTGATCGTGGGGCGATGTCACCTTGACGATCTTGTTGTCCTGAACGTGCAGGTTCAGGTTGCAGCCAACGCCACAGTACGTGCACACCGTGGTGGTCTCGGTTTGCTCCGCCTCGTCCCAGGTGCCTGAGGCACGCATATCGTACTCGGATTTGAACGACAGCGCCCCGGTCGGACAGACCTCCACGCAATTGCCGCAGAAGACACAAGCGGAGTCCGGCAATTCCGCAGCGTATTCGGTCGATATCTGAGAATCGAACCCACGCCCTGCGACCTGGATCGCAAAGGTGTTCTGCCACTGAGTCCCGCAGGCATCCACGCACTTGTAGCAGAGGATGCACTTGTCGTACTCGCGCACATAAAGGTCGTTGTCGATCTTGTCCGGTTGGGCCATCGTCGCCGCGACGCTGCCGTTCCCCGCGTGGTGCTCGCCAGGCTCATGAACATCGCGAAGAAGACTCTGGCCCGCCTTTGGGCCATAACGATCCGAGTCGACATTGTAGCGCTCTTTCCACTCGGGAATCCGCGGCGTGGTGGACAGGTCGACCGAGGAATCGAGCAACTCCAGCACGAGGCGGCGGCTGTGCCGCACCCGGTCGGTGTCGGTAAACACTTCCATGCCCGGCTGGATCTTGCGGGAGCAGGACGGCACGAGGACGCGCGAACCCTTGAGCTCGACCATGCAAACACGGCAAGCATTCTTCGGCGTGAGTGTGTCGCCGTAACAAAGCGTCGGCGTGTCTTTCCCTGCTGCGTTACAGGCCGTCAGGATGGTGCTCCCCTCCGGGACACTGACCTCCTTGCCATCAATGGTGATCGTGATCTGCCGGACAGGCGTATCCACGCCACCCTTATAGTGCACGTTCATATGCTCTTGCTCTCCTCAAGTACGCCAAGGCGATCGATGGCCGACTCGACGGCATTCCAGGCGGCTTGGCCGAGACCACAGATCGAGGAATCCTTCATCACCAAACCAACGTCGCGCAGCAGACCGACATCGCGCCCCTTGGCCGCAGCATCGCGGCGATTGTGCGCAATGCGCAGCAACGCCTCTTCCTGACGCACGGTCCCCACCCGGCAGGGTACGCACTGGCCACATGACTCGTCACGGAAGAAGCGCGCGATGC
>ERZ778025.2098-NODE-2098-length-11910-cov-3.712779_pt1 | contig 11910 bp, 9 predicted proteins | sample MGYA00375755_ERZ778025 | MGnify/ENA primary metagenome ERZ778025 (study PRJEB29350, sample SAMN05389825) | bioreactor metagenome | isolation source: Thiocyanate bioreactor | place: South Africa: University of Cape Town | collected 2014-03-17 ... | reverse complement strand
CGCGGTCCCTGCGGACGGCACCGGCCCCTACAAGATTGCCGAGCTGAAGCCCGGCCAGTCGCTCCTGATGGTGAGGAACGAGGATTACTGGGCCGGCAGCCCCAAGGGCAAGCCGCCGATCGGCAAGATCCTCTTCCGCACGATCAAGGACTCGAACACGCGCCTCGCCGAGCTGATGACCGGCGCGATCGACTGGGTCTGGGACGTGCCGAAGGATGAGGCCGAGCGCCTTCAGCGCGCCCCCAACCTGACGATCGAGAACGCCAAGACGCTGCGCATCTCGTACCTGACCATGGACGCGACCGGCCGCTCGCCCGACAAGCGCTTCATGGACAAGCGCGTGCGCCAGGCCCTCAATCACGCGATCAATCGCAAGTCGCTCGTCGACAATCTCGTCGGCGCGCCCTCGCAGGTGATCTACTCGCCCTGCCATCCGGACCAGTTCGGCTGCTCGGAGGACGTGACGAAGTACGACTACAATCCTGACAAGGCGAAGAAGCTGCTCGCCGAGGCCGGTCATCCGAACGGCTTCGAGTTCGACCTGCACGCCTATCGCGAGCGGCACATCACCGAGGCCGTCATCGGCGATCTCGTGCGCGTCGGCCTCAAGCCGCGTCTCGTCTATCTCCAGTACGGCCCGCTCGTTCAGGCCATCCACAAGGGTCAGGCTGCGGTCATCAACCTGACCTGGGGCTCGAGCTCCATCCCCGATGTCTCCGCCAGCACGGGCCACTTCTTCACGGGCTCGCCCGATGACCTCGCGCAGGACAAGGAAGTGATCGCGACCATTCAGGCAGCCAATGGCACGATCGATCCGGACAAGCGCGCGGACCTCTGGCACAAGGCACTCAAGCGGATCTCGGACGAGGCCTACTGGGTGCCGATGTTCACCTACGCCAAGTTCTACGCGTACTCGAAGAACCTCGACTTCAAGGCGACGTCCGACGAGATCCCGCAGTTCTACAAGGCCAAGTGGAAGTAAGGCCCGCACCGGGCTCGCGGCCAGCGCGTGCGCCGGCCGCCCTGCTGCAGTGTCAGCTATGACATCCCGGGCGCCGCCGATCGGATATCGGCCGCGCCCGGGAAACTTTAGGACCTTCGAGAGCAAACGCGCCCATGGCCATCTACGCGCTCAAACGGCTCGGTGTGGCACTCCTCGTCGCACTGACCGTGTCGCTGATAACCTTTTCGATGGTCTACATCTCGGGCGATCCCGCGATCACCATCGCGGGCGAGGGCGCGCGCATCGAGGACATCGAGAACATCCGCAAGTACTACGGCTTCGATCGCCCGATCTTCATCCAGTACCTCGACTGGCTGTGGCAAGCGATCCACGGCGACCTCGGCCGATCCTACAGCCTGCGCGTGCCGGTCGCCGATGTGATCTTCGAGCGCCTGCCGACCACCATGCTGCTCGGCGCCTGCGCGATCACGTTCGGGCTCGCGCTTGCAATTCCGCTCGGCGTGCTCGCCGCCGTGAAGCCGAACAGCATTTTCGACCGCACGGCGCTGACCATCGCCGTCATCGGACAGGCCATGCCGACCTTCTGGTTCGGCCTCACGCTCATCCTCGTGTTCGGCGTCATGCTGCGCTGGCTGCCGATCACCGGGCAGGATAGCTGGTGGAACTTCGTCATGCCGGCGATCGCACTCGGCTACAACGTGGCGCCCGCCGTGATGCGGCTCACGCGCGCGGGGATGCTGGAGGTGCTCGCCTCGGACTACATCCGCACGGCGCGGGCAAAGGGCCTGCGCCCGATGAAAGTGCTCTTCAAGCACGCGCTCCGCAATGCGGTGATCCCCGTCGTGGCGCTCGCGGCCGTGCAGTTCGGCTTCATGCTCGGAGGGTCGATCGTGATCGAGACGATCTTCCAGATCAACGGGCTCGGCTATCTCGCCTGGGAGTCGATCCAGCGCAAGGACCTGCCGATGATGCAGGCGATCGTGCTGATCCTCTCGATCATCTACGTCGTGATCACGTTCCTTGCGGACATGCTCAATGCCTTCCTCGATCCGCGCATCAGGGTGACCTGACATGGCCGAGTCAACCATCGCACGCTCGACACTCGCCCGCGCCGGCGTCCAGACCGCCGAGGAGATCCTCGCGCCATCGCCGGGCGCCATGATGCGGCGGCGCATCTTTGGTCACTACGGCTTGATGTTCGGCGCCTTCGTGCTCCTCGTCATCATCGGCATGGCGCTCTTCGCGAATGTCATCTCGCCGCACGATGCCTATGACCAGCAGCTCGGCCGCAAGCTGATCCCGCCCATCTGGCACGACAGCCCCAAGGCGACCTGGAGCCATCCGCTCGGGACCGACCACCTCGGTCGCGATTACCTCTCGCGCCTCTATCACGGCGCGCAGGTCTCGCTGCTGATCGGCTTTTCCGCGATGATCATCTCCGGCCTCATAGGCACGGTTCTCGGCGTACTGGCCGGCTACTTCGGCGGCCGCGTCGACATGGTGGTGAACTTCCTCATCACGACGCGCCTCTCGATGCCCGTGATCCTGGTCGCGCTCGCGGTCGTCAGCATCATTGGATCATCGCTGACCGTGGTCATATGGGTGCTCGGGCTGCTGATCTGGGACCGCTTTGCCGTGGTCATGCGATCGGCGACACAACAAGTGCGTTCGCTCGAGTTCGTCACGGCGGCTGAGGCGCTCGGCTGCTCGCACACACGCATCCTGCTCACCGAGATCGCGCCCAATGTGATGAACCACCTCATTGTCGTCGCGACGCTCGAGATGGCGCACGCGATCCTGCTCGAGGCGGCGCTCTCGTTCCTCGGCCTCGGTGTGCAGCCGCCGACACCGTCGTGGGGTCTCATGATCTCCGAGGCCAAGGGCCTCATGTACTTCGACCCCTGGCTGATCGCGATCCCCGGCGTCGCGCTCTTCATGCTCGTGCTGTCGATCAATCTCGTCGGCGACGGCCTCAGAGACGTCACGGCGCCGGAAAACCGCAGCTAGAACCGCAGCTAAGTCGCTATCAAGACCTGAGAAGAATCTGGGAGGCCAATGAGCGACCGCATCCTGACCGTCGAGGGGCTCGAAGTTTCCCTGCCGGTGCCCTCCGGAACGTTGAATGCCGTGCAGGGCGTGAGTTTTCACGTCGACCGCGGCGAGACCGTCTGCATCGTCGGCGAGTCCGGCTGCGGCAAGTCGCTGACGGCCCTCTCGATCATGGACCTGCTGCCGAAGCGTGCGCGGCGCGCGGCGCGCGAGCTCACGCTCCTTGGCGAGCCCATTGTCGGCGTATCCGAGACGACCATGGCCGATCTGCGCGGCAACCGCATGGCCATGATCTTCCAGGAGCCGATGACGTCGCTCAATCCGGCCTACACCATCGGCAACCAGCTCGAGGAGGCCCTGCTGCGCCACCGCAAAGTGTCGCGGGCCAAGGCGCGTGAACGCGCCATCCACCTCCTCGAACGCGTCGGCATCACCGCGGCGGAGCAGCGCCTGCGCCAGTATCCGCACCAGCTCTCGGGCGGCCTGCGCCAGCGCGTCATGATCGCCATGGCGCTCATGACCGGACCGGATCTCATCATCGCCGACGAGCCGACGACAGCGCTCGACGTCACGATCCAGGCGCAGATCCTTCATCTGCTCGCCGAGCTGCAACGCGAGTTCCACATGGGCCTCGTGCTCATCACGCACGATCTCGGCGTCGTCGCCCGCATCGCGACCCGCGTCGTCGTCATGTACGCGGGCCAGGCCGTCGAGACGGGCACAGCGGCGGAAGTGTTCGGCGCGCCGCGCCATCCCTACACGCGCGGCCTGCTCGATTGCATTCCCATTCCCGGCAAGACCAAGCGCGGCGAGCGCCTGGGCACGATCCCCGGCATGGTGCCGTCCCTCGTCGGCCAGATACAGGGCTGCCACTTCGCAGGTCGCTGCAATTACGTGATCGACGAATGCCGCGCCGCGCCCATTCCGCTCGAAGCAACGCCCGACGGCGGGCACAAAGTCCGCTGCATCCGCGCCGACGAGCTGATGCGCGGCGGCTTTCAGCCTGCGGAGAGCGTGGCATGAGCACGACAGCAGCCGTTCGCCCTGAGACTAAAGCCGGCACAGGCGCCGCAGCCCCGCCGATGCTCGAGGCCATCGACGTCACGCGCATGTTCATGGTCTCGCAAGGCTTCATGCGCGCGAAGAAGCCGCTGCACGCCGTCAATGGCGTCAATCTCTCGATCCGCCAGGGCGAAGTGGTCGGCCTCGTCGGCGAATCGGGCTGCGGCAAGACCACGCTCGCGCGCATGCTGCTCGGTTTGATGCCGCCTTCGTCGGGATCGCTGAAGATTGACGGCCAGCCACTTACCGGCATGAGGCGCCGCGACGTCGCGCGTCTGGTGCAGCCGGTTTTCCAGGATCCCTACTCGTCACTCAATCCGCGCAAGTCCGTGGGCTCGATCATCGGTCTGCCGCTGCGCGTGCAGGGCGGCGTCAGCGGCGAGGAAGAGAAGAAGCGCGTCTACGAGATGATGGAGCTCGTCGGCCTCGCGCGGCGGCTCTTCGACAACTATCCGAGCCAGCTCTCGGGCGGCCAGCGCCAGCGCGTCGCCATTGCGCGCGCGCTCATCAATCGCCCCCGCATGGTCATCTGCGACGAGCCGACCTCGGCGCTCGACGTCTCGGTGCAATCCCAGATCCTGAACCTGCTGCAGGACCTGCGCCGCGATCTCGGCCTCACCTATCTGCTGATCAGCCACAATCTCGCGGTCGTCGAGCACATGGCCGATCGCGTGGCCGTCATGTATCTCGGCCGCATTGTCGAGCAGACGGATACGGACACGCTCTTCCGCAATCCGCGCCATCCCTATACCGAAGCGCTGCTGAAATCGGTGCTGACGCCCGAGCCGGGCCTCGGCGTACCCGATACGCAGCTCGGCGCGGCCTATCCGAATCCGCTGAACATGCCCTCGGGCTGCCGTTTCCATCCGCGCTGCGCGCGCCGCTTCGGTCCGTGCGACACGATCGTGCCGCGCCCGCTCGTCAGCGCCGCAGGCATGGTCGAATGCCACCTCTATGATGATGACGTGAAGAAGGAAGCTGCTGCATGAGTGGGAGCCGCACCGGCGCCATTGGCCGCGCCGAGCAATATGTCGATAGCGGCACGTTCGAGCGCGAGCTCGCCGACCGCATTGCCGTGCGCACGGAGAGTCAGAAGTTCCCCGATCCCAAGGCGGTCGCGGAGTGCCACCGCTATCTCAACGAGCACATGAAGCCGACCTTCGAGGCCATGGGCTTCACCATCAAGACGTACGAGAACCCGTTCAACGGCCAGGGGCCTGTGCTGCTTGCGACGCGCATCGAGGATCCTGCCCTGCCGACCGTGCTCGGCTATGGCCATGGCGATGTCGTGCACGGCATGGACGAGCGCTGGACCAAGGGCAAGGGTCCGTGGATCACCGCGCGCGACGGCGATCGCCTCTACGGGCGCGGCACGGCCGACAACAAGGGCCAGCACACGCTGAACATGGCGGCGCTCTCTGCCGTCATGGCCGAGCGCGGCGGCAAGCTCGGCTTCAATGCCAAGTTCATGATCGAGACGGGCGAGGAAGCGGGCTCGAAAGGCCTCAAGGAGCTCGTCCGCGCGAACAAGGCGGACTTTGCCGCTGACGTATTGATCGCATCGGACGGCCCGCGCGTACGCCAGGACCGCCCGACCATCTCGCTCGGCTGTCGCGGCGCGCTGAACTTCGACCTCGTCGTGGACCTGCGCGAAGGCGGGCACCATTCGGGCAACTGGGGCGGGCTCATTGCCAATCCCGGCTTCATTCTTGCGCACGCGCTGGCGTCCATCGTCGGACCGAAGGGCGAGCTGCTCGTCGAGGCACTGAAGGCACCGCCGATGTCGCGGGCCGTCAAGGACGTGCTCGCCGATGTCGAGATCGACGGCGGCGACAAGGGTCCTAAGGTCGACGCGTGGTGGGGCGAGCCGGAGCTGCGCCCCGCCGAGCGCGTGTATGCCGCGAACACATTCAACATCCTGGCCTTCACGACCGGCACGCCTGAGAAGCCGGTGAATGCCATTCCGCCGAAGGCCGTCGCCAACTGTCAGCTCCGCTTCGTCGCCGGCACGAATATCGAGCAGATCATTCCCGCCGTGCAGGCGCATCTCGCCGCGAAGGGGCACACGCTCGTCAAGGTGGTGCCGCCGCCGGCTGCCAATGACGGCGGGTTTGCTGCGACACGCACGGAACCCGATCATCCCTGGGCCGCATTCACGACCAGCTCGGCGCAGCGCTCGACGAACGTGAAGCCCGCGATCATCCCGTCGACCGGCGGCTCGATCTGCAATGACATCTTCACGGATGATCTCGGAATGCCGACGATCTGGATCCCGCACTCCTATGCCTCGTGCTCCCAGCACTGGCCCGACGAGCACATCCTGATGCCGCTCTCGCGGAGCGCCATCCAGCTCATGGCGGGTCTCTATTGGGACATTGGCGAGGGCAAGGGCGTGCCCAAGAGCAGCTAAGCCGACCATCATGATCCGCGCTGCGCTCGCCGCTGTTGTCCTTGCCGGGCACCTCGTGGCCTTGCCCCTTGGCGAGCTACGGGCACAAACTGCCTGTCCGGGCCCGGCAATCGCTCTCTCTCCCGCCGAGCCGTGGGATGCGAAGCGCGGCGCGCATCCGCTCGTCGGCGCCATCTTGAAGGGCACCGAGCTGCTGGCCGCGAGCGCGGGCGCTGAGTGTGCCGCTGCGCCCATAGAGCAACTGCGCCGGGCCCTGAAGACGCACGTCGAGGATGGCGGGATCGTCCTGCTCGGCGAAGTGCACGACAATGGCGCGCAGCACGCGCTCCGCGCCGCACTGCTGCGGGCCCTGGTCACCGATCTCGCCGAAGGCAAGAAGCAGCGTCCGCCCGCGCTCGTCTTCGAGCATCTCCGCACGGACCAGACGGCAGCTCTCGAGGCTCGGCGGGAACCGACGCCCGCTGGCGCGCGCGATCTGCTCGAGCGCCTCGATTGGAAGAACAGCGGCTGGCCCGCCGCGGAGCTCTTCCTGCCGATCTTCGAAGTTGCCGTTACCCACGCCCTGCCGATCCTGCCGGGCCATCCGACGCGGGCCGAAGTGCGGGATGTAGCGCGGCGTGGGCTCGATGCCCTTTCTGCCGATACGGTCTCCCGCCTCGGCCTCGATGTGCCGCTGCCCGAAGCCCTTCAGAATGCTCTGCTCGACGAGCTCGAGGCTTCACACTGTGGGCTCATGCCGCGCACGGCCTTCACGAACATGGCGCTCGCACAGCGCTATCGCGATGCGCACATGGCGGCGGCCCTGCTAGAGGCAGCCAAAACGCACGGCTCGGCGATCCTGTTCGCCGGCAATGGCCATGTACGTTCGGATCGCGCCGTGCCGTGGGATCTGGCGCGCATCGCGCCCGAGCGCAAAGTGCTGACCGTGATGCTGATGGAAGTCAGGGACGGCCGCACCGATGCCGCGAGCTACCTGGAGCGCGATCCTCAGGGCAAGCCCGCCGCGGACTTCACCGTCCTGACGCCGCGCACCGAACGCCCCGATCCCTGCGAGGCCATGCGCGCGCGCTTCAAGAAGCCAGGATAAAGCGGCGCGACCGCCGTCGGCTCACGCGAGCCAGCGCTTGCGCCGCTTGTAGTGCTTCACATCGCGGAAAGAGGCGCGCTCGCCGCCGGCCACGCCGAGATAGAACTCGGCGACGTCCGCGTTCTCGCGCAGCGCCTTCGCCTCGCCGTCGAGGACGACACGGCCCGTCTCCAGGATGTAGCCGTAGTTCGCGTACTTGAGCGCCATGTTCGTGTTCTGCTCGGCGAGCAGCACCGACACGCCCTGCTCCTGGTTGATGCGCTTGGTGATCTCGAAGATCTGCTCGACGAGCTGTGGCGCAAGACCCATGGAGGGCTCATCGAGAAGCATCATGCGGGGCCGGCTCATGAGCGCGCGGCCGATGGCCGTCATCTGCTGCTCGCCGCCGGAGATATAGCCGGCGAGGCTCTGGCGCCGCTCCTTGAGGCGCGGGAAATAGCCGTAGATCATCTCGAGGTCCTGGCGGACGGCGGCGCCGCCGTCGCGGCGCGTGTAGGCCCCGGTCAGCAGATTTTCCTCGACGGTGAGGTGGCCGAAGCAGTGGCGCCCCTCCATGACATGGACGAGGCCGCGCCGGACCATGGCATTGGGCGTCAGGCCGTCGACGCGCTCGCCCTGGAATTCGATGGCACCCTTGGTGACCTCGCCACGCTCGGACTGCAGGAGGTTCGAGATGGCCTTGAGCGTCGTGGATTTTCCGGCGCCGTTGGCACCGAGCAGCGCGACGATGCCGCCCGTCGGCACTTCGAGCGACACGCCCTTCAGCACGAGAATGACGTGGTCATAGATGACCTCGATGTTCTTGATGCTCAGAATGGCGGGCGCTGCTGCCGTGGCAGCGGACGGAGCGGCAGGGGCGGCAGATACAGTCACGCGGGCGTGCTCCGGTTGGCTCGGCTCGTGGTGTGAATGAGGCGGCGAGCCGCCTCATTCTTTGATGTTCGATGCGCTCGGGCGCCGCTCTCACTTCTCCTTGGAGCAGTCGCGCGGCGTGATCTTCTTCTCCGCGGCGTACTTACTCAGCCACCATCGGATCGAGGATCTTGCGATCGGCTGTGTAGAAGTCGGAGATAATCTTCCACTCCTTGCCATCCCACTGATGGACGCGGCCCTGGTCGGCACCCTGGTGGTCCTCGCAAGAGAACTTGATGGGCGCCAGCATGCCCTCGAAGCCCAGCTCCTTGATGCGCGCGGCCGTGAGGTTGAGGTTTTCGAAGCCCCAGCGCACTTCCTCGCCCGTCAGAGGCTTCTTGCCGAACTTGGCCTGCGCGGTGCGGATGGCCTCGGTGCCGATCAGCGAGTCGATCAGGCCACGATTGTAGAGCACCTGACCGAAGGTATCCTTGCCGACGCCCTGACCCTTGGCATAGACGTTCTTCTCGATGTCGGCATGGACGGCGAACTGGCCCGCACCATGCTGAAGCATCAGCGCCTTGTAGCCCTTGGCCTGATCACCAGCCGGAATAACGTCCGGCTCCGCGCCCGACCACCACACGCCGATGATCTTGTCACGCGGGTAGGCGACGGCGGCGGCTTCCTTGATCGAGGTGGAGTTCATCACGCCCCAGCCCCAGAGCAGCACGTAGTCGGGACGATCCTGGCGGATGGCCAGCCACTGCGACTTCTGCTCGACGCCCGGATGCGTGACCGGGATGGCCTTGAAGTTGAAACCGTTGAGCTTGGCGCGGACCTCGAGCGCCGCGATCGGCTCCTTGCCGTAGGGACTGTCGTGATAGACGAGGCTGATCTTCTTGCCCTTGAGCTTGTCGAAGCCACCGAGCTCCTTGGCAATGTGCTGGATCGCGATGTCGGCCGCCGTCCAATAGCTGCCGACGGCAATGAAATTCCAGGCAAAGACAGCGCCATTGCGACTCTCCGAGCGGCCATAGCCGGTCGTCAGCAGCGGGATCTTGTCGCCCGGCGCCTTCTCGGTCAGCGCGAAGGTGATACCCGTCGAGAGCGGTGAGAAGTACGCGGCGCCCGTCGGGCCCTTGCCCTTCAGGCGCTCGTAGCACTCGACGCCCTTGTCGGTGGCATAGCCCGTCTCGCACTCTTCCATGGAGAGCTTGATACCGTTGATGCCGCCGTCGCGCTCGTTGAGCATGGTGATGTAGTCGGCAGCGCCATTGGCGAACGGGATGCCGTTCGGCGCATAGGCACCCGTCCGGTAGACGAGGCGCGGGATGAACTGCTCGTTCTGCGCCATGGCCGGGCCGGCGGAGAGCATGATGCCGGCCCCTGAGAGCACGGCGCTGGCCGCTGTCGCAAATGCCAAAGTCTTTCGCAGCATTACTTCCTCCTCCACACGCCGGCAGATGCCGGCTTTTCGCGGGTGCTTCTTGTTCTTCGCCCGGCTCGCCGCACCACTTCGCGAACCAGCATCAGCTCCGACGTATGGCCTCAGTAGGGGAAGGGCCACAGCCTGAGTTTCTCCTTCGCAATCGACCAGAGCCGGGCGAGGCCGTGCGGCTCGACGATCAGAAGGTAGCAGATGAGCGCACCCGTCACGATGAACACGAGGAGCGAGACGGTCTCCACGCTGATCGGTACGCCGAGCGCATGGGGCACCTGATCGAGCAGGATGGGCAGGATCAGAATGAAGGCCGCGCCGAGGAACGATCCGAGGATCGAGCCGAGGCCTCCGATGATGACCATGAACAGGAGCTGCAGCGAGCGATCGATGCTGAAGGCGAGCGGCTCCCAGGAGCCAAGATAGACAAACGCCCAGAGTGCACCGGCGACACCGACGATGAACGAGGACACGGCGAACGCCGAAAGCTTTGCGTAAAGCGGGCGGATGCCCATGAGCTCGGCGGCAATATCCATGTCGCGGATAGCCATCCATTGGCGGCCGATATTGCCGCGCACGAGGTTCTTGGCGATGAGCGCAAAGACCGCGACGAAGACGAGGCAGAGCAGGTATCGCTCGATCGGCGAGTGAATGAGATAGCCGAAGAAGCTCAGCTCCGGCGCGTTCACCGAGCCCGAGGGCGCGTAGTTCGTGAACCATTTGACGCGCAGGAAGACCCAGTCGAAGAAGAATTGCGCGGCGAGCGTCGCAACCGCGAGATAGAGGCCTTTGATCCTGAGACTCGGCATGCCGAACAGGATGCCGACGATCGCCGACATGAGCCCGCCGAGCAGGATCGATGGCAGGACCGGGAGCGGCGCAATCTTGATTTCGGTGCCGATGAACTCGAGCGGAATGTGGACGCCCGTCCCGAACTTGTAGGCACTGTAGGCGCCGATGGCCATGAAGGCGCCGCTTCCGAGCGAGATCTGCCCGCAGTAGCCGACGAGAATGTTCACGCCGATCGCGGCGAGGGCGAGGATCAGGAACGGGATCAGGATGGCGCGCAGCATGTAGTCGCTGCCGAGCGGCCAGAGCTGGAAGTGTGCGAGCAGCGGAATGCCGATGAAGGCGAACAGCAGCAGAATGATCAGCGCAATGCGGTCCTGGCGGATCGGGAAGATCGCCATGTCCGCGGCATAGGAGGTCTTGAACTGGCCGGCCTCGCGATAGAGCACGCCCTACCTCCTCAAATGCGTTCGATAATGCGCTCGCCGAAGAGGCCCTGCGGCCTCACGAGCAGCACGGCCAGCGCCAGCACGTAGGCGAACCAGTATTCGATGCCGCCACCGATCTGCTGGCCGAGATAGACCTCGGCGATCTTCTCGCCCGCGCCGACGATGAGGCCGCCGACAATGGCGCCCGGCACCGAGGTGAAGCCGCCGATGATGAGAACGGGGAGCGCCTTCAGCGCCAGGAAGACGATCGAGAACTGCACGCCGAGCTTCGTGCCCCAGACCGTCGCCGCCGTGAGCGCGACGAGGCCGGCAACGAGCCAGACGACGAACCAGATCCAGGTGATCGGAATGCCGACGGACTCGGCGGCGGCGTGATCATCCGCGACGGCACGTAGCGCGCGGCCTGTCTTGGTGCGCTGGAAGAAGATCGCGAGGACGGCAACCAGCGCGCCGGCGATCAGCCCGCCCCAGACATCGAGCTTGTTCACGAGGAGCCCGCCCTCGAAGAGGCCGTCCAGGATGAACCAGGCATCCGTCGGGAAGAGCGAGAGCGGATAGACATCCGAGCCGAAGATCATCTGTCCGGCGCCCTCAAGCACGAACGTTATGCCGATCGTGGCCATGAAGAGCGAGAGATCGCTCTGATTGACGAGCGGGCCGAGCACGAGCTTCTGGATGAGCGCCGCCGTGATCGCCATCACGACAGCAGCAAAGAGCAAAGCGAGAACGATCGCCGCCCAGGTCGGAATGCCGCGAGCCACCATGAAGTCGAGCGAGCGCACGAGCGCGAGGCCCGCGAGCAGCACCATC
>ERZ778025.2095-NODE-2095-length-11914-cov-3.594991_pt1 | contig 11914 bp, 14 predicted proteins | sample MGYA00375755_ERZ778025 | MGnify/ENA primary metagenome ERZ778025 (study PRJEB29350, sample SAMN05389825) | bioreactor metagenome | isolation source: Thiocyanate bioreactor | place: South Africa: University of Cape Town | collected 2014-03-17 ... | reverse complement strand
ATGAGCTCCCGGGCCCGCGTCTTGTGCCCCATCGCATCGATGAGACGTGCATTCGGCCCAATGAACGCAATGCCGGCTTCGTGGACCTGCCGCGCGAATGCGGCATTCTCGGAAAGAAAGCCATAGCCGGGGTGTATTGCGTCGGCACCGAGCTTGCGTGCAAGTTCGACGATCTTCTTGCCGTCGAGATAGCTCTCGCGTGCTGGGCCGGGCCCGATGCAGTGCGCTTCGCCTGCGCGTGCAAGGTAGGGCGCGCCGGCGTCCGCCTCAGAGTAGATCGCGATGGACGCGACGCCCATCTTGTCCAGCGTGCGAAGCACCCTGGCGGCAACGGCACTGCGATTGGCAACGAGTACCTTCTTGAACATGCTTCCCGCCTAGCTGCTCGTCGGCCAGGCCCGCATGAGATGCTGGCCAATTCCATTGCTGAGGCGGAGCTGATGCACGTCCAGCAGACGAATGAGGTGATCGCGCGTCTCCTGCGGCTGGATCACGTGCTGCACGCCATACATCGAGGCAATGCCCCAGACCTCGTTCTCCTTCTCCATCTCCGCCAGCTTCTCTTCGAAGCCCGGATCGCCGCGCCGCAAGCCATGAACCACAGTTACGGCGAACGCGGGTGTCATGAAGCTGACCTCCGCCGTCGGCCACGCAGCAACCTCGTCGGAGTTTCGACCGCCGCCCATATTCAGATACGCTTGGCCGTAGGTCTTCCGGATGATCACGGAGATCTTCGGTACCGTCACGAGCTGCAGGGCATTCATGAAGTTGACGATCTTGCCGGTGGCCCGGCGCTTCTCCGCCTCGGCACCGATCAGGAAGCCTGGTGTGTCGACCAGCATCACGATGGGGATGTTGAACGAGTCACAAAGGACCAGGAAATCGATGATCTTGTCGCAAGCATCCGTATCGAGCGTGCCGCCCTTGACCATCGGATTGTTGGCGATGATGCCGACCACGCGACCTGCAAGGCGACCGAGCGCTGTCACGGCGACGCGGCCGAAGCGCGCCTTCATCTCGAAATAGCTGTCGTTGTCTACGATGCGCTGGATGATCTTGCGCATGTCGTAGACCTGAGTCCGGCTCGCCGGCAGGAGGTCCTGGATGGTGCGCATCCCCTCGCCCGAACCTGCCGGCGCCGGCCTTACGGGTGGCATTTCCTTATGATGGGTCGGCATGTAGCTCAGGAATTTGCGTAGCGCATCGAGCGCTTCCTCATCCGTATCGACGACCATGTCGACCATGCCGGTCGTCTCGGCGTGGATGCGCCAGCCGCCAAGGTCCTCGGGACTGAGCTTCTCTCCCGTGGCCAGCTCGATCAGCCCGGGACTGGAGACCGCCATCACCGCGCCCTTGCGTATGACGCTGAAGTCCGAGCAACAGTTGTAGAGAAACGATGAGCCGTAGCAGTATCCGAGAATTGCGGAGACCCATGGCGTCTCTCGCATTCGCTGATACTGCGTCGGATCATTGCCGAGCATGGTACCCATGCCGCGCGAGCCCTGATTGTCCGGCAGGCGGGCCCCTGAGGATTCACCGAGCCAGACCATCGGCAGGCCGCGCATCGCGGCGATGCGGCGCATCTGCCCGATCTTGCGCATGTTCGTGAGGCTGCTCGATGCGCCCTTCACCGTAAAGTCGTTCGAGATCACCGCAACTTCGCGGCCATCAATGCGCGCATAGCCGGCGATCTTTCCGTCGGCAGGTGTGGTGGCTTCGTCACCGGGCATGATCGATCGCCCGAACAAACCGGACTCGTAGAAGCTGCCGGGATCGATCAATCGATCGATGCGGCTGCGCGCATCGAGGACGCCCTTCTCGGCGCGCGCGCGAAGTTTCGCCTCTCCGCCCATGGCGAGAGCGGCGCGGCGGCGCTCCTCGAAATCGTTCAGAGGCTGCTCTTTCTTTTCCGTGGTCATGCGTGTCTTCTCGCCTCGGCACTGGAGTCTGCGTGGCTGCAGCGGACGATGCCCTGCTGCTCGAGTTTCGCAATGTCAGCCTCGGAGAGGCCGCATCTCTGCTGCAAAATTTCGCGCGTGCTTGAACCAACGCGGCCGCCGGCGTGCGCTATGCGGCCGGGCGTCTCGGAGAGCTTGGGTGTGACGCCCATCAGCGTGACTGCGCCGAGCTCCGCGTCCGGCACATCAACCAGCATTTCCCGCGCGCGGAAATGTGGGTCCTTGAAGATATCGGAGACGTCATAGATCCGCGAAGCCGGCACCGAGGCACCGCGCAGCGTTGCCTCCACGGTGTCGAGATCATTCGCCTCCGTCCACGCGGATATCATCGCGTCGAGCTCGGCTTCGTTCTCGTTCCGGTGAATTGTCTTGTCGAAGCGCTTATCGGCGGCCAGCTCCGGCCGGCCCATCGCCTGTGCAAGGCGCGCAAACACACTATCGGCCATCGCGGTGATGTGGATGTGCCGCCCGTCCCTGGTCGCATAGAGATTGTTCGGCGCCGAACCTGGCAGCCGTGATCCTTCGCGCTGCGCGACGATACCGAGCGCACCAAACACGGGCACATGCGGCTCGATCATGCTGAAGGCGGAATCGCAGAGCGCCGCATCAATGCATTGCCCGCGTCCAGTCACCGCGCGCGCCTGCAAAGCCAACACTGCACCGAAGGCTGCGTACAGCCCCGTAATCTCATCGGTCAGCGAAGTATTGATGCGGCCCGGCGGACGATCAGGATCACCCGTCAGGTGGCGCAAACCGCTCATAGCCTCGGCGACGACACCGTACCCAGCGCGTGCGCGATGGGGGCCTGTTTGGCCGAAGCCCGTGATGCGCACCATGATCAAGCGCGGATTGAGCGCACGCAACACATCGTAGCCGAGACCCCAATCCTCGAGCGTGCCGGGCTTGAAGTTCTCGATCAGGATGTCGCTTCCAGCAGCCAGCTGCTTGACAAGCTGACGACCGGTCTCCTGACGCAGATCGAGAGCCAGCAGACGCTTGTTGCGAAAGATGCTCGCTGCATAGAGCGAGCGATCGCCAACGCGGCGGCTCATCGAACGAACGACATCGCCTTCTGGCGGTTCGATCTTGATGACTTCGGCGCCGAAGTCGGCGAGCAGGCGACCGCAAAATGGACCGGCAACACTGGAGCCAACCTCAAGCACGCGCAGACCCGCGAGCGGACCTCGTCCCAAATCCACCATGGCGTTCCTCAAAAGGCTCGTCGGCCTCGTTCTTGTTGAGGTCAATGTTCCGTCTTGGCGATAATATTGTCAACAATCTTCGCGCCGCTTATGTTGCGCGTTGTGCAACATGCGATCCGCGCGCGGTACGGGATTGATAGGCAAGCGAGTTTTCGCGAGCGCTCGGTCAATCGAGAGCAGCTCCCGGCCAAAGATGGTCCGATCGCCGTTCCGCTAGCCGGAACGGCGGTCTTGGTGGATCGCAACGGATCTTGCTGGACTAGACGACGTCTCTCTCGCGCAGTCGCGCGATCTCGTCGTCGTTGAGACCGAGCTCAGTCAGGATCTCATGCGTATCCTGACCGGGCGCTGGTGCCGCTCGCTCGACGCGACACGTGAAGTCGCTCATCTTCACCGGAAATGCAAAGCTCGTCGCGCCGGCATCGTCCTTCATTACTGAGCCGCGAGCGACAAACTGCGGATGTTCCAGGGCCTCGGCGAGCGTGAGGACCGGCTCGGCACATGCCCCGCTTGCCGCGAGGCGCTTTTGCCAATAGGCGAATGGTTGGCGAGCGAATGCGGCTTCCAGAGCCAAGCGGACAGGGGCACCCGGTGTGCCCACGGCAGCGTGTTGATCCTTGAGGTCGGGGCGCTCGATGATGTCGCACAGAGCATCCCAGAATGGCTTTTCCTGCGCAGCCACCGAGATGAAGCGGCCGTCAGAGGTGGCATAGAGGCCGTAGCGCGCATTGCCGCCTGTGTGTGTTCCGCGGCCACGACCGCGCGGCGTTGCGCCTTCATTGTATGACGCGAGCGCAAGAACATTATGCGCCAGGACACCATCCGCCATGGAGACATCAACAAAGCGGCCCTGCCCGGTGCGCTGCGCGTCGACGATGGCCGCCAGAATTCCCACGGTAGCTGTCAATGTGCCGCCCAGAATATCTCCGAGCAAAAAGCTCGACAGCGCCGGCGACGCATCCGGATTGCCGGTCTCATCGACGATGCCGGTAAGGCTGCAGTAGTTGAGATCGTGGCCGGGCACGTCGCGATAGGGACCATCCTGGCCGTAACCGGTGATGGCGCAGTAGACCAGTCGAGCATTCTCGGATGCCAGCGCGTCATAGCCCACGCCAAGCCTCGCCATGACGCCCGGACGAAATCCTTCGACGACAACGTCGGCCGCGCGAGCCATCCGCTTGAAAAGCGCAACGCCTTCGGGTTTTTTTAGATCCAAGCGGAGCGCGCGCTTGTTCCGGTTCACCAGATTGCGGATCGCCGGCCGGACGTAATCGCCGCGTCCTCGGTCCTCAATCTTGATGACGTCCGCACCGAGATCGCCGAGATGCTGAGCACAAAGAGGCCCCGGCAGTAGACGCGTCAAATCAAGAACGCGGAGTCCCGACAACGGCTTGGGTCGCGCCATGGCAACAGCGTCCTAAAATACGAAGTGCTTGTAGCGCTGAAGATCCTGAATAGCGCTGCGTATGTTCGCGCGCTTGAGGCGCTCGGCTTCGGCGGCATCTCCTCGGCGCATTGCTGCCAGGACCTGACGGTGCTCCTTCAGTCCTTTTTCCGCGCGGCCGGGAAGTATCATGACGCGGCGCATGATCACGCGCGTCTTCTCGTAGATACTGTCCAGCATTCCACTCAGGACTTGGTTTTGGGCGGCATCGATAATGCGCCTGCGCATCTCGGCATATGCCTGTGCGTAAGTCTCGATATCGCGCTTCTGAAGCAGATCGTCCATCGGCTTGCCGAAGGAGCGGACCAGATCCTCCCAGCTCTCGGGCGGTGAATTCTCGGTCGCAAGCCGTACGCAAAGTCCTTCAAGAACTTCGCGGACATCATAAATTGCAAAGACTTGCGCAATGTCGAAGCGAGTGACGATGGCGCCGCGATTGGGAATCCGCTCGACCAGTCCGCGCATCTCGAGTGCGCCGAGCACTTCGCGGATGCGGGCCCGCGAAACGCCAAACTCGCTGCTCAGCTCCTGTTCGAGCAGTTTCGCGCCCGGGGGAATCGAATGCGAAGCGATCCGCTCTCGCAGCGCCTCTTCGACCCCATCACCATTCCGGCGCCCGCGGCCCTGCAACTGTGCAGGCTCGGAGGCCTTGGAGCGCCGGGCGCCCGTCGCTGCTCGACTGGACTTTGCCATAGCGTGTAACTGCCGTTCTCTGCTCAACACTGCGCAATATACAAACTCAACGAGATTGGCGACACAATTGTTGAGCCACCAATGCGGAAGGTCGCTGAAAGTAGCGCCAGGGACGTTAACGGCTGTTATCGGGGCGCAATCTGCGTGCTCAGGCCAGCGAGCGAAGAAGTGCCGGCCAACCAGCACCCAGGCCATCGCTCTGCCGATGCCGCGTCGTGCTTCGTCGATCACGAATGCTATGCGTTCTTCTCGGCCGATGGCGCGCACCATGAGATCCGATATTATCTTTGCAAAACAATTTATTACCTCATAGCGGGGCCCTTGGCCCACAGAGCTCCACATCAACCCCGCCTACTAGGGCAAGGTCGCGTCCACGTTCTCCATGGCAGCTTGCACCAACCAATTGTTGGAATGTTCAGGCGGACTGGCGCTGCTAGATGCTCTGCTGATTTCGCCAAGCCGCACGCCAGCTGGAGGGCGGCGGTCAACGCCTGCAGGTACGCATGGCGTGCTCTGAGCGAGGGAAGGCGAACGGGCCGGTTGCCTCCCTCGGCCAGTTGGTAGACATTCTTGTCTGATTTGATCTTCGGCTGTTTAGGTTCTTTTGCTGCGCATTCCGGGGGGTATCATGTTGGGTGGGTTGTCTGCTCTCGAGTTCTTCGGAGCGCTTGGTACCGCCGTTACGATCTTTGGTGGGGGCATCCACCTTGGCCGCAAGCTATCCAGTTTGACCAAGGACAAGGAGCTCGAACGGCTGAAGGAGGAGGTCGAGCGCGCAATAACAGAAAAGGGCGGCCTCGAAGAGCGATCAAAAGATCTGGAAACTACGCTCGAGGGCATCCGAGGTCTCCTCGATGACAAGACCGACGTTTGGCTGCGTTCTCCACCGGATCTGGGACACCACCTATTCCAGATCCGTAAGAGCATCCCCATAATCACGGTCTGCAATTTCAAGGGTGGTGTCGGAAAGACGTCGCTGACATCGCTCCTTGCCGGCTATTTCGATCTTCATGAGAACAAACGTGTCCTGCTGATCGATTTCGATTATCAGGGGTCGCTGACCGATACGTTGCTCGCTTCCGCCAACCTTCCAGAATTCGAAGCATCCTCGCGACGGCTGCTCTAACGCGGACCAGGTTGTTCTCATGCTTCTATGGCTTTAACCGCATCGAGAACGCGGTCATGATGCGTTGGATTGCTGAGCGACAGGAAGCGCGTTACCTCACGCACTCGATTCTTTCGCATCCGGAGGTGCAAAAGTCCTTCGATCTCGTCATCATCGACGCGCCTCCTCGCCTCTCCACGGCGACAGTCAATGCGTTCTGCGCCAGCACGCACGTTCTGATCCCCACGATCCTCGACAGCATGTCGACCCAGGCCGCCCTAAACACGTTGGGTGTTGTCCGCCAGTTTCGGGAGATGCTGAATCCGGGACTTGAGGTGCTCGGTATTGTTCCGACCATGGTGAGCCGCACGGAGCTGAATGCGAGGGAACGTGACTATCTCGAGAGGATGGCCGCTCGAATGCCTGGATTCTGGAAGCAGGCCCCCGTACCTCATGTCTTCGAAGATCAGAGAATCTGCCGTCGGGAAGCAATCGCGACGGCGCTTGGATCGGAACTCGCCTACAATTCCAGTGAGGAGGTCCGTCAAATGGCGATTTCACTGGGAGACGCACTAGCCGAGAGGTTGTTCACTCATGCAGATGAAGGTTTTGGCGACACTCCTTCGGAGCGCACCAACATCACTTCTATCGATTCCGCCAGACGCAGAGCCTGAGCTTGAGAATCTGATCGAAGCCTTGGAGAGGAACAGCGATCGCACTTTGAGCGACCTTGTCCGAATGATCGACAAGGCTTGGCCAAAGCCGAAGGCGCCAGCTAAGAAGACGACGCCCGCCGCCACAATTAATCCTTCAATCTGGGTGAGCAGATTAAACGAAGCTCGCGGCGATAGTGCATCCTTCGAGACCCTGTTGCAGAGCCTAGCCAAATCGAAACAGCTGAAAGCTGCGGATGTCGTTGCCATTGCCAACGGCTTCCGATCAACCACAAAGAACTACCGGAGCAAGTCGGCAGCGATAGAGGATATTCGGAAAGCTTGGATGGAAGACCGCAGAGATAGCGAGAAAGCCCAGAAAACGGAGGGCATATTCTAGAGTGATCGGTCCCGGACTGACGCGGACGAGATGATACCAGGGCCGCGTCTGTTCGGCTGCATTGTAGGTGACGTGAGATAGACCGCTTGATCTCAATGGGTCTTCAGTTTCGCTCGAGAGCGCTGCTCCTTGTTGCTCGCTCGAAGATGATGTGACCGTGTGAATCGGTCCATTGTTACGCGCTTGTCGAAGGGGGCGGTTTATCCGCACCTTCGGTGGCAGAGCAGACGATAAACATTTCCGGTCTGCCGGCACCCTCTGTGGTCGCATGGGCGAGCACGCAGCCGGTCGCGAGCCAGTTCCTGTCCGAGATCTCGATCCTCGAAATTGAGCTCGGGGCGCGATTGGTCGAGCGCAAGGATGGCGCGCACGGGGCGAGCCTCCGCGCCTGGATCCACAATCAGATCCTGGGCACTTTGAGGGGCGCATCCTCGCCATCGATGCAGCCGTGGCCCTGCAGTATGCTGGCCTCCATGTCCCGCATCCGCGCCCCGAACGTGATGCACTGATTGCTGCGACGGCTGCGGTCCACGGGCTGACAGTCGTCACCCGCAACGTCACCGATTTCCAGCCGATGGGCGTGACGGTGCTCAATCCCTGGATCACCCCCTGACGTCTGCTTGCGCAGGGCAAAGTCGGCTGGCCTCCCGGCGCTTGCCCAGTGGCTGCCCTGGAGCAGTCGGTCGACTTGACCGTTGAAGACAAGGGGTGCCGCCGTAGTCGACGAGCTCAGGCTTGACGGCATCACCGATCCGGGGACCGGAGCGCGTGACGGGTGACGGCTCGTTTCGCTCTGCGATCGCCTGAACCTGGATTCCGTCATCCGGATCGTCGCGCAGGCCGTTGGCGTGGGCGAGAGCGCCGACTGTCAGCACATTGGCAGCAATGGCAGGATCAAGGATGCGATTCTCGGCGCTGGTGAGAAATGACGGATAGCTCGTAAGGATGGCATCGTTGCGCCGATTGGCGGACTACCGCCGTGCGCGCGACCGCTTCTTCAATTCGGTGACGCCGGCCGTCGCACCAGCGGTGACCTTGGTTGAGGTTTCGCGCCTCTATTCGGAGCGCCTGCTCATCGAGATCGAGGCCGTGGCAGCGGCATAGCCAGTCGCGAACGGCGCAACGGCGGACAACATTGTTGCGACCGGTGCACATGGCGGCACCTTAGCCGGGCTTCCTCATCGAACTATCGAATGGAACCTCTCCCAGAAGTGCGATAGGCAAAAACGGTGCGCTACCATGCACAGCCCATCTTCAGTTCTTGGGCAGATTCGCCGACGGGGCCACGGGCGCGGGGTTAACCACGCCATAGCGATCGGCCGTAAGATTGCCTGGATGGACGTAATTCGCCGGTCGCGCCCGCTCCGGCAGCATGGTGGCGTTCCAAGCCTCCCAATCGGCCTTCAGTCGATCGAAGACATCCTTCTCCCGATCCTTGAGATTGGCGCGCTCGCGCGGGTCTTTGACCACATCGAAGAGGAATTCGTTTCCGGCAATGCGCAGGTACTTCCAGTTGCCGTCGCGAGCGGCGCGTTGCGATCCGGCCTTGTAGCGCCAATAGAGCTTTCGTGGATGAGACGTGGCACGCCAGTCAGAACCGGTCCCAGGTCTTCCCCGTCGGATGGATAAGCCGCGTCCGAAGAGGCACCGGCGGCGGCCAGCAGGGTCGGCAGCCAGTCGATCGTGGCCATGGCCTGATCGGAGACCGATCCCGCCGCGATCCGGCCGGGCCAGCGCACGATCGCCGGGATCCGAAGCCCCCCTTCCAACAGTTCGTGCTTCATGCCCGAGAACGGCCAGGTATCTGAGAAGCGCTCGCCGCCATTGTCGCTGGTGAAGACCACGATGGTATTGCTTGCAAGGCCCGTCGCGTCGAGCGCCTGGAGCACTCGACCGACATTGGCGTCCAGGCTCTGCACCATGGCGGCATAAGTCCTCCGCGTGCCGCCGTCGCGGTGCAGGATGTTTCGGATGCGCCGCGACTCGGCCTCATCGTCCGGGCCCTCCCACGGCCAGTGCGGAGCCGTGAAGTGCAGGCTCAGGAGAGCCACGCAGCCGGGGCAGAGCGTCTGGAAGGCATGGATCAACACCGGTCGTCCGCGCAAGTCGGAGGGCAGCATCAGCGTGTCGGCATTGAACCAGTGGCCAACGATCTCCGGTGCGACAGACGACGACATCATAACTCTCCGCCCCTGGGACGCAGCAGGGCGGCACTTCCAACTCCGCCGGGTGAGATCATCACAACTGGGCGAGTTCGGCGCCGAAGTTGATGTGATAGGGGTGGCCATCGATCACCAGAGCCGGAACGGATTTCACGCCGGCCGCCTCAGCCTCTGCGATACGGCTCTTGTCGGTGCCGAGATGGACGATCTCGACCTCATAAGCCGCCGGATCGAGGGCGCCGGCCAGACGCTGCTCGGCGTCGACGCAGACGCTGCAGCCGGCATGGTAGAAGATCGCTTTCTGCTTCATGGCTGGTTTCCTTTCGATGAGATGCGGGAGGGTCATTTCTTGGTGATGACGCCCGGCAACGAGAGAGTGCCTGAGGCGACCTTGTAGGTTCCGGTGACGCACAAGAGTGGCACCTTGCCCTGCTCATGCACCTGCAGCTTGGCGGCGACCGCATCGAAATTGACGTTCTCGGCACCCTGCACAGGGACAGTGATTCTGATCGTCGCGCCCTTGATGAGCGGGCTCATGCCGGGGCTGTCGAGTGCGAGCGGCAGGCCCGGTGCGGTCGCCGGGAGCACGTCCTGGCCCGGCGAGACGTCCCGCACCTTGAGGCCACCACCGCACGCCTTGTCCTCGACCAGCACGACCCAATGCGAATGCCAATCGGCGCCGTCATTGTTCGGATCGCCGTCGCCGTTCTCATCGAACAGTGGCGTGTCATCGAAATCCGGGTGGGCGGTGATCGCTAGTGCCAGAATGCCGGAACTTTTCTCGAAGCCAACAGCCGACGGATCGAGCTTGGTCGGCCAGACATAGGCATCGACCTTGGAGCCTTGCAGCTTGCCGACCTTCTTAGGCTTCTGCGTGCCGGCGTTGCCGGCAACCTCCATGATGAAGGTGGCGAGCCGCCCATCCGTGCTGGCCGACGCCTGCAGGATATCGAACGCTGCCGGAACGTTCGCATCGCGCTTGGCCCTGATGTCATGCGCGAGAGCCAATTGAGAGGTGAGCGCCAGGCCGGCGGCAAGCGTCAGCGGAAGAGAGGCAGATTTCGACATAACGGAATCTCCCGTGGATCGGTTGCAGAAATGGTATCGACTAGCTATTATTATGCGAGACCCAAGATCGCCGTCAACAGATAATATCGAGTCGCTACCATGAATGCTTCGAGCCTTGCCCTCGACGCCGCACACCTCATCGACCGGCTGGATCGGCTGGCGCGCAGCGGCGAGGCGACGGGGGACCTCAATCCAGCGCAGTGGGAAGCTCTGCGCTTCATCGCGCGCGCCAACCGCTTCTCGCGGACGCCGGCGGCGCTGGCAGAGTACCTCGGCTCAACCCGCGGGACGGTTTCGCAGACACTGATAGCGCTCGAGCAGAAGGGGCAAATCACGCGTCAGCCAAGTGCCCGTGATCGACGCTCGGTGATGCTTGCCCTGACGGCGGTTGGTGAACGGAGCTTGAAGGATGATCCGATCCTTGCCCTCGCCGCCGATCTGGCCGGGGCTGATCCGGAGAAGCTTTCCATCGTAGCCGAGACCCTGCGCCGGGCCCTCCAGGCCATGATCACGCGCAATGGCGGTCGCGCGTTCGGTGCCTGCTACACTTGCCGCCACTTCAGCAAAGGCGGCAGCGCGCGTTGGCCGCATCACTGCCTGCTGCTCGACGAACCTCTGTCGGAGGCCGACAGCCGTGCCATTTGTGTCGAACAAGAGCCGGCGCTGCCTACCCTCTGATGCTGTTGGCGAACGACATTGACCATCAATAGCACGTGCGAGCGCTGCTCTTCGCTAATTTGGCAGCTTCGTCCAGGTCTTTGCCTGAGGACGGCTGCTCGACCATGAATGCCAACTGGCATCGCGCATCGATCGAATATGCGATGCAGAACGTTGCGCTCGTGACGAAGGTCGACGCGGTGATTGCCGGCTTGGGCTGAGACGCGTTAGGGCTCGGGCGTCCAGCGGCATCGTCGGATGCGTGGCTGTCTCATTCGAGCACGGCCGGGATCGAGAGGTAGCCGCGGAAGCGGGCGCGGCGGCCGCGCAGGGGGAGACCGGCAAGACGGTAGCGCGGATAGCGGGCGAGGAACTGGCCGAGAGCGATCCGGCCCTCGAGCCGCGCCACATTCATGCCGACGCACTGATGCGGACCGGACGCGAAGGCGAGATGCCGGTTCGGATTGCGGCTGACATCGAGCCGGTCGGGATCGGGAAAGCGTTCAGGATCGCGGTTGGCCGCCCCGATCAGCAGCGTGATCGAGGTCCCGGCGGGTAGCTCGATGCCGCCG
>ERZ778025.2094-NODE-2094-length-11915-cov-3.737015_pt1 | contig 11915 bp, 9 predicted proteins | sample MGYA00375755_ERZ778025 | MGnify/ENA primary metagenome ERZ778025 (study PRJEB29350, sample SAMN05389825) | bioreactor metagenome | isolation source: Thiocyanate bioreactor | place: South Africa: University of Cape Town | collected 2014-03-17 ... | reverse complement strand
CCGATGAATGTGATTCCCTTTGCCGATCTCCCCGAGCCGCCCGACTGGCTGCCGGCCTCAAAGCCTTGCACGCGCGCGTTGGACCAACTCGCCTTCGGCATCCGGCCAGAGTCGATTCGTCCCGCCGAGAGCGGACTGCGGGCGAAGATCTCGGCAATCGAATATCTCGGCGCGGACAGCCTCGTCGAGGCATCCGCGGGGCGCTGCAGGATCGTGGCGCGCCTGCCCGGCAGAGCCGCAAGCAGTATCGGCGAGGACATCTCGCTCGCTTGGGATAGCTCGGAAACTCACTGGTTTGATCTGTCATCCGGTGGTCGCACATCGTAGGCTACACGACGCACCGGCCATAATCCGTCAGACAGGAGGTGTCGATATGCGGAGACGTCAGTTCATGCCAGCGATCCTGCGGGCTCAGACCGCAGTGGAGTTCTCGTTCTTCTTCCCGGTTGCCGTCGGCGGCCCGATCACCAAGCTGATCGACAAGTTCGCGCAGGACTTCGAGGCGGAGAACGCCGGCATCAAGGTCAAGCCGATCTACGCCGGCACCTACCAGGAGACGATCGTCAAGGCGCTGACCGCGCACAAGGCCGGCACGCCGCCCGCGACGTCGGTCCTCCTCTCGACCGATATGTTCACGATGATCGACGAAGGCGCCGTCGTCGCCATCGACGAGTTCGTCAAGACGGACGACGACAAGAAGTGGCTCGCAAGCTTCTTCCCGGCCTTCATGCTCAACAGCCAGACGGGCGGCAAGACCTGGGGCATTCCCTTCCAGCGCTCGACGGTCGTCCTCTACTGGAACAAGGAGCTCTTCAAGGAAGCCGGCCTCGATCCCGAGAAGGCACCCTCCAACTGGAATGAGCAGATCGAGTTCGCTCAGAAGCTCACGAAGCGCGATGCCTCGGGCAATGTCACGCAATGGGGCCTTCAGGTGCCGTCCTCCGGCTTCCCCTATTGGCTCTTCCAGGGCTTCTCGACGCAGGCCGGCGCGATCCTCGCCAATCAGGAAGGCAACAAGACGAACTACGACGCGCCTGAGGTGATCGAAGCCCTGCAATACTGGGTGGATCTCTCGCAGAAGCACAAGGTGCATCCGACGGGCGTCGTCGAATGGGGTACGACACCGCGCGCCTTCTTCGATCGCAAGTGCGCGATGATGTGGACCACGACCGGCAACCTCACGAACGTGCGCAACAACGCCAAGTTCCCGTTCGGCGTGGCGATGCTGCCGGCCGGCAAGCGCCGTGGCAGCCCGACGGGTGGCGGCAACTTCTACATCTCCAGCAAGGTCCCGCGGGAGCAGCAGGAAGCCGCCTTCAAGTTCGCGCGCTGGATCACGAGCTCGGAGCGTGCAGCTCAGTGGTGCGTCGACACGGGCTATGTCGCCGTGCGCCCGGACTCGTTCGATACGCCTGTGCTGAAGAGCTACACGGACGGCTTCCCGCAGGCGCTCGTCGCACGCGATCAGCTTCCGCACGCCGTGGCCGAGCTCTCCACGTACGACAATCAGCGCGTCACCAAGGCCCTCAATGACGGCCTGCAGGCCGCGCTGACCGGCACCAAGCAGCCGGCGCAGGCTCTCAAGGACGCTCAGGCCGAGGCCGATCGTCTTCTAAAGCCCTATCAGCGCGGCTAAGATCACGCGACTTCCAGCGGGGCCGCGCCCGATGCGCGGCCCCGACCTTCGTTTGAGAACTACAGGGCCTGATGGTCGATCAACGCATACGGGGCTGGATCAACGCCTGGCTGCTCCTGCTGCCGGCCATGGCGCTCCTGGCTCTGTTCACGCACTGGCCAGCCGTCGCGACCATCATCGACAGCTTTTTTTCCACGCCTCGCGCGCGACGCCCTTCGGTCTTCGTCGGTCCCGACAACTACCAGCAGATGCTGGCCGATCCGATCTTCTGGCAGGCGCTCACGAACAATTTCTGGTTTGCCATCGGCACGATCCCTGCGTCGATCGCGCTCGCGCTGCTCATGGCCGTCTGGGTGAACGATCGCTTTCCCGGTCGCACGTTCGTGCGCATGGCCTTCTTCACCCCGACCGTGCTGCCCATGATCGCGGTCGCGAATATCTGGCTCTTCTTCTACACGCCCGAGCTCGGCCTGCTCGAGCAGATCAGGAGCGCGCTCGGCGGACGCGCGCACAACTGGCTCGGCTCGCGGGACACCGCTCTCGCCGCGGTCACGATCGTTGCCGTGTGGAAGGAGGCCGGGTTCTTCATGATCTTCTATCTGGCGGCCCTGCAGGCCATTCCGCCCAATCTGGCGGAGGCGGCATCGCTGGAAGGAGCCTCGCGCTGGTACTTCTTCCGCCGCGTGCAGTTGCCGCTTCTGATGCCGACCACACTGTTCGTGCTCGTCAACGCCGTGATCAACGCCTTCCGCATGGTCGACCACATCTTCGTCCTCACGCGCGGCGGCCCCGACAACGCAACGACGCTGCTGCTGTTCCACATCTACACGGTCGGCTTCGGCTTTTGGGATACGGGCTACGCGGCCGCCCTGACCGTCGTGCTCCTGCTCGCCCTCGCCGCACTCGCCCTCATACAGTACGGCGTGCTCGAGCGCCGCATTCACTATCGCTGATTGGGCTGGGCCGATGACAACGACACGAGCCAGCAGATTCGAGCAGCGGGAGGACCAGTATCAGCCGCGCGGCCGCGGCCTCATGCTCGAAACCGTCGCCGCATGGTCGCTCGCGCTCATCTGGATTGCGCCGCTGCTCTATGCCGTCTGGGCTGCTTTTCACCCCCCTGAGTTCTCGACGCGCTTTGCGCCGCTCGCGCCGCTGACACTCGACAATTTCGTGCGCGCCTGGGATGCGGCGCCGTTCGCCCGCTACTTCCTGAATACCATTCTGCTGGTGACGCTCGTGCTCGCCAGCCAGCTCGTGCTGTGCACGCTCGCCGCCTTCGCCTTCGCGCGCTACGAGTTTCCCGGGCGCGGCATCGTCTTTGCGCTCGTCCTCGCCCAGCTCATGATCATGCCGGACGTTCTTCTGGTCGAGAACTATCGCACCATGAGCAATCTCGGCCTCGTCGATTCCATTCCGGCGATCGCGCTGCCCTACGTCGCCTCCGCCTTCGGCATCTTCCTGCTCCGACAGACCTTCAAGCAGGTTCCGCGCGAGCTTGACGACGCCGCACGCGTCGAAGGGGCTAGCGGCCTTCAGACGCTGCTCAAGGTCTATGTGCCGCTCGGCAAGCCCGTCTATCTGGCCTACGGCCTCGTCTCGGTCAGCTATCACTGGAACAACTTCCTGTGGCCGCTGATCATCACGAGCTCAGTCGAGGCGCGGCCGCTCACGGTCGGTCTGCAGGTCTTTTCCTCGACCGATCAGGGCATCGACTGGGCGGTGATTTGTGCGGCGACACTCATGACGTCCGCGCCGCTCATGCTCGGATTTCTGCTTTTCCAGCGCCAGTTCGTACAGAGCTTCATGCGCGCCGGCGTCAAATAAGAACAGGCCGAGCGCGCGCCCCTCGTCTGATGATCGAAAAATTCGCCACATCTCGCGGCACGGCGCCGAGCGAATTTCTCGATCTCTTCAACACCGTCAATACCGTTCCGGGACGTGCAGTTCCTTCGGAATGACCTTAGGCGCGAAGTCCGGGCGATGAATGCGCTCCGGGAGTGACACAGGCGGTCGACGCACTTCCTCGTACGGCACCTGCGACAGCAAATGCGATATGCAGTTGAGACGGGCCCGCTTCTTGTCGACGGCCTCGACGATCCACCACGGCGCCTCGTTGATGTGGGTGCGCTCCAGCATTTCCTCTTTGGCCTTGGTGTAGTCCTCCCACCGCTGCCGCGACTCGAGATCCATCGGCGAGAGCTTCCACTGCTTGATCGGATCCACGTTGCGCACGTGGAAGCGCAGATGCTGCTCCTCGTCGGTGATCGAGAACCAGTATTTGATCAGGATCGTGCCCGAGCGGACCAGCATCCGTTCGAACTCGGGAACGGAGCGGAAGAACTCCTCGACATCATCCTCCGAGCAGAAACCCATGACGCGCTCGACGCCGGCGCGATTGTACCAGGAGCGGTCGAACAGCACGATCTCGCCGCCCGCCGGAAGATGCGAGACGTAGCGCTGGAAGTACCATTGCGTCCGCTCGCGCTCGCTTGGCGCCGGTAGCGCGGCGACGCGGCAGACGCGCGGATTGAGCCGCTGGGTGATGCGCTTGATGGCACCGCCCTTGCCGGCAGCGTCACGCCCCTCGAACAGAACTACGACCTTGAGTTTCTGGTGCGCGATCCAGTCCTGGAGCTTCACCAGCTCACTCTGCAAGCGGAACAGCTCGCGGAAGTAGGTCTTGCGTTCGATCTGCCCATCGACATCGGTCTCGACAGTATCGGACAGCAGCTTGTCCAGCCGATCGTCGTCGAGCTCCATCTCCAGCTCCTCGTCGAAGCTATCGATCGCCTCGGCTTCGATCCTCTGCCTGAACGAGGCTTCTCCTGAACGATCGCTGCTCATCATTCCTCCGATCTAGGCTGATTGACCACGCTCGCGCTCAACATGTCCGAAGGTTTGCTACAGTTTCATGACGAGAAGACGTGTGCGCGAAATTCAATATCGCCGTGGACGTCGACACGACGAAACATGCGCCTCTGAAACCAGCTCGCAACGCTCCGTAGCTCATCCACTTCCTTGTCACGTCCTCGTCACAGTTTGCGAACCGTCAAGGCGTGTGACAGAAACAATCGCTGTTCTGGCGGCATCCAACCTCTCGCACTCGGGAGATGCCGCAATGCTGGCTCAGAACACTTCGGACTTCGTTGACTTCAAGATCCACCTTGGCAAGCGACCGCATCACGACCTCAACAACGGCGTCAAGATCGACATCAAAAGCCTGAACTTCTGGTACGATACCAAGCAGGCTCTCTTCGATATCAACCTGAAGTTCCATTGCCGAGAAGTGACGGCGCTCATCGGTCCATCGGGCTGCGGCAAGACGACCCTTCTGCGCTGCCTCAACCGCAGCCACGACCTCACGGCCGGCGCCCGCTTGAACGGATCCATTCTCCTCGACGGCGTCGACATCAATGATCCGCGGCTCGATCCGCCCCTCGTCCGTCGTCGCTTCGGTTGGGTTGCACAGAAGCCCAATCCGTTCCCGTTCTCGGTCTACTTCAACGTCGCCTATGGGCCGCGGCTGCACGGGCTCGTGTCGACGCGCGCCGAGACCGATGCGCTCGTCGAGGATTGCCTGCGGCGCGTCGGTCTGTGGGACGAGGTTAAGGACCGCCTCCGGGAAGCCGGCACGGATCTCTCCGGCGGCCAGCAGCAGCGGCTTTGCGTGGCGCGCGCGCTCGCCTACGACCCGGAGGTCCTGCTGATGGACGAGCCGGCATCGGCGCTCGATCCCATCGCCACTGCAAAGCTCGAGCAGCTCATCCATGAGCTGCGCGAGCGCTATACGATCGTCATCATCACGCACAACATGCAGCAGGCGGCGCGCGTCGCGCAGCGGGTCGCGGTCTTCCATCTTGGACGCCTCGTCGAGCAAGGCGACACGTCCGAGGTCTTCGTCAATCCGCAGCATGAGATCACGCAGGCCTACATCACCGGAAGATTCGGTTGATGAACTATACGAGGCGGCCGGTCGCGAGGACCGTGTCATGCCGCCGTCACGGCCCAGACGCTTTGGTCGAAGTGTCCGCCATGCTCTCGAGAGATGCCGCATGACTTCCAAACAAGCCATTGTGACGGAGCTCGGCGGCGACGATATTCTTGCGCCCGACAGGATCGCCAAGTCGCTCGTCGCCAATGACCAGGTCAAGTACTACTTCGCGCTCCTGCAGGCAGCGCGGGACCATGCAGACCATCCGAATGTCGCGCACGCCGACCTCAAAGCCGAGCGGCTGGCGTGCCGCCTCGGCGACGAGTGGCTCGATGACGTCGTGCCAGCCACGCGCAAAGATCGCGCCGGATGCTACCGCATTCCGCATGGACCGGAGATCCTGCGCCGTATCCGCGAGCGCATCGGCGGCATGCTGGATTGCCTGGCGAACGAGCAGCGCTCATCCTTCGAGTCACGCCTCGGAAAGCTCGAGCTGCCATCACCCGAGCACGGCTCGATCCCCGGAGCGTTGATCGCCGCCATCACGTCGGGCAACCGCAGGGACGGCGACAGCCTTCATATCGTCGTCATGGACGCGCATCGGGCGATCAACCGCCTGCAAACGGAGATCGCCGTCGAGACGATCGCCGGAGCGCAGGTCCATGGGCTCTCGGAGCGGAGCCGGGCGCGCGTCGAAGCCTTCATGCGCGGGCTCAACCGCACGGCAATCCTCAAGTTCGATCACCCGGGGCTCGGCACGACCGCGACGGAGCACGATGGTCTACTGCTGATCCAGAACGATATCGGCACGACCGACGCCCATGTTCTTGTCGTGCGCGTCGAGGATCTGGCAGTTACCATCACCTACACGGACATCCATCGGCCGCGCCTCAAGTTCTTCAAGAGCCTGTTCGAGAAATTTGACGTCACATGGGCCGGCACGGAGGAGCGCCATAGCGACAGCCTGGCAACCGGCCAGTACATGCTGGCGACAGGTCGCTATACGGCCGAGAAGGAGGATGATCTTCGCGCGTTTCTCGCCCACCTCGGCTCGCGCATCGTCTTCCTGATCGACTGGAACCGGATGCGCAAGCGGCTCCGCCTCTTCATCAGCAAGGACGAGGCCATTGCCGTGCTCAAGTGGGCGGCCGACCATGACTATGGCCACCGCGCTCTTCTCGAGATCGGCGGTGAGCGGGTCCTGGCGGATGCCGTGGAGTATGCGGCAGGTGCACAGCTCAGATACGGCCAGCGCCTCGACGAGCTGATCAGCGAGGAGCGCGCCGCCACCTTCCTCAAGGACGCGCTCCAGCTTGCATCCATTGGGCTTCAGCAGCGCCGCTCGCGCCGGAACATCCAGGACGAGATCAAAGCCCGTCTGCGCAGCTCATTCGAGAATGAGAGGCTCCGCATCTTCGATATCGCCGCCGATCACGCCGCGATCGGCCACGATCTCGCAGCGGCGCTCGTCGAAGCCCTCGTCCGCACTGGCAATGCGCAAGGCCGGGCGTGGATTTCGAAGCTCGCCACGCGTGGCGTCGGCTGGGAGAAGGACGCCGACCAATTGCTCAACGAGGCGCGGGACGACATCAAGCGGTTCGCACGCCCGCGATCGCTTCTGGAGTTTCTCGAGTTTTCTGACGACGCCGTCGATGAGCTGGAGGAGGCCGCGGCGCTGGTCGACCTCGCGCAATTGACGAGCCCACCACCTCCCGCGATTTCCAGGTTGCGGCACCTCGCCGAACTGGCCCTGCAATCCGCGCAGGAGCTCATCAAGTGTGTCGAGTGCGCCTCGACCATTACGCGGTCCGATATCCGCGACGACCTCGATGAATTCATGACGGCACTCGAAAAGCTCATGGCCATCGAGCACGACGCAGACGACGCGCTGCGCGCATTCCGACGGTGGTTGCTGGAAGAGCCGTGCGATCAGCGCCAGATCATGGTGTTGCGCGAGCTGTCGCAAGCATTCGAGACCGCGACCGATGCCTACACGCACGCCGGCCAGGCGCTCAGAGCCTATCTCATGGAAGAGGTGATTGCCTGATGTCAAAAGCTCCATTGCCTGAGGCATTCGACCATCGCGTCTGCAGGATTCCCTTCGATGGGCCGGGCGAAGCCTTGCCCGCAAAGGACATCGTGGGATCGAAGGCCCACAATCTCATGCGGATGGCACGGCAAGGTCTGCCTGTGCCACCCGGCTTCGTCCTGTCGACGGCCGTTTGCCGCGACTATCTGGAGCACGGCCCGGCCTCACTCGCGAGCCTCGACGCCGTCGTCGGTCGCGAGCTCGGCCGTCTTGGCAGCCTTACTGGCCGCTACTTCGGCGATGCCAGACGACCGTTGCTGGTCTCCGTACGATCCGGTGCGGCCGTGTCCATGCCGGGCATGATGGAGACGGTGCTCAATATCGGCCTCTGCGTGACCACGCTGCGCGGATTTCTCCGCACCACGGGCAATCCGCGCCTCGTTCAGGATTGCCGCGTCCGGCTCGTGCAGCAGTATGGCGAAGTAGTTCACGACATCGCTCCCAACCGCTTTCAGGAAGCGCTTGCCGCTCAGCTCTCCGGATCAGTATCCGGCGAGATCGGCGATCTCTCCTCTCGGGGATTGCGGCAGCTCGCCGAGATGTTCGAGGACATCTTCGAGGTCGATACGGGCAAGTCCTTTCCTCAGGACCCCGCCACCCAGTTGCGGGCGGCCATCGAAGCCGTGCTGCAATCCTGGTCGAGCGAGCGGGCCCAGAGCTATCGGCGGCTGAACGACATACCCGAGAACCTCGGTACCGCGATCACCATCCAGGCCATGGCATTCGGCAACCTCGGACCTACGTCAGGTGCCGGCGTCGGCTTCACGCGCAATCCATCGAGCGGCAACAACGAGCTCTACGTGGACTACCTGCCGAACGCGCAAGGCGAGGATGTCGTGGCCGGTCGGCGCGCGGCTCTGGGCATCGACGAGCTCGAGCGCCGAACGCCGGACGCCTATCGCGAGCTTCTCGCGGCCCGGAATCTTCTTGAGCGCGAGTTCCACGACATGATGGATTTCGAGTTTACGGTGGAGGAAGGCCATCTCCTCATGCTCCAGGCGCGACCTGGCAAGCGCACACCGCTCGCCGCCCTGCGCATCGCGCGGGATCTCGTGCATGACGAGATTGCATCGCCACCGGAGGCGCTGGCCATGCTGGAACGCATCGATCTCGACAAAATCGAGGAGTTCGAGCTGCGCGCCGACACGAGCCTGTCCCCGATCGCGCAGGGCACGCCAGCCGGCATCGGCATCGCGGTCGGCACGGTCGTATTCGAGCCGGACAGAGCGGCACACATCAAACGCAACGGCGGCGAGGTCATCCTGTTTCGCCAAACAGCCGAGACCAAGGACATCTCCGCACTTGCAGAAGCCAGCGCACTCGTCACCGCGGAAGGCGCACGCACCTCTCATGCCGCGGTTGTGGCACGCCAGCTCGGCAAGCCGTGCATCGTCGGTTGCGCCGGGCTGACGATCGATGCCTCCGGGCGCCACGGTAAGCTCGGCGCGCACACGCTGAATGAAGGCGATGTCATTTCCATCGATGGCACATCCGGAAACATCTATCAGGGCCGCATCGAGGTCATCAGCGCGCGCCCCGTAGCCCTGCTCGACGAGGTTCAGAGCTGGCGTGCAGCAGCCTCCGCGCCCGCTGCCACCAAGCGCAAGCGGAACGGAGCGATCGTTGGCGGACCCGAGCGGCGGCGAAGCTGAGAAAGGATTTGACCGGGTCAGTCGATCAGTTGGCCGCTGCCATCGAAAAACGGGAAAGGTCCCGGCCAGTCGCCCAGAACTGCGGCGTGCGAGATAAGCTGGTTATCCCGCCAGCGGTGCAGCATGTACCCCGGCGGCTCGAGACGAAAGGCGCTCGGCCCGTTCTCAGTCAGGTCGAGCGCGACCTGATGCGCGGGACTTGGGCAGATCATGGCCGTGCGAGCGCCGACCTGCGCAAAGGCCGCGCGGTGCACATGACCGCAGAGAATGGCCTGGATCTGCGGATGACGCGCAACGATTGTGGCGAAGGCCTCCCGACCAATGAGGCCGATGCGATCCATGTGCGCGATGCCGGTGAGGAACGGCGGGTGGTGCATCAGGATCAGAGTCGGCACGTCCGGTGCCGCGCTCAGCGTCGCCTCGATCCACGCAAGACGATCGGCGCAAAGCTCCCCGCCACCCTGACCGGGAACGACCGTATCGAGGCCGACAATCCTCAACGGCCCGCGTTGCACGGCAAAGTGCAGGAAGCTGCCAGCCGGTAGATAATCACGATCCGGAAACGCGCGCCGCATGGCATCGCGCTCGTCGTGATTGCCGGGAACGGCAATGATCTCTGTACCTAATGGCGCCAGGATTTCGCGCAGATGCGCGTACTCTGCATCATGACCGAGATCGACAAGATCGCCCGTGTGCACGATCAGATCCGGCTTTGGCTCGAGCGCCATGAGCTCCGACACACAGGCTCTCAGCATCGCCGCGGTGTCCACTTGCCGATAGGCCAACCGACCCGGCAGCTTGATGTGCGTATCCGTGATCTGGGCAATCAGCATCACTTCGCCTCCGGCAGGACAATGAGGCCCGAAGCATCGACGCAGAGGCCCACGGCATTTCCACGAGCAAAGTCGCTGCGCGTGCCGGTCTCGAGGACGAGCGGCTTCTCCCCGCCGACGTCGACCAGCAGTCGCGTCCGGTCCCCGCGGAAGACGGACGCGACGATTTTGCCGCTGAGGTGCGGCGCATCGTCAGCGAGCCGTACATCCTCGGGACGGAAGCGTACTTCCGCGGCATCGGCAGGCGCCCCCGGCCAGGGGATCGCGCCCGCGCCCGTCACGAACGCGCCGTCGCGCACATTGCCGCGGAGGACATTCATGGTGCCGATGAACTCGGCGACGAAGGCCGAGGCCGGGTGCTGGTAGATCTCGCGCGGCGTGCCGACCTGTGCGACACGCCCTTCGCTCATGACGACAATGCGGTCTCCGAGCGCCATCGCCTCGGCCTGATCGTGCGTCACGTAAATTGTGGTGATCCCGAGACCGCGCAGCAGCTCGTCGATCTCGAGGCGCAGCTCCTCGCGCAGCTTGGCATCGAGCGCCGTCAGCGGCTCGTCGAGCAGCAGCACGCGCGGCTCGACGGCGAGCGCGCGGGCGAGCGCCACACGCTGGCGCTGACCGCCCGAGAGCTGGTCAATGCGGCGGTCGGCGAGCCGCTCGATCCGCATGAGCGCGAGCATCTCGCGCACCCGGCTGGCGATCCCGGCTTTGGGGCGTCGGCGAATGCGCAGGCCATAGCCGATGTTCTCGGCAACGCTCATGTTAGGAAACAGCGCGTACGACTGGAACACCATGCCCACATTGCGCCGCTCGATCGGGAGCGCCGTCACGTCGGCGCTATCGAACAGGACTTTGCCGCCCGCATCGGGCTGCTCCAGCCCTGCGATCATGCGCAGTGTCGTGGTCTTGCCGCAGCCGGAGGGGCCGAGCAGCACCAACGTCTCGCCGGAGACGATTTCGAGGTCGAGCGGCTCCAATGCGCGCGTGCCGTCGGGGAATGTCTTGCGGCAGCCGCTGAGCGTGATCGAGACCGGGGTGGCGCGCGGCGTCATCACTCTTCGTCCTTGATGATGCTGGATTTGACCGGCCGTGGGCGCGCCGCACGCTGCATGGCCAGAAGCAGCGGCACGATCATGATGAAGAAGACCAGCGTGTAGGCACTGCCGATCTCGAAGCGCAGCGAGGCATAGGCATCGGCAAGCCCGACCGGGAGGGTCTTGTTGAGCGGCGTATGGAGCAGCCAGGTCATGTTGAACTCGCCGATCGACAGCGTCAGCACCATCAGCGATCCGGCAACGATGCCGCTGCGGCAGTTGGGAAGCACGATATCGAAAAATCGCTGCCGAAAGCTCGCGCCGAGCGAGGCAGCGCCTTCCTCCAGTGTCTTGAGGTCGATCGCAAGCATCACGGCAAGCACCGAGCGCACCATGAAAGGAAGCGTGAACAGCACGTGGCCGATCAGGATGAACACCCACGATGTGCGCAAGCCGCCAACGCTACCGTACATGACGATCAGCGCCAGTGCCGTGGCGAGGCCCGGGATCGCGACAGGCATCACCAGAAGCTCTTCGAAAAATCGCGTGAGCCGCGATTGCCGCCTGGCGAGCACGTAGGCCGCAGGAACGCCGAGCAGCAGCGTCACCACGAGACAGGCGAGCGCGAGGCCGATCGACAGCAGCATGGTATCGCGATAGCCATGCCAAACCTCGAGCACCCAGCGCAGCGTCAAGCCGCTGGAGATGCCTACCTGATAGTTGACCGTGAGGCCGGC
>ERZ778025.2093-NODE-2093-length-11923-cov-3.952224_pt1 | contig 11923 bp, 8 predicted proteins | sample MGYA00375755_ERZ778025 | MGnify/ENA primary metagenome ERZ778025 (study PRJEB29350, sample SAMN05389825) | bioreactor metagenome | isolation source: Thiocyanate bioreactor | place: South Africa: University of Cape Town | collected 2014-03-17 ... | reverse complement strand
GGATCGCGCCCTCGAGGCCGTAGCCGGTTTCGATCATCGCGCGATGATCATCCTCGGCCCCTACCACCAGCACGCCGTCATCGACCTTCTTGCGGCCGAGCTTCCACTGGTCGAACACGCGCGTCGAGTAATCGGCGATGTCCTCGGGTTGCGTGCTCGGCAGCATCAGCACCACGATCTGTGCGCCCTTGCGCTGCTCCAGCGCGGCCAGTTGCGCTTCCAGTTGCTGCGTCTGCTGAGCGGTCAGCGTGCCGGTCAGGTCGGTGACGCGCGCTTTCAGCGCGGGCACCGCGACCTCGGCGTGGGCCATGGCCGTAAACGCAAGCAGGCACACTACAACCATGACGAGCACGACGACATTGTTCGCAACCGCGCGCTTGGTCCCCGCTCCCACCGGGTACAGCCGCCGTCCATGGCCAAGAGCTCCATGGTGGCCGAAGGCCGGGTGAGGGTACGAACTTGCAAGAGACTTATTCAGAAACACGGACCCTCACCCCTACCCCTCTCCCGAAGGGAGAGGGGAAATCCGGCGACGTCGCGGTGCTTTCCCATCAATGCGCGCTCGATGCGGGCACGGGTGCGGACGGTGCCGCGGGAGGCACGGGAGCCGGTGGCGGCGATGGCGCGGGCGCACTGCCGAAATCCACCTTCGGCACCGTCGAGATCGCGGCCTCGTTTTCCACGGTGAAGTTGGGCTTGACCTGGTAACCGAACATCTTCGCGGTCAGGTTCACCGGGAAGCTGCGGACGGTGCTGTTGTAGTCCTGCACCGCTTTCACGTAGCGATTGCGCGCCACGGTGATGCGGTTCTCGGTGCCTTCGAGTTGCGCCTGCAGGTTCTGGAACAAGCCGTCGGCCTTCAGGTTCGGATAGTTTTCCGACACCGCCATCAGGCGCGTCAAGGCGCTGGACAACTCGCCCTGCGCGGCCTGGTATTTCGCCAGCGACGCGGCATCGTCGGCATTGACCGTCACCTGCCCCACTTTCGCGCGCGCCTCGGTGACTTCGCGGAACACCAGCTCCTCGTGCGCGGCGTAGCCCTTCACCGTCGCGACCAGGTTCGGCACAAGGTCCGCACGGCGCTGGTACTGGTTGATCACTTCCGACCACGCGGCCTTGACCGCTTCGTCCTGCTGCTGGATACGGTTGTAACCGCAGCCCGACAGCAGGCCGCACGCCAGCAGCACCACAAGGCCCGCAAGCCACCTGCGCATGGGACGCATGACGATTCCTCCCTCGGGTCGGTACGTGGATTGCAGCATGCGCCGGGGCGGCGCGCAATGCGCGCGTCAACCCAGCCTTGGCGCGAGGATCACGATCCAGATCACCAGCATGTTCAGCATCAGCAGGAATACCGCGGCCGAACCCATGTCCTTGGCGCGCCCGGCGCCCTCGTTGCGTTCGGACCACAACTTGTCCACCACGGCTTCGAGCCCGGAATTGAGCATCTCGGCGGCCAGCACCGGCAGCAGCGAACCGGCCAGCAGCGCCTTCTCGAGCGAGCCGTGGCCCAGCCACAGGCCGAGCGGAAACAGGATCACGAACAGGACCACTTCGAGCCGGAACGATGCCTCGATGCGCCAACCCTCACGCAATCCCTTGAGCGACCAGACGAACGCCTGCCAGATCTGGCGCGGACCGCGATTGACGTTGCTGGGCATTGCGTGGTTTTCCCCGTCGAATGGAAGGTCGGCGCGATCCATCCGGCACTTGCCAGCGGCCGCAACCGCGCGCCAGCATACGACGCCTTGGCGAACGCCGCGACCCCGGCCGAGGCGCTTTCCCGACATCTCCCCGAGGAGAACGCATGCGAACCATGCGCCGCTGGCTGCCGCTGATTCTCGTGATTCCGTTCATCGCGCTGCTGTGGGTGCCGTTCTACAACCGCACGCAGCCTGCGGTCGCGGGATTCCCGTTCTTCTACGTGTGGCAGTTCGCGTGGGTGGTGCTGGCCGCGCTGCTGACCTGGATCGTGCACCGCGGGTGGCGCGCATGAGCCTGCCTTCGGGATCGGCGGTTCGGTTCGACGGTACCGCGCTCGGCGTGTTCGCGTTCTTCTTCGTGCTGATCACGGTGCTCGGTTTCATTGCGGCGCGCTGGCGGCGCGGCGATCTTTCGCAACTGCACGAATGGGGCCTCGGCGGACGCCGGTTCGGCGCGTTCGTCACCTGGTTCCTGCTGGGCGGCGACCTCTACACCGCCTACACCCTGATCGCGGTGCCGGCGCTGGTGTACGCGGTTGGCGCCTACGGCTTCTTCGCGATGCCGTACACGGTGTTCGTGTATCCGATCGTGTTCCTGACCATGCCCCGCCTGTGGAACGTCTGCCGCAAGCACGGCTGGATCACTTCGGCCGATTTCGTGGAAGGCCGCTACGGCAGCCGCGGCCTCGCGCTGGCCGTCGCGATCACCGGCGTGCTCGCGACCATGCCCTACATCGCGCTGCAACTGGTGGGCCTCGAAAAGGTATTCGAGGCGATGGGCCTCGGCGCGCTCGTCATCGCGTTCGTGATCCTGGCGCTGTACACGTATTCGAGCGGCCTGCGCGCGCCCGCACTGATCGCCTTCGTGAAGGACGCGATGCTCTACATCACCGTGATCGCGGCGGTGGTGATCATCCCGATCAAGCTGGGCGGCTACGGCGCGGTGTTCGATGCCGCCGGCAAGGCGTTTGCCGCGAAAGGCGGCGATACCGGCGTGCTGCTGAAACCCGACCAATACTGGTCGTTCGCGACGCTCGCACTGGGCTCGGCGTTCGCGCTGTTCCTGTATCCGCACGCGACCACCGCGACGCTGTCGGCCGATGGCCCGCAAACGATCCGCCGCAACGCCGTGTGGCTGCCCGCCTACAGCATCATGCTGGGACTGGTCGCATTGCTCGGATACATGGCGCTGGCCGCGCACGTCGATGTCAAGGACGGCTCGATGGCAGTTCCGGCGCTGATCAACGCGAGCTTTCCGCCATGGTTCGCGGGCTTCTGTTTCGCAGCGATCGCACTGGGCGCGCTGGTGCCGGCGGCGATCATGTCGATCGGCGCAGCGAACCTCTTCACCCGCAACATCTGGCGCGCCTACGTCAACGCAAATCTTTCCAACGCGCAGGAATCGCGGATCGCCAAGAACGTTTCGCTGCTGGTGAAGTTCGGCGCGCTGCTGGCGGTGCTGTACCTGCCCACGAAGTTCGCGATCGACCTGCAACTGCTGGGCGGCATCTGGATGCTGCAAATCTTCCCGGCGGTGATCGCAGGTTTGTTCACGCGCTGGCTGCGCGCCTCGGCGCTGATGGCCGGCTGGATTGCGGGCATGGTGCTGGGCAGCGCGCTGGCGTGGCACCAAGGGTTGAAGCCCGTCATCACGTTCGCGTTCGGCGACGCGCATTACGGCATCTATATCGGCCTGCTGGCGCTTGTCGTGAACTTCGTCGTTGCCATCCTCGCGACGCCGGTCGCGGCGAGGCTCAAGCGCGAAGCGCCTGTCGATCGCACGCAGAAGATCGATTTCGAGGATGTGGTGCCCGATTGAATGCACGGCCAGTCACGGCCGAAGCGGCTCCTCACGACCTCCGGTTTCGGACGGGCACTTCAAGCTTGATGCTACGGGTCATAGCTGGTCGGCCAGCCTCATTTGCGTTACACGCGGCGTATGACTATGTACCGTAACGACTTCGTACCCAACGTTGCGATAGATGCCGGTGTCTTCGTCGCGCTGTTGGAGAATGTGTAATGTTACGTTGAGAACGTCGCCGGGGGCTATCGTGATGTTGTGTGCGAAGAAGTCTTTGTAAAATTGATCATCAATGACCGGTGCAGATATTTTGAAACCACGCCACATGAATTCCCACTTACGTTTACTCTTGTCGAGAATTGCTTTTACTATTTGCAAATCTGCAATCTCTGTCACTACGCGGTCGTGCTGAATATCATCATCTTGCAACGAAGCCGCGAGCATACTACTGCGTGGGATAATGATTTCTGGTGTCGACGATTTCGGGTTTGGCAAAAGCCCGAGGCCAATTACATTATCATCCTTCGCGATCGAGCCCAGCACGCGTGAAACAGAGCTAGTAAAGCTCTTATGCTTTTCCGCTTGCCTTGTAGCGTCGTAAACGTTTCGTGGAACGATGACACGATCATTTCCACGCTGTACGACTACCTCGTCGGTGGTCACCTCAATCTTCACAGTGTTATCGACTGCTAGGGTACGTTCGTAGATGTAGCTGGTGACGATGCCAAGTGCTATGGACGCGAGAGCTTGTGCGGCAAAGATGCCACGTTTGCTGTACAAGGCACGGATAGTTGCTCTAAAACTCCCTGCGCTGATCGCCTCAACGACCACTTCAAGCTCATAGCCGGGATTGATTGCGGCATTCGCAGCCTTCGCCGCGTCGGCGATTGCAATGAGCGTGGACGCGAGCGTGTACGCGTTGATGCGCCGCTGCTCGACCTCAAAGTGAAGTACCAAGCTATCTTCAAATTGAGCGATGTTTACGACTGCCATAGCATGCCCTGACTGCTAACGCCCGAAATAAGCGGCGCCGACCCGCACAGCGGGCTGGCGCCCGTTGGATTGAGATGTTAGGCCTTCGCTCTATTCTCAGGCCGTAGATTTCGCTCGATTCTGATCACGATCGACAAGAACACAATCAACAAAAAGATGCCGAAGCCGGCTGCCGCTGCGTAAAGACTCTGTTGGGCCTCGTGCTGCTCAGCCAAGTACTTCGCTTGCGCTGCATCGTTTTTAGCTTGTGTATCTTTGATCTGTTGGTTGAACTCGCGCGTGTACGCGTCTATTACACCCTCTACCACGTCGCCTGGTTTGTGCGACTTTGCGAACTGGACGATGGCAGAATCCGCTAGAACCGATGCTATGTTCGCCGCAATACCTTTAGCGTATGCCGCTTTAAGATCGTCTGTGTCGAACGTGTCGGTTTGCCCCTTGATGATATTCGCGACCTTCTGCATGTCTAAATTGTACTGACCTGGAAAATTTGAGTTGAAGAAGTTGATGATCGAAGATGCGGCCTGAGCGTAATAGACCCGATTTGGGTCTTGCGCCGCCTTCGAATTAACGGTTGCGGATTGATCCGGCACGTTGGCGTCAGTCGCGAGCACATCACTTTTCACGGTCTCTTGCGCGACTTGCGGCGTCTCATTCACTGGCACGGGAGCCGTGTGAAGCGCTGCGGTAGACCTGATCGCCAAGATCACGACCGCGACTAGTAGTAACCCTGCTACCAAAAGAACGACGAAACGAAGGATCGCGAGATAAAAGTTTTCGAGTTTTTGAAGCATGTGCACACCCCCTGAGGTTAGATTGTATGACTCGCCGAAGAAGGCCTAACTACAAATCGGCTTCAACGTGGCGCGTACTCCGCCGCACAACACGCATCCCGTCGAACTTGTTGTCGCGGCGCGGGCACAAGATCACTGACTTGCATCGCTCGTGCCGTCCAGATCGGCCGCCCAATCTTGCGGTATTTCCCCAGCGGCCCTATCGACGCGAGCCCGATGTTCCTACTTTGCCTGCAATTCGGCAAGCATCGCTGTCGGAGCGTTCCAAAAGCATGTGTGTACTGGCTCGATAGGAGGTTGTCGGTCAATCCGCCAGAGAATGACCGGCGGAAAGCACCCAAACACATCACTCCTTTCGCGAATCACGCAATCCGTCCGCCACTGACGCGTTCGCGCCCTTCCAGATCTTGCCGTGTGAATACTTCCACGTAGCTGTGATCGAGGAGCAAGTCGCGAACATCGGCGCCTTGATCGAACCCGTGTTCGAACAACAGCCAGCCGCCCTCGCGCAGGTGCGCACGCGCGTCACGCACTATCACGCGTATCGCATCCAAGCCATCCGCGCCCGACGCCAATGCCGTGCGCGGCTCGAAACGCAGGTCGCCTTCGCGCAGGTGCGGATCGCCTTCGGCGATGTAGGGCGGGTTGGAGACGATGACATCGAACCGTGCATCGCCCAGCGCCACGCACCAGTCGCCTTGTGCGAAGCCGACGTTGCGCAAGCCCAATCGTTCGGCGTTCGCGCGCGCGACCTGCAACGCCGCTGCGCTCGCGTCGGTGGCGACGACACGCGCCAACGGGCGTGCCTTCGCGATCGCGAGCGCCACCGCACCGGAGCCCGTGCCGAGATCGGCAACCGTGCATCCGGTGTCGGCGGGAATCCGCTGCAAGGCCAGCTCGACCAGTAGCTCCGTTTCCGGGCGCGGAATCAGGACATCGCGCGTCACTTCCAGTTCCAGATCGTGGAAGCCGCGCACACCGACGATATACGCGACGGGCTCGCCCTTCGCACGACGCGCGACCAGCGCTTCGAACGCCGCCCGGCGGCCGGCGTCGATCGTGTCGTCCGCGTGCGCGACCAGCCATGCCTCGGAGACGTCGAGGACGTGCCGCAGCAAAAGCGCGGCTTCGCGGCGCGCGTCCGGGCCGGGCAACGCACGGGTTGCCTGCGCAAGCAGATCACCGACGCGCATCGTCAGGCATCGGGCTTCGGCGGCACGGGCGCGGCGGGTTGCGGGGGCTGCGCCGGCGCGGATTTCCAGTAACCGCCGCGCATCCACGCCTGGAACCCCCAACGCAGCCAGCCGATCAGCGCATTGGCCAGCCACAGCGCCCAGGCCAGCATCGCCGCCTTGTACACCCACAGCGGCAGCGTGAAGGCGCCGGCCTGCGGCAGCGTGGTGCTGCTCTGGTCGGCAAACCAGTGCAGCGACCACGCCGTCGATTGCGCGCCGGCGATGCGCATGTCCGGCTGGCCGAGCAGGCCGTGCGGCACGGATGCAATCAGGCACAGCAGCGCGATGAAGGTGAACACCGCCAACAGGACTTGCGCCGCGTTGAACGGGGAGCGCGTCAGGGCCACGTAACCCTCGCTGCGTGCGCGCCAGCCCAGCGCGATCAGCCACGCCACCACGAGTGCGTAGGCGCTCCATGCGAAGGTCGAGAAACCGAGGCCCAGCAGCAGCCAATGCCACCAACGCAACGGCGTCGGCGCGAACTTCGCCAACGCGATCGCGACGACCAGCAGCACCAGCAACTGCGCCCAGTACAGCACGGCCGGCCCCGCCTGCGGCCCCCACGTCCACAGCACCCAACGATCCTGCGGCAGCGTCAGCGAGGTGCGGATGTTCGCGGCGGGCGCGGCCAGCGAGATTGCCGGCGTGCGCGACACCATGCCGATCGCGGACGCATCGCGAAAGCGCAGGATGAACGTCTGCGTTCCGGGTTGCACCGGCAAGGCGACATGGCCATCGTGCAGGTTCAACTCGATCGATTGGCCATCGCGTTTCGCGTCCAGCAACTGCGCATCGCGCGGCAACTCGATGCCCTGCTCGCCGCCGCGCGTGCTGCGCGTGGTCATGGCCAGGTTCGATTCCATCGCGTGGTCGCCGCGGGATGCATCCAGCGCGACCCGATCGAACGCCACGCTGTCGCCGGGCAGCGCCGCGGGACGCGTGATGCCGACATCCAGCGCCTCCCCCGGCAACGGTCGAAACACATGGCCGCCGGAAGCCGCGTTGTCGTCGTCGCCGGACTCCGGCATGCCCTTGAACGCCAGGTGCAGCAGGGGCGCGCTCGCGATGCGCCACACCTCGGCGCGTTCGGCCAGCGCCGGCGCCTGCAGGCGCAGCGACTTGCCCGCGTCCAGCGTGCTCGACCAGCGCACTTCACCCTGATCGGGCGCGAAGGTGATGCGCACGCGTCCATCCTCGACCTTGAGGCCGGCGTCACTGACGTGTTCGCCGGGCAACAGCGGTACGTCGACACTGAACCCGCCCTGCGCGGGAGAGATGCGGGTGGCGACATTGTCCACGCGTGAATCGAGCCCGATCGCGATGCTGCGCGTCAGCTTCAGGTACGGCGGAAACGCCTGTGCCGCAACGGGCGCCGGACCCGTCGTCGATGCGGCGGCGCGTTCGCGTGCGAACGTCAGCGTGTCGGACAACAGCCGCGGGCCATCCACGCCGGCCGTTTGCCAGCCCGGCGCGATGACCTCCGCGTTCGGCGGCGGCAAGGGGAAATGCAGGGCGGTGCTGTCCACGTCGCCGCCCAACTGGAATGTCATGGTCACGCGGTGCACGCCGCGCTCCAATGCGATCCGCAGCGTGCCATTACGGTTGGCCAACTGCGTCGCGGGCTTGCCGTCCAGCGTGACGCTGCGCAAATCCGCCGGCGCATCCATGTAAGGCAGAGGGAATGCCACGCGCGCCGCCGCATCGGCCTCGATGGTCACCTGCAAGGCATCCTGCTGCACGGCGACCTGCGCCAGCGGCGAGGACGCGCATTGCGGCGCACATTGCGGCGCTTCCAGCAAGCGCGCCCGCAACTGCGACAGCAACTCCGGCGTCGGCATGGATTGCGCGTGCGCCTGCGGGGCCAGCGCCGCCAGCAGCAACAGGCTCGCGATGCCGGCGGCGGCGCCCGTCGGTCGCCGCGGCGAGCGTGCCTTGATGTCGAACGCGCGCGCGATGGCCGCCAGCCATGCCAGCAGCAGCGCCAGCATCACGACCCGGAGGATGCGTGTCGCCCACGCCGGCAGGATCACCAGCCGATATGTTTGCTGCGCGGTGACCGGGCCGCTCCAGCCCAGGCGATAGCTGCTGCCGAAGCCCGCCCAATCCGGCACGCCGCGCCCCGCCTGCACCAGCGTGCCGGGCGGATAGGCTTCGTAGCCAATAAGGTCCGTTCGCCCGATGGGCGCGGCGGTTGCCACGACAGTTTGCAGACTCTGCGAATCCGGTGCGACATCCGCGGGCGGCGGCGCCGGAGGCGGCGGTTCGGTGGGAGCCGCCATGGTGGATAGCTCCTGCGGGGGCGGCGCGCCACCGATCCGTTTGGCGGCCATCGGCGGCGGCGGGGCGAATTCCTCCCGCACGGCGGTGGCGCCACCCATGCGCTGCGACGCAATCCACGCCAAACTGTTCCCCTCCAACTGTGGATGCAGGGCGTTGCGCAGTTGCAATGCCGCGAACGGCAGCGTGGCAAGCACGGCGAGCACCAGCGCCACGATGCCGGCATGGCGCGCGACCTTGCGCAGCCTGCCGTCGGGCAACGCCCGCGCAGCCAGCCCGAACGCGACCGCGAGCGCGGGCAGCCAGCGCGGCGCGCCGGCCTCGCCGTGCGACAACACCACGAAAGCCAGCGCCACCAACGCCCAGCGCCAGCCCAACCAACGCCACACCAGCAGCGCGATCAAAGCGACCACGAACAAATCCAGCAGGTTCCAGCTCGCGACCCAACTGTCCGGCGAATGGTCGGCGCCGGGCGCACCGAGCAGGCGGTATCCGTACGGCAAGTGCAGCGTCGCGTCGACGCGATCCAGCGTCTGCTGCCAGCCACCGGTCGCGGATTGCGCGCCGCCATGGTCCGCGAGGCGCAATCCCGCGTGCAAATCGAGCGCGCGGGCGCGGACTTCCACGCCGCTGGTACCGGGCTTGTCGCCGCGCGTTACCAGCAACGGCTGGCCGGCGTCGCCCAGGTGCGCGTCCGTCAGCGTCCACGGCGCCGCGACATCCAGGCGGTCGCTCGAACGCAGGTTCCCGGCCAGGTGATCGTTGGCGATCAGGCCGCCGCCGTCGAAATCCAGCCACAGTTCGCGCGCCAGCCGCAGCCGGTCACCGGCATTGGTTTGCCCGCGCGCGCGTTCCTGCACCTCGAGCGCGGCGCCCTCGCCCATCGCGAACGCAGGCAGGCCGCGCCATTCGTCCGGCACATTGGCCTGCGCGGGATCGATCGGCTGCGCGCCCGTGACGCGCGTGTTGCGCAACGCCGGCGCATCGGCGTAGCTCCAGATTTCCTGTGGCGGCCACGGCGCCGGCGCTGCGTGAAACGACAACTTCGCGAGCGGTGCGGTGCCGCGCGCCGTCAATGTCACCGACCAGTCGCCCGGCCGCAGTTGCACGCGCAGGCGGCCATCGGGATCAAGCCGCGCGGGCAGGTCGCCGTCGAGCGCGGTGGCCACGAAACCATTCGGCAGCACCGGCCCCAGCAACTGTTCGCGTGCGCTGCCGGCAACATGCAGCCGGATCACCGTATCGAGGGTCGGCGGAGCGCCATCGGCGAGCCTGCGGAACGCGCGCAGGCCCAGCGCATCCGCTTCGCGTTGCCGGGCCGCGCCCGGACCCAGCGTGATCCAGTCGCCGTCGCGTTCGGGCCGCGCCATCGCGACACCGTCCACCTTGAGGTCGACCAGCGCGATCGCGGCCGGCAAGCGCAGGCGCGCGGGGCGTTCGTTCCAGCGCAGGTCGCCCTGCACTGTGTAGTCGCCCACGGACAATCGCAGCGTCGGCACGCCGTCGCGATCAAGCAGCACCGCGGGCGCGTTGTCCACCCGCACCTGCTGCGGCCACGCCTCGCGATCGCCCGGCAGGGCTGCCCAGCTTTCCGCGTCGACATGCAGCTGAAGCTGGAAATGCGCGCCGGACTTGTCGGCATCCAGCGTCAGGCGGCCGGGCCAGACGCATTCCCGGTCGTTGCCGCCACCCGGCGTGGCAAGCATGGGACAGGTCTGGCGTTCGTGGCCATGCAGCACCCACGCTTGCCAGTCCTGTAACTGCGGCGGAATTGCCTGCGTCGCCGCGGCGGCGACGCCGCTCCACATCAGCAGCAACCAGCCCAACGATCTCGCTGCACGGTGCATGGTTTTTCCCCGGCGTCAGGTGCCGGGGAGGAGTTTAGCCCATGCCCCGCATCCGGCACTGCATGGGTTCGCGGGGTCCGCCGTGCAGCCGACGCAATTCGAGCCTCGGCTCAGTGCGCTGATTCACCCTGCTTCGCTTTCAGCGCGCCGCACAGCTCGATGGATTCGTGCGTTTGTGCGAGACCGCGTTTCAGGCCGGGCACCTGGCCGAGCTTGGGCTTGAAGTAGTCCTCGACGCGCCGTGCCTCGGCACCCGAGCAACTGCCGCCCGCCGCGAGCATGGGCAGGTAGCCGCCGGAGAACGCGCCGGTGCGCGCGATGATCATGTCGTAGTGGGCGGTGAACCAGTTCCACAAGCCGTCGCGCTCGGCCACGGTATCGCGGTTGTTGCGCAAAAGCATGTTCATTTCGCCGACCTTCACCTGCGGCGACAACGCGAAGTCGCGCACCACATCGGCCTGTGTGCCCGTGGCGTAGCTGAGCGCACCCAGCATCGCGTTGCGACGCACCGGATCGGTGGTCTTCGGGATCGCGGCGACCAGCTCATCGACCGCCGGCTTGCCCTGCTCTTCCACCGCCACCGACAGCGCGGTGCGCAACAGGTCGGGGTTCGCGGCCATGAGATCCGGCAATCCATCCTGGCCGGGCTTCAACGCCGCTTCGCCCTGCTTCAACAACGCGCCACGCACGGAAGGCACCTTGAACTCGAGAGCCAGCGAACTTGCCAGCGAACTGCGCATCAATACGTCGTCGGCCGACTCGCCGGCGCGGCGCTGATAGCCGAGCGCTTCGAGGCGTGGCAGGTACGCCTTCGCCACCGCTTCGCGGACCGCGGCTTTCTGCGCCTCGGTCCGGGCTTCGTGGTCGTAGATCCATTCGACCGTATCCAGCGGAGCCAGCGCGACCTGGCGCACCTTCGACGGCGCCAGCTCGCGCATCGCGGCCAGCACTTCGGAAGCGTCCATGTCACCGCGATGGAACGCGGCATCGACGGAATCGGCAAACGCAAGCTGTTCGCCGTCACTGCGCTGCGCGATCACCTTGACGAGCGCCGCGCGATCGGTCTTGGCCATTTCGTAGCGGTAATAACCATCGCCATCGGCGTTCGGCATGTACCACGCCGGACACTGGCCACCGTCGATCTGCATGCTCGCCGTTTTCGCATCGAGCATCCGGCATTGCACGCCGTTCGGAAAACGCACGCAGACCGGAATGCCCCACAGGCGGTTCGGATCACCGGACGATCCCAGCGGCAGATAGCGGCTCTGCGTCA
>ERZ778025.2087-NODE-2087-length-11939-cov-4.210788_pt1 | contig 11939 bp, 10 predicted proteins | sample MGYA00375755_ERZ778025 | MGnify/ENA primary metagenome ERZ778025 (study PRJEB29350, sample SAMN05389825) | bioreactor metagenome | isolation source: Thiocyanate bioreactor | place: South Africa: University of Cape Town | collected 2014-03-17 ... | reverse complement strand
AAGCGCGCCTGCTTGAGCATGTCGGCCGTGTCGTCGAACACGACGATGCCGGCATGCCCGATCAGCCCGTCCTTGGCCGCGAACGCCTCGTAGTCGAACGGCGTGTCGAACAGGTCGCGGGGAAAATAGGCGCCCAGCGGCCCGCCGACCTGCACCGCCTTCACTGGGCGGTCCGTGAATGTCCCACCGCCGATATCATCGATTAGTTCGCCGAGCGTGATGCCGAAGGCAACCTCGAACAATCCGCCGTATTTGATATTGCCCGCAAGCTGGATCGGCATGGTGCCGCGTGACCGTCCCATGCCGAAATCGGCGTAGGCCTGCGCGCCGTTGTTGAGAATGAACGGAATGGCGGCGAACGACAGCACGTTGTTGATGACGGTCGGCTTGCCGAACAAGCCATGGTGAGCAGGCAGCGGCGGCTTGGCGCGCACAAGGCCGCGGCGGCCTTCGAGGCTTTCCAGCAGCGAGGTTTCCTCGCCACAGACATACGCGCCTGCGCCGACACGAACTTCCATATCGAATGCGAATTTCGATCCGGCGACCGACTTGCCGAGATAACCGGCCTTGCGTGCTGCCACGATCGCGGCATTCATCGCCTCGACGGCATGCGGATATTCGGAACGGATATAGATGTAACCGCGGGTCGCACCCACCGCGATGCCCGCGATGGTCATGCCCTCGATCACCACAAAGGGATCGCCTTCCATGATCATGCGGTCGGCGAAGGTGCCGCTGTCGCCCTCGTCGGCGTTGCAGACGATGTACTTCTGATCGGCCTGGGTCTGCGCAACGGTGGTCCACTTGATCGCAGTCGGAAAACCCGCGCCGCCACGGCCGCGCAGACCGGAGGTCTTCACATCGGCCAGAATGCCGTCGGAGCCCAGCGTCACCGCCCGCTCAAGACCCTTGTAACCGTCATGCGCACGATAGTCTTCGACCGAGCGTGGATCGATCACGCCGCAGCGCACAAAGGTCAAACGTGTCTGGCGCTTGAGCCATGGAATCTCGTCCGTGACACCAAGTCGCAGGGGATGCGCGCCGTTCGACGCAGCAGCAGCGAGAATGGATTCCACGTCGGCCTCGGTGACCGGACCGAACGCGACTCGCCCTTCCGCGGTCGCGACCTCGATCATCGGCTCCAGCCACAACAGGCCGCGCGATCCGGTGCGGATAATCTCGACGGCAATGTTGCGCTCCGCGGCAACGGCTTCGAACGCGTCAGCAACCTCGTCTGCACCGACGGAAACAGCAGCCGCATCGCGTGGAACGTAAAGGCGCAGGGTCATCGCTGTGCCTCCGAAACCAGAGCATCGATACGTTTGGTATCGAGGCGCCCGACCAGTTTGCCATCCAGCATCGCCGATGGCGCGGTCGCACAGAGGCCCAGACAATAGATCGGCTCAAGGGTAACGCGGCCATCCGCCGTCGTATTCCCGAGCGGAATACCGAGCTTTTTCTCGGCATGAGCGGCCAGCGCATCACCGCCCGCAGCCTGACAAGCCTCAGCACGGCAGAGCTTGAGCACATGCCGGCCCGCAGGCTCGTGGCGGAAGTCGTGATAGAATGTGAAGACGCCGTGCACTTCCGCGCGAGAGAGATTAAGCGCCTCGGCGATCATCGGGATCACCGGCTCCGGCACATAACCGAACGCGTCCTGAACGGCGTGTAGGATGACAATGGTGGGCCCCTCAAGCTGCCTGTGAGCAGCAATGATCTCCGCACCTCTTTCGGGACTCCAGGCTTCGTATGCTGACGGCATAGACACTCTCGTTCGCGCACATCGCGTATGCGTTCAAGAGAATGAGAATCCCTCTAAAGATCAATGCAGCCATCCTATGCTGCGATACGGAAATCAGATCGATAAGAAAATCAAATGACTCATTTTAGAAATGAGAAGAATGGGTTAGCCGCCAGAATGACGGCCAAATGATACCTTGCACCGCAATGAGATGGTCCCGGCCCGCCTGTCCCGGGATCAGCTTTCGAGTGTCGGAGCAACCTCCTTTGCTACCTGAACCAGCGCCTCAAGAAGCGACGTCATGGGGTCGCGCGGCTGGGTCACAAGCCCGATGCTGTAGGTGACAAGCGGGTCCACAATCGGAATGCTTCGCACGGCATCGGAGAAGCCAAGTGTCTCGGCGAGTTTCGCGGGCATCACGCTGGACCAGCGCCCCGTCTTCACATGCGTATAGAGGACGATGATCGAATTAGACGTCAGCATCGGGGTGGCTTCCGTCCCCGCATCCTTCAACGCCTTGTCGATGATCCGGCGATTCTGCATGTCCGGCGTCAGGAGACATAAAGGCACCTGCCCGACTTCCTTCCATGTCACCTCATCGCGATCGCCAAACATGCCGTCCGGCGCGGTCAGCAAGCGATAGCTTTCGCGATAGAGAGGAATGGCGCGCACCTTTCCAACGGGCTCGTTCTCGATGTAGGTCAGGCCGGCATCGACCTCGAGATTTTCCAGCAGGCCGAGCACGTCGGACGACGTGCACGACACGATGCGGAAACGCACGTTCGGATGCCGCATGCGAAACGGCGTCGTGAGCGAGGCGACCATGCCAAGCACGGTCGGGATCGCAGCGATGCGAAGCTCGCCGGACAGACCGTCCTTGAGCGAATTGATTTCCTGCCGCATGGCGCGGGCATCGCCGACGATGCGCCGCGCCCAATCGAGTGTGCGCTCGCCCTCCGGCGTAAACCCGACGAAACGGGAGCCGCGCTCGACCAGCATGACCCCGAGGATTTCCTCGAGCTGCTTCAGGCTGGTCGACATGGTCGGCTGCGTTACGCCGCACGCCTCCGCTGCGCGGCCGAAATGGCGCTCCTTCGCGAGGGCAAGCAGCAGTTCGAGTTTTTCAATCAAGAAGCGCTTCTCCGGTCCACCACATCAATATCGCCCAAAAGTTCGCCAGAACTTTCCGGCCAGCATAATGGGGAAAACCTCAAAGCTGAAAGCTGGTTGGCGGGCTGGCTGCGCCGTGGTGATCGAGCCCGTTCCTCTGCCAGTTGCCCCGGACTAAGGAAGCTTCAGCAGAAATGCCCAAGGTTCGCGTGGAATCGAACCGCAATACAAGAATACATTCGTCGTATCAATTGGTTATATCGACAAGGCAAGCCGGGACGCCGCCATAACCGTGGCTCATCATGCGCGACTATGGCTGCGCCCCGGTATCGGGCACTACGCCATGATCTGCGGATCACCGTTGCCGTGCAACGAGATCCGCAATCAACAATGGATCAATCGATCTGAACGCCGATCGCCTTGATCGGTCCCGACCATTTTTCGATTTCGCTTTTAACGAAGCCGTCCAGATACTGCGGCGTCGCGCGATCATCCGGCACAATTCTCAGGCCCGCACTCTCGAGCTTCTGCTTGATCGCAGGATCGTGCATCGCTGCAAGCATCGCCTTGTTGAGCTTGGTGACGATCGCCTCCGGCGTGCCCTTGGGCAGGAAATACGCATTCCACGTATAGGCCTTGACGTCGAAGCCCTGTTCGACCGCGGTCGGCACGTTCGGAAGCGCCGGTGACCGAGCATCCGTGAGAATCGCGATCGGCTTGATCGCGCCGCCATCGATCTGAGGCTTCGCCGTCGTCACGATATCGCACAGATAATCCACGCGCCCGCTGGCGAGATCCTGCATGGCCGGATTCGCACCGCGATAAGGCACGTGAACGACGTCGATGCCCGTCACCGAGTTCAGCAGGGCGCAGCCGAGATGAATGGCCGAACCGGTACCCGCCGAGGCAAACTGCATCTTCGAGCCGTTTTGCTTTGCGTAAGCGACGAAGTCTTTCAGATTGCTCGCCGGAAAGTCCTTGCGGGCGACCAGCACCAGCGGCGCTTCAAGAAACAGGCCCACACTGGTGAAGTCCTTGGTCGCATCGTAAGCCGGCTTTTTATAAAGAAGCTGGTTCTGCGCCTGCGTTCCGACCGTGCCGACCAGGAACGTGTAACCGTCCGGCGCCGCCTTGGCGACACGCTGCGCGCCGATCATGCCGCCAGCCCCGCCGACATTTTCAACAATGACCTGCTGGCCGAGAACTTCGCCCATGCGCTGGGCAAACATGCGCGCCGGGACATCGTTCGGTCCGCCAGCCGCGAAGGGATTGATCATGGTGATGGGACGGCTAGGCCAGTCATCGGCGGCTCGGCCGCTTTCGATGCCGACGAAAGTCATCGCCGCGGCGATCGCGGCAGACGCGATCAGCGAAGCCTTCTTGTTACCCTTACGATTCTTCACCACAGCCATCGGACGTCCTCCCATATTTTTTTGTTTATGCAGCCAATACGCTCTGTATTTGCCCGCGAATGACTTCCTGCTTCTCCGCCTTGGCTTCCGGCGTGAGCAGAACGTCGATCGCGATATTCGCCGGGCGCTTCAGAACCACGATCCGGTCGCCGATTTCCAATGCCTCGTTAATGGAGTGCGTAATGAAGACAGCGGTCTTGCCGTTCTCCTTCACCAGCTTGACGAATTCGGCACGCAGCTTGCGAGCCGTCATTTCATCGAGTGCAGAGAAAGGCTCATTGGTCGCGAATGCGCGCGCAATGGACACGCGCTGCCGCATGCCGCCGGACAGTGCATGCGGATAGTCATTCTCGTGACCGCGCAGACCAAGCGTTTCCAGCCAGCGTTCCGCGATGGCTCTGCGTTCGTCGTTGGATTTGCCGAGAATCTCCAATCCAAGCTCGACATTCTCGATCGCCGTCCGCCACGGCAGCAGCCGGTCGCCCTGGAAGACGATCGCCATCTTGCCGCGAAACGCGTCGAATTGGCGGAAAGGATCGTGACCGTCGACGGTGACGCTGCCCTTGGTCGGTTCGGTCAACCCGGCGATCATATTGAAGATCGTGGACTTGCCGCAGCCGGTCTTTCCGAGCAGCGCAAGCATCTGCCCCTGCGCGACTTGCAAATCCAGAGTATCCACCGCCGTGAATGCGCCTGCACCCGCTTTGCCGAAAACCTTCGAGACCTTCTCGAGAGAAATCGCGGTCTTCTCGATATCGTTCGTCGTCATAGCGCACGCTCCGAAACTGCACGGTAACGAAATGCGATCTTCTCGATAAGGGTCAGGATCGCCTGCACAACCAGGACGAAGACCACGAGTTGCAGCGTCCATGCCAAAGCACCGGCCATATCGAAGACCTGCTGCTGTTGAAGAAGCTGATAGCCGACACCGCCTGTGGCGCCGACAAGCTCGGCGACGACAACGACGCGCGAGGCGTTGCCGAGGTTGACCTTCCAGGCTGTCAGGATGTCGGGAAGGATCGCCGGAATGATCATCGCAGTGAAGAGCTTGGCGCGCGACGGACGGAAACTCATGACCATTTCCGTCAGATCGCGCGACATGCCCTGAAGCGCACCCAGCACCTGGAACGAAAACGCCGGAAGCGTCGTCATCACCATGATGAAAAAGATGCGCGACTCGATGCCATGAAACCAGATGATCGCGAATACGACCCATGACAGCGCCGGAATGCCCTGAAACAGGGTCAAGGCCGGCGAGAGAAAGTCATGAGCGAGGCGCGAGCGGGCCATCAGGACCGCCAGCAGCGCTCCGATCAGGAACGCACCGGCCAGTCCGGCAAGAATACGCAGTACAGTCGCGAGAACGTCCACGAACTGAGACCAGTCCGTCACGATGCTGATGAAACGCCAGAAGACGTCCACCAGCGATGGAAACAGGAATGGCGGGAAGAAGAGCGAGGCAATCTGCCAGATTACCGCGATCACGCCGAGCGGCACGATATACGATGCCGCTCCGCGAAGCGCCGCCATGCCCAGTCTGGACGCGCTCGAGTCCTGATACTGCGCAGCCGTCATTTCACCGGTCCCTGATAGATCGTTGCGGGAGATGGATCAGATGGAAGGAATGCGATCGACCGGCCCGCGTCGTACACAGCCTTGATCTCCTTGCCCACTTCAGCCGCCGGGCGCAGATTCATGCCAAGACGGTCATTGGCGCGGATCAGATCGGCGATCGCCTTGCGATCGTCATCCGTTCCTTTGCTCGCGATCAATTTCGCAGCATCGTCCGGATTGGCAGTGACCCATGCAGCCGCCTGCTTGTAAGCATTATAGAGCTTTGGAATCAGATTCTTGTTCTTTTCGGCCCACTCGACATGTGCGGCGACACCGAGATACGGAATGTTCGTGCTGCCCGTTGCTTTCTTCCAGTTTTCCTGAATCGTCAGATCAAGCATCCGGATGCTTGGCTTCTTGGAATGCAGCGTCGTATAGGCGGGCTCCCAGAGCTGAACTGCCGTCGCGCGATCCGCGAGCGCATAGCCGACCAGTCCCGGGGTTGCGGTGTTGACGACCGACAGCTTGCTGGTGTCCACGCCAAGCTGGCGGGCGAACCAGTCGAACATCACATAATTAGTCGTTCCCTTCGCCGCGGCGAGATCCTTGCCTTCAAGATCCTTCAGCGACTTGACCTCAGGGCGCGATGTCACGACGGCGCCCCAGAAGTCGAAGAGATTGAAGAGATAGGTAACCTTGACGCCGCGCACGTCAGCCAGGCCGACGGTGAGCAGCGAAGCGCTGCCGCCGACCTTGAATTCACCGGAGTTGAACTGCGCGGTGTAGGCGTCCGGCGTCCGCTCCTCGAAGCTGATCGAAAGGCCATTCTTCTCGTCGAGCTTCTGCGCCTTGATCACCGGCGGCAGGAATGCACCGAGTGACGGCGCACCGAACACGACGATGGACACCTTCGGAAGATCCTGTGCAGCCAGCGGTGACGCAAAGGCCACTGCGGAAAGCAATCCCAGAGCAATTGCAGCTTTTTTCATAATCTTCTCCTCCTGTTATGCTGTTGTCGCGCTGACGGCGCGAAAGATGAATTCCGTGAGTTCACGCGCAAACGCGTCCGGAGCCTCGACCGAGGAAATGTGCGCGGCATCAATCGTCGCCATTTTCGCTCCCTTGATTCCGGCCACGATCTCCTCTCCGCGAGAGGGCGGCGTCGATGGATCGTGCGCGCCGCAGATCACATGAACCGGGCAGGAAATATCGGACAGGCGCGGCTTGAGGTCGGCAACTGCAAGAACCTCGCAGCATCCGGCATAGCCTTCCAACGGCGTCGCGCCAATCATCTCCGCCAGTTCTTCGATGCGTTTGGGAGCCCGCTCGCGAAACGCCGTCGTGAACCAGCGATCCAGCGTCGCGGACACCAGCGAACCCATTCCGTTCGCGCGAACCGCGGCGGCGCGATCCTGCCACATCGAAGCCGGCGGGAAGTTCGCTGCGGTGTTAGCCAAGACCAGCCCGCTCAGCCGCTCGGCCCGGTTAGCGCCGAGCCACATGCCGGTCAAACCACCCAGCGACAGGCCGCAGAAAACAGCCTGACGGATGTTCAACGCGTCGAGGATGGCGACGGCGTCCAAGCCTAGCCGTTCGGCGGTATACGGCCCCGCCGGCACATCCGACTTGCCGTGACCGCGGGTGTCGTAACGCACGAAGCTCATCCGATCGGACAACCGATCGCAAACCTCGTCCCACATCCCCATGCTTGCGCCAATCGAGTTGCTGAGCATGACGATCGGCTTGTCCAAAGCAGCAGGACGTTCCACCGCAAGGCGGATTCCGGGCTCAACTTCAATGCGCTCGATACGGCTTGACGACGTAACCATGACGTTACTCTAGGCTTTGTTCGCAGCTTCGAACTCCTTGCGGAGTGCGACAAAAAAGCGGCCGATCAGATGTTTCGAGACGCTTGACAGAATGCGCTGCCCGACGCCGGCGACAAGACCGCCGATCTCGCCGGCGCCCTTGTAGATCAGCTTCGTGCCGTCACCGTCCGGCTCGAGCTCGAACCGGGCCGTTCCCGTGCCATGGCCGATCGAGCCGCTGCCCGAAACCTGAATGTTGCACGACTTCGGCTCGTCCTTGTCGGACAGGCTGACCGCACCTTCAAACGTGCCGCCTACGGCGGCGACGCGAAGCTGCATTTCAACCTTGTAGGAATCCGGCGCAGTCTCCGTCATGCTTTTGCAGCCCGGAATGCAACGGGTCAGAACGACCGGATCGTTAAGGGCAACCCAGAGCGCCTCAACCGAGGTCGGAATGGTTTCGCTGCCGCTAATATCGAGTTTCATGCTGCCCTCCTCAGAGACCGAACAACCGCTGGGCCAGCCCACCGTTGATCGACGCCCGTTCGCTGTCAGAGAACGACGTATCCTGAACGATATTGAGCGGTGCAAGATCGCCGATCGGGAACGGCATATCGGATCCCATCATGATGCGATCCGCACCGACGACGTCGGCGAGATAGCGCAGCGCGCGGGTATCCTGAACGATGGTGTCGTAATACATGGCGGCGAGCGCGGCATCCGGATCGCCGAGCTTGTCCTTGTCGAGCGAATAATTCCGGCGCAGACGACCGATGACATACGGCAGCGCAGCGCCACCGATACCCGCAACCACCTTCATGTTCGAATAGCGCGTGACGTGCCCCGCATAGATGAGGCGCGACATTGCGATCAGCGTGTCGGTGATGCGGCCGACGGCGTTCGCCATGCCGTAGTCATGCACGCGGTCGTCGCCGCTCTCGAACACCGGGTGAATGAAGATGATCGAGCCGAGTTCGTTCGCGGCTTCCCAGAACGGAGCAAGCGTCGGATCATCGAGAACGCCGCCCTTGCCCTTCGGCTGGGTACCGATCATCGCGCCCTTGAAACCGGCCTTGTGAGCATCTCGCAGCACCTGCGCGGCGCGTGCGCCATCCTGCAGCGGCACGGTCGCCAGCGAGATAAAGCGCGGCTGTTCCTTGCTGGCCTGCGCCAGATGCGTGTTGATCAGACGCGACCACTCTTCGCCTTCTGCTGCCGGAATTTCATAGGCAAACATGTCGAGCCAGCCACCAACCACCTGGCGCTCGATCTTCTGCGTATCCATCCATTGCAGGCGCGCAGCAATATCGCTGAGCGGCTTCGAGACCGGACGGGTCGGCTTGTTGCCAGCGAAAGAGAAGCCGAGGCTGCCGCCTTCCTCGATCAGACGAACGGACGGGAATTTCGCCTTGTCGGCCCGGATTGCATCGAGCAGGCTCGGAGGCACCAGATGTGCGTGGCAATCAACGATCACGTTTTTATCCTTTCTTGGTCGCTTCCGCCGCAGCGATGGCGTCGCTGATAGCAGCAATACGAATGGGGAGCCTGGAGAACGAGATACCGAGCGATGAAACGGCATCGTTGATGGCGCCGGAAATAGCAGCGGGAGAGCCAAGATAACCGCTCTCGCCCGAGCCCTTCTGTCCGAACACCGTGAACGGCGACGGCGTGCAGTGATGCACGATCTCGACGTCCGGCATTTCGTGTGACGACGGCAGCAGATAGTCCATGAAGGACTGGGTCAGCATCTGGCCTTCATCGTCGTAGACGAATTCCTCGAGCAGGGTTGCGCCAAGACCATGCGCGATGCCGCCAAGCGTCATTCCCTTGACGATGTGCGGGTTGATCACCGTGCCGCAGTCATGGCCGATGAGGTAACGCCGGATTTGCGGCTTTGCGATTTCGGGATCGAACGCCACCAGAACAAGATGGAATTCAAACGAATGGCATGGATACATCTGCACGCGGCCGTTCTCTGGCAACTTGCTGCCGGTCGGCACCTGCATCACATGCGTGGTTTCGAGACCTGGCTCCATTCCTTCCGGCAGCGAGTGAAATTGACGGTGTCCGAGATTGACAAGCTCCATCCATGACAATGTCTTGCCCGACGTCGGATCGCTCACATTGCCTTGAGCATAATCGGCATCATCGTCGGCAATTCCGAACTGATGCGCGGCGATCTTGATCAGCTTGGCCTTCAGCTTTTGTGCCGCGTGATAGCAGGCGCCGCCCATCATGATGGCCATTCGGCTGCCGACCGGCGTGTTCGACGGCAGGCTCGCCAGCGAATCCGGCCGCACGATGCGGATTTTGTCCGGATCGATTTCCAGCACTTCACCGACCACGGTGGCGGCGAGCGTTTCATGCCCCTGCCCCGATGACGTGGTGTGAATGGTCACCGTCACAAAGCCCACGCCGTCCACATTGATGCGGCAGGAATCCATCCAGGTCGTGGTGGTGTTCTTCTCGTTAAGCAGCGGCTCGAACGACGAATTTCCGCCGCTCGGCTCGAGACATGCAGCAACGCCGATGCCCGCCATCATGCCTTGGGCGCGGAGTTCATCCCGCTCCTTCAGCAACGCATCATAGTTCGCGTTGGTCAGCACCTTTTCGACGACCGTGTGATAGTCGCCGCTGTCGTAGTGCGTTCCGCTCGGGATCAGATAAGGAAATTCGTCGCTGCGGATGAAGTTGCGGCGGCGCACCTCGATGGGATCCAATCCCACGGCCGCTGCGACCTTGTCGATCGCCGTCTCAATGGCGTAATTCGTCGGTGCCTGACCGAAGCCACGGACCGCTTCCTGCGCCGCCTTGTTCGACATGGTCGCCATGGCGCGGTACTGAACGCTTTCGATCTTGTAGGGGCCGACGATGGCGCCGATCGGCTTGCCGAGCTGGAACGGCGAACGTCCCGCATAGGCGCCGACATTGTCGAGCGCGCGCATCTTCATCGACTTGACGATACCGTCATTATTAAAGGCGATATCGACATCGAACAGACGCTCCGGACCATGCGCGTCACCGGCCCGCATGTTCTCAAGCCGGTCCTCGATCAGGCGAACCGGCCGGTTCAGAATGCGCGAGAGATGAGACACGAGAACGGTGTGCTTGATTCCGCGCTTGACGCCATAGCTGCCGCCGACGTCAACGTCGTGATGCACGCGAACATTGTTGGTCGGAATCCGCAAGGCGCGGGAAATCTGGTCGGGATACTTCGGCATCTGGATCGAAGCCCAGACGTCGAGCATGTCGCGCCATGCGTCCCACCTCGCCACCACGCCGAACGTTTCGATCGGCACGGTGGAATTGCGGCCCCACTTCACCCGGAAGGACAGATGCCGCGGGCTTTCCGCGAAATGCTTGTCGACCTCGCCCCAGACGAACGTCTTGTCGAGCAGCACGTTGGTGCCGTGCTCGGGATGGACGTTCGGACTTGCGTCCGTGATCGCGTCTTCGGCATCGATGACGTATGGCAACGGCTCGTATTCGACACGAACCTTCTCAATCGCGTCCTCGGCCTGGGCGCGGGTCTCGGCCACAACGGCCACGACCCATTCACCCGCATACCGCACCTGACCGACAGCCAGCGGATAGCGCCGCACCTTTGGCGTATCGAGACCGTTCATCAGCGGATCGACAGCTTTGACCAGTTCTTCGCCCGTCAGCGCATAAACGACGCCCGGCATTTTCAGCGCTTCGGTCGTATCGATCGATACGATGCGCGCCGCCGGATATTGCGACGGCACGATGGCGACGTGCAGCATCTCGTCGAGAACGATATCGGCAACGTAATGCCCACCGCCGACAACAAAGCGCCGGTCTTCCCGAACCCGGCGGTTCGACGATACGAATTTCAGAGTTGTCGGATGCTCGCTCATCGGCGGCCTCCCTGTGCCGCGACGGCCTTCACCTTCTCCTCGACTTGATCTGTCTCGGTGGAACGCGGGCTGTTGGCCTTGCGCAGACGTTCGGCTGCGAGTTCGATGGCTTCGATAATCTGGCCATAACCTGTGCAGCGGCAGATATTTCCGGAAATCGCATCCACGATGTCTTCGCGCGTCGGCTCAACCGTGCGCTCAAGAAGCGAATGAGCCGCGAGAATCATGCCCGGCGTGCAATAGCCGCACTGCATGCCATGAGTTTCACAAAATGCATCCTGAAGAACGCTCAATTCGCCCGGAGCCGGAGCGAGCCCTTCGATTGTCGTGATATCGTAGCCGTCGGCCTGAGCAGCAAACATCAGGCACGAACGGACCGGCGCGCCATCGAGAAGAATGGTGCAGGCGCCGCAAACGCCGTGCTCGCAGCCGGTGT
>ERZ778025.2083-NODE-2083-length-12008-cov-4.420648_pt1 | contig 12008 bp, 9 predicted proteins | sample MGYA00375755_ERZ778025 | MGnify/ENA primary metagenome ERZ778025 (study PRJEB29350, sample SAMN05389825) | bioreactor metagenome | isolation source: Thiocyanate bioreactor | place: South Africa: University of Cape Town | collected 2014-03-17 ... | reverse complement strand
CCAGGACGCCGCCGCTTGCTATCTTCCCGCTTTGGGGAAGGCCGAGATCGAACGGGTCAGCATTGGCCAGCGCGTGGTCCCCAGGGATTCCTTGCCGGTCGTCGGCTTCGCGCCGCGCCTGGGCGGCCTCTATGTCGCGGTCACCCATAGCGGCGTCACGCTGGCGCCCGCGCTGGGCCGGCTGGCCGCGCTGGAGATACTGGACGGCGTAGTCGCCGATCCGCTTGCCAATTTCCGGCTCGGCCGCTTCGCCTAGCGGCATCGCCCGAATTGCCTATCCATTGCAGTAATTGAGTCCATGTCGCGGGAGCTGCCGGGCCCAAGAGCCGGTTCTGCGCACCTTGCCATGCCGAATAGTCCGGCTTCGACTTCATTTTCATCGATCCGGGGGGTCGGAAATTACGCGCCCAAGCATCTATAGTCTTAGGAAGATAAAAAGGGGGGCTGCGGATCGTGAGGCAGGATCGCGCCGAACTGGTAGCCTGGGTTGCGGGGAATGTCGTTCCGCACGAAAGCGCCGTGCGCGACAAGCTGCGCTCGGTCGGCGTCCCCGAATACGAGATCGACGATATCATGCAGGACGCATATTTGAGAATCTCGCACCTCGATAGCGTGGCGCATATTCGCAATGGGCGTGGCTATCTGTTCACCGTGGCGCGCTCGGCGATGCTGCTGCGCGTGCGGCGCGAGCGGATCGTACGGATCGACAGCCTCTCCGATTATGATGAGCTGACGCTCGCCGACGACGATCCAGGACCCGAGCGCCATGCGGCGGCAAGGATCGATCTCGAGCGGGTCCATCGGATGATCGCGTCCCTTCCCTCGCCCTGCCGGGAAATTTTCGAGATGCGGCGGATCGAAGGCGTGCCGCAGCGAGAGATTGCCGCTCGGATGGGCGTTTCGGAGCATATCGTCGAAAAGCTCTCGGCCCGTGGATTGCGATTGATCTTGAAGGCCATCGCGGGCGGCAATCGTGAAGCCGCCAGCCCGGCAAAACAGCGTATCGAAAGGAAACTGCGTGACGTCGGCTTCGAATGACAGCGAAGCGGCGGATTGGGCCATTCGCCGTGAGAATGGTCCGCTGTCCGAGCCGGAACAACGCGCGTTCGAGACATGGCTCGCAGGCGACGAGCGGCGTGCCGGTGCGTTGCTGCGCGCGGATGCCGCGCTGGCCTTTCTCGATCGCGGCCGTGCGCTCGCCGGGCTAGGCTTCAACGATGCGCCGGATGTATCGGGACATGTGCCGGATTCGGAGCCCGAATTCGGAGATGGTATCGAGCGGGCGCATTGGCTGTCGCGCCGAAAGCTGGTTGGCGGCGGGATGGCTGCGCTGGTCGCGGTCGGGATAGCGGGCTTTCTGGCGCTGCCGCGCACCGAACGGATCGTAACCCAATTGGGCGAGATCAAGCGAACGCCGCTCGCCGATGGATCGGTTGCGACCGTCAACACGGCCAGCCGCATCACCGTCGCGATGTCGAAGAACATGCGCAATGTTTCGCTGGACGATGGCGAGGCCTGGTTTGAGGTTGCGCATGACCGCACGCGGCCGTTCGTGGTCAGGGCCGGCGACGTCAGCATAAGGGCGGTCGGAACGGCCTTCTCGGTGCGCCGAACCGATGGCGGGGTGGACATTCTGGTAACGGAGGGCGTCGTCGAGGCGTGGCGCGATGACCAATCCACGACGCCCTCGCGTATCGCGCAAGGCGAACGCGCCTTTGTCGCGGATGCGAAGGGACGCAACGTCAATATCGCTCAAAACGCCGTAGTAGTGCGAACCGATAGCGAGATCGACCGCACATTGGCATGGCGCAATGGCGACCTGGCCCTCAATGGTGAGACGCTCGATTACGCGGTCGAGGAGCTCAATCGGTACAATCGGCGTAAAATTATCGTCGGTGACAGGGAATTGGGGCGTTCGCCGATCGTCGGGTATTTCAAAGTCAATGAGCCCGATAATTTCGCGCATTCCGTAGCGTCATTGTTCAATGCCCGCGCTCAGTTCAGCCAGGAAGGGATCAGAATAGATACAAATGGGAAATGAATATCTTTGGACGGGAGGGTCGGAAACTCTTCGCCCAAGCATCTCTATATAGAGGGGGCGCAATGTACGCCTCCCGATCTTGGGGGAGGGGTAGCGGGTGAAAGGCATATCGTCGGCACTTTACTGCAGCGCAGCAATTGCCGCCATTGCGGCGAGCAGTCCGGTTGCAGCGCAAACACGATCATTCGATCTTTCGGCGGGGGTAGCCGAGCAAAGCATTCCGGCCTTTGCGAAACAGGCCGGCATCCAGATCATGGCGGATGGCAGGCTCGTGCGCGGCAAGCGCACCAATGCCGTACGCGGAACCAAATCGGTGGAAGAGGGCCTGCGCGAACTGCTCGCGGGGACGAATCTTTTCGCCGAACTGCAACCGGGCCGGGCAGGCTCCTTCATCATCCGGGCGGGAGGCGCGGCATCTGCCGCCCCAAAAGCCCAATTCGTGGCCTCCCCGCCACAGACAGCGCCAGCCGAGGAGCCCGCAAGCGGGCAGCAAGCGCCATTCAGCAATGACATCATCGTGACCGCGCAGAAGCGCCGGGAATCGATGCAGAGCGTGCCGATTGCGATGAGCGCGTTCACCTCGAAGACGCTTGATGAAATGAAGATCGAGGGGGGCTCGGAACTTGTCCGTGCGGTGCCCAACATCTCATTCTCAAAGTCGAATTTCGCGAGCTACAATTTCTCGATCCGCGGCGTCGGCACCAAGGCGCTATCGGTCACCTCCGATCCTGGCGTGGCGGTCAGCTTCAACAATACCCCGCTGATCCGCAATCGTCTGTTCGAACAGGAATATTTCGACGTGCAACGCGTCGAAGTGCTGCGCGGGCCGCAAGGCACCCTCTATGGCCGCAACGCAACTGCGGGCGTGGTCAACATGATCCCGAATTTCGCCAACCCCGACAGGCTTGCCGCCGAGTTCAAGCTCGAGACCGGCAATTACAAGTCGATGCGGGCAACCGGCATGGCCAATCTGCCGATCACCGATACGCTCGCCGTGCGCGCCGCCGGCGCCTGGACCAACCGCGACGGATATGACTACAACACCGTCACCGATCAGCGCGTCAACGGCCGCAACCTCTGGGGCGGCCGCGTCACCGCGACCTGGCAGCCGGGCCGCAGTTTCAGGATCAATGCGGCGTGGGAACATTTCTACGAAGATGACAATCGCTCGCGCACGGGCAAGCAGCTTTGTCATACCGATCCCGGGCCGGCCTCGGTGGATGGCAAGACCCTTACGCCCGTGATCAGGGGCGCCCTGAGCCAGGGTTGCTTGCCGGGCTCGCTCTATGACGACGGCGCCTATGGCGTTCCGAACGGCTTCTCCCTGCCCTATATCAACGCGGCCGCCTCCCTGATCTCATTGGGATACAAGGCCGGAGCCGTGGGCGGAGCCGCTCCGATCATGTTGATCGACGATACGCGAGATCCCTATGCGGGCGTGATGCAATCCCGCAATCTTCGAGAGATCGCGACCGCCATAGATCCCAAGTTTCGTGCGAAGAACGATATTCTTCAGCTCAATATCGAGGCAAGCCTGGGGCAGAATCTGAAATTCTATTCCAGCACCTCATATTCCGAGGATTCATACCATTCCTTTCAGGACTACAATAGATTCAATAGCGGAAGCGTATTCAACGATTCGAGCGTTCTATTTGCTCTTAGGACCAGGCCGTTGGCGACCAAGGGCATCGCCATCGGAGGTATTTTGGACGACCCCCAATTGGGCGCTTCGTCCAGCATCCTCGGCGCGGACATGGTCAATTCCCATAGCAAGCAATGGTATCAGGAATTCCGCCTGCAATCGTCATTCGACGGAAGGCTGGAGTTCAACCTTGGGGTCAACTATCTCAATTTCAAGATAAAAGAGGATTATTACGTATTCAATAACCTGTTCACCGCCATCGCCAGAACAGTTCTGGGAACGGGAAATACCAGCGGCGTCGTCAGGGACTGTGCCGGGTGGACCGGGGGAGCGGATTGCACCTATGTCGATCCAAATCCATTGAGCTCTCTCAACGGAAATGGGCATAATTATTTTCGTAGCCAGAATATCGCCAGAACGGAATCCTATGCGGGGTTCGGTGAAGTCTATTTCAAGGCCGCCGACCGGCTGAAGGTTACGGCAGGGCTTCGCTACACCGACGACAGGAAGACGGCGACGCCCATCCCGACGCAACTGCTCCTCGGCACGGGGATCCTGGGATTTGGCCTGATCAACGAGGGATATCAGGCGTCACCGGATATCGTGCAGAAATGGGGCCGCGTAACCGGAAGGTTCGTCGTGGATTGGAAGCCACGCCTCGCTTTCACGGACGAGACCCTGTTCTACGCATCCTTTGCGCATGGCTACAAAGGGGGCGGCACCAACCCTCCGGGAATTGGGGCCAATCCGGCCTATCTGCAATTCTTTCCTGCGCCTCAGACCTTCAAGCCCGAAAGCGTCAATGCGTTCGAGGTCGGAACGAAAAATGCCCTGGCCGGCGGACGGCTGACGCTGAATGCGACCGCCTTCTATTACAAATACAAGGATTATCAGGTTTCCCAGATCGTCGACCGCATTGCCCTGAATGAAAATTACAATGCCGATATCTGGGGTGCCGAGCTCGAAATGCTGTGGCGGCCGACGCGACGCATCAGCCTGAACGCCAATGTCGGATATCTCGGCACGCGCATCGCGAACGGCATGAAGTCAGTCGACGTCATGAATCGCACGCAGGGAAATCCGGATTGGGTCATTGTCAAACCCTGGATCCAACTGGCTTCCAACTGCATTGCGCCGCGCGCGCTTGTTGAGAAGATCATCAAACGATCCTCGTTCAACAACGCAAGCGGCCCTGGCGATCTGTCGACATTTTGCGGTGGGCAAGTTGGCAAGAATTTCACCGCCGGAAGCTATTTCTCCAATCTTACCGGGATTGTGTACAACCCGGCAACAGATGCGCCAAATAATGGCAGGGGTTTTTACGCTGACCTTGGTGGGAACGAACTACCGAACTCTCCTCACTGGACAGTCAATATTGGCGCGCAATACGTACTCCCGATCAGCGAATTGAATCTCGCGTTCAGGGGTGATTATTATCGCCAAAGCTCGAGCTGGTCACGTGTGTACAACACATCGATCGATCGTTTGCGGTCATGGGACAACGCGAACATCTCCGTGACGCTCGATCGCCCGGAAAGTGGATTCTCGACGCAATTCTATATCAAGAACGTATTCAACAAGACGCCGATTACAGATGCGTTCATCAATAGCGATGACAGCGGTCTGACGGCCAATGTATTTACGCTTGACCCCAGAATAATAGGTTTTAGCATGACGAAGAAATTCTAACGACTCATCAATAATGAGTCGTGAATTCCGCGTAATTTCGCCCAACTTGCCAGAACTTCTGGGATCGCTCCATGAAAGTGAGCGATGATGTTCGCAGGGAGCACTCAAATTCTGCGACCATCTGGGGAGCGACACCTCTCATGTCGCGTACAAGTAGGAGAAGGATTATGTTGAAGGCTTCTATCAGCGCAGTCGCCGCGCTTGTCGGCGTGACCGCAATGCCTGCCTATGCGCAGAGCTTTACCCCGGCGCCGACGACGGTTTCCGGGAGCGGTACGGGGTATGTGAATGGCACCCCCTGCACCGGCGCAACCGTCAACGGGTCGGTGGATTCGTCCGGTACCTATGTGGATGTGACGTTTGACAATTCGGCAACGGCTTGTTCTGCTTACGGGGTCACCGCTCGCGTCTGGGCGAACGGTTCATTGAGCAACGTAGTTGTTACCTATCTTCCCACGTCCACCGTCATTTGCAGCAGCGGGTCCACGATCTATACGAACGTGGTCGAGTATACCAATCTATCGGGCCCCAAGGTGAACGCATTTGTCGACCCTTCGGCACCCGTCACTGTTGGCGCTTGCGCGGTGGCGGCCGACATGACCGTCGGCACCCTGACATACGTGCCGTAAGGCACGATTGTTCAATGCAGTAGGCGGATGCTCCGACCGGCGGATCGCCGATTGAAGCACCCGCCCCCAGACCCGTCCAACAGGCACCGCGTCGTTCCGAGCGGCGCGGTGCCATTTCCATCTGGGATGGCATGGATGGGAATTGCCGCGGTACGGTGCGCCAACGGATTTTGCAATGTGCGCTGGTCCAGACGATCAATTGCTAGCGTCCTCCTCACGCTGAATTTGGCGCCGGCGCCCGCCGATGGCAGGATAGCGGCAGGCGAAGCCGCGACCCAGCGTGCAAGCGATCAGGCGCAGCGCGATGCGCAGGATCGGGAGCCCGGGCAGGATGACATCGTCGTCACCGCGCCCCGGCGCGGCGACGCGCAAGTCGCTGCCGAAACCGAATTCGGCGAGGATCAGATAGCCTCCCAGGGCCTGGACTCGATCGATGACCTGCTGTTGCACCTTCGGCCCTTTCTCGGCCCCGACGGCGAGGAGCCGGTTCTACTGATCAACGGCAGACCGGCTGGCTTTGATCGTTCAATTCTTGGCTATCCGCCCGAGGCACTCACTCGACTGGCCATTCTCAAACCGGAAGCGGCCGCGCGCTATGGCGCCGCTCCCGGACGGCGCGTCGTCAATCTCGTGCTCAAGCAACATTTCGCCAGCCTCGATCTGGATGCCAGCACGTCGGCTCCGCTTCGTGGCGGCCAGATGAGCAATGGTCTTATCGCGGCCCGCACCATCGTCCACGGGGATGCGCGCTGGAATATCCGCGCGAACATCGGGCGTGACAGCGGCATGCGCAAGAATGCCCGGTCCATCCCGCGGGATGCCGGGGTCTATGACCGCCGCTCTTCCGGGCCTCGCGCCTACCATGCCGCCCGCGCTGGCGGATCTTGTCGCTACTGCGGGACAGGGCGACCCGTTCGATCCGAATGCATATATTTCGCTGCGACCCGCGCGAAAATCGGTGAGCCTGACGATCGGCATGGCGCGACCCGTCGGTCCGTTCGGCCTGTCGCTCTCCCTCACGGCCAATAGCCTTGGCAGCGAAGCGCTACGCGGGGTTCCAATGGCATCGGTGGTGTTGCCGGCAAGCAATCCCTGGTCGCCCTTCTCGGGCGCCATCCTGCTGACGCGGCCGCTCGATGGCATCAGGGCGCTGCGCGCCAACAATCTTGCACAATCATTGGGCGGCTCCCTGATGTTGAACGGTTCGGTCGCCGGATGGCAAGCCAATCTGGGCATCAACTACCGCATCAGCCGGAACGACAATCTCCTGGAGACGGGCATCGACACGCGAAGCGTGCAGCGCCTGCTGGATATCGGGGACCCGGCCTTCAACCCCTACGCCCGCTGGCCCCGGCATTTGCTATTGGGGACGAGGACAAGAACCGCGTCCGATGACTGGAGCGTTCGAATCGATCTCCAGAAAGGCGTCGTTCAACTGCCGGCGGGGCCGCTGACGATCAGCCTCTCGGGCAATGCCAGCCGCACCGCCACGCACATGCGCCAACACGATGCCATGGGGAATGCGATATCGACCAATGACAGGTCACGGGACCAGGCAAATGTGCAGGCCGGGCTCGCCGTCCCGATCGCGCGACGCGGCAACGGGCCGCCATTTCCGATCGGAGACCTGTCCGTTGACCTGACGGCGGGATGGCAGTCGATGAGCGAAAGCAAACCGCAATGGCGCCTGAGCAGCGGTGTCACCTGGTCCCCCATCGCAGCGGTCCAGTTCCGAGCGATGCTCGACGATCAGCAGGCCTCGCCTTCGATGGCGGAGTTGGACGGGCCAATCATCACGACCCTCACGCGAATGGTCGATTACGCCAAGCAGGTTGTTGCCGAGCCGATCGTGATCACGGGAGGCAATCCGGCACTCAAAGGGGGCAGCCGCCGCGAAATGAGGGTCTCGGCGATGGTGCGTCCCCTGAAGAGCGGAATGCTGACCTTCAATGTCGGATATCGTCAAACGGTCTCGAAGAACATGCCAAGCCCGCTGCCGGAGCTGACGCCGGCGATCGAAGCGGCATTCAAGGACCGTATTACCCGTGACGTGGACGGCAATCTCGTATCGATCGACGCGCGATCGATCAATATCGCCAAGGATCGTATCGCCGACCTATCGGGTGGCCTGGCGCTGCGCTTTGCCAGCGGCAACGCAACGACGATCCCGGGCGCACGCGCGGATCCGGTCCAATACACGCTGGCATTGAACGAGACATACCATCTGAAAAGCGACATGCTCGTCAAAGCGGGATTGCCCGTCATCGATCGCCTGAGGGGAGGGAGTGGCCTGTCGCGTCACACGGTCAGCCTGCAATTCGATGTCGGAACGCGCGGCCTGGGGGCCTCGCTCGGTGCAAGCTGGAACAGCGCCGCGCGCATCGTCAGTCCCGGATCCAATCCAGACCAGGCGTTTCGGGTCACCCCGCCGCTAACGATCAGCCTTTCCACTTTCCTGAACCCGGACAACATCTTCAGGGGCTGGCGCGACAATCCGTTGACGAAGGGCTGGAAGATATCTGCCACCGTCCAGAACCTGCTCAACAGGTATCGGCGCGTCGCGCTCGTCAAAGGCCAGATCCCCACAGGCTATACCCATGATGAAATCGATCCGTTGGGCCGAACGATCCGACTTCAAATCCGAAAGCGATTCTAGCGGCAACGCGGTGCCGGGCCGGACTGGAAACGAGCGGGCATCGGGCCGGGGGCCGATGCCGTCCCGTTCCGCCGCCCTCATGCGCTGGCGAACAGCTTGGTCCCCACCACGCCGACGATGATCAGGCCGATAAAGCCCATCTGCACCGGGTTGAGCTTCTCGCCGAACAGCAGGATGCCGAAGATCGTGACGCCCACCGCGCCCAGGCCCGTCCACACGGCATAGGCAGTGCCCGCCGGCAGGCCGCGCATCGCGAGCGCGAGCAGGCCCATGTTCACGAAGCTGAGCGTTATCGGCACCGCCGACGCCATCCAGTTGCCCTGCATGGCCGCCCATTTGAGGCTGAGCGCCCAGATGATTTCGGTGATCACGGCAATGCCGAGCACGAGCCACGCCATGGCGCATCTCCAGTTTCACGGGCTCGGAGGGAAGGACGCGACAGCCGGAAACCCGAAAGAGGCGCGCGCCGAGCCGGGCTGATAGGGTGCAGCGCGGCATCTGTCCATGACGCGCACGGCCGCGTTTGCGCGCGGCGCCGGGAGCCCGGGCGCGCCGATGTCATGCGACGTAGCCGGAAATCCCATCCCACAACAGCTTCAGCGCCGTCACCACCAACAGGCCGTAGCAGGCACGATATACCTGGCGCTGATCGAGCGTGCCGTGCAGCCGCCAGCCGGCCCAAACGCCGGTGGGGATCGCGAGCAGGCAGATTCCCATCAATTGCCAGGTCTTGGCGCCGGGCTGCGACAGGAGCAGCCACGGCACCAGCTTGGTCGCATTGCCGACCGTGAAGAACAGGCTGGTGGTGCCGGCATAGAGTGCCTTGCTCAGGCCCAGCGGCAGCAGATACATGGCGAGCGGCGGACCGCCGGAATGGGCGACCATGGTGGTGATTCCAGAGGTGAACCCGGCCGCGATCGCCTTGGGCGTGGAGCGCGGGCGAACGGTCACATCGGCGCCGCGCACGAACCAGAGCCCGACAAAGGCAAGGGTGATCGCCGCCATCAGGATCGCGATGGCGCGATGATCCAGCATCTGGAACACCAGATAGCCAAAGCCGATGCCGATCACGAGGCCCGGCACGAGCAGCTTCAGATCCGGCCGCGACCAGGTCGAGGGCTTCCAGTAGCGCAGCGCGACCAGGTCCATCGCAATGAACAGGGGGGCGAGAAGGCCGCCTGCAGTGACCGGGTCCATCACGAGCGAGAGCAGGGGAATGCCGATAATGGCGAACCCGCCACCGAATGCACCGCGCATGAAGCTGATCAGGAATACGCCGGCAAAGGCGACGAGGATCGTCGCAAGGGTCAGTTCCATGTCGGTCTCCACAGCCCCTGCGTCGCGATTGCCGATGCTTGCGTGTCGCGGTCGCCCGGGTTGATGGGGGGAATGATCCGATATACTATTCGGTGCAATTCAAAGATTGATCTCGGAGCAATATATGTCGACCTCCGAATATGCGAAGCTGGCCGATGCCATCGCCGCCGATATCGTCAACGGCGTGCTCAAGCCGGGCGATCGCCTGCCGCCGCAGCGCGCTTTCGCCTATCAGCACGATATTGCCGTTTCGACCGCGAGCCGCGTCTATGCCGAATTGCTCCGTCGGCGCCTCGTGGTCGGCGAAGTGGGGCGCGGCACCTTTGTCTCGGGGCAATCCGGGCGTGGCGTCGAAGCACCGGGTGAGCCGCGCGGCATCCGGATCGATCTCGAATTCAACTATCCGATCCTGCCCGGTCAGACCGCACTGATCGCGAAGAGCCTGAAGGGTCTCGACGCACCCGCGCCGCTGGAGGCCGCGTTGCGACAGGCGACCAGTGTCGGGACGGAGGCGGCTCGAAATATCGGCGCTGCGTTTCTGGCGCAGGGAAGCTGGTCGCCCGACGCCGATCAACTCGTCTTTGCGGGCAATGGGAGACAGGCCATCGCCGCCGCGCTTGCCGCCCTGGTTCCGACCGGCGGGCGCTGCGGGGTCGAAACCCTGACCTATCCCTTCATCAAGGGAATCGCCTCCCGGCTGGGCATCACCCTGGTTCCGCTGACGATGGACGAAGATGGCGTGCGGCCGGATTCGGTGGAGAAGGCCCACCGCGAAGCGCGGCTCTCGGCCCTCTATGTTCAGCCGGCGGTTCAGAATCCGCTCGGCATCACGATGCCGCTTTCGCGTCGGACCGATCTCTTGCGGGTGGCCGAAGCGCTTGGGATCATGATCATCGAAGACCGGGTATATGGCTTTCTCGATGACGCGCCGCCTCTCGCCGCGCTTGCCCCGAATGCATGCGTTGTCGTCGACAGCCTGTCCAAGAGGGTGGCGCCCGGCCTTTCGCTCGGCTTCATCATCCCGCCGCCGCATCTGCGCGAGGACATGAAGGCGCTGGTCCGCTCGGGCGGCTGGACCGCCTCGGGATTTGCGTTCGCCGCAGCCCAGCGCATGATGGGGGACGGCACGGTTGCCGAGCTGGTCAGGCTGAAACGGCTCGACGCCCGTGCGCGCCAGAAGCGTGCGGCCGAGCATCTCTCCGGGTTCGAGATTCGGGCGAACGAGAATTGCTATCACCTCTGGCTGACGCTCCCGCAGCATTGGCGCTCGCAGAACTTCGTCGTCGCGGCGGCCAGGCGGGACGTTGCGCTAACCCCTTCGACGACCTTTGCGGTCACTCCGGGCCATGCGCCCAATGCCGTCAGGCTCGCATTGGCGACCCCGGCGATGGACCAGCTCGATACGGGGCTGCGCACCCTGGCTGCGATACTGCGCGCGCGTGAAGAGGATATGGAGTCGACCGAATGAGGGCCGGTGCGGCGAGGAGGCAGGCTTCTCGGGAAGAAGAGGGATATTCCCGAGCCCGGCCGGCCGGCTGACCGGTCGAGCTAGTTGCCGGCGCGGCAGTCGATATCGATCTGAAAGCTGAAGCGCGCAAGCGCGTCGCGAACGGCCATGCCGTTCGGGGTGTCGATCGAGATGCGGACGACCGTGCCGCGCCGGGGATCGTCGCGCGCGCATATGTCGGCAAAAGGGATGCCGGCCTGATCGAGCACCTCGCGCGCCGCCGCCGCGACTTCGATCAGCCGCAGGCTCGGCTTGTGGATCTTGCCCACGGCGGTGAGCGGCATCGATGGGAGGATGGCGATGCTCCTGGGGATGGCGGCACGCTCGCCGATCCGCGCCGCGGCATGCGCCAGAAGGGCCGGCGCGTCGGTGGCGGCGTCGCTGCGGAGCTGGACGAACGCCACCGGTACTTCGCCGGCATAGCCATCGGGCCGGCCGATGGCAGCCGCGAGGACGACATCCGGGTGCGAATAGAGCGCTTCCTCTATCGTCGATGGATCGATGTTGTGGCCGCCGCGGATGATCAA
>ERZ778025.2074-NODE-2074-length-12032-cov-3.595308_pt1 | contig 12032 bp, 10 predicted proteins | sample MGYA00375755_ERZ778025 | MGnify/ENA primary metagenome ERZ778025 (study PRJEB29350, sample SAMN05389825) | bioreactor metagenome | isolation source: Thiocyanate bioreactor | place: South Africa: University of Cape Town | collected 2014-03-17 ... | reverse complement strand
AACAAATGATTAGTATGGCGCGCGGGCCCGCAGGTCCATCGCTCCCATAGGACCCTAGCGGCCGAAAGCCGCGATAACGTTAATCCGGCCGTTCCGGCGAACCGTGGCCGCGCCGGAGCGTTGGGATATTGCAAAAGGCGCCTGAAGGTTCACGATGGGCCGGATCGTCGCTGCGCCGCGTCATATGCGCGATGCGGTCCGACGATAATTTTGCGGGACGACCGGACCGGCAAATGGTTCCGGCAGGCAACGGAAGGGTGGGACATGTCAGGCAATCAGTTCGAGATTCCGAAGGAAATGCGGTCGATGGCGGAAGCCAGTTTGGATCAGGCGCGCAAGGCATTCGAATCCTTCATCAGCAATGCCCAACAGACCGCGGCTGCCTTTGGCGGCACGTCCGCTGCCGGTCCCGGCGCCGCCGCCAAGGACATCAGCGCCAAGGCGATCGCCTTTGCGGAAAAGAACGTGCAGGCTTCGTTGAGCTATGCGCAGCAGCTGATCCACGCCAAGGACCTTTCCGAGGTGATGCGTCTCCATACCGAATATGTGCAGGCCCAGATGCGGGTTCTGGCCGAGCAGGCCAGCGAGATGGGGCAGATCGTGACCCGCGCCGCCATGGACGCGACCAAGCCCAAATAAGCGGAACCGGCCTACGGCAATTAACCGCGTTTCTGGCCTGACGGCGTCGTCGGGCCAGATATGCGCGGCTTGTTGTTGCAATGCACAAAGGGTCGCTGTAGGAGCTTCAGGCTGCTGTTCACCTGCGGCCTTGAGCGCCGGTGTTCCGATTTGAGTACAAGGATGCCCTCCATGAACCCGAACGATCCGTTTTCAAACGTCAGCCCTTTCCAGATTCCCGAACAGGTTCGTGCGATGGCCGAGCAGAGCGTTTCGCAGGTCCGGGACGGCTATCAGAGGCTCAAGGAAGCGGCTGAAACGGGCAATGGCACTCTGGAGGCGGTCTGTGCATCGGCCACCAAGGGAGCCGGCGACTACACCACCAAGGTGATCGACATCGCCAAGACCAATACCGAAGCCGCCTTCGATTTTGCCCAGAGCCTGCTGAGCGCGAAATCGCTGCCGGAAGCCTTCGCGCTGGTGAATGCCCACGCTCACAAGCAGTTCGAGGTTCTAACCGCGCAATCGCAGGACCTCGCCGCGCTCACCCAAAAGGTGGCGACCGATGCGGTGGAGCCGATCAAGGCCGGCGCTGCGAAGACCTTCAAGACCGGCGTCTGAGAGCTAGGTTTTTTCCCGGCAATCGAGACTGTGGCGGCGGCGGTGGAAACTGTCCTCTGCGGTGCCTGATACCCGGATGTCGGCGTGCGATCGCGGGCTTCAAAACGACCACTAAAGCGACTTGCCAAAGCGCGGCGTTGCACCTAGTTTCCGCCCAAATCGCCGCCATGGGCGGAGGCAGGCCGGACCTGCCATCCGATTGAAAATGCAGTTGTAGCTCAGCTGGTTAGAGCGCCGGATTGTGGATCCGGAGGTCGGTGGTTCGATCCCACCCAACTGTACCACCGTCGCTTTCGCTGCCATTCTCCATCGTTCGTTCTGTTATTTAAGCTGCTGGAAACAGCAGCTTTTTTTGCATTTCTGGATCGCTGATGTTCGCAACCATCCTTTGATAGCCGCGAAAATTGTTGGTGTCATTGTTGGTGTCGGTGCTGAATCGTGATGGTGTCGGTGCCGTGGTGGAGGTTCGGCCATGTCAAAGTTATCGGACTTGAAATGCCGGAAGGCAGAAACACGAGACCGACTTTACAAGCTGGCCGATGGTGGTGGCCTGCAACTATGGGTCAAGCCGAACGGTAGCAAGCTTTGGTGTCTTGCTTACCGCCACAACGGGAAGCAGAAGCTGCTTTCCCTTGGCGTCTATCCGATTGTCACGCTAGCGGCTGCGCGGGATGCGCGGGATGATGCAAGACGGATTTTATCCCTTGGAAGCGACCCGTCACAGGTGAAGCGCCAACGGAAGGCTGCCAAGGCGAAAGCGGCAGCCAATACCTTCAATATCCTTGCCGATGAATACGTGGCGAAGAAAAGGCGCGATGGGCGTGACCCGAAGACCCTCGAGAAGATCAAATGGATTTTGACGTATGCCCGCCCCATCATTGGAGAGTTTCCTATCACCGACATCGGCGCGCCTGGTTGCGATACCGGTCAGCCGTGAACTGGCTATCTGTTTGGGCATAAGCGCTTCCGATGGAGATCGGTTAGCCGACGGAAACGATGCTTAGTCGGACCCCAAACGAATGCCCCCTCGAAAGTCAGCGGGTTTCCTTCGCTCAGGGCATGCCTACATCAATAATTCGGTAGCCGATGCCTGGCTCGGTGATGATGATCTTTGGATTGTCAGGTCTGACTTCGATTTTCTGACGCAACTGCCCGATATAAACGCGAAGATACTGCGTGTCCGCGGTATGTGCAGGTCCCCAGACTGCGGTGAGGATCTGCCGATGCGTGAGTACCTTGCCGACATGTCGCGCCAGGAAGGATAGAAGCTCAAATTCCTTCGGGGTCAGTTTGATCTCAATATCTTTCCTGGTGACACGATGGCGTGGGCTGTCGATCGCCAGATCGTCGATGACCAGTGTCGCCTTCTCGTCATGTCGCTGCAAGCGATGCCGGGTTGCAGCTCGCATACGCGCAAGCAGCTCGCCGACATTGAATGGCTTGTTGACGTAGTCGTCCGCGCCGAGATCCAGTGCGTCGATCTTTTCCGTCTCGCGGTCGCGTGCGGACAGCACGATGATGGGAACGTCCGACCATTCGCGCGTGTTTTTGATCACGTCCTTCCCATCGCCATCCGGTAAGCCCAGGTCGAGCACGACAATATCGGGCGCCTTGGACGCAATCATCTGCTTGGCTTCGGCGACGGTCGCGGCCACTTCGATCTGGTAGTTGTTGGCTTCGAGGGCGGGCCGCAGGAATTTCAGGATGGCCGCCTCGTCGTCAACGATGAGTACGCGGTTGCTGGCGGTCATGTCGGATTCTCGGTTTGCCGGAATGTCATAACGATGCGTGTACCATGCCCGTCGGCCACAGGGCTTTGTGCGGCGACAGTCCCGCCATGCGCAACCATGATGCCTTTGGTGATGGCAAGACCGAGCCCGGTGCTTTCGCCCCTGTTGGCGCTGGTGTCGGAGGAGGAGCGCGCGCTCACGAACTTGTCGAACACGTGTGGCAGAATGTCGGACGAGATCCCGGCGCCATTGTCCTCAATCGTCAGAGACTGTTGCGCCAAAGGAAATGACGGCCGCATCGGATGTGTATTTGATCGCATTGGCCGTCACATTGGTGATGGCCTGTTCGATCAAGAGAGCGTCCGCGCGAACCAAAGGCAAATCTGCCGGAAGGCTGACCTCGAAGTGCTGCCGGGCGCCGTGCCGCTTTCCCGCGCTAACGACACGTTCAATCACTTCGCGAAGATCGACCCAGTCCTTGCGCAACTCCAGCGCGCCGGCGTCGATGCGCGTCATCGAAAGCAGATTACGAACCATTCCATCGAGATGTTCGACTTCCTGCTTGATATCGCCGAGCAGACTGCGGCGGGAATCCGTACTGATCCTGTCGCCATATTCAAGCAGACTGGTTGCCGAGCCCAGAATGGACGCAAGGGGAGTGCGGAAGTCATGGGAAATCGAGGCGAGCACGGTATTGCGCACGCGCTCCGCCTCCACGGCGGATTGAACGGCAAACATGTCTTTCGACAGCATTCCCCGTTCCAATGCCGCGGCGGTCTGCTCTGCGAGGGCTTCGAACAGCGCCTGCGCTTCGGAATCCACCGTGTCGGCGCCGTTCAACGAAATCCCGACCACGCCGACAATGCGATCCGACGCACGGAGAGGGAGAAAAAGCCAGGGCACGAGGGGCAGGGTGGATGTGCGATGCCCTGCGGGTTCTCCTCGCTCGAAGGCCCACCGGGCGGCTGACAGCGAAGCCGTATCGATGGAATCTTCCGGAGGCCATGCGGCCCGCACGCTGAGTTCGCCGGTTTCGGCAAGCAAAAGAATCGCCGGCTTTCCGAGGCTGCCGTGAATTTCACCCACGGCGCCTTCGGCGATGTCGTTTACACCGACAAGGCCCGACAGCCGGCGTGTGAACTCGTAAAGTCGCCGCGTCGAACGAACGCGGTCTGCCGCGTTCTGAGCCTGGCTTTTCACGCGCCCGGCAAGAGCAGACGTGGTAACGGCGACCACAAGGAAAATGACGAGTGCGAGAAGCTCGTAAGGCTCGGCAATGGTGAATTTATAAAGCGGCTCGATAAAAAAGAAGTTGTAGGCAAGGAAGGAGAGGATGGACGCATAGATTGCGGGCCATATCCCGAAATTGAGGGCGGGCAGGAGCACCGCGACAAGAAATATCATCGAGAGGTTGGGAAGCGGAGTGATCGCCTCCAGCGCGCGCCCCACCAGCACCGCCAGTGCGACGCCGCCTGTCGCCCAGAAATAATGCCAGAAATTCTGCGGCGACGCCTTGAAGCGAAAGCGTGACCGCAGCGTCGGCGGCGTCACGCCGCCGGTCACGATGTGAACTGCAATATCTTCCGCCCGCTTGACGATTTCGTTCGGCAGGGAAGGGGCGAACAATCGCTGAAGAGGGCGCTCCGTCGCGCGCCCGATCACAATCTGCGTGACATTTTCAAAGCGGCAGAAACGCAGGATTTCTGCCGGCAGGTCATTTCCGACAAGCGTCTTCGTTTCGCCGCCGAGGGTCTGCGTCAGTTTGACGGCGTTATCGATGCGTGTTCGCGCCTCATGGCTGAATTGTTGTCCGGGGCGCTCGACGGTCACGGCGATCCATGGCGCATCCATCAGGTCGGCCAGGCGCTTTGCCGTTCTGACGATGGCTTCAGCACCGGGGCTGGGGCCGATACAGGCCACGATGCGTTCGCCCGCCGCCCAGGGGCCTTCGATGGCGTGGGCCTGCATGCGCGAAACGAGATCGACGTCGATACGTTCGGCGGCCCGCCGTAGCGCGAGTTCACGTAGCGCCGTGAGGTTTTGCGGCTTGAAGAAATTCTCGACGGCGCGGGTGGCAGTGTCCTGAACGTAAATTTTTCCCTCCGCCAGACGTTTGAGCAGTTCATCCGGCGGCAGATCGACAAGGACAAGTTCGTCTGCCCGATCGAATATCGTGTCGGGTACGGTCTCCCGGACCCGGACTTTCGTGATTTTCTGGATAACGTCGTTCAGCCCTTCGAGATGCTGAATGTTCAGGGTCGTCCAGATATTGATCCCGGCATCGAGCAGTTCGTCGATGTCCTGCCAGCGTTTCGGGTGCCGGCTGCCGGGAACATTGGTGTGAGCGTATTCGTCAACCAGCAAAAGTCCCGGACTGCGGGCCAATGCCGCGTCGAGGTCGAACTCCTTAACGACCTGATTGTGATAAACGATGGGCTTGCGTGGCAGAACCTCGAGACCGGTGATGAGTACCTCGGTCTCGTTGCGTCCGTGGGTCTCGACCAGGCCGATTGCGACATCGCGGCCTTCATCCCGCGCGTTGCGCGCCGCGGCCAGCATGGCATAGGTCTTTCCGACCCCGGGAGCGGCGCCCAGAAATATCTTCAGGCGGCCGCGGATTTCCTTGTTGGCCATCGCCAGCAAGGCATCGGGAGAAGCACGTTGAGTCGCTCTTTGATTTTGCGGGGTCGGCATGCAGGTCCTTTGCCCGCGATTTTACGGCCGAATTGCATCGAGTGCGAGATTTAAGGCAAGGACATTCACTCGAGGTTCTCCGAAAACGCCGAAAACGCGTCCTTCGATTTGCGAGGTGACTGCTGCTTTCACCATGTCAGCGTCCAGGCCACGGGCCTTTGCAACACGCGGAACCTGGGCGAATGCGTTTTCCGGCGAGATATGTGGATCAAGCCCGCTGGCGGACGTCGTGACGCTGTCGGCCGGCAACGAGCCCTGTACGCCGTCTCCGCGAAGAGCCGCGACATCGCTTTTGACGCGGTCGATCAGCTTCTGTGACGTCGGGCCGAGATTGGAGCCGCTGGAGTTGTCGGCATTGTACGGCGTATCCACCGTCTTGCTGGCGTCGGCCGGGTCCGGTGCGCTGGTCGCGGACGGGCGGGAATGAAAGTACCTGGCGTCCGTGAAGTTCTGGCCGATCAGCCGGGAGCCGATCGTCTTGCCATCCTTTTCGATCAGGCTTCCGCCGGCGAGCGATGGCATGGTCAGCTGTGCGATGCCTGTCATGGCAAGCGGATAGGCAAGACCCGTGAGGGCCACGAAGAGAACCAGCATGACGAAGGCAGGACGAAGTTGAGATACCATGGGGGTTCTCCTCAAGCCAGATGAAGCGCGTTGACAACGAGATCGACGATCTTGATGCCGACGAATGGAACGATCAGGCCGCCGAGGCCATAGATCGCGAGATTGCGGCGGAGCAGGGCGGCCGCTCCGACCGGTCGATAGGCCACGCCTTTCAACGCCAGCGGGATCAGGGCGATGATGATCAGCGCATTGAAGATCACGGCGGAAAGAATGGCGCTTTGCGGTGTCTCCAGTTGCATGACGTTGAGAGCGCCGAGTTCAGGATAGGTCGCGAGAAAAAGCGCAGGAATAATCGCGAAATATTTGGCGACGTCATTCGCGATCGAGAAGGTTGTCAGCGATCCGCGGGTCATCAGCAATTGTTTCCCGATGCCGACGACTTCGATCAGCTTGGTCGGGTTGGAATCGAGATCGACCATATTGCCGGCTTCGCGCGCGGCCTGCGTACCGGTCTGCATCGCAACGCCGACGTCGGCCTGTGCCAGCGCGGGCGCGTCATTGGTGCCGTCACCGCACATGGCAATCAGACGGCCTTTCGACTGTTCATCGCGAATATAGCGCAACTTGTCCTCGGGTGTTGCTTCGGCGATGAAATCGTCGACGCCTGCTTCCGAGGCGATGGCCGCCGCCGTCACGGGATTATCGCCGGTGACCATCACGGTGCGGATACCCATGCGTCGCAGTTCGGCGAAACGTTCCTTGATGTCAGGCTTCACCACGTCCTTCAGATGAATGACGCCGAGAAGACGGTTGCCGTCCGCAAGACCGAGCGGTGTGCCCCCCGATCGGGCGATCCGTTCATAGGCGTTGCGGAATGCAGGAGGCTCGACCTGATCGCCGCCGCAATCGCGCGTGAATTTCAGTATGGCGTCGATCGCGCCCTTGCGCATGCGATGCGCGCCGGTATCGACGCCGGAAAGTCGCGTGGTCGCCGAAAACTCGATGAATTTTGCATCGGCCGGTGCCTTCTGCACCGCGACGCCATACTTTTCCGTCGTGAGCGCGACGATCGAGCGGCCCTCGGCGGTCTCATCGGCAAGGCTCGCCATCATGGCCGCATTCGCGAGATCGCGTTCCGACACGCCTGCGACGGGAATAATTTCGCTGGCGAGCCGGTTGCCGAAAGTGATCGTGCCCGTCTTGTCCAGCAACAGCGTATCGACGTCGCCGGCGGCCTCGACCGCGCGGCCGGACATAGCCAGGACATTGAATTTCAACAGCCGGTCCATGCCCGCGATGCCGATGGCGGACAGCAGTCCGCCGATGGTCGTCGGAATAAGGGTGACCAGAAGGGCCGTGAGAACCGTGATCGAAAGCACCGTTCCCGAGTAGCTTGCAAGAGGCCAGAGCGTCACAACGGCGATCAGGAAAATCAGCGTCATGCCTGAAAGCAGAATCGACAGAGCCAGTTCGTTCGGCGTCTTCTGACGCTCGGCGCCCTCGACCAGAGCGATCATGCGATCCAGGAACGACGATCCCGATGCGGCGGTCACCCGAACGATGAGCCAGTCGGAAATGACCGTTGTCCCGCCCGTGACGGCGGAGCGGTCTCCGCCGGATTCGCGGATAACAGGCGCGGATTCACCCGTCACGGCGGCTTCGTTGACCGAAGCGACGCCTTCGACGATTTCTCCGTCCGTGGGAATGATTTCGTCCGCGTCGACCCGGACGAGATCGCCGACTTCGAGATCTGACGCGGTCACGCCCTCATACAGTTCAAGATTGCCCGGCATCAAAAGCCGCTTGGCGCGCGTTTCCGTTCGGGTCTGCCGGAGCGTATCGGCCTGGGCGCGGCCGCGTCCCTCGGCGATCGCTTCGGCAAAATTAGCGAACAGCACGGTGAACCAGAGCCACACGGCGATCTGCCCGCTGAACCAGGCCGGTTGCGCATGGGTGATGTCGACGACGAATGCGACCGTCACCACCGCAGCGACGACTTCCGTCACGAAGATGACGGGATTTTTCATCAGATGGCGGGGATTGAGCTTGCGGAACGAGTCGAGCGCCGCTCGTGAAACAAGGGTGGGATCGATCAGGGAGGGTTCTGATTTCGTACGTGCCATGACGGTTCGCTTTCGATCGTTATGAACGTTCAGAAGGTTTTCCCGGCGAGCATCTGGAAGTGCTCAACGATGGGGCCGAGCGCGAGTGCCGGGAAAAACTCGAGGCCGGCGACGATCAGGATGGTGCCGACGAGCAGCGCGACAAACAGAGCCGTATGGGTCGGGAACGTACCTTCGGATTCCTTGACGCGGATCTTTCCGACCAGCGATCCGGCAATCGCCATCACCGGCACAACGTAGGCAAAGCGTCCGAGCATCATCGCGAGGCCAAGCGTGATGTTGTACCAGGGCGTATTGGCGCTGAGGCCTGCGAAAGCCGAGCCGTTATTTCCCGTCGCCGACGAATAGGCATAGAGAATTTCCGAAAGGCCGTGCGGTCCTGCATTGGCGAGACTGCTCAGCGCTGCAGGCAGCACGGCCGCGGCAGCAGAGAATCCGAGAATCGATAGCGGCAGGATGAGCAGCGCCAGCATGGCGAGTTTCATCTCCCTGGCTTCGATCTTCTTGCCGAGATATTCCGGCGTCCGGCCGACCATGAGGCCAGCGATGAAGACCGCGACCACGGCGAAGACGAGCATGCCGTAAAGGCCCGAACCCGTGCCGCCGGGCAGCACTTCGCCGAGTTGGATCATGATCATCGGGATCAGGCCGCCGAGCGGCGTGAAGGAATCGTGCATGGCGTTGACCGCGCCGCACGAAAGGCCGGTGGTGATCACGGCGTAGAGCGCCGACATCGCCGTGCCGAAGCGGACTTCCTTGCCTTCCATATTGCCCATCGACGGATCGACGCCGAGCGCCGAAAGCAGCGGGTTGCCGGAAGCCTCCGCCCAGTAGGCAACGGCCACGCCGGCGACAAGGATGGTCAACATCGCGGTGAGAAGCGTTCGGCCCTGGCGTGTATCGCCGACCATGCGGCCGAATGTGTAGGGGAGCGCTGCTGAAATCAGCAACATGGCCCAGATCGAAATCACATTGCTGATCGGCGTGGCATTCTCGAAGGGATGTGCGGCATTGGCGTTGAAGAAGCCGCCGCCATTCGTTCCGAGCTGCTTGATGGCCTCCTGGCTCGCAACGGGGCCAAGAGAAATGACCTGCTTTGCTCCTTCCAGCGTTGTCGCGTCTGTGGAGCCGAGCAATGTTTGCGGCAGTCCGGTTGCGATATAGGCGAGGGCTACGACAATCGCGAGCGGCAGGAGTACATAGAGCGTCGCGCGCGTGATGTCTGTCCAGAAATTGCCGACCGTCTTTGCACCGGAACGGCCGAGTGCCCGCACGAGCACGAGGGCGAGCGCGATACCGGTCCCGGCTGAGACGAAATTCTGGACCGTCAGTCCGGCCATCTGTGTCAGATGGCTCATCGTTGTCTCGCCGCCATAGGACTGCCAGTTGGTATTCGTCACGAAGCTGGTCGCGGTGTTGAAAGCGAGGTCGGGCGGGACGGCGGAGAAACCCTGCGGGTTGAGCGGAAGCACGTCCTGCAGGCGCATCAGCGCGTAAAGAAAGAGAAAGCCGGCGGCGTTGAACACCAGCATCGCGACCGTATAGCCGCGCCAGTTCTGTTCGTGTGACGGATCGATACCGGCCAGACGATAGAAAGCGCGCTCCAGCGGGGCGAGGAGGGGTGACAGAAATGCGCGTTTGCCCTCGAACACATTGGCCATGAACGTCCCGAGGGGCTTCACGCATATCAGGACAAGGGCAAAAATTACGACAATCTGAATCCAGCCGATGGCGGTCATGGCAAACGTCTCCGCAGACACTGCGTATTTAAAATCGCTCCGGGTGGAGCAGTGTGATGACAAGGTAGATGCCGAGGGTTATGGCGACGGCGAGGCCGAATAGCGGTTCCATGGCGCGCTCCTACATCCGCTCGGCGGCGGCTGCGTAGAAGATCATTGACGCGAAGAACGCGAGACCCAGGGCAATGCAGATAAAGTCCGGCATGGTCATCTCCGAATGAAAGGAGCTGACCATCAGTTAGGGGCGTGGACGTAAGTTATCGATTAGGAAGAGGGGTGATCCGTATAAAGACCGTATAAAGCAGGGTTTCCACGTCGGGCATATTAGAAGCTGATTGCGCCTCTACAAGCGCGGGTCGCTCATCAATCGTTCGTCTGCGCCGTTCTCTCAAACCTTGAGGATCGTCTCTGCAAGGAGGCCTCTTCAACAAATCTCGGAATCCTGCTCGGAGCAGGGAGCACTCAGCCGCGCGTAGCTTCCTGCTAACAAAGATTTTGAGGCCGGCGCAGATGGGTTTTTTTTGCCACCGATGCCTCTCCTCATCGCTGATGATAATTCGCGATTTGGTTCAAAGTCCGAGTTGCCACTCCTTTAGCGTCTTCCCGGCTGTTGAAGGTGGTAGGCAAAATGTATTTCCTAAATTAGGATTTCAGTCTGGATACTTAAAAGCCAATTAGCCGCGCTCGGTCATTCGTAGAGCGGGGTCCGAGGGGATAAAATGGAACGGGGCGAAAAAGATTTTCAAACAGTGACTGTGGCGGGAGACCGGGCGCAACCCTTCAATATCGAGGGGGTGCGCACGATTTCCTTAAACAATGTCCTCACGCGCAGCGGCGCCGTCACCGAATTGTTTCGCACAGATTGGTCCGACATTTCCATCGAACCGCGTCACGTCATTCTTGCCACGATGAATCCCGGCGCGATTACCGATTGGCATCGGCATACGCGTCAGACGGATCACCTGATTGCGATCAGCGGAAATATCAAGCTGGTTTTATGGGATGGACGCGACAGCTCTCCGACCAAGGGGAAGCACGACATTATCCGCCTGGGTGTTTTACGGCCGCTCGTTGCTGTCGTGCCACCGGGGGTGTGGCACGGACTGCGCAATGAAAGCGGAACGATCGCTCACTATATCAATGTCAACGACGTTCCATACGATCATGCCGACCCGGATAGCTTCAGGCTGTCGTCAGAACACGGCAAGGCGCCCGTCGATCTCTAGAGCGCCACGATGCCAAGCCATCCGGAACTTTTCGGTCAGGATTTTCAGCTCACGCTGCTGACGACGGATCCGGTTGTTGCTATTGAGGGCGAGAAAGCCGGCGTTCAACGCATCGGAATAGACATCGAGCGGCTCGGACAAGCCGAGCGACAGGCCGGCCACGATACTCGGCTATCGGATCACACGTGGGATGATCTTTCGAAGGTTGCTGCAGTCTTGCGTTCCAGTGACGTCTTTGTCCGACTGAATCCTCCTCATGCGGGGACAGCTTCAGAAATTGAGATGGCCATCGAACGTGGCGCAACGGTTTTGATGTTGCCTTATTTTGAAACGGAAGCAGAAGCAGCCGACTTCGCAAAACACGTTAGAGGGCGAGCTTATGTCATGCTTCTCGTCGAAACGCCGCGCGCAATCGTGCGCATTCGGGAGATCGCAGAAACAGGCGGTGTCGATGAGATCATGGTGGGTCTGAACGACCTGAGGCTGTCGATGAAACTTCGCGGGTTTGAACTTTTGTGCTCGCCTCTCATGAGCATGCTCGCAAAAACCGTGAGAGGCAGCGGGAAAAGGTTTTCGTTTGGCGGCTTAGGACGACACGATGACACGACCTTGCCGCTAAATCCGGATCTTCTCTATGCGCAATATCCACGTCTCGGCGCGACCGGAGCATGGCTTTCCCGATCGTTTTTCCGAAGTCCGCCTGCAGGCTGGACGATG
>ERZ778025.2067-NODE-2067-length-12063-cov-3.924800_pt1 | contig 12063 bp, 11 predicted proteins | sample MGYA00375755_ERZ778025 | MGnify/ENA primary metagenome ERZ778025 (study PRJEB29350, sample SAMN05389825) | bioreactor metagenome | isolation source: Thiocyanate bioreactor | place: South Africa: University of Cape Town | collected 2014-03-17 ... | reverse complement strand
AAGCTCCAGCGCTGCACGTGCCCCCTCGATCGACGTCAGCGTATCCACGGCGATGACGCCGTTGTCGCCCTCGATGAGCGTCATATTGGCGATGTCGAAACCGCGCACCTGATAGACGCCGGGGACGACTTCGAACAGACCGTGATTCATATTGAGGCGCGACTGTCGCCACAGGCTTGGATCGGCGGTGGGAGGGGCAGCCTGCTCGCCTAAAAAGCCGTAAGGTTCGAGGCTCCAAACTTCGCGGCCGTTGTCAGACAATATCCGGGCGTGCTCGCGAGTGCCGAGAAAGCCGCGCGATGCATCGTCGAAGTCGCGGGTGTCCGAGAAGGGCAATGCCTTGAGCGTCGCATCATGCTGCGCCTTGACGGCGAGGGATGCATCTTTCGGGCGTTCCGGAGAATTCTGTTCGGCCATGGGACGTGCTCCTCAACTCGTCAATGATGGGCCGCGCGGATCATGTCGGCAGCCTTTTCGGCGATCATGATGGTGGGGGCGTTGGTGTTGCCGCCGACCAGCGTCGGCATGATGGAAGCGTCCACCACCCGCAGGTTCTCGACACCGCGCACGCGCAATTGCGGATCGACGACGGCGAGATCGTCTGTGCCCATGCGTGCGGTGCCAACGGGGTGATAAACCGTATCGGAATGATCGTCGCTTTGGATGGTGCCGCTGTACATCTCGGCTGTTCGCCACTTGGCCAGCGGCTCCGCTTCCATGATCCTGCGCGTTATCTTGAAGCCCTTGAGCATGACCTCGATATCGTCGGCATGATCGTAGAATTTGGGATCGATCAATGGGGCTGCGTTCGGATCGGCGCTGTTGAGCGACACCGTGCCGCGGCTCTTGGGACGAAGCAGGCAGACATGGCAGCCGAAACCATGTCCGAAATGGCGGGTGCGGCCGTGATTGTCCGCGATCGCCATGCTGAAATGTAACTGGATGTCGGGAATGGCCAGATCGGGATCGGTTTTGAGGAAGCCGCCGCATTCGGCGATGTTCGATGTCACCATGCCGTGTCCGGCGCGTCGATAGTGGCCGATTTCCTTCAGCAGGCGATTGAGCCCTGCAAATGAGACGCCGAAATTGTCGGCGGAGATCGAGCGATAGGTGAACGCGAAGTCGATATGATCTTGCAGGTTCTGGCCGACGCCCGGCGCGTGGTGAACGGCGTCAATGCCGAAGGACTTCAGGTGCGTGGCGTCACCGAGGCCTGAAAGCATCAGCAATTGCGGCGACTGGAACGCGCCACTACTCAGAATGATCTCGCGCCGCGCTTTGACAGTTTCGGTGTCGCCATCTCTGCTGAATTCAACGCCGGCGGCCCTTTTGCCTTTGAAGATTACGCGTCTCGCCAGAGCCTGCGTTATGACTTCCAGATTCGGCCGCGACAGGTTCGGCTCAAGATAGGCGCGCGATGCGCTCCAGCGCTGGCCCTCCTTCTGGGTGACCTGATAGGGGCCAACGCCGTACTGGTCGGCGCCGTTGAAGTCATGATTGATCGGTAGTTGCAGCGACTTCGCGGCCTCCAGAAAATGCTGTTGAAACGGATTTTCGGTCCTCAGGTTGCTGACATTGAGCGGACCACCGACGCCATGATGGGCGCCGTTCAGCGTCTCGTTGTTTTCGGATTTCCGGAAGTAGGGTAGTACATCGTCATATCCCCAGCCGGGATTGCCAAGCTTTGCCCAGTGATCGTAGTCCGAGCGATGGCCACGGATGTAAACCATGGCGTTGATCGCGCTCGATCCGCCAAGTGCCTTGCCGCGCGGCTGATATCCCCGGCGATTGTTGAGGCCGGGTTGCGGCACGGTCTGGAATGCCCAGTTGTTTTTCTTAGAGGGCACCATGATGGCAAGGCCGAGCGGCGCCCTGACCATCCAGTTGTTGCCGGAGCCGCCGGCTTCCAGAAGGCACACATTCACTTTCGGGTCTTCGCTAAGGCGGCTCGCAAGAACGCAACCGGCGGAGCCGCCGCCAACGATCACGTAATCAAATTCGTCCACGGAATTTCTCCTGAGGGATTCGGTGCTCTGGCGGCTGTCAGGTCGTGCTTCCGGCCAGCACGGCGGTGCGGGCAGGGGCGATGCGTCTGGCTTCTGCTTCAGGGCGGATGAACATCATTCCGATGGTTCCTCCCGCCAGCATGATGACGCCGCAGATAACGAAGCCGCTGTTGAAGCCGTCGAGTGGCGTGGTGGCTTTCTCGACGAGGCTTCCCATCACATAAGGCGCGATCAGCCCGGCGGTGGTGCCAATCGCATTGCTGATGGCGAGCAACGCACCACGTTGACTGACCGGCGTGATCTCGCCGATCACCGCATGCGAGATCACATAGATGATCGAGGGGAAGGCCATTCCGCAGGCACCGGCGATGATTTTTCCCGTAATGTTGTCGATATGCGGCAATGCGACCAGCAAAATCCCGCCGAAGGCGACGCATGCGCCTCCCAGACACCCCCTTGCGATGCGGCTGCTGACCCCGCGCGCCATCAGCCGCTGCGAGTACCAGCCCAGGCCGATCACGACGATCACGCCGAGACCGGATGTGAGTGCGGTCAGCAGGCCCACCGAGCGTTGCACGAAACCGAGGCCATGAACAAAGTAAGCTGCCTGCCACGACAGGCTGAGTGACAGCGCCCAGTAGGCGCCGAAATAGGCGCACCAGCTCGCGATGATCGTTGGATTGAGCAACAGGCGACGATAGGGGACACGGTTGTCTGACAGACTCGCTGCGGACTCGGTATGCACAAGTGGACCTTCGCGGCCCCATGCGGCCCAGGCGACCGTCCACAGCAGGCCGGCGATGCCTAGCGCGCCGAATGCCCAGTGCCACGAATAATGAACGATCAGAAGATTAAGCAGCGGCAGCACAATCATGATGCCGACGCCTGCGCCCTGCGCGATGACCGCCGTGGGGAGCGTGCGCCGTTCGTTGGGGAACCACTTGTAGGCGGCATGCAGTGCGATGGGATAGGCCGGACCTTCGCCGGCGCCGAGAATGATGCGGCATGCGACCAGCGTCCCGATGCCGACCGAGCCCACCATCGGAAACTGTGTGAGTGCCCAGATCAACCCCATAGCCAGCAAAATCCAGCGGGACTGGATGCGATTGGCGATGAAGCCGACAATGATCGAGGAAATGGCGAAGAGAAGAAAGAAGGCAGAGCCGACGAGGCCGAACTCGCTCGGCGACAGCTTCATCTCATCCATAATGGGAACGGCGGCGAGGCCGATGATGGCCTTGTCGGCGAAATTGATCAGCATGAAGAAGAAGAGCAGGCCGACGACACGCCATGCCCCTGGTTCTGTCTTTCGATCGGTCATTGTTTCGCTTCCCTGTCACTTTGCGTCGGCGTTTTGCCAATCTTCGTTCGGTTGCTATGTCTTTGCTCTCGTCGTTCCCTTGAGGCGCAATGCTGTCTTCGACGCCGTCGTTTTTGCGGAGGAGGGCCTCGTTTCCGTCTTGATCAGCAATTGGAAGCATTGGCTCAGCCGGACCGATAGCTCTTTATCATGGAGCGACAGCGGACCCGGATCGTTGAGGATCGCATTGACCAGCGTTCCGAAGATCACCTGAAAGCCGAAGCCGACGGCACGCGTCTTCGCCGCGCGCTGGCCCGGCCCCATGGCGCGGAGCAGGGCAGGCGTTGCGACCACGACGCCGTTTCGCGCCAGATCCTTGAACGTGCTCCATTTGGCTTCGCGGGAGTCCCCGCGCTGCAGGGCTGCCCGGAGGACGCCTTCATGGTTGCGCATCCAACTCACGATGCCCTCGACGAGCACATCGCAAAGCGCCTCAAGAGACAATTCAGCCAGCGCCTGATCGTGCATCATGCGTGATCGCATGAGTGCGCCGTCATGTCCGGTCAGGCTCAGCAAGGCGTTGAAATACGCATCCTTGCTCTCGAACCGGCTGTAGAACGCGCCAACGGTGACATTAATCTCCGCGCAGAGCGCTTCGATCGACAAGTCCTCAAGGCGGTGAGTTCGCAGCATCTCGGCGCCCGCGCGTAGCAGAGCGGCCGTCGTTTCACGGCTGCGCTTTTGCCGCGATGGCAGTACGCCGGGAAAATTCAAGTCCGGGGTGTCGAAGGGCATCGTTGCGTTCCGGCGGTCCATAATGATAATGATAATTCGGATTATGGTTTTGGCAACCTGAAATTCGTCAGGCCCTGACCGGGCATCTGTTCGAACACGCGGGGCAACCGCGGGCGACATACAGGGAGTGGATCATGGGTGAGCGAGACAAAGGCGAGGCGTTTCAAGGCACTATCGGCAAGACTATCGCCGACTCCAAGCCATGGTGGCCGCCGGAAAAGAAGCCGCAGCCCTCGGCACCCAATATTCTTGTGGTGCTGTTCGACGATGTCGGCTTTTCCGATTTTGGCTGCTACGGCTCGTCGATCCGCACCCCGACGATCGACAGATTGGCGGCGGAAGGGTTGCGCTACAGCGGATTTCATACCACGGCGATGTGTTCGACAACCCGTGCGGCGCTGTTGACCGGCTGCAATCATCATTCGGTAGGCGTGGGGTGTCTGGCGAACTTCGACAGCGGTTATCCCGGCTATCGCGGCAAGATCGCGCGCGAGGCCGGGACGATCGCGGAAATTCTCCGCACCACCGGCTATCGGAATTACATGGTCGGCAAGTGGCATGTAACGCCGTTGACGGAGAGTGGAGCGACCGGGCCGTTCGATGGCTGGCCGCTCGGCCGTGGCTTCGATCGTTTCTACGGCTTTCTCGATGCCGAGACCGATCAATATTCACCCGAACTTGTCGCCGACAATACGCATATCGATCCACCGGGCACCTATGAGACCGGCTATCACCTGACGGCGGATCTCGTCGATCAATCCATTCGCTTTATCGCCGATCACATGGCGGATCGTCCCGATCTGCCGTGGCTGACATGGCTGGCTTTCGGGGCGTGCCATGCGCCGCATCAGGCGCCAAGCGATCTGATCAAGGGCTACGACAAGCACTTCGGGCATGGGTGGGACGTGGAGCGCGAACGGCGCTTGGCGCGGCAAAAGGCGATGGGTCTTGTGCCGCAGGAGACCAGGATGGCGCCGCGTAATGACGGCGTCAAAGCCTGGGACGAGCACAGCGAAGACGAGCGCCGCGTCTTCACGCGCCTTCAATCGGCATTTGCAGGAATGCTCGATCATGCGGATCAGCATCTCGCGCGGCTGATCGCATTCCTCGAAACCGCGGGCGTGCGGGACAACACGCTGATTGTGGTGCTGTCCGACAATGGCGCCAGCCAAGAGGGCGGGCCGCTGGGTTTTGTCAACGCGATGGGGCCTTATAATTTTCGCCCTGAGCCGATCCCTGAAAAACTGCAGCGCATCGACGATATCGGCGGGCCGGACACGCATTCCAATTTTCCGCTGGGCTGGGCGATGGCATCCAACACGCCGCTGCGGCGCTACAAGCAAAATACCCATGGCGGCGGCATTCGCGATCCGTTCGTGATCTCGTGGCCGCAACGGATCAAGGCCAAGGGCGAACTGCGCCATCAATTCGTCCACGCCACGGATCTTGTGCCGACACTTCTGGATGTGATCGGTGTTAAGCCGCCATTGTCGATCGGCGGATATGAACAGATGCCGCTGGAAGGCGAGAGTTTCGTGAAATCGCTCTCCGATCCGAACGCGCCCTCGCGCACCAAGCCGCAATATTTCGAGATGTTCGGTCATCGCGGGCTTTGGCACGACGGCTGGAAGGCCGTCGCATTTCATCCGCCCGGCACGGCATTTGAGAAAGACAAGTGGGAGCTGTTTCATCTCGATCGAGATTTCTCGGAAGTCGATAATCTCGCCGAACGTGATCCCGAGCGGCTGAAACGGATGATCGATATGTGGTGGGATCAGGCGGAGAAGCACAAGGTGCTGCCACTGGACGATCGCTTCGGTCCACGTTTTGCGGAGAATGCCGCGCGTTTTCATGGCCCGCGCCATAACTTCGTTTTTCACACCGGAATGGGACACGTGCCGACAGACGTCGCGCCGGATGTGCGCAGCCGGAATTATATGATCGAGGCGGATCTGGACCCGAGCGGAGCGGTGGTCGAAGGCGTTCTGATCGCCCATGGCGACGCGACATCCGGCTACAGTCTCTACGTCAAGGACAACCGGCTGGTGCATGATCTAAATATCGGCGGCGCCCATAATATTCTCACATCGGACCGCGAGATTCCTGCCGGTGCGCGTCATCTCGGGGTTGAGGTTACGCGCTGGACAACGGACGGCAAGCCGCGCAAGGGGCCGGTACCGGGCTTCAGCCGGATTACACTTCGGATCGATGGAGCGCCGGCAGGATCGTTTGACACGGTGCTGGGATTCCACAATCTGATTTCGTGGTCGGGGCTGGACATCGGACGGGATCGCGGCAGTCCGGTGTCGCATTATGCGGCTCCGTTCGAGTTCACGGGAAATCTGCTTCGGGTGCGTGTCACCATGGACATCGAGCAGCACCTCGACGGTGATGGCGTCGGAGAGGCCGAGATGGCGCGGCAGTGATGCGTGAGCGGGAAGGAGAAGATCGATGTCTGATACTCTGACAGACGAGACATCGCTGATGCAATCCTATGCGGCTTTGCGTGACGCCTGGATCGCCAAGGGTGGGCTCTCAGTCGCGCAGCGTTGCGCGATCCTCAAGGCATTGCGCAGCAGCCTGCGGCAACGAGCCGATGACTACGTTGCTGCAATATCGGCCGATTTTCGCGGGCGCTCGAGGCATGAAACGCTACTGACGGAAATCGCAGTGGTGATCTCGGCGATCGACTATACTCTCCCTCGCATCAAAAAATGGGCGCGTCCATCATCGATTGCTCTCGGTTTTCCGATCTGGCCGGCGCGCGGTGGCCTGGTGCCGCAGCCGCGCGGCGTTGTCGGTGTGGTCGCGCCGAGCAACTATCCGTTGCAGCTTGCGCTGATGCCGCTGGTGTCGGCGATTTCTGCCGGATGCCGCGTTCTGATCAAGCCTTCGGAAATGACGCCACGAACCGCGCAACTGATCGCGCAGCATATCGGGGAAATTTTCGATCCCTCGATTATCGGTGTTGTCTGCGGCGATGCAAATTTGTCCGCACAGTTCGTTCGATTGCCATTCGATGCACTGCTGTTCACGGGCTCGCACCGCACCGGCGCCAAGGTGGCGGAAGCCGCTGCTGCCAACATGACGCCGCTGATTCTCGAACTTGGCGGAAAGTCGCCAGTGATCGTCGATCGGGGGGCTGACCTCGTCACGGCCGCGGAATCGATTATCGCCGGCAAGTTGATGAATGCGGGCCAGACCTGCGTTGCTCCGGACTATGTTCTCGTGGCGCGCGAGAACTATGATGGCCTCGTTGGGGAACTGAAGGCGGCCGCGCGCAAGCTTTATCCGGATCGGGAGGCACGGGACTATTCCGCGATATTGTCGGACACCGCGATCGCTCGGCTGGAAAAACTGGAATCCGCGGAGCAGACACTCGATCTGCTGGACAGCGATATCGCCGCACCGCGCTTCCAGCCAAAGCTGATTTTGTCTCCGGCTCGGAATCATGCGGTGATGACGGAAGAAATCTTCGGTCCGCTGCTGTCGATCCTGACTTACGATACCATCGACGAGGCTATCGAGATGGTGCGCAGCCAGCCGCCGGCCCTGGTGATCTATTGGTTCGGCGGGAAGAACGAGCGGTTTCACGCAGTGATAGCAAAAACGATGTCGGGCGCGGTGTCGATAAACGAGACGGTGCTGCATGCCGGTATCAGCGCTCTTCCGTTTGGCGGCGTCGGCGGCTCGGGCATCGGTCGGTATCATGGCAAGGCGGGCTTCGATGCCTTCTCTAATCAGCGCGTCATCTTCGAACAATCGAAATGGAGCCTGACGCGTTTGTTGCGTCCGCCATTCGGAATGCGGGCGGATCGGATCCTGCGCAGGTTGGTGAAATAGCCCGAGCTTAATCGCAATACAGTCGCTCGAAGAATTCATTACGAACTGGAAAATCTCGATCCGCGATCCAAGGGCGCCAAGCTGAGCGTGAACGCCACAAATCTATTCGACAAAATCTACGTGTCACAGTGCACCGTAATTCGACAACAATTGCGTCTATGGTCTGCGCCGACAGGTGCTGGCGACGCTGCATTACAAGTGGTGATGCATCTCCGGAAAATAAAGCCAAGGGCCTGCTTGCAGGCGTATTCGCGCCCAGGCGCGCTTCGATGCCTTCTAATGTGACTTGCGAACCTGCATATTGAGCCTTTGAGGATGGACGCGTAGAGATGGCGCATGCCTTGAAGGCCGATGACCAGAAATGGGAGCCACCATGCCGGATCAGGAGGACATCTTTGGTTTTGACGATCGCTGGACATTCCAGGCCGATCTCGACCGCCTGATGATGACGGCTTTTGGCCGAGGACTGGATGTTTCGGGTCTCACGCCTATGGCTGTCATGACTGCGATGGCTCACGCCGTCGGTTCTGTTTATCGACAGGTGGCGGCGCATCATCACCAGCACTCCTGTCCTTGCGGATGGCAGCCTTTGTCCGAGGAGGATATCGCGACGCTGCAGGCAGCCTTTGAAACCGCGGCAGCAACGCCGGAACCGATCGATAAGCTTCTGACGATGCCGGTGATGGGCCGGGCCTAGGACGTTCGCAACGGAACATTCAAACCGTTCTAAAGTCGCCTGGAGCTTATTGAGGCCGCTGAGGCAGACAGTCATACTTTCAGTTCGACTTTCAATCCGATCAGCCGCGGACACCTGATACGTCAGATGCCTCAACTCTATGACCGTTTCATCGATCAGTACCAAATTCTCGATCGCGAGAACCGGCCTGTCGAAGACACATTCTCTGAACGCATGATCTGGCTGGATTCGCCGGGCTGCGTGCTTCATGCGGGCGATTTTCAATTGCCTGCCGATCTTCGCACGCGTGGGATCATGAAGCCCGGGCTTTATATGACCATCGTGCTTGAGGGAATCGGCGAAAGCAGTGCTTGCGACGGTCCGGAAAAGATCCGGTATTCGCAAAACAAGCTGCTCGGCATGGCAATCCGTGAGCCAACGCCATGCAGCGGTGAAGCGCCCGGCGGTCCCATTCGCGCTGTCGGTGTCGCCTTCCCGTTTTCTTCGATCTAGAATCTGGGTCTGGAGGAGGAGTTCCTCAACCTGTTCAAATCGACGGATCGTCCGGTTCTGCCGTTTTCCGTGCAGGCGCCTCCGCGCATTCAGGCGATTGCGAGCGAGATTTTGTTGCCCGTGATCGATGGCTCTGCGGGCAAGCTATTGATGAGCGCACATGCGACCGAGATTTTGGCGAGGGCGATATGCGCGCTGCGCCACAATATCGAGCTGCGTCATCCGGTGGATAACAAGCGGGCGCGGCTGCAGGCCGCAAAAGAAATGATGGATTCTGACCTGCGCCGCCCGTGGAGTGTCGCCGAGCTTGCGAAATGCGCCGGCTCAAGCCGGCGATCATTCAATTCCCGTTTTCGCGCGGCCTTTGGCGCCAGCGCGGCCGAATATCTCCGTGTCAAACGGCTCGAAGTGGCGCGTGAGGCGCTCGTGTATCAGAACCTCTCCGTGACCGAGGCCGCCGATCTCGTCGGCTATACAAATCCGGCGAATTTCGCGACGGCCTTCCGCAAGCACTTCGGGTCGGTTCCCAGCCTTTACCGGGATCACGTATCGCCTCGGTAGTTGTTCCGACGCGAAAACTGCGTCTGAAATGCCGCACTGATTCTTCAACGTAGTCACCTTTGAGTTTGTCAACGCGCGATCAAAGGTTTTTTGCGCATTCGCAAAGGCGCGCGAGTCCCAAATCTGCTCTTCCATCGTGGGCTGAAAATGTCAGCAGAATGGGGAACTCTGTGTGGCGATCGTTTCGGGTATTGTTGTTTACGAGCCATCGATGCGGAAGCTGAAATTCGGAACCTACCGGCGTGACCGCCTTCGCGTGGTCCGCTGGCTCGATGTGCATAATCTCACCGGCATCGTTTTGGTGATGTGGATGCTGGTCGTCGGCTTCACCGGCGTCATCAATACGTGGGCTGAACTCGTCATCAAGGTCTGGCAATTCGGCCAGCTCGCGGAGATGACCGCGCAATACAAGGACAAGTCGCTTCCGGCAAATCCGGGTTCTATCGAATCGGCCGTTCAGGTCGCGATCAGGGCGGAGCCCGCCATGAAGCCTGCCTTTGTCGCTTTCCCCGGCACGATCTTCAGCAGCAAAAGCCACTATGCTGTGTTCATGCGTGGCAATACGCCACTGACGGCGAAACTGCTCAAACCCGCGCTGAGCGATGCCGAAACCGGTGTAATGACGGACAGCCGGGAACTGCCCTGGTATGTCGCAACCTTGCTGATCTCGCAGCCGCTGCACTTCGGCGACTACGGCGGCATGCCGCTGAAGATCATCTGGGCGATCCTCGACATCATCACGATTGCCGTGCTCATCACAGGGCTCTATCTATGGCTTCGCAGGAAGTCAGGCCTTAGCGTCGAACGAGTGGTCGTCGATGCGTCCGCCGCCGATCATCGTCCGGTTTACACATCATGAAACCCATGCCAATCCATCGTCGCCAGACCACCACTCAGATTTTCGCCGTGCCGCTTCTGCTCGCGATATTGAGCATTGTCGGACTCGTGTCCGCGCTGGTCGGCGATGGCGCATGGGATGGCTTGTCCTGGATTGCGCTGGGAATTCCGATCGTGCTTTGCGGTTACTTCCTGCTGAAGCGTTCGTGAGAAGCGGCAGGCAGCAACGTAACTTCCGTATCAGTCAATTCCGAGGAATTTGTTGCTGAAGTTCGTGTCGCCCAATAGCGATTCGCGTGTCCCTTCGAGGACAATTCGCCCGCTCTCAATCACGTAGGCGCGGTCGACGAAATCGAGCGCCCGGTGGATGTTCTGTTCGACAAGAACGACCGTCATTCCATCGGCAGCGATGAGCCCGAGCGCGTGCATGACTTCATCGACAAGAAGCGGCGCAACGCCAAGGAACGGTTCATCGAGCAGCAGAATGCGCGGCGATGTCATCAGCGCGCGGCCGATGGCGACCATCTGCTGCTGACCGCCGCTCAGTTCGCCCGCGTGCTGCCCCGCCTTTTGCTTTAGGATCGGAAACAGGCTGTAGACCTTCTCGATATTCTCGGCGAGGGCGCGGCGCGCGGCCGGCAGGTAAGCACCCATCTCGAGATTTTCCCGAACGCTCATTTCCGGAAAAAGCCGGCGGCCTTCGGGCACAAGGGCCAGACCGTGCGTGACGCATTCGGTCGGGGGCTTGCCCGCGAGCGGATGGCCGAGCAGCCGTATCTCTCCGGACGAGGGTGGATAGAGACCCATGAGGGCTCCGAGCGTGGTGCTCTTGCCGGCACCGTTCGCGCCCAGGATGCCGACGCGTTCACCTTTGCCGACATGGAAAGAGACGTCCCACAGTGCCTGCAGGCTGCCGTGTGATACGGAAATATTTGAGACTTCGAGCATCTGGATCATGCGACGTTCGCCGGGCCGGCGCCAAGGTAGGATTTCAGGACCTTCGGATCCTTCACGGCTTCTGCCAGAGGAGCGTCGGCGATAACCGAACCCTGCTCCAGCACGATAAGACGATCGACGACCTGCGAAAGCGCCGAAAAGATGTGTTCGACCCAGATCACCGTGATGCCATAGGTGTTACGGATTTCCCGGATATGGCCGACGAACTGCTTGACTTCTGCAGGTGTCAGTCCGGATGCGACCTCGTCCACCAGCAGCAGCTTCGGCTTCAGGGCCAACGCGCGCGCCAACTCGAGGCTCTTCTTTTCCTGGAGCGTGAGGGCATCGGCGCGGCTCGACAGCCGGTCTTGCAACCCGACGAAAGCGGCGAACTGGGCGCTCTCCTCGAATGCTGCGTCGAGATTCCGGCTGTCGGCGCGGTAGGTCAGGGCGATCGCGATATTTTCAACCACGGTGAGATCGCCGAACGGACGTGGATTCTGGAACGTGCGCCCGACGCCGACGCGAGACACTTCGTCGCGGCGAAGGTTTTCAATCGGCTGACCGTCGAACAGGCTAGCGCCTGTCGGCTCATA
>ERZ778025.2062-NODE-2062-length-12108-cov-4.451423_pt1 | contig 12108 bp, 9 predicted proteins | sample MGYA00375755_ERZ778025 | MGnify/ENA primary metagenome ERZ778025 (study PRJEB29350, sample SAMN05389825) | bioreactor metagenome | isolation source: Thiocyanate bioreactor | place: South Africa: University of Cape Town | collected 2014-03-17 ... | reverse complement strand
GCTAGGGTGAGGGTGGGGTAGGGGAGTGGTATCTTGGCCGACACGGATGATCACGGCGAGCGAGCTGCGGGCGCTAGAGGCTTGCCGGCGCTATGCGACGGGTTTCGGGTTGGCCTTAAGCAAATCAACCTCCTTATCGATCACACGCCTGCACATCCATTGAAGGCGACGGAATAGCGATCGCTCTTCGAGCGTAAGCCGGTGCTTGCCCGCATGGACGATCTGAGATCGCACGCTGTAAATTTTATTGAAGTCTTGCAGAATATTCGTGCGTTCCTCCTGGCTGTTACCAATTAGATAGGCACATCTGTTGCGCAGCAGGGAGCCTAGGCCAATTTTATCGGATGCGTTCTTGTCACCTAGCAAGATCTCCAAGACGACCATCGCTTGGACAAAGCTTAGAAGCTCGTCGCGACTACTATAGCTGTCGAATAGCCACTGGGCTCCCAACAGTATTGTCTCTGCCTTTTCTAAGCCCGCAAATGCGGATGCCATGTTTCCAAGCGTATGCTCGGCCCAACTCAGCTTTCGCTCTTCGCTGTCAAGGGTTCCATCTAGGTCATGGAGGCTGAGGCCAAGCAGCCCTCGTTCGATTGGATCGTCGAGACCAAGCCTGTACTCTGGTAGAAAGTGGCCATTGTCTGATTGCTTGTGAGCATAAAAATGAGATTTTTGCGCGTTCGGTAGCTTGTGCTGATATTTGAATAGTCTTAGCGCTATCCCGAGACCGCAGAAGGAACGAAGAGCGCGCTCCGCCTGAAGGACAGTGCCAGAGCCTCCATATTGTCCAACGAAACCTTCCACCGTTACCTGCAAGTAAATCTGGTCCCGCTTGTGTTCTGGCGGGTCGGTATCTAAAAAAATAAGAAGCCCGAGGCTCCCGCCCCTAATATGCTGCTGTCGCCTCTTATTTGGGGACGCTAGAGGGAATTCGGTGGAGAATTTTTCGCAGGCACGTGCGAGCCTTACTGTCGGTGAAAGCCTGATTTCGTTTGTGGTTGGCCTCAGAAGGCCTCCCAAAACCTCGGGTAGGGGGAAGCTGAAGGTATATTTCCATGGAAGCGTTAGAAAATGCTCGACGAGGCGAGTTGCCGTATATTTTGCATCCTTGAACGGCTCGATGTCGCATAACCCGATAGTTTGAGCATTGCCTTGATACTGATCGAACTCCCACAGTTCCCAGCCGATAGTATCTAGCGCGAAGCGAGTGAATGGAAATTCATCTAATTGATCGACGAGGCGGTCGCGCAGCTTCCCGGTTTTCGGAAGCTCAAAGTCACATAGCGTAAGAAAAATACCTGACAGGCGATTTATAAACATGCCATGACTAGTTGTTATGTTTGGCAATGCTTCTTGAAGGGCTTTGATAAGCCGTTCTTTGCGATCGTCACGTAAATCGATCGGCATAGACCCTCCTGAGGGCGTTGGGTGGAAGGTCGGGTGATTTACAGGGATTGTTAAAGCGGGGTCAGAGCAATATAAAAATAATCTAGGGCAAACTATCTCCTGGATTTCAGACGCTAAAAGGTGGGCGCCGCTAGTGAAAATTGATAGCCGGCGATATCCTGCCGAGCATATCTCACGGCCGAGATTTCTCTTTCCCCCTCACCCGCCCTTCCCCGGATCGAAGAACTCCTTCACGCGGGCGAAGAACCCGCTCGACGCGGGGTTCGTCTCCTTGTTCGACTCGCGCTCGAACTCCTCCAGGAGCTCACGTTGCTTGCGGGAGAGGTTCTTCGGCGTCTCCACCTCGACCTGAATGTACATGTCGCCGTGCACCTTCGAGCGCAGCACCGGCATGCCCTTGCCCTTGAGGCGGAACTGCTTGCCGTTCTCGGTCCCCGAGGGCACCGGCATCCGCACGCGATTGCCCTCCACGGTCGGCACATCGACATTGCCGCCGAGCGCCGCCGTCGTCATCGCGATCGGCACGCGGCAGAAGATGTCGGCGCCATCGCGCTGGAAGAACTCGTGCGGCTTGATGGAGAGGAAAATGTAGAGATCGCCCGTCGGTCCGCCGCGCTGGCCGGCCTCGCCTTCGCCTGCCAGGCGGATGCGCGTGCCGTCCTCGACGCCCGGCGGAATGGACACCGCGAGCGTGCGCTCCTTGGTGACGCGGCCATGGCCGTGGCAGGCAGGGCAGGGATCGTCGATCGTCTCGCCGCGGCCCTGGCAGGCGGGGCACGTGCGCTCGATGGTGAAAAAGCCCTGGCTCGCGCGCACCTTGCCGGCGCCGCCGCAGGTCTGGCAGGTGGTCGGCCGCGAGCCCGCGCGGGCGCCCGAGCCGGAGCACGTCTCGCACGTGACGCTGGTCGGCACGCGGATCTGCGCCTGCTTGCCGACGAAGGCCTCGGCGAGCGTGATCTCCATCGCGCGCCGAGCGCTGTCGGCCGCCGCGCCGTCCGCCCATGAACTCGCCGAAGAGGTCGTCGAAGATGTCGGACATGGACGAGGAGAAGTCCGGGCCGAAGCCGCCGGGGCCGCGCCCACCGCCCTCGAAGGCGGCGTGGCCGTACTGGTCGTAGGCCGCGCGCTTCTGCTCGTCCTTCAGGACCTCGTAGGCCTCGTTGATCTCCTTGAATTTCTGCTCGGCGCTCGCGTCACCCGGATTGCGGTCCGGGTGATGCTCCTTGGCGAGGCGGCGGAAGGCGGACTTGATGTCCGAATCGCCGGCGCCCCGCTTGATGCCGAGAACGTCGTAGTAGTCGCGCTTGGCCATGAGAACGTGATCCAATCCCGCCCGCCGAGTCAGGCCCCCAATAGGCCCCCATGGGCATTGTGTCGCTCCAGGCATGAAAATGCCCCTGACCGGCCGGCCGGCGGCGCACCGGAGATGGTCCCGCAGGACATCTCGGTGGCGTCGCGGCGGTCAGGGGTCTGCATTGCTCGGCTCCGAGGTCAGCCGGACTTCTTCTTGTCGTCCTTGACCTCTTCGAAGTCGGCGTCGACGACGTTGTCGCCGCCGGAAGACCGGCCGCTGCCATCGCCCGACGGCGCCTCGCCGCCGCCGGCTGCTTCGGCCGCGCCCTTGTCGGCAGCGTAGATTGCCTCGCCGAGCTTCATGGACGCCTGCATGAGCGTCTGGGTCGCGGTTTTGATGCGCTCGACGTCATCGGTCTTGGCCGCATCCTTGAGTTCCGTCAGCGCGCTCTCGATTGCGGTCTTGTCGGCGGCTCCGACCTTGCTCGAATGCTCGGCCAGATCCTTCTCGATCTGGGCCGTGAGCTGGTCGGCCTGGTTGCGTGCCTCGACGAGCTCGCGACGCTTGACGTCCTCGTCCTTGAAGCGCTCGGCCTCCTCGGCCATGCGCTTGATCTCGTCGTCGGAGAGACCGCCCGAGGCCTGGATGCGGATCGACTGCTCTTTGTTCGTCTTCTTGTCCTTGGCCGAGACGTGGACGATGCCGTTGGCGTCGATGTCGAACGTGACCTCGATCTGCGGTACGCCACGCGGCGCCGGCGGAATGCCGTCGAGATCGAAGCGGCCGAGCATCTTGTTGTCGGCGGCCATCTCGCGCTCGCCCTGGTAGACGTTGATCGTCACCGCGCGCTGGCCATCCTCGGCCGTCGAGAACGTCTGCGACTTCTTGGTCGGGATGGTCGTGTTGCGGTCGATCAGGCGCGTGAACACACCGCCGAGCGTCTCGATGCCGAGCGAGAGCGGCGTCACGTCGAGGAGCAGCACGTCCTTGACGTCGCCCTTGAGCACGCCGGCCTGGATGGCGGCGCCGATCGCGACGACCTCATCCGGGTTGACGCCCTTGTGCGGCTCCTTGCCGAACAGCTTCTTCACCTCGGCCTGCACGCGCGGCATGCGCGTCATGCCGCCGACGAGCACGACCTCGTCGATCTCGGCAGCCTTGAGGCCGGCGTCCTTGAGCGCCTGCTCGCAGGGCGGCAGCGTCTTGGCGATGAGGTCCTCGACCAGGCTCTCGAGCTTGGCGCGGGTGAGCTTCATCGTCAGATGCAGCGGTGACTGCGTCTGCGGGCTCATGGAGATGAACGGCAGGTTGATCTCGGTCTGCTGGGCGCTCGACAGCTCGATCTTCGCCTTTTCAGCAGCCTCCTTGAGGCGCTGCAGCGCGAGCTTGTCGTTCTTCAGATCGATCTGGTTCTCTTTCTTGAACTCAGCCGCGAGATACTCGACGAGGCGCATGTCGAAGTCCTCGCCGCCGAGGAACGTGTCGCCGTTCGTCGACTTCACCTCGAACACGCCGTCGCCGATCTCGAGGATCGACACGTCGAAGGTGCCGCCGCCGAGGTCGTAGACCGCGATGGTCTTGGCGTCCTTCTTCTTGTCGAGGCCATAGGCGAGCGCGGCCGCGGTCGGCTCGTTGATGATGCGCAGAACTTCGAGGCCCGCGATCTTGCCGGCGTCCTTGGTCGCCTGGCGCTGGGCGTCATTGAAGTAGGCGGGCACCGTGATGACGGCCTGCGTCACCGGCTGGCCGAGATAGGCCTCGGCCGTCTCCTTCATCTTCTGGAGGATGAAGGCGGAAACCTGCGAGGGCGAGTACTGCTTGCCATTCGCCTCGACCCAGGCATCGCCGTTCGTGCCGCTGACGATCTTGTAGGGCACGAGGTGCTTGTCCTTCTCGACCATGGGGTCGGAGAAGCGGCGGCCGATGAGGCGCTTGATCGCGAAAAGGGTATTGGAGGGGTTCGTCACTGCCTGGCGCTTGGCCGGCAGGCCGACGAGACGTTCGCCGTCGTCGGTGAAGGCAACGATCGATGGCGTGGTGTTCACGCCCTCGGCGTTGGCAATGACTTTCGGCGTGCTGCCTTCCATGACAGCGACGCAAGAGTTCGTCGTCCCGAGATCAATCCCGATGACTTTGGCCATTTTCTTCTCAATCCTCTCGTTGCGGCAAACCGGCCGGGTCCGCTACGGCACCCGATAGTGCTTTAACCCGCGGTGGGCGGAGGCTCCGGTTCCCTGGAGTTGGTGATTTGGCTCACCGGTATATAGGAGTGCCCCGGAGGCCCTGCAACGCCCGCAACCAACCGTGTTGTGACAATTTTGCATCCGCCGATTGCATGAGGCTTATGCCAATTCCGATGCCCATTTCTCATGTCCCGGAGGAGGGCTCCGACGGCCCGCCGTTTGCGGCATTGTCATTTCCGGCTTCGGGCCCCTCGGCTCCGAAACCCGTTGCCGCTGCACCCTGAGATGGGGGCGCCTTCTCGGGCTTGGGACCACCTTTGGCCACCACGACCGAAGCCGGGCGCAGCACGCGATCCTCGATCGTGTAGCCGGCTTCGAACACGCGCACGACCGAGCCGTGCGGCACCTTCGGATCATGGTGCTCCATGACGGCCTGATGCTGATGCGGGTCGAAAGGCGCGCCCTCGGCGGGAATGCGCTTGATGCCGTAGCGCTCGAGGATGCTGACGAGGCCGCGCTCGGTCGCCGTCACGCCGTCTAGGAGGCCCTTGACGATAGGATCGGCGGTGTCCGTCGGGACGGCCGCCAGCGCCCGCTCCAGATTGTCGGCGACCGAGAGCAGGTCGCGCGCGAACTTGGAAACGGCATATTTCTGCGTGTCGAGGCGCTCGCGCTCGGCCCGCTTGCGGATGTTGTCCATCTCGGCATAGGCGCGCAGGACCTGATCCTTCAGGTCGCGGACTTCCGCCTGGAGTGCCTGAACTTGCGATGCCTCGGCCTCCTGCGGAGGGGCTTGTCCGGCTTCGCCGGCCTGCTGGCTGTATTCGGCGGCTGCGCGCTGGGCGTTGCCGGGGGTGGTTGAATCAGGCTCAGGCGCCCCGGCGCCATGCCCCGGCGCCTGGGGGTCGTGGGTCTGGTTGCTCATGTGTCCTCGTGCTCGTCCCAGTGAATCGGGCCTATATGGCGCGCGACAAATACATCGAAAGCCGCCGGGGTCGAGCGTCCGGCAGGCTGTCGCGCCCGACCCTCGCATATCATGCCCCGGGGCAACAAAATCAAGTCAAAGTGCGGCTGATCAGGCGTGCAGTGTAGTCGACCATCGGAATGATGCGGGCATAATTCAGGCGGGTCGGGCCGATCACGCCGAGGACGCCGACGATCTTGCGCGAGGAATCGCGGAACGGCGACACGATCAGCGAGGAGCCCGAGAGCGAGAAGAGCTGGTTCTCCGAGCCTATGAAGATATGTACGCCGTCTCCCTTTTCGGCGAGGCCGAGGAGCTGGACGAGCTCGCGCTTCGCTTCGAGATCGTCGAAGAGCTGGCGAATGCGCTCGAGATCCTCGATGGCGGTCAGGTCCTTGAGGAGGTTGCCCTGTCCGCGCACGATCAGACTCTTGCGCTCGTCCCCCGAGCCCGACCACGTCGCGAGCCCCGCTTCGATCACCTTCTTCGTCAGTACGTCCAGCTCGGCCTTGGCCGTCGCGAGCTGGCGCTCGATGGTCGTCCTGGCCTCCACGAGATTGAGCCCGCGGATGTGTGCGTTCAGATAGTTCGTTGCCTCGACGAGCGCGGACGGCGGCAGGCCGCGCGGGATATTGATGACGCGGTTCTCGACTGACTGATCCTCGCCGACGAGTATGACGAGGGCTTTGCCGGGTTCGAGCGGCACGAACTCGATATGCTTCAAATGGCCGTCGCGCTTCTCGCTGATGACGAGGCCGGCGCAGTGCGAGAGGCCGGAGATCATGTCGCCGGCCTCGGCCAGCACCTGATCCACCGACTGCTGCTGCTTCACTTTGATCTGGGTCTCGATCCGGCGGCGCTCTTCATCCGTGAGATTGCCGATCTCGAGCAGGCCGTCGACGAAGAGGCGAAGCCCGGTCTGGGTCGGCAGGCGCCCGGCAGACGTGTGCGGCGCGTAGATGAGGCCCAGATGCTCGAGGTCCGACATCACGTTGCGCACGGAGGCCGGCGAGAGCGTCATCGGCAGATGGCGCGAGAGATTGCGCGAGCCGACGGGCTCGCCGGTCGCGAGATAGGATTCGACGATGTGGCGGAAAATTTCGCGCGTGCGCTCATTGAGCTGGATGAGCCCGCTCGCGGTTTCCTTCGTAGGACGGTCCAATGCTCACCTCCGGGGGCGCAGGTCCTGAGCGCCAGGGCGGTTGATCATGTTAGAAATGCCCCGATGGTTCGTCAAACCGGTGCGGCATAGCTTGATTTCAATGCCTTGTCCTGTGCGCCGCGGCGCCTATGCTGATGCAACGGACAAGCGCCCCAGGAGGCGCGCCCCCTCGAGGAGGTTGATATGAGCAAGCTCCCTGACCACGATCCCATTCCCGGCGATGCCTTTTCCTGCGATGCGATCGAGCACGTGATCGTTCCGCGGGCCCGCGACATCGGCGGCTTCGAGGTGCGCCGCGCACTGCCGTCGGCCCGCAAGCAGATGGTCGGTCCGTTCATCTTTTTCGACCAGATGGGCCCGGCCGAGTTCCTGCTTGGCACGGGGATGGACGTGCGCCCGCACCCCCACATCGGCCTCGCCACGGTGACATACCTCTTCCAGGGCGAGATCTGGCATCGCGACAGCCTCGGCTCGTCGCTGCCGATCCGGCCGGGCGAGCTGAATTTGATGTCGGCCGGCTCCGGCATCGTCCATTCCGAGCGCACAAGCGCGGAAGTGCGCGCCCATCAGCACGAGCTGTACGGCATCCAGGCCTGGGCCGCGCTGCCGAAATCGCACGAGGAGGGGGCGCCGACGTTCGCGCATCATGGCGTCGATGAGCTGCCGCGCATCACGGGCGAAGGCAAGCGCGTGCGCCTCGTCATGGGCGAGCTTTATGGCCAGCGCTCGCCCGTCGAGTTCCCGCATCCGAGCTTCTATGCCGAGGCGGTGCTGGCGCCGGGGGCCGTGCTGCCGCTCGATCCCGATTACGACGAGCGCGCCGTCTATATTGTCTCGGGCGAGATCGACATTGCGGGTGATCGCTTCGATGCGGGCCGCTTGCTGGTCTTCCGGCCCGGCGATCGCATTTCGATCCTGGCGCTCAGCAATGCGCGGCTCATGCTGCTCGGCGGCGAGCCCATGGATGGCCCGCGCCATATCTGGTGGAACTTCGTGTCGTCCTCGCAGGATCGCATCAACGCCGCCAAGGCCGATTGGAAGGCGAAGCGCTTCGGTCCCGTGCCCGGCGACACCGAGGAGTTCATTCCGCTGCCGGAGTGAGGCTCACTTCTCCTTCTCCCCGTGCTTACGGGGAGAAGGTCGGGATGGAGGGGCGGGAACTCGCGCGGCGTTCGCGTTTGCCGCCGCCCCTCACCCTAACCCTCTCCCCGTGAAGGACGGGGAGAGGGGATGGTCACTCCTCCCAGCAGCCCGCAGCATCAAGCACGAAGCTGTCGCCATTGCCGCCGCGGGCATAGCACCGCGGAAGAAGGCGGCAGCACCCCTTCCCAGCAGCCCGCGGCACTCGATCAATAAGCCGAGGCCGTCTCGCCGACGCCATCGCGCTGGTAGAGATCACGGCGGAACTGGATCACGCCGTCCTCGGTCGCCCACGCCGTCATATAGACGAAGAAGAGCGGCATGGGCTTCTTCAGGCGCACGTCCAGCCGCTCGCCCGACTTCTTCATGGCGAGCACGCGCCCTTCATCCCAGCCCTGGTCGGCCATGAGCCACGCAGCGAGGTGCTCGATGCCCTGCACGCGCACGCAGCCCGAGCTCGCGGCGCGGAAATTGCGGCCGAACATGCGATCCGACGGCGTGTCGTGCATGTAGACCGAGTGGCTGTTGTGGAAGTTGATCTTCACGAAGCCGAGCGGGTTCTCGGGGCCCGGCTTCTGGCGGAAGGTCAGGCCCGCCGTCGAAGCGTTGCCCCAGTTGATCTTCGTGCTGTCGAGCTTGCGGCCATCGCCGCCGTAGACATCGATGCCGAACTTGGCGAGCACGTCCTGGCCCTTTGCGGCCATCGCGCGGCCGTTCGGGATGAGGTCCTTCTGGATCACGGTCGGCGGCAGATGCCAGACGGGATTGAAGTTCAGCTCGTGGATGTGTGAACGCAGGATGGGCGTCTGGCGATCGGTCTTGCCGACGACGCCGGCGTGGCGCGAAACGACCTTGTCGTTCTCGACGGCCTCGATCTGCGCCGCCGGGATGTTGACGACGACGTAGCGCTTCGGCAGCGAGCGCGCCATCTCCGTGAGGCGGGTCAGATTTGTCTTGAGCTGGCGCAGGCGCGCGGCTGCGGACACGTTCAGTGCCGCGATCGTACGCTTGTCGACGATGCCGGTCGGCGTGAGGCCGTTCGATGCCTGGAAGCGGCGCACGGCGCGCTCGACAGAGCCATCGAAGAAGGCGGTGCCGTAATCATCGCTGTCGCGCAGATCGCCCGACATGGTGAGACGCTGGCGAAGCAGCGCCACTGCGGAGCCGCTCGCGCCCGGCTGAAGCTGCGCATCGGGAATCGGCTGCCAGCCCCCGCGCGCGACGACATCGGTGTAGCGCTTGATGGCCTCCTTCAGCGCCGCGATGTTCTCGGGCGAGAGTGTCGGAAAGCCCTTTGGAGGATTGGCCTCCCACTGGCGCGCGAATGAATGATCGAAGGCAGGCGGCGGGGTGTAGCTTCCGACATAATTGCCGTTGGCCCACGCATTATTGGCCCAGCTATTGCCCTCCGATGCGCCGGCCGGCGCCAGCGGCGCTGCCACGGCGAGCGCAACGGCAAGGCCGCGCGCAAGCAATCCTATGTGCGCGAGGGCCTCTCCCGCGCTACGATCCTTGGTCAAACCGATCATCGCCGCATCCGCTGCTTTTGTTTTTTGCACATGAAAGCCCAGGACGAAGATTGGCAGGCAAATCTTCGCCTTGCTCCGGTCGATGCATTTGCGCATGGACGTGGCGCATCTCGACCCCAACTGCAGGCCTGCGGACAGGCTTGCCTCAATGTCGCCACAGATTGTTAATGCGGGAGTTGGGAGGAAATTGGAAGACCTGTGCCCCCTGCCGACGTCGCTTGCTGGGACCATGATGCAAACGAGTCACGCCAGTCCGTCAGTGCCCGTTCAAGGGGCGTACGGCATGGAAACCGAGCTCATTGGATAGGTGTTCAGAGAGCAATAGGGTCGTCGTGGCGCTCTTTGGCGATTCCAGCTACATGAAGCGCCAGGACGGCAGAGCAGGACTGGATCATGCAACAATCCACACGGAAGGTGGCCGTCGTCGGCGGCACGCGCATTCCCTTTTGCCGCTCGAACACGCTGTACGCTGATCTCGGCAACCTCGACATGCTGACGGCCGCGCTGAGTGGTCTCGTCGACCGCTACAACCTCGCGGGCGTCCATATCGACGAGGTCGTCGGCGGCGCCGTCGTCTCACACTCGCGGGACTGGAATCTCGCGCGCGAGGCCGTCCTCGGCACCAAGCTCGCGCCGACCACGCCGGGCATCACATTGATCCAGGCCTGCGGCACTGGTCTCCAGGCCGCCATGGGCATCGCCGCCAAGATCGCCATCGGCGAGATCGAGTCGGGGATCGCGTGCGGTTCCGACACGACCTCGGACGCGCCGATCGTCGTATCGAAGCCGCTCGCAAAGCGGCTGGTGGCTGCCCAGCAGGGCCGCTCGTTCGGCGAGAAGCTCGGGGCTTTCAAAGGATTCTCGCCGCGCGAGTTGGCGCCGCTGCCGCCTTCGGTCGCGGAGCCGCGCACGGGCCTCTCCATGGGGCAGCACACGGAGCTGATGGCCCAGCACTGGAAAATCTCGCGCCAGGATCAGGACCAGCTCGCCTACGAGAGCCACATCAAGGCGGCAGAAGCCTATCGCACCGGCTACTTCGATGATCTGATCGTGCCGTGCGCCGGTGTCTTTCGCGACAACAACCTGCGTCCCGACATCAGCATCGATCGGCTGGCCTCATTGAAGCCGGCCTTCGACAAGTCCGAGCGCGGCACGCTCACGGCCGGCAACTCGACACCGCTCACGGATGGCGCGTCGGCCGTGTTGCTTGCCTCGGAGGAGTGGGCCCGCGCACGCGGACTGCCCATCCTCGCGTATTTCACGGCGGCGCAGACCGCGGCTGTCGATTTCGTCGCCGGCGAAGGGCTGCTGATGGCGCCGACGGTTGCGGTCTCGCGGCTTCTAGATCGCACGGGCATGACATTGCAGGACTTCGAATTCTACGAGATCCACGAGGCATTCGCCGCGCAGGTGCTCGCGACGCTGAAGGCCTGGGAAGACCCGGCCTACTGCAAGGCGCGGCTCGGCAAGGATGTGCCGCTCGGAAGCATCGACCGCGCGAGAATGAACGTGAAGGGCTCGTCGCTGGCCGTCGGCCATCCCTTTGCGGCAACCGGCGGGCGTTGCTCGCGAAGCTTCTCGGCGAGAATGGCGGGCGCGGGCTCATCTCGATCTGTACGGCCGGTGGCATGGGTGTCGCGGCCATCATGGAGAGCGCGCGGGCCTGACGCGCAGCCGCCTGCCGCACACTCCAAAGCAAAAAAACGGGCGCCGGCCGATGCCGACGCCCGCCCTGTTCTCAGCGTGAGCTCGCGCCTTACTGCTTCGGCTGCTGCACGGATTCCTTGGCCTTATCGTAAGCTTCCTTGGTGGCTTCCTTGGCCTTCTCATAGGCGTCCTTCGCCGCCTCGGAAGCCTGATCGATGGCCGGCTTCGCAGTCTCCATGCTGCGATCGGCGATCGAGCGCGCGTTCTCGGCCGCCCGCTCGAGCAAAGTCTTACGCGGCGTCTTGCGCTCATAGGCCGGGAGCGCCGCGATCACGTCCTTGGTCAGCTCCGGCACCGTGATCTTGCCGTCGGGACCAAAGCGAAGCGCGGAGAAGCGCAGGCCGAGCCGCTTCTGGCCCGCGCCGAGGAAGCCACCCGTCTTGACGACTACACCTTCGACGCGGAGATCGGACGTCAGGATCAGCTCCTCGATGTCGGCAATGATCTTGCCGTCGGGCGCATAAATCTTTCCGCCGATCAGGTTGTCGCTCGAGAGGATTTGCCCATCGACCTGACCGCGGAAAAATACGCCGCGGGGGATCGACACTTCAGTCTGAGGCGCGGTCGTAGGAGCCGGGCTCTGCTGCTGGGCAATGGCCGGCGCACCGGCCGCGATGACGGAAGCTGCAACAAGAGCAAGGGAGAGGCGTCGCATCACACGAGTGTCCTTCTTCACATCTGAACGCGTCCTATGGCGCGCTCGTCCGACCATCAAATCAAGG
>ERZ778025.2060-NODE-2060-length-12119-cov-3.368617_pt1 | contig 12119 bp, 8 predicted proteins | sample MGYA00375755_ERZ778025 | MGnify/ENA primary metagenome ERZ778025 (study PRJEB29350, sample SAMN05389825) | bioreactor metagenome | isolation source: Thiocyanate bioreactor | place: South Africa: University of Cape Town | collected 2014-03-17 ... | reverse complement strand
AGCATCACGCACCGCCGAAGTATGCACGGCGTGATTTTTATAAAATAAGCCTGTCAAGAGGCCGGACCATTTTTCATTATGCAGATAAAAGCATCGAGATCTCTGGGTCGACTCTGATATTCTTTAACCCGGTAGTGCCTTATACATTGGAGCGGCTTTCGGATGATTATACCGGTTACTTCTGTATTTTCAGAGAAGCTTTTTTTGATATGGGAATGCGGCGCAATCTGTCTGAGCTGCCGATGTTCTCACCCGGCGGCAAGCCAGCTTATTCACTTACTAAAGCGCAGGATAAAGCCATTAGTTTGATTTATGAAAAAATGCTGGATGAGATCAATTCCGATTATACATTCAAGTTTGACCTGTTGAGGAATTATCTTACAGAGTTGATTCATCAGGCGCTGAAAATGCAGCCTTCTCAAACACTATATCAGCATCCTAACGCAAATACACGGATCACAGCGGTATTTACAGAGTTGCTGGAAAGGCAGTTTCCGATAGAATCACCATCTCAACAGTTTACATTACGATCAGCCAGTGATTTTGCAAAGCAACTGTCTGTACATGTTAACCACCTTAACCGTGCCATCAGGGAAACAACGGGAAAAACAACTACAGAGCATATTGCGGAACGGTTGATAGGAGAAGCGAAAGCTTTGCTTCGTCACACCAACTGGAATATTTCTGAAATTGCATATTGCCTGGGATTTGAAGAGCCGGCACACTTCAATAATTTTTTCAAGAAGCAAACCAGCATGGCGCCTTCTGTCTTCAGATCTGTTTAAATCTATTCTGATTCACTATTGAAACGAAGACTGTAATTTTCTTCTTCGAGATCAAGCAGTCCATTGTATTTCCGGATAAGTGCTTCATCCACTTCCTGTTTCCTGTTGAGTTGTTGAAGAATGGCCCTTTGCTCGCTGATCAATTCTGTCATCACGTTCCGGAATTCATCGCCATCTAAAAATGTATCAGGTACTCCGGCCAGTTTGCTTTCAGAGAGCCTCAGGTGGCTGACATGTTTTGCTTTCAGGTTTTGCAGTATCTCATGCTTGTTCGCGATATCGGGATACTTATCATTCAATACTTTTAACGCGGCCATGGACAGCTTTTTCTGGATAATGGTTTCCTGGCTGTTTTTGGATGTTTTATCGTCAGGATCTTCAATGTTCAACCATTTTACGACCCAGGGTAATGTAAGTCCCTGGAATACGAGTGTAACAAGAATGACGATGAAAGTAATGAACAGGATAAGATTCCGTTGTGGGAATTCAGCCCCATTGGTCATATAAATGGGGATGGATAATGCTGCCGCCAATGATACCACCCCGCGCATACCTGCCCAACCAAAGACCAGTGGTCCGCGCCAGCCGGGATTTCTTTCCGCAGTAGTGATCACATTGCTGATAAGACGGGTGAAGAGTGAAGCTCCGAGCGTTGAGAGAAGCCGTACTACGATCAACACTGCAGTAATGATAAGGCCATAACGGACGGCATCATATAAGCTGGTATCACCCAATTGGCCGACGATGACGGGAAGTTCCAGCCCGATCAGCATGAATACGATCCCATTCAAAGCAAAGCCGATGGTGGACCAAACATTTTCTCCCCGCATACGGCTGCGATGATCAAATATCAGGTGGCTGCGATGAGAAAGAAAGAGACCACCGCTTACTACAGCCAGTACGCCGGAGAAATGCAATTGCTCAGCAACAATGTACATAACATAAGGTGCGATGAACGAAAGCAGGATATTGATATTAACGGTAGTAGGCAGCCATCGGTGAATTGCATAAAATATAAGCGCAATAGCAATACCGATAAGAATACCCATAATGATCACCACAAAAAAACTGATAGCTGCATCCCGGAAAACGAATTTGCCCGAATCCACTGCCTGGATGGCGAAGCGGAATACGATCAAACTGGAAGCATCGTTCAGCAGGCTCTCTCCTTCAACGATGGAGATAAGCCGTTTAGGAACTTTTATACCTTTTAAAATCGAAGTGGCCGACACGGCATCGGGAGGGGAAATGATACCACCGAGAAGAAAACCAAGTGCCAGGGTGAAGCCGGGAATAAGATTACTTGATACAATAGCGATCACGACGGAAGTAAGGATCACGATCAGAAAAGCAAAACTGGAAACAACGCGCCGCCATTTCCAGAGTTCTTTCCAGGAAGTTTGCCAGGCAGCTTCATATAACAGAGGAGGCAGAAAAATGACAAAGATCATTTCAGGATCGATCTTGATCTCCGGCAGCCAGGGAGAAAAACTCAATGCCAATCCACCCAGCACTAATATAATAGGGTAAGAAATTTTCAAACGCTGGGCCAGCATTACCAGGAACAGGATAATGAGCAGCATGAGGATGTAAACACTGAAAGAATCGTGCATAAGGGTGATTAGTTTAGGTCAACAAACTAAAAATACAGCAATTCTGCTGAATGTCCCGCGCTGGCCTTTATGCCTTTCTTAAGGATTTTCTGTTTGAATTATGTAATCATTCGTTTGATGTATATAAGGGAAACGGCTGTTACAGGGAGTAGCTTTGTTTGACGAAAAAATTATGGACTATGGAAAAGATCTGGTTTATTACAGAGGCTTCAAAAGGTTTAGGACTTACGCTGGCGAAGCGGTTGATACAGGAAGGCTATAAAGTTGCTGGCACTTCCAGCAGCCTGGATGAGTTGAAGAGATCGGTAGGAACAGTGTCACCGGGCTTTCTTCCATTAGTGGTTGACTTACTGGATGAGGATAGTGTGGCAAGAGCGCTGTATGATACGGTCTGTCATTTTGGGAGGATTGATGTGGTTGTTAATACTGCCAAATACGGCCTTGCCGGAAGCATCGAGGAATTATCGGATGAAGAGACCCGGCGGAATTTTGATGTAAATGTGTTTGGAACCTTGAATGTGATCCGTGGGGCATTGCCTTTTTTGCGTGAGCAGGGGAGTGGCCATATTTTCAATGTGTCGTCTATTGGAGGATTTACCGGGGCGAAAGAAGGGTTTGGTATTTACCGTGCTACTGAATTAGCAGTGTTGGGTTTTTCAGAATCACTGGCGGCAGAGGTACGTCCTTTTGGCATAGATGTAACAGTGGTGGTACCAGCGTATTTCCGGTCAGGTTTTACAGCTTCGGGTTTGCTGGCTGTTCCAAAAAGAAAAATTGCAGACTACAGGTCCATTAAGGAAATACAAGACCAGCCGCTACAGCAAGATGGTGGTACGGTAGAGTTGGAAAAAGCAGCCATGGCTTTGTTGTTGGTAGGAGAGCAGGAAGATCCACCTCTGTTTTTATTCCTGGGGCAGAATATGAGTGACCTGGCTGCAGTGAAAACGCGACCAGTAGAGAGAAGAATGGAAGGGGTGAAGGAATTGGTTTCGGCGGCAGGGCTTGCAGTATAATCGGCTCTTCTGCGGAGTATACAAAACTTCAGCGTAAAATTCATTCGTAAGAAAGAAAAATAAGTTCGCGGATGGTCCACTTAAAGGAAAGTGGCCTGTTCGCGAACTTATTTTTTTTATGGTCGAACTTTTTTCTTGAATGGCAGGTGAACCTTTATCCCATGAAGCGAAAATACTCTATCCATCTCCTTGTTTCCATTATTGCTGCTGTACTTATTGCGTTGTTTGTATATACGGCATTGAGTAAGGCAATGCAATTGCACCGGTTCCAAATATCATTAAGGTCTTCGCCCTGGTTGAGGCCGTTTAGCAGGCAACTGGCCTGGGGAGTACCGGCGGTTGAGTTGTTGCTGGCTGCTGGTTTATTGATTCTCCGGTTTCGTGAGAAGGCATTATTTCTTTCGGGTATCCTGCTTTTTTGTTTTACAGGCTATATCGGTGGCATGTTGCTATTTGCGCGAAAACTGCCTTGTGGCTGTGGTGGCATAATAGAAGCGCTTAGCTGGCAGCAGCATCTTGTGCTGAATATGGTATTGACCTTTCTTGCATTCTTCGGTTGGTATGCAGAAAGAAAATATAAAGGAACTGTTGCAATAGAACCTGGTCAGGCCAGCGCAAACCTGACCGGCAGGAATAGCCGAATACCTGTATAAAAAAGTAGGCAAATGTTTTTTCATTTTAAAATCAAAAGTTATGAGAAAGTATTTATTGGGATTATTCGCTGTAATAGCAGCGGTGTCTTTGAGTGCGTTTACAAGTGCAAAGACTTCTGAAAAGGCTGTAAAATCTGCATCGCTGTATTGGTTTGAGTATGATATGGCATCAGGAACAGGTGCTTATGTGGATTATGGGGAGCGAATCGAATTTGTAATCTCCCCTTGCAATGATGTGAGTGGAATAGATTGCCGTAGAGGGTATACTCTCACAGACCTGGTAAATCAAAATGATCCTGAACAGGGCGTGATCGATGATGATTCCCATGATGACCAAATCAGAAAGGAATAAATGACCGGGAGTTTGAAAAAGGACGGCCATCACTACAGTGATGGCCGTTTTAAATTAATCAGTAATTACAAGCACTGGCATTTTAGCTTTAGTTTTTCTGATAGATATACCATTTTTTTTCAGTGCTTCTTTCAGTAATTCCATGTTACCGGACCGTAACACATTCTGATGGATTTCAAAATTCATTGGTCCGGTATAAGATAGCCGATCAACCAAAGGCAGCGTGGAAAAGAGCAGAAAGTACTGTTTTAAGGTAAGCCAGAGCCGGTCTGAAGGCCAGTGAATGAACCGGTTTGTAGAGTCACTTCTAGGTTTGCCGGTACTGGAATAAGCTTTTCCGCTCGTGGAAATAAATAACCGGCGATCTAAAGGCTCTAATACCCAACAGTCTTTTTCAAGCATCTTCACTTCAGCTTTGAGGCCAAAATGCAGTGCTAGATCCCGTTGCATGATTACATAAATATCCTCTGCCCTTGACATCGGTACTTTAACATCGTAAGTATATTGATGATTTATTCGCCAGTTTTCATCAAATTTTTCACCAGTAGGTGGAAAAAAAAGGCTTGAATCCTTTGTACGAATATCCATAGGTATTGAAGCATATGTTTCAATTGAACCATTATTAAAGGCGGCACGATACAAACCTGATATACTCATATTCGGAAGGCAAAGCCTGTTAGGTGGACCATTCTTTCCGGGGATGGAATTGCGAAGTGTGGCCATGTGAAATTCATGATGAAACAGGTACGAATAAAAATTTACACTATCCAGCCAACGACCCTCACCTTCCGCAATTAAAGGGACATCTATGTTTAGATCTTCTACTACGCGATTCTGCCTAAACGTTAAGGGTATCTTGGACAGAAATTTTTGAATATTAGCTGCTGTAGTATGATTAGCATTGCCCGAATACAGGAGGGTCCTTGAAGAATCCATCCAGAGATGACCTAGCAATTTTAACTTCTCAACCAACTTCTTTTCCCCGGTAACCATAGGAATATTTTTCGGCACGTAGATTTTACTCTTTCGTTTAAAAAACCTGATCGTAGAATCCTTTCCTTCAGGATTGATCATAATAATCTGCAGCCGGTCTTTGAATTGCGCTTGCAGACTATCCAGATGTGAAAAATTCTCAATGCAAGACTTGCAGAAATGTGCCCAAAAATCGAGAATAAAAACCTTTCCTGGGAAGTCTGAAAACTCCAATGTTGGTTTATGGTGATTTAATACTTCTTTGAACCGGAGATTCGGCCAGGTTTCACCAACATGCATACTTTGAGGTTTTGCAATTGTCAACCAGCCCGAAGCAATCAACATTAACGCTATCCGCTTAAAAACTAAATACATATTTGTGATTTTTGAAAATGATTTAATAACCAGGATTCTGCTGCAGGTATACATTTCGTTGCAACTCTTCCAGTGGCACAGGATATAATACATCAGATGATTGCCAGCTCGCACCTTTCAATGGGCCAAGCACAGCATCTGAGCGCCCTGTCCGTTTGAGATCGAACCAACGATGCCCCCATTCAGTAAACAATTCCACAAAACGCTCTTTTTCTATGGCATTTAATAAGGTTTCACCGGTGAGAGAAGCTAAAGGCGCTAACCCGGCTCGGGTATGCACCTTGTTCAGATCCTCCAGTGCCGGTTCGGGTTGTTGCTGCATGGCTAATGCTTCCGCACGGATGAGATACAACTCTGCAAGGCGGAATACAATATTATATTCCGTAGTAGTGGTTCCGGTTCTTTGCTTGTATTTAAAAGGATAATGGTAGGTCTCCCCACCTATAATCGCTGTTTTTAACCAGGCACTGGCCCGGTTGTCTCCGGTTTCAAATGATTGCCACAAACTTGCTGTTGTGCTGAAAGTGGGACGGGTGCTTGCACTGGATGGAATGAACTGGACCGCTTGTGAAGTGGAGTTGGAAGAACCTGCAAGAGCCAATTGCCAGACAGTTTCCTTACTTCCTATTAAGAATACTGATTCAAGGTTTGTTCCTAAAATGAAGTCATTGTTATCAATAATACCGGAAGTTGCTGTAACTGCATCTTCCCAACGGCCAAGATATAAATAGACCCGCGCTAACAATGCCTGTGCAGCCCATTTATTGGGCCGTGTCCTCGTTGAGTTGATCTGTTGAGCAGGTAGATCTTCTATGGCAGCTTCCAAATCAGTTACTATCTGCTCATATATATTGGCAACAGGTATCCTGGGCAACACAGCATTCACGCGGTAATCCGTTGATATAGGTAAAGGAAGATCGCCAAAAAGATTGACCAGGTAGAAATAAGAAAATGCTCTTACGAATAAGGCCTCACCACGTAATTGCTGTTGAATAGAAGGCGTAAGTCGATTCTGCTTGCTGAACCCTTCCAGTAAAGCATTGCATTGGTAAATAGTCTGGAACGCAGAATTCCAAAACCATGACAATACTCCAATCTGACTGGATGGAATATCGTTTGACCTGACAGGGTCAAAGTTTTCATTTGGGGCTGTATTATATAATTCATCAGCACTTAATGCAGGAAAAATGGACAGGCCGCTATTGGCAAAGTAAAGATGAGGGCGCATGAGCTGGCTGTATAATCCAGCTACTGCAGAATTGGCCGTTGCATCACTGGTAAAAACGTCATCACTCAAAATCAGGTTTTGAGGCGCGGACACTTCAGTAAACTTCTGGCAGGAAGAAAGCAATAATAGAGTGCATAATACTAATGCAGCGCATAATCTGTATAAAAAGGTAAACATGGTAGTAAATTTTAAAAGGTTAAGTCCACGCCAATCACCAGTGTTTTTAATGGCGGAAGTTGATAAAGACGCTGTGTTTCGGGGTCTGCACCACGATAGCCGGTAATAGTTAGTACATTCTGAGCAAGGGCGTAAATACGCGCATTACTGCAGCCTATCTTTTTTTGCCAGCTGGCAGGCAGCCTGTATGAAACGGCGATGTTTTTCAGGCGAAGGAAGGAGGCATCACTATATACGGCATTCGAAGAAATCATCTGACTGGCAGGGATTATTACAGATGCACTATTCAGTGCAGTAAATCTTTGTATAGGAGCAATATCGCCTGGCTGCTGCCACCGTTCCAGTACAATTACCGGTTGATTGAAATTGCGGCCCGGAGATCTTGATGTGGTCATATCTGATAAATAATTAAGCCCGGTTTGATGACGAAACTCGAAGAAAACCGTACAGGAAAACCCCTTATACTGAAAATCATTTCCCAAACCGCCATAAAAATCAGGATCACGCTTGCCTAATACCTGGAAATCGCCCTTTGCCGTCAATGCCCCGTCTTTATTTACATCCTCAAATTGATAAATGCCTGTTGCAGGGTCAACACCAAGATATCTGTACTTGTTGATCAGGTTCAGCGGTTCGCCAATCACATAACTGGTTGCATAACTTGAATAGGCGAGTCCTGGAAAGGAAACCAGCTTATTACGGGGAATAGTGATATTGCCATAGGTCTGCCAGCTAAAATCCCTGGTGTTTATATTAGTAGAACGCAATTCAATTTCAACGCCTGTGTTTTGTACCAGCGCCTGGAGGTTTTCTGTAATACTGGTAAACCCTGTCTGGCTGGGTAAAGGATATTCTACCAGTTGATTGCCGCTCCGATTACGGAAATAAGCAGCCGTTATAAATAACCGGTCTTTAAACAGGCCAAGCTCAATGGCGGCTTCCAGTTTCCGGTTGATCTCCCAACGATGGTTAGGATTAAATAAACGGGTAGGCATTAGCCCTCCAACACCCTGGTAAGGATTGGAAGTACCTCTCCAGGTTGGCAGGTATTGATAATCGGTTATCTGGTCGTTGCCGGTACTGCCATAGCTGGCGCGGAGTTTACCGAAACTAAGAAAGGGAAGCTTGTCTTTAAAAGTGTTAGAAAAAATCCAGGCAGCACCAACCGAACCGAATTGCGCAAAACGGTTATCCGGTCCAAAGCGGGAAGAACCATCCCGCCTGCCGCTAAGGCTTAGCAGGTATTCATCCTGCCAGTTATATTGAATACGGCCGAATATCGCAGAGTAACGATACTGTGTATAGCTATTGGTTGCGTTAAGTATGGTAGCCTGATCAATTGACCGGAGCAGAACATCGTTGGTAAACCCTCCGGCCAGTTGTAAAGCCTGATCATTGCTGCTTGATTGTAAAGTGCCTCCAACAAGAGCAGTAATCCTTCCCCAGTCAAATTGATTACTGTATTCCATTTGTGGTTCTACAATCCAGCTTCTGAGCAGACGGCTGCCAAAACTTGATGCACCCATCGGATTAAAGGCAGGATTTTGAGCTGTGATCGGTGTTATACTTTCTTCTTTGGCCATAGTAAGATTATAACCGGCATTTACCCTGAGAGAAAAGCCAGGTAAAACTTTATATCCCAATTGAAGATGGCTGATCAGGTTATCAGTATTTGCATTATAGTCAGCTTCAGTATACGAAAGAGGGTTGATGAACCTGGCGCCGCCTTCCTCCCAGTTGAGTTTGCCATCTGCCTTGCGAAGCGGGGGTGTATTGGGAGGCAGGTTAATACTTGAAGTGAGGTCCTGAATTGCATTATTGCTTTTAACGAATGCATAGTTGACAGACATATTAGCCGTGAACCGGCTGTCGGCCGAGCGATGCTGCAGGTTCAGATTGGCAGATGCCCGTTGCAGGGACATATCTCCGGGGAATACGGTGGTTTCCTTGTGATAAGCCATTCCAAAAAGGAATTGTGTTAAGCTGTTGCCGCCAGATAGTGAAGCCTGTACATCATTGAAATGAGCCGTACCGCCGATCAGTACTTCTTTAAAGTCAGTATACCGTGTGGTATCCCATAACAAGAGATCCGGTGCATTCGCGATGGTAGGAGTGGCATTATCCTGTGCAAATCCCTCATGCCGCATGGCAAGGTACTGGGGAGTGGTCAGAAAATCCATACTGCGTGTAATACGGCTCCAGCCACTTTTCACAGAGAAGTTGGTCTGGAGCTTTCCGCTCTGCCCTTTACGGGTAGTAATGAGAATTACCCCATTGGCGCCGCGGCTTCCATAGATAGCGGTAGCATCAGCGTCTTTCAGCACTTCGATACTTTCAATGTCTACGGGATTCAGGCTTATAAGAGGACTGATACCACTTGCAAGTGCTGGCGAAGCGTCTGGATTACCCAGCGCAGAGGTCAGTTGATTCAGTATACCATTACCTGCAGCAAGTGGAACCCCGTCAATAATAAACAGGGGTTGAGAACCCTGTGCAATGGAATTTCTGCCACGCACCTGCACTTTCACCGAAGAACCCGGAAGACCGTTGGTTTGCGTTATTTCAAGGCCGGCTACACGACCCTGCAATGCATTCAAGGCATTGTCGACCGGTTGTTGCGCAATAGTAGCCTGGTTGATTTTGCCAACGCTTCCGGTATTCATCCGGCGGGTGGTTTTACCATAGCCAATAACAACAGTTTCATCAAGGCTTCCGATCTTGTGTGTTACGCTTATCGCGATATATCGTTGGCCCTGCAAGGGGATTTCCTGTGGCTGTATTTCAGCCCCGCTGACATACAGTATGTCCCCTGAGGGTTCAACCGGCAAGCTGAATTCCCCGTTTTTATTGGAGGAAGAGGATTGGCCGCTTAATTTCGATCTTACTGTTACACCCTGAGCAGGTTGAGCATTCTCATCGGTGATCCTGCCTGTTAATAAAATGGCAGGTACTTGTTTTTCAGCGGAAGGTGGTATCCTTTTCAGTATAATAAAACGCTGGTCTTTCGAATAAACCAAAGGTTGATTGCCGAAGCATTTTTGCAGGGCGGAGTCTAATGTTACTTTGTTTAAATGAACAGAGACAGGCTTTGATTCGTCCATCATTGCCCGCGTATAAACAAAACGCTGAGGCACCTGTTTTTCCAGTTCTTTCAATACTTTTTCCAGCGTAACATTTTCGAAAGAAAGAGAGACTGTTTGAGCAAAACCCCGAAAACTAAACGGGATGGACAAAATGATCAGGAAGCCGCAGCGGAGAATAAGGCTGCGGCCATACTTAAGCAGTTGCATAGTTTGGAACAGTTTGAGTTACACAATACGATTTGGTCCGAAAAAGGGTAAAGGCTGACCAGGCAGGGCAGATACTGCCTGCAATGAATGGCCGTTCCTGACCTCGATTTGTTTCGTTCCTACTTAGTAATGGTAACTCGACGTCCGTCGATGTGGTAAGTGAATTCTTCTGTGTCGGAAAGGATTTTCAACCAGTATTCCAGGGGTTGATTTCGTGAAAATGGGCCGGCTTTGAAAGACTGGTCGGGCACGTTTTGGATAATAATTTCTACATTATACCAGCGGGCAAGTTGCCGCAGCACCTCGCTTAAAGGTGTAAAATCAAAATTGAATTCGTTCTTTGTCCAGGCAGTGATCACATCTACTTTTCCCGGCGCCACTTTAAGCCCTTTGCTGGTTACAAGTGCCTGCTGGTTGGGAATAAGCTGCACCATTTCCTTTTCAGACAGTGATACATTTACTTTTCCTTCTACCAGTGTGGCTGAAGGGAAGGGCTCATCTGTGTAAGTATTAACATTAAAAGCAGTGCCAACGGCTTCTACTACCAGGGGCGCCCTGTCTTTAATGGCAGCTTCCACGCGGAATGGCTGAGTCGGATTCGGCGCTACTTCAAAATACGCTTCGCCGGTTATATATACCCGCCTTTCCTTTTCAGGAAAATGGGTTGGGAAACGGATTGAAGAGGATGCATTAACATACACTTTTGTTCCATCGGGCAAGCGTAAATGATAAAAACTTTTATGAGGAACAGTCAGTGTATGAAACTCGTTTTCGCCGTATTCGGTTTGATAAACCAGCTCTTTTCCTTCTTTAACAAGCAATCCTTTGTCAATAATGGAATCAGTTTGAGATTCGCCGAGTACGATTTTCTTTCCCTTTCCCATATCCAGCACCACCTGTTCTTTTTCCCTTTGCCCGCTTTGATGTATGAGCGTATCTATTTCCTCACGGACGATAGGGCCTTGCCTTTCATTGAATGGCTTTGCTACCCAGATTATGATTACAAATGCATCAGCCTGATTATAATCTTTTAACTTTTCCCGCAGTTTTTCAGGGTTGGTCAGTTCAGCAAAATGCTTTTTGTTATGTTCACTTTCATTGACCCAGGCATCCAATTCCTGCTTCTCAGCTTCTGTCAGTGATTCCTTAAGAAACCCAGCAATCAAATAGGCCGTCCGGTAAGCCTTCTTAATATTATCTGGTTCGTTTCCTTTTTCCATACTGGTAAGGTAGCTATTTGCCTTGTATTAAATACGGGAAGAATGTAAATATTGACTAGCGGGAGGGTTCATTTTTTTGGAATTTGTAATTTTTCTTTTAGCAAAGCTATTGCACGCTGCCGTTGATTGCGCACAGTGTGGTAGGAAGTATTCAACTCATCACTGATTTCCCGCTCAGTCTTTCCTTCTACAAAATAGAGCTGGAATACTTTTTTTATCTGCCTGGGCACGTGCTCGGCAGCAGAAAATATCTCACGAAATACTTCGGCTTCAACCAGGAACGTAACGAAATCAGCTTCTCCATCAGATAAATATCCTTCCTGGGTTTCAACAGGAATAAGGGAAATATTCTTTTTCCGCAGCAGGTCTATACAGGCATTGCGTACTGTTGTATAAAGGAAGGTCTTAACAGTTTCCGCAGGTTGCAATGAAACACGCTTT
>ERZ778025.2048-NODE-2048-length-12179-cov-3.301798_pt1 | contig 12179 bp, 11 predicted proteins | sample MGYA00375755_ERZ778025 | MGnify/ENA primary metagenome ERZ778025 (study PRJEB29350, sample SAMN05389825) | bioreactor metagenome | isolation source: Thiocyanate bioreactor | place: South Africa: University of Cape Town | collected 2014-03-17 ... | reverse complement strand
CTTCAGCCAGACGGCGTTCGTGAGATCCGCGATGGCCTGAGCCGGACGGCCCTTCTTGCGATGGGCAAGGCCGCGCAGATAGAGCGCGCGTGCCATGTGCGTGTTCGAGAGACCACCGCCTGCGAGAACGCCATCGAGCGCCGTCATTGCGGCATCGGCATTGCCGGCCTCAAGCGCCTTCGCTGCACCATCGAGCACGCGATCGGTGTCGTTGCTGGTCGGCGCGCCCTTGGATGCGGCCGCCTTCGGCGCCGCGCGCTGCGCTTCGGCACCATCGATCCCCACGACGGTGCACGGCAATGCTACTGCCAGCGACAGCGCGATCCTTTGCAGGCTCGGGCGCAGGCTCATCACTTCTCCCCCGGGACCTCCTCTAGGTCCGATGATCGCGTGGGTCCGATTCACGCACCTTTTGATCTGTTAAATCAAAATCCCCCCGGCCCGGCAAATGTATGACGCGGCTTTTCCCCGTAGTCCGAGACTATTCCACTGTCACAGACTTGGCGAGATTGCGCGGCTGGTCCACGTCCGTGCCCATGAACGTCGCCGTGTGATAGGCGATGAGTTGCATAGGGAGCGCATAGACCAGCGGCGTAACGAAAGGATGGACGCTAGGCACGCTCAGGTGCGTTGCAACACGGCAGCCGACCTTCTCCGAGCTCGCGTCCGATACCAGCACGATCTGGCCGCCGCGCGCCGCTACCTCCTGCATATTCGAGACGGTCTTCTCGAAAAGATCATCATCCGGCGCCACGACGACGACCGGCACATTCTCGTCGATGAGCGCGATCGGACCGTGCTTCATCTCGCCGGCGGCATAGCCCTCGGCGTGGATGTAGGAGATCTCCTTGAGCTTGAGCGCGCCTTCCATGGCAATCGGGAAGGCCGTGCCGCGGCCGAGGTAGAGCACGTCACGCGCCTTCGAGAGCCAGTGCGCGAGGTCCTCGTACGGCTGCTCCTCGCGCAGCAGGCCGACCATGTGGCGCGGCACCTCGGTCAATGCCTGGATGAGCTCACGCTCCTTCTCCGGCGTGATCGTCCCCTTGGCGCGGCCGATCGCGAGCGCGAAGCAGGCGAGCGTGGCGAGCTGGCAGGTAAAGGCCTTGGTCGAGGCAACACCGATCTCGGGGCCGGCGAGCGTCGGCAGCACGGCATGGCTCTCGCGCGCAATGGTCGACGTGCGGACGTTGACCACGGAGAGAATGCGCTGGCCCTGCGCCTTGCAGTAGCGCAGCGTCGCGAGCGTATCCGCCGTCTCGCCCGACTGCGAAATGAAGAGCGCGACGCCGCCTGCGGGCATCGGCGCCTCGCGGTAGCGCATTTCCGACGCGACATCGATCTCGACGGGCACGCGGGCATAGCGCTCGAGCCAGTACTTCGCGACGAGGCCGGCGAGATAGGCCGTGCCACAGGCCGAGATCGTCACGCGCGGGACCTGGGCGAGATCGATGCCGAGATCGGGGAAGGCGACTTTGCCAGCGACGAGATCGATGTAGTTCGTCAGCGTGTGGGAGATCACTTCCGGCTGCTCATGGATCTCCTTGAGCATGAAGTGCTTGTGGTTGCCCTTGTCGACGAGGAAGCCCGAGGCCGACGAGGTGATGGACTTGCGCGTGACCTTGCGGCCATTGCGGTCACGGAACTCGGCGCCGCCACGATGGAGAATGACCCAGTCGCCTTCTTCGAGATACGTGATCCGATCGGTGAAAGGCGCGAGCGCGATGGCATCCGAGCCGAGGTACATCTCGCCCTCGCCATGGCCGACCGCGAGCGGGCTGCCTTCACGCGCCCCGATCATGAGGTCGTCGTAGCCCGCAAAGATGATGGCGAGCGCAAAGGCGCCCTTGAGCTGCCCCAGCGCCTTGCCCGTTGCCGTGACCGGATCGGCCCCGCGGCGCATCTCCGCCGTGATGAGGTGTGCGACGACCTCGGTGTCCGTCTCGGAGCTGAAGGTCACGCCCTCGCGGGCGAGCGTCTCCTTGATCTCGCGGAAGTTCTCGATGATGCCGTTGTGCACGACCGAGACCTTGTCGGTCATGTGCGGATGGGCGTTCTGCTCGTTCGGCGCGCCGTGGGTTGCCCAGCGCGTGTGGCCGATGCCGGCGCGGCCCTTCAGCGGCTGGCGCGACAGGCGCTCGGCGAGGTTGCGCAGCTTGCCCTCGGCCCGCCGGCGGTCCAGGTGGCCGTTCTCGACGGTCGCGACGCCAGCGGAGTCATACCCGCGATATTCGAGCCGGCGCAGCGCGTCGACCAGCTCATTTGCAACGGGCTTCTCGCCCAGAATTCCAACGATGCCGCACATACGGTCATATCCCCGCGAATCGGCCGATCCAGTGTTGTAGCTGAGCTACAGGCAAGTCGGCCATCCGTACAATTCACGTTCGGTTACCATGCTTTTCTCGCAAAACCCGGGCCAATTCACGGGCCGCAAGCGAAGCCGGTTGACGCAGGGTTAATGCGTCAACGTTGCCCGCTCGCCAGAAAGGCTGCAGCAATGTCGGGTACTTAGCTTCGGGGGGGGGTGATTTAGGGGTCCGCCGGGCCATGGCCGGAGCGGGATCGTGCAGCGAGGTACGACGAGCGGCCCCGCTGCACGATAAGTCCTACTCGCGCACGTCCGTGCGGAAGGTCTTCGAGACGATGCGCCAGCCGCCGTTGAGCTTCAGCAGCGAGAGATAGTCGGTGAAGTAGCGCGGGTGGATGGAGCACTCGAGCTTCACGAAGGCCGTCTCGGGGCCGGACATGTCGATCGAGACAATGCGGTCCGTACGCTTGAGGCCCTTCGACTGCGCCGAAGGCCGGCTCTTGACCATCTCGAGCCACTTCTCGCGCGGCAGGTCGGAAACACCGCCCTCGTGCATGGAGTAGAGGTGGCTGCCCTCATGGAAGGCCTTGCCGAGCTTCGCGGTGTCGCCCTCATGGAGGCCATCGAGATAGGTCCAGATCACCTTCTCGATGGCTTCGATCTCTGTCGCCATGGTCCGTTCTCCTCAATGCTTGGCCAAATCAGGTCGTTGCCGGCGGCGCGGCGCACACCTGCTCGTAGCGGTAGCGCTCCTTGAGCGTACCGAAATGCTCGAACACGTCGAGCGCCACCTCGAAAGCCGGCCGCGTGATCTCCACGTGCGGCGTCCAGCAACCGAGCTTCTGATAGGAGGCGATGCAGCGCGCGAGCACGTCCTCGTCGATCTTCGGGAAGAAGGGCTTCTCCGCGCGTGCGATCTCGGCGGCCGGCGTCGCCAGCATGTACTTCCGCGTTTTGGCATAGGCACGCGTGAAGGCCTTGGCCGTGTCCGTCGCGAGCCACGCGCGCGTCGCGGCAAGACTCGAGAAAGCGACCGGGCCGATCTTGGGCCCGACCTCGGCGACGATGTGGCCGACGCCGTCCGCTTCGAGTTGCTGAGGGAACGGCCCCTGCTGCTGAATGTAACGGCCCTGGCCGGCACGGAAGGCCTTGTCCATGTCACCGGCACCGCCCGGCGTGATCGCCTTCACCTTGGCGAAGTCGATGCCGGCCTTGTGGCAGGCATACTTGAACATGGCGAGCGGCTGTCCGCTGCCGAACAGCACGACCTCAGCGCCTTCGAGCTTCTTCCAGTTAAAGCTCGGATCGGGCTCGCGCGCGGTGATGAAGAAACCGTCCATCTCGTTGATCTGCGCGAAATGGACGGCGACGGGCGTCTCGCCCTTGGCGAGCGATGTGAAGGCCTGGCTCGGCGCGGTCTGGATGACCTGGGCCTTGCCTTCCTCGAGCGACTTGATCGCCGACACGCCCGGTGGCGCAACGGACCACGAGGCGTCGAGCCCCTCTTCCTTGAGGAAGCCGCCCGACATCGTCGAGATCAGCGGCGAATAGAATGCCGAGAACAGCGTGAACTCGATATGGATTTTTTCCACCTTGCTCGTTTCTCCCAGTTTCGTGTTGTCGTTGTGCGCGCCTACTTGCGCGCACGCTGGCCGAAGAGAATTTTCTGCGCTTCCTTGTCCTGGCCGAGGCTGTAGGTCGGCGACCTCAGATCCGCGCCCGCCGCGACACCCCGCGCCACCGCCGGCCGCGCGTTCATGCGATCGAGCCACTTCGCGATGTTCGGAAACTCCGCGATATCCTGGCCCTGGGTCTCGTAGCGGCGCACCCAGGGAAAACTCATCATGTCGGCGATCGTGTACTCACCGCAGATGTAGTCGCGTCCCTCGAGCTGCTTGTTGAGCACACCATAGAGGCGGTTCACCTCGTCGGTATAGCGATTGATGCCATAGGGCACCTTCTCGGGCGCGTAATTGCGGAAATGATTGGCCTGCCCAGCCATGGGCCCGAGACCGGCCATCTGCCAGAAGACCCACTCGTCGACGGCAACGCGCTTGCGCTCGTCCGTGGGATAGAACTTTCCGGTCTTGCGGCCGAGATACTGCAGAATTGCGCCTGACTCGAAGACCGAGATGGGCTTTCCGCCGGGTCCATCGGGATCGACGATCGCGGGCATCCGGTTGTTCGGCGCGATCTTCAGGAAATCAGGCTTGAACTGCTCACCCTTGCCGATGTTGACCGGGATGAGCTTGTAGGCGAGCCCGCACTCCTCCAGCATGATCGTGATCTTGATGCCGTTGGGTGTGGGCCAGAAATAGACGTCGATCGGCGCAGTGCTCATGATCGCGTTTCCCCTTTGATGCTCGAGCCTGGCTCGCGCGAAAATCGGCAGCCGGCGTCGCCAGCCCCGAACATAGCAAGGGGGAGGTCCCAATGGTCAAGCTACGCGGGCCAATGCGCGATCAGCCCTGCGTGATCCGCACCCTGCCGAAGCGCGTCTTCAGGCCTTTGCGGCTTCCATGGCCTGGCGCAGAACGCGAGCATAATTGCCGATTGCGATCTTGCGCACGCGCTCGGCCGAGAGCTTGCGCTCGAGATGGCGCACGACGCGGCGCAGATCGCCGTAGCTCGACACGGGCGCGTTGCCGAGCGAGTTCATGTCCGTCCCGAAGGCGACGTGATCATCGCCGAGCCAGCCGGCCATCTCGATGATGCGGTCGCCATAGGATTCGACCGTCGCGCCGACGTCCGAGCGCAGCGCCCAGAGCCCGACCACGCCGCCCTTGGCCGCGATCTGCTTGGCCTGGTCCATGTCGAGCTGGCGCATCTGCCACATCGAGCGCGCTTTGCCGGCACTCGCGCCTCTGGCCACGGAGCTGTGCGACCACACGAGCGGCACCTTGGCGACGGCGAGGGCATGATCGACGGCCGCGCGCGTACAGTGGGCGAGATCGACGAGAATGCCGAGCCGATTGCACTCCTCGACGACCTTGCGGCCGAAATCGGTGAGCCCGCCGTGCTTCGGCGCCTCGGTCTGGAAGTCGCCGATCGAGTTGCGCACGAAATGCACGAGCTGAATGTGCCGGACACCGGCGTCGTAGGCAGCCTTGAGCCCGTCGATACCGTCATCGAGGAAGCTCGCGCCCTCGATGGAGAGAACGACGTGCGGCTCGCCCTTGAGCGCGAGATCCAGATCGGCCGGCGTCCTCGCGATCTTGATCTTCTGCTGCTCGGCGTGCTTGCGGGCGCGCGCGAGCTCGTCCGTGAACCACTTCGTGGCGGCTCCCGACTTTGGCGCGCCGTGCTGGCGCAGGCCCTGTGCCGTCGGCCGGATCCACGGCTGGTCACCAACGATCGACCACGACACGAGCGAGGCATTGCCCTCGCCCATGAGCTTGCCGAGCGGGCGCACGGACGCCGGCTGGCGGCTGATCGAGAAGAAGAGGTGGGCGTGCATGTCGCCGATCGGGATCGCGCTGCTGTCGCCGGCGCGCAGGCCTGCGACGGGTGCAGCTATCGCCGCTGCGGCGCCAAGCATGAGCGTGCGACGGTCCACCTGAAAGCGAGCCGGCATGTGCAGATATCCAGTCAAGGCACGAGACATGGTGGGCGATCACGGCAGCGATCGCCCACGCAGAACCATCACTCGAACATCACCGTTGCCACGTAGTCCATGGTCCGATTGCGGTTGGTCCGCGGCAGCGTGGTGTTGATGAGGTAGGAGGTCGGCGAGTAGTTGTCCGGCACCGCCGACCTGAAGGCGGTGCTGGCGACCAATGTCTGCGCGCGCCGCCATCCGCCCGCCGCCGCATTCCTGTAGTAGTCCTTCAACGGCATGAAGCGCGGCGCCATGGTCTTGGCGATCGTCTGATGACCGGACGACATCCGTGCCGTGGCTTTCGGATCCTCGACAAAGATCGAGTTTACAAGCGCATCGCGCTTCTCGGCCGGCAGCTTCAGCGCATCGATGACCATCAGCGGCCCCTCGCCGAGCCCGACCTTGGCCCTGCTCGTGCGGGTCGACATGTAGGTGCCGGTCGCAGGCAGCGGCTCCATGATCGGCGAGACGCAGGACGGGATGCGGCTCGTCTTGAAGCTGTCGCCCGTCTTGGCGGGATCGCAGTTCCTGAGCGCGAGCACGGACCACACGAACTCCGAGCAGAACATGCTCGTCTGTCCGGGCGGGTTCTGCCCGAGGCCGAGGCGCGCCAGATGCTGCACGAAGTCGAGCGGGCGGCCCGAGCGGTACTTCGGCGCATTGTAGTCGTCGTTGAAGCTGATCTGCGAGGGATAGATCTTCCGCGCCTGCTGGTTGATGCGCGTCGCCCAGGCCAGGATCGCGGCGCGCTGCGCATCCGTCAGTCCGCGCGGGCGGATGATGTGGATGTACTTGAGCGTGCGATAGTGCTCGCTGTCGAAGTTGCCGCCGTAGTTCCCGCCGAGATACTCGGCATTCAACGGGATATCGAGCTGGCGCGCGACACCGTTCTGCACGTAGGCAATGCCGGTGTGGCTGACGCCCATCTGGATGTTCGGATAGGCGCCACCGCCGCCCCACTCGGGCCGGAAGGTGAGAATGATGTCACCGGTTTGGATGAGACCGCTCTTGGCCATGCGCTGGCCGAAGCCTGCCCGCTTCGCCACCACAAGCCGCAGGCCGACGTCACCCTGCGCACCCTTGGCATCGGGATGCTTGAACTCGACCAGGCGATCGGTCGTGTTGATGCTCTTCGGCAGCGTGAGGCGTGCGCTCGCGGGCACGGCAAGATAGACCGGCATGTCGAGCCGGCGCGCCATGTCCTGATTGGTCTTCTCGTTGTACGTGAATTCCGCGGCCCAGAGCGGCGCGGCCGTGATTGCGAGACCGGCCGCGGCCGTGACGGCAGCGGCGCGCAAGAGGAGCGCGGCGAATGGCTTCCCGGACATATTATCCCTCCCTGCGTTAACCCTGCTCCCTCTAGCATCTTTGAGGCAGCGGCCAAACGACGAGGCGCCAGGTTTCCACGTCGCTGCCGACGTGTGGCGCGGAGGGCACGGAATCCGGGTGCGGAATACTACTTCAGCGTGTCGCTCAGCAGCGCGAGGCCGTTGAGCGCGCGGGGAAATCCGCTGTAGGGGCCGGTCTGGATGATGGCCTCGACGACCTCTTCCTTCTTGAGGCCGATATTGAGGGCCGAGGCGCCGAACTTCTTGAGCTGACCTTCGAGACCCAATGCCGTGAAGGCCGCGATCGCAACGAGCATCCGCTGGCGATGGTCGAGGCCCGGCCGGCCCCACAGCTCGCCATAGCCATAGCGGATTGCAGATGGGTAGAGCGCTCCGGTCACCATGTTGTCCGGCGCGGCATAGCCCTGGCCGGCGCGATCGCCGTGCAGCTTGGCCATGACCTCGTTGCCGCTCTGATCGAGTGCCTCGTTGCTGTCATTGCGCGGCGGCTCCGGCGGGACACGTACGCCACGCGCTGCGAACACCTCGTGCGCGACGCGGGCCGCGCTCTCCGTCGTGATGAAGCCGCCGTAGAGTCCGGCCTGCATGAAAACTTCGAGGATGGTGCGCGGCGCGAGACCGAGGTCCAGTGCCGACGCCACGTACTGGCGGAGCTGCACAGCATGCGGGCCGAGACCGAGCACGGCAAGTGTGCAGATCATGCGATCGGCGCGGGCGAGGTTCGGTCGGTCCCAGATTCCGCCGAACGCGACCTCGCTGATGAAATCATCGAAGTTCGGCAGCACCTCATGAGCGTCCGTCCGCTGAAGGCCAAGCTCCTCGCGCACTTCGGCGCCGCGGCGGCGCAGCTCACGTCGTCCATCAGGCATCGAACGGACCTCCCTATCGGCCGCAACGGCAGATCTCAGAAATTGACGTTCTGGATCACCCAGCCGCCGCCGGCCGCGATCAGCCCAGCAATGACGATGTACGGCAGCATGGTGATGAGCACGCCCAACAGCGCAACGAAGGCAAGCAGAACTTTCTCTGCGGCGCTCCAGAGAGATATCACTGCCTTGTAGAGCACGTACACGATGGCGACAATGACGAGGGCGAGGACGACAATCTTCCAAGCCGGCAGGCTTTGCCAGTTCGACTGGAGGATCTGAACGATCTGGCCAAACGACCATGTCCAGACGAGCTGAATGAAGCGGAAGATCGCCGCAATACCCTGCTGCAGAAACTGTACGAGCTGATTGATCGCCTGGTTCATGGCTGGTTCCCCCGATCGGCGCCCGTTGCTTTATACGCTCCTGTCGGCAGGAGGGTTGCTGCCGATCTGCCACATCCTGTCGATGCGTGGCGGCAAAGTCACGCCGCCTCAGCGCCTGAGCGCGAGGATCCAGTCCCGGACGACATCGACGGCTCCATATTTGTCGAGGTCGATATGGCGGCCCTCGGGAAAGACCACGATCTTCTTCGGCTCGCGTGCGAGCGCGTACATCCGCTGTCCCATCTCCAGCGGGATCACCTGATCGCGCGTGCCGTGCAGGATGAGCAGCGGCGCGTTGATCGAGGCAATGCGCTTGTCGCTCTCGCAGCGGTCCACCATCAGCCAGTTCAATGGCAGGATCGGATAGGCCTTGGCACCGACCTCGACGATCGAGGTGTAGGGCGCATCGAGTATGACGCCGGCAACCGGGACAGCGGCCGCAGTCTGCACCGCGACACCCGAGCCGAGCGACTCGCCATAGAGGAAGATGTCCGCCGGCTTGAGGCCCTGCTTGATGAGATAGTCATAGGCGAGGCGCGCATCGGCAATGTTGTGCGTTTCGGTGGGACTGCCCGTGCTGCCGCTGTAGCCGCGATAGGACATGACGAAGATGCCGAAACCGGCATTCTGATAGCGCCCAAAGCGCATGGCGCGGTTCGCGAGCCCGCCGCCATTGCCGTGGAAATAGAGGATCGTCGGGCGGCCGGCGGGTGCCGGCGCGTACCAGGCAATAACGCGCTCGCCATCGGGCGTTGGGAGCTCGACCTCGCGGAAACCTTCAAGGCCCGTATCCGCGGGCGCAACACGCGATGCATTGGGAAAGTACGTGAATTTGCGCTGCGCGACATAGGCGATGCCGACGATCGCCAAATAGGCGCCCATCACGTAGAGGAGGATCTTGATCACGCTCGACATGCGTCCGTCCCGATCAGCGGCCGCGGAAGTGCGCGCGCCGCCGCTCGAGAAATGCGGCGATGCCTTCCTTGCTGTCCTCGCTGGTTGTCGTCAGTACGAATTGGTCGAGATCCATATGGCTTGCAAGATCATCGAGCGCGCCGGAGAGGCGGTTGACCGTCATCTTCGTCATCTTCACGGGAAGTGGTGGCTCGGCGGCCAGACGTCCAGCGAGCGCCATTGCCGCAGTGAGCGCACTCCCATCCTCGGCCAGATGCTCGACGAGGCCCCACTCATAGGCCTGCTCGGCATAAATGCGCTCGGAGGCGAGCATGACCGCCTGCTTGGTCCGCGCCGGTCCCATGAGTTGCAGCATCCGTGGGATCGAGCCCCAGCTCATGTTCAGGCCGAGGTCGACCTCGGGAATGCGGAAGTGCGCGCCGCGTGCTGAAACGCGAAAATCGAGCGAAACGGCGAGTGCCACACCGCCGCCAATACAGAAGCCCTCGATGGCGGCGATGGTCACCTGCTCCATCTCGTACCAGGCGCGGCACATGCGCGGGCCAATGGAGATCGAGCGCCGCAGCGCGCCGAGCCCGTCTTCCGCAACAGCCTTGCGCTCGTTGTCCTTGAGATCGAAGCCCGCTGAGAAGGCCCGCGTATTCCCCGCGAGCACGACGACCGACGTCTCGATGTCATCCTCGAAGGAGCGGGCCGCATCGCGAAGCTGCCGCATGGCCTCCGGCGAGAGCGCATTGATGCTGTCGCCGCGGTCGAAGCGCACGAGCGCCACGCGGCCATCCGGCCCGAGGCCGCGCTCGATTGTCACGAAGCTGTCAAGATCCGCCATGACGTATTCCCTCTTCGCATCGAGCGAGTACGGGACACGAGACGGCGGCCTCAATCAAGCTGAATTCGGCGCGCGAGGCTTTACCGGATGTCGCCTCAGGCCTCCGGCTTGCGATAGTTGAATACCGTCTCGGGCCATGCGCGGGCGGGGGGGCGGTTCTCGATCAAACCGGCGCCCCGCAACCAGCGATCCATGATGCCCTCCGTCGGATAGACAGGAAAGCCGGTGCTCGGATTGGATATGGTTCCGGTCAGGCGCCGTCCGACGCTCATGTAGCTCAGGGTGTCGACAATCGTTCGCGTGTAGCCGACGGCAGATCTCAACGATCCTTTGAGCATCGGCTTGGCACAATCGTACGCGAATGCGCCGAGGGTCCCACCGACGATCTGGAGCTCGCCACCCGGTCTCAGAATGCGCGCCATTTCCCGGATTGCAGCTCGCACATCCGTATATTGGTGCACCGAAACGCACAGAACGAGATCGCACGAATTGGACTCGAGCGGGATTTCCTCGGCCCGTCCCCAGCGCAGGTTCAAGGGCTCGACGCCCTCCCGCTCTGCCAGGATCGCGCTCATCTGATGATAGACGCGGCATGGCTCGACGCCGATGACCGAACCCGCGGTGCGGCGGATGTCGTAGAGATTGGAACCATAGCCGCAGCCGATCTCCGCCACCGACTTGCCGCTGTAGTAGGCTTGCGAGTGATATGCGATCTGCCCCTCGAGCGGCAGTTTGCGGTTTCTCTGCTGCCAGAATTGATATTCGCGGAGCGAGTCCGCCAGCAGCCGGCCTTCCGGCTTGAAAGTGTGCGTCTCGGGCTTGAGCCATCCGAGACCCACGGCGGCGTTCCTGGCCTCCGAAAGCTCCGGGCCGACCGGGCGTCCGAGCGCCATTCTGAAAGCAAGATCGATGAGCTGTTCGGAGCCCGGCGCCAGCAGCGCCTGACGGGTTGCTGTATATGTCGCGTCGGATAATTGCATTGGATCCCCGTGCCAATATGCATTGAATATCACAGGGACGGTCTTACCTCGCCAATGCGACCACTCAAAAAGAAAGCAAACCGACTGGTTAGCGCGGACGCAGCAAGCGTCGAGCGCCTCTCGGCCTTCAGCGCACGACCTTGAGAATGCCGCGCGCCTCGAGATCGGCAATCTCGGCCTCATCATAGCCGGCCGCGCTCAGCACTTCCGGCCCATCGGCTCCGAGAAAACCCGCATGGCGTCGGAATTCCGTCGGCGTCTCGGAAAAACCGAGCGGGCTGGCGATCGTGCGCACGGTGCCCTCCGTCGGATGCTCGCGCATCGTGAAGAAGCCCGTTGCATTGAGATGGGGATCCTCGAGCACGCCGTCGAGATCATTGACCGGCATGGCCGGGATATCATGGGCATCGCAGAAGGCGAGCCATTCGGCGGTCGTGCGGCTCGGCGCAAGATCGTTCACGATCTGCTGGACGACGGGCTGGTGGTTCGCGCGCGCGGCGACCGTCGCAAGGCGAGGATCACTGCGCAGGTCCTCCCGGCCGAGGTTCGTGCAGAAGGCATTCCAGTGCTTGTCGGTGACGATGAGCATGCACACGTAGCCGTCCTTCGAGCGCGAGGGACGGCGTTGCGGGCTCAGGAGGCGCGCATAGCCGATCTGGCCACGCGGCGGATCGTACGTCGCATCGTAAAGGTGCTCGGTGAGCCAGAAGGACGTGATGGTCTCCAGCATGGGCACTTCGACGAGCTGGCCCTGCCCCGTGCGCGTACGATGCACGAGCGCGCCGAGGACGGCCATGGCCAGATGCAGGCCCGTGGTCTTGTCGACGATGAGGCTCGGCATGAAGCGCGGCTCGCCGCCGGACGCGCGCGCCGTCAGCATGGCCGCGCCGCTCGCGCCCTGCACGAGATCATCATAGGCGGGCTTGGCGCCATAGGGACCCGAGCGCTTGT